>ERZ779632.37-NODE-37-length-83372-cov-9.368904_pt1 | contig 83372 bp, 68 predicted proteins | sample MGYA00514194_ERZ779632 | MGnify/ENA primary metagenome ERZ779632 (study PRJEB29562, sample SAMEA4376704) | mouse gut metagenome | isolation source: Cecum | study: EMG produced TPA metagenomics assembly of the A DSS colitis mouse model was used to assess the microbial... | reverse complement strand
TACTCATAGCAGCGGATGGGGTCCCGGATGCCCTCGTCCCCCAGATGGGCCGCGCACAGCTCCTTCCACTTGAAGGCGAACTCCGAGTCCGGCTCCAGCAGGGGCATGAAGTTGGCGGCAAAGGCGCTGCGCCGTCCGGCGGTCTTGGTGCCGGTGACCTGCTCGGTGGGGATCTCAATGACCCCCATGTCCACCCGGCCGGCCACCATGGCGTCGTCCAGGATCTCGTCGAGCACCTGGGGATAGGGGTAGCGCCCGTGGAGAACGCAGTCCTTATAGTTCTTCTGGCCCAGTCTGAGGGCTCTGCTGTACTGTTCCGCCGCTTCCTGTCTGTTCACTCCAGATATCCTCCTTTGCTCCGCCGGCCTCCGGCGGGTCCCAATGGCTTCTGACTGTCTTCACGAAATCAGGGTCATTATAAAGCAAAGAGGGGCCGGGATGCAATCCCCAGAGGGCCGGGGAAACGGAGATTTTTCCCGGGAAAAGGCGGTCAGAACTGTCACATCTGATAAAAACCGGGCCAGGGGCGCGCCGCTCTCCGGGCGCAGTATTCCCAGAATTTGTTGCAAATACCCCTTGACGGGGCGGAAATCCTAGGATAGGATAGGGATTAACGAGGGAGGGAGGGGTCCATTTGAAGATATCTGCCAAGAGCCGCTACGCCCTGCGCCTGATGCTGGCCCTGGCCATGCAGGAGGAGGGCGTGAACCTGTCGGTGAAGTCGGTGGCCGAGCAGCAGGGCATCAGCGAGAAGTACCTGGAGCAGATCATCCCCGTGCTGGTGCGCAGCGGTCTGGTGCGCAGCGTCCGGGGGGCCCGCGGGGGCTACCACCTGGTCAAGAGCCCGGAGGACTACACCGTGGGCCTGATCCTGCGGACCGTGGAGGGCAGCATCGCCCCTGTCTCCTGCCTGGACGACGCGGTCAACCAGTGCGCCCGGTGCAAGGAGTGCGCCACCCTGGCTCTGTGGGAACAGGTGGACCAGGCCATCAGCAATGTGGTGGACCACGTGACCCTGGCCGATCTGGTGGACAAGCAGCGGCGCATCGACGCCCGGTGCACCGCCGGCCGGGGGCAGCGGGGGAACTGTTGAGCCCCCCTATTTCCGCGCACAGGAGAGGCGTTCATCCGGGCCGCTGACAGGGAAATCCATTTTTCGAAGGACGCTGTCTCCTGTAAGCCCGCCCCTACAGGACCCCCGCACACCTCCAGCTTGCCGCAGGAAAATCTGATATCCCTGGGCTGCTGAAAAAAGAACTTGACTTTTCCCCCTCCCCGCCGTATGATAGGGATAACAGTAACTCCTATTTCCATATAGGGATTTAGGAGAAGATACCGGGGACGCGCCCCGAAGGAAGAAAGAAGGAACCGCCCATGTTTGTTTACGCTGACAACGCGGCCACCACCGCCATGAGCAAGGCCGCTATTGACGCCATGACCCCCGCCATGCACCAGCTCTACGGCAACCCCAGCAGCCTCCATCAGAAGGGCCGGGAGGCCAACTACGCGCTGATGGACGCCCGGGAGACCGTGGCCCGGTGCCTCAACGCCCAGCCCAGGGAGATCTACTTCACCGGCTGCGGCACGGAGTCGGACAACTGGGCCATCACCGAGGGGGCCCGCCTGGGGGCGGAGCAGGGCAAGAGGCACATCATCTCTGACCCCATCGAACACCATGCCGTGCTCCACACCCTGGCCAAGCTGGAGAAGCAGGGCTTTGAGGTCACCTATCTGCCGGTCCACGAGGACGGCGTGGTGCGCCTGGAGGATCTGGCCGCCGCCATCCGCCCGGACACCTGCCTGGTGACCATCATGTTCTCCAACAACGAGATCGGCACTGTCCAGCCCATCCGGGAGATCGGGGCCCTGTGCCGGGAGCGGGGAGTCCTCTTCCACACCGACGCGGTCCAGGCGGTGGGCCACCTGCCCATAGACGTGGCGGCGGACAACATCGACATGCTCTCCCTCTCCGGCCACAAGTTCCACGCCCCCAAGGGCGTCGGCGCGCTGTACTGCAAAAAGAGCGTGCCCATCAGGAACTTCATCGAGGGCGGCGCCCAGGAGCGGGGCCGCCGGGGCGGCACCGAGGCCATCCCGGCCATTCTGGCCATGGCGGCGGCCATGAAGGACAGCTGCGAGCACATGGAGGAGAACATGGCCCGCGTCTCCGCCATGCGGGATAAGCTCATCGACGGGCTGAGCAAAATCCCCCGCTCCCGCTGCAACGGCAGTCCGGACCACCGGGCCCCGGGCCTCGTCAGCTTCTGCTTTGAGGGCATCGAGGGGGAGAGCCTGCTGCTGCGGCTGGACCTGGCGGGCATCTGCGCCAGCTCCGGCAGCGCCTGCACCAGCGGCTCCCTGGACCCCAGCCACGTACTGCTGGCCCTGGGTATGCCCCACGAGATCGCCCACGGCTCCCTGCGGCTGAGCCTGTCCGAGTACAACACCATGGAAGAGGTGGACTACATTCTCCAGCAGGTGCCGGAGGTGGTGCGCACCCTGCGGCAGATGAGCCCCGTGTGGTCCCGCATGCTGGAGACCATGGAGGACCCCTACCAATAAACAGGATTTTCATCCGGATCAGAAAGGACGAATAGAAGCTATGGCAATGGAATACAGCGAAAAGGTGATGGAGCATTTCGCCCATCCCCACAACGTGGGCACCCTGGAGGACGCCAACGGCGTGGGCGAGGTGGGCAACGCCAAGTGCGGCGACATTATGCGCATGTACCTGAAGATCAGCGACGACGAGGTCATCGAGGACGTGAAGTTCCAGACCTTCGGCTGCGCCTCCGCAATCGCCACCAGCTCCATCGCAACGGACATGATTAAGGGCCGGCCCCTCAAGGACGCCCTCACCCTGACCAACAAGGCGGTGGTGGAGGCTCTGGACGGCCTGCCGGCGGTGAAGATTCACTGCTCGGTCCTGGCGGAGCAGGCGGTGAAGGCCGCCGTGGCGGACTACTACAAGCGCAAGGGCATCCCCTTCGAGTCCCCCTGTGACCAGTGCGGCGGCGAGGGCTGCTGCGGCCATGACCACGGCTGCGAGGAATAATCTCAGACATATTGCAGGCGCCCGAATGGTTCTGACCATTCGGGCGCTTTTTTTCTGCCAATACCGCTGATATCTCACGAGGGCCGCCGCTCCGCTGCGGGACAGCCGGTCACGCTCTCTTCTTTCCGCCCTCCCGCAGCCGCCGCCACAGCCGCCGCACCCGGGGGCCGCAGGCCAGCTTCGCCGCCTCCCTGGCGGCGCGGCCGGGCTCCATGCCGCCGTGGACCAGCAGCCACACCAGGGCCGCCGCCCCCCGCCCCCGCTGGTTGTGCCTGAGCGCCAGGGCGTACCGCCGGTCCATCTTCCACAGGGCGATCCGCCGCCGCTCCCCGGGCGATTCCACGGGGCAGAGGGCCGCCAGCTCGTCCACCAGGTCCTCAAAGTCCGCGTATTTTTTCTCCTCCTCCCGCTCTGTCAGAGGGCGGCGGGAATGGCTGTCCGGGGAGACATGGACCGTGTACAGCGCCTCCGGAATGGTGGGACACCGGTGGCGGTACAGGAACGGCAGGAGCATCTGAAAATTCTGCCCCACGTCGTACTCCGGGATCTGCCGCCGGGGGTAGATGGCGAAGAACGCCTCGCATCGCAGCATGTAGCACCCGCAGCAAACAAAGCTCTGCCCCGTCAGGACCGGGAAGAACAGCTCCTCTCCCGCCCAGTCCGCCATGTTCTCCTGGGGCGGGCAGGGGCCGCCGTCCGGGCCCAGATAGCGGCCCAGGGAGCGGACGCACTGGTACTGTGGGTTGGCCGCCAGGAAGTCCGCCCGCCGGCGGATGGAGCTGGGGTGGAGCTCGTCGTCGCTGTCCGGCCAGATGAGATATTCCCCCGTTACCAGGGGCAGCGCCCGGTTGATGGCGGCGGAGGCGTTCCGGTGCTCCCCGGTCACGATCCGCAGGGCGTAGCCCCGCCGGCGGAACCTGTCCCGGAAGGCCCGGGCCGCCGCCAGCGTCCCGTCCCGGGATCCGTCGTCCGAGAGGATCATCTCCACGTCCTCCCAGCTCTGGGCCAGCACCGATTCCAGCAGCCGGTACAGGTGCTTCTCCCCGTTGTACACCGGCGTCACCACGGACACCCTGTTTTTTACAAAGTCCCCCATGTCACCGCACCCTCACCAGCCGCCGGTTCTCCAGCCTGTACACCCGCTCGCAGGCCTCGGCCAGGCTCAGGTGGTGGGTCACCATCAGCAGGGTCTTCTGTCCCCGCATCTGCCGCACAGCGTCAATGACCGCCCGCTCGGTGTCCACGTCCAGGGCGGCGGTGGCCTCGTCCATGATGAGGATCTCGGACTCCTTGTACAGCGCCCGGGCCAGGGCGATCCGCTGGCGCTGTCCCCCGGAGATGGCCGTGCCGTTCTGCCCGATGATGGTGTCCAGGCCCTCCGGCATCTCCCGCACGTCCTCCCAGATCTGGGCGCACTCCAGGCACCGGATGATCCGCTCCTCGTCCTCCTCCGCCGCCATGAAGGCCACGTTGCCCCGGACGGTCTCATCGTTGAGGAAGACGGTCTGGGGGATGTAGCTGACCACCGCCCCCACGTCCCCCCGGCAGGGTCCCTGGCCGTCCCGGCCCTCCACCAGATCAAAGTCGTCGTACCAGATGTGTCCCCCCTGGGGCCGGAGCAGGCCCAGAAGCAGATCCAGCAGGGTGGTCTTTCCCCCGCCGGAGGGCCCGATCACCGCAGTGGAGCGCCCCGCCGGGATGTGGATGGAGGCGTTTTCAAAGATCTGCTTCCCGTTGGGGTAGCGGAAGCACAGGCCCTCCACCCGGATGCCGTTCTCCAGCGTGACGGGCTTCTCCCGCAGGGGGGTCCTGTCCGCCTGGGCCCGCCGCAGGGCGCCGTATCGGAGCAGGGACCCGCGGAGGGCCTCGAAATACCTGGAGGCGAACCGGAGGCCGGTCAGCGCCTCCACAATCCGCTTGGACACCGGGAGCATCCTGGTCAGCAGGGTGATGAAGATCAGGGCCTGGGGGAGAATGCTGCCCAGCTCCAGCCCGGCGGCCAGCAGGGCCGCCAGCAGCACAAACAGGGCCGACTGCATCACGTCCCGCAGCACCACCCCCTGGAGGCCCCGGGTGAAGTCGTAGTCCTTCTGGATCTGGGCGCACTCCCCGCTGGCCCGGCGGTACTTCTCCAGCAGGTTCCCCCGCCGAACGTCGATTTTGATCTCCTTGTAGGACCCGAACATGGTGGACACCATCCCGCTGGCCCGGATCTCCAGCCGCCGCCGCTTCTCCCCGTACCGGACAGCGTAGATCCGGCCCCGGCAGTAGAGGCCCGCCATCAGAGCCGCCAGCAGGACGCAGCTGGCCGCGCCCACGCCCCGGGCCGCATAGATCATGGCCAGCGCGTAGGCTGCCGTGGTCAGCCCGTCCACCGCCAGCCCCAGACAGGCGGGGATCATCCCGGCGCAGACGGCGGGGTCATTCCGGGCCCCGCTGACCGCCTCCATGGCGGTTCTCCGGTTGTGGTCCTCCAGCTCCTCCATGCCGTAGAGCTCGTAGAGCTTCACAGACCAGCTGTGGGCAACGTCCGTCACCAGGGCGGTGGCGGCGCGGCCCCGCAGCAGCTCAAAGGCCCCCACCGCCAGCAGCGTCAGAGCCACAAGGGCCATCCGCGCCGCCAGCGGGCCGGAGGAGCCCTGGTCAAAGGCCTGCTGGAGGAGGGGGATCATCATGGACACGCCGGCCAGATCCGCCGCCGGGGCCATGAGGCACAGGGGTACAAACCGGGCCAGGGCCGCCCGCTCCGGCGGATCCAGGAGCCGGAGAAGCTCTCTAAACGTTCCCATGGACAACACGCCTCCTCAGCAGAATAGGTGCGGTCACAGCCGCCGGAAAAGCCGGAGCCAGAGGGAGAAGGGGAGCAGCCGCCATAGGGCCATGCACGCCCCCCGTCCGGGCCGCTCCGCCGTGGGCTCCCGCAGCCTGGGCTGGCTGTCGTTGGCAATCTCCTCCACGCCGCAGGCGAACCACTCCGTCTCCTGGCGGACCCGCCGCCACAGTGCCTCCCCGGCCTCCGTGCGGCAGAGGACCGCCGAGCAGCCCATGCCGTCGTCAAACCCGGGCCGGACCGTCTCGATCCCCCAGAAATCCCCCAGAGTGAGATCGCTGCTCCTGTCCGGGGTGCAGTACCGGCAGCGGAAGCAGGAGGGCCGCAGGTTCACGCGGCTGAAGTAGGACCTGCAATAAAGGTCCCTGCCCAGGGGCCAGACCAGCTCCTTCTCCCCGATCAGGGCCGCGCAGGTGCGGCCGCTGTCCCGGTTCCGCTTGTCCCGGAAGGAGAAGCTGTGAAGGGGTCCCCTATAGCGCCGCTCCAGCCAGGCCCCGTACCGCCGCCAGATCCCCGGGGAGGGGACGCCGTAGCAGATCAGATCCGCCAGGATCCACCCGCCCCGGTCCTCCCCCAGGCGGACGCGCACCGCGTCCGCCTGGCAGGGGGTGCCGCAGAAGAGGACCGGCCGGCCCCTGGCCGCCGGATCCCGCAGCCCCTCCCACACCGCCGCGAGATCGCTCTGCACATATTTGGTCCGGGCGATGGCGGGGAGATCCTCCGGGGAGCGGATCTCCCGGTGGCGCACAACGCCGTCCGGGTCCATGGCCGCGCCCCACACGCTCCCCCCGTCCGCCAGCACCCGGGCCGCCAGCAGGGGGAATATCCCCCCGGAGGACCCCAGAAGCCGGGCCCGGTCCTCCCTGGCCCGGGCCCCGAAGCAGGCGGCCGGACCTGGCGCGGGGTCCTCCCGCCGGAGAGGGCACGCCTCCCGGCACAGGCCGCAGTCCGTACAGGCGGCGGCCTCCAGCGCGGGGTACAGAAACCCCTCCCGGTCCTCCTCCATCCGGAGAGCGCCCCCGGGGCAGACCGCCGCGCACGCGCCGCAGCCTGTACACAATTTTCGCTCAACCATTCCAGCCCCGCTCCTCTCTCCGCCGGGCCTGCTCCCGCCGCTGCCACTGCCAGGTGGAGAAGCGGTGCATGGGCAGGTACAGGGGGTAGCACCAGAAGGCCAGATAGTGCTTCCACCGCTCCCGCCGTCTCAGCAGGCGGAAGCGGTCCGTGGCCGCCTCCTCCCTGGCCAGCCGCCGCAGATAGGCGGACAGCTCCCGGCGGCCGCCCTGGCGGCTGCGGACATAGAGCCGCCGCAGCTGGGCGGAGGCCACCTGGGCCCAGAAGGCGGCCGAGGCCGGCCGGTCCTTCTCCCGCTCCCAGATGTAGGCCCAGCACCTGTGGCTGTCCGCGCAGGAGGCTACGGACATGCTCTGGCTGGCGTTTGTCCCGTGCTTCCGGTAGGCGTACCACTCCTCCCACAGGATCACCGCGTCCATGCCCCGCTCCAGCAGCCTGTAGACAAAGATGGTGTCCTCCCCGTTGCCCAGGGTCTCGTCGAACCGGAGCGCCCCCAGGGCCTCCCGGCGGACCAGCTTGCCGCCGATGCCGTGGAAGTTGTAGCCGTTTTCCCGGGAGGAGAACTGCCGGAGCGCCTCCCGGTTGTCCATGTAGGTGTACTCCCATCTGCGGCTGTCCTCCTCGTTGAGGCAGTCCAGAAAGTCACGGGGCTCCACGGCCTCCACATGGCGGTACACCTCCGTGGCCAGAGCCGCCCCGGTGGCCTGGCACAGCTCCAGCAGAGCCTCCAGCAGCCGGGGGTGCATGGCGTCGTCGCTGTCCAGAAAGAACACATACGTCCCCCTGGCGGCCTCCAGCCCCGCGTTTCTGGCCGCAGACACGCCCTGGTGGGGCCGGGACAGCAGCCGGACGCGGCTGTCCTCCCTGCACAGGGCCTGACAGACCTCCCTGCTGCCGTCCTGGGAGCCGTCGTCGATGAGCAGCAGCTCAAAGCCGGGGTATGTCTGGTCCAGCACGGACCGGACGCACCGGGGCAGATACGCCTCGGTGTTATAGACCGGGACAATAATAGAAATCAGATCCGTCATACGCCTCCTCCTCATGCAGGCCGCGCCTAAAGATTTTCCAGAATAAACCGCCGGGACGCCGCCCGCTCCTCCGCCAGCCGCCCCCGGACCGCCGCCCAGTCCGTGCCGGTCCACAGGTCCTCCCGGTCCGGGTCCCACAGCCGGGAGGACAGTCCCAGCTTGCGCAGCAGATCCGTCTGCCGGACACTCCGGCCGCTGTGCCGGAAGGAGAGAAAGGGCTTCTCCAGCAGCGCGGAGAAGGCCGTGGCGTGGAAGGAGTTGGTGAGCACGCAGCAGGCGCTGCGGATCCAGCCCAGAAACTCCCGCGGGCCGCCGTCCAGCTCCATTTGGATCCCCGCCAGGGAGCCGGGGTCCCGGGAGAGGGTGTCCGGACGGGACAGGGACACGATCCGCCGCCCCAGGCGGGCGGAGAGGGTCCGGGCCTGTCCCATCAGGTCCTCGTTGGGCTGGGTGGCGTAGACCACAATAGCGTCCCCCGCCGCCGGGGGCCGGGACAGCGCCTCCCACTCCCCCCGGTCCAGCAGCAGCACCGGGTCCAGCACGTCCCGGACCGGGCGGCCGATGAGCTTTTCCACCCAGTCCGCGTCCGTCCGCTCCCGGAGGGAGACGGCGGAAAAGCCGCCGCCCACGCATTTCGCGAACTTCTCCCGGTCCTCCGGCAGCAGGGGGTTGCCCCCCAGGCTGGCGGCGTAGGCGGCCAGCCGGCAGTCCCCCCGCCGGGGGATGCCGCCCACGTACGCGTCGTCCAGATCCACGGTGATGTCCGGGTTCCACACCTGATCGCTGCCCACGAACACAGTCTTATAGGGCGCAAGGGAGATATCAGCCGCCCGGCGGATGGGCGGACGGGCCGTCAGATATGTCCGGCGGAAGGCCCGCATTTTCTGCCGCCGCCGCCAGAAGCCGCCGCCCATGGACAGGTGCCGGGCGAGCATGTACCGGTTCAGCTCGTAGCGGAGCCCCTTCGGCCGCCGCTCCGCGCACACCGGGCACGGCCAGTACCGGCCAGTCAGCTTCACCGGCGCGTAGGGGATGAGCTCCGTCCGCTCCCCCAGCAGCTCCAGCTGCCGCTTCAGGGCGTAGGCCTGGAGCATGGCCCCATAGTCGTCCGCCCAGTGGAAGGTCAATATGCCAACCATGGTTTCCTCCTTCCGGCTTCTCAGAGCCTGTTTAATATCTCAACGTGTGCGGATTGGCGAGAGGATTTTTTGCCCTGCAAGGCAAAAATCCGCAGGCATCCTGACGGATGGCAAGGATTTTTAACGCTGTCAGGGCGGAAAATACGCCGCCAAGACGGGCACGGGGAGATGTTAAACAGGCTCTCAGGAGGGAAAGGGGGCGTACCGGTCAAAGAGGCTGTCCGGCACGGTGTAGGCCCAGAACTGCCGGGGGGTGCGGGTCAGCAGCTGGGTGCCGCTGTCGCAGGCCTCCCGGATGTATCCGCCCGCCACATGCCGGTCCTCCCAGGCGGTGCGCATGTCGCACCCGATGTCGCACATGAGGCTGCCCTCCGCCCCCTCCTCCTTGATCCACACCCGGGCCGTGCCGCACACATACTCCACCCGCTTTCCCCCCAGGCTCCTGTTGTCCAGGCTCCAGCAGTGGAGAGCCCAGGCCTCCTTCTCCCCGGAGCCGGCGCGGCGGAACAGGTCCTCCCGCCGCAGGGTGATCTCCACCCGGCTGCCGCAGTCCTTCCAGGCCTCCGCCGGCAGCTCCTGGCTGGTTCCGTCCCATTCCAGATCAAAGATGCCGCCTCCCACGCCCTCGCCGGAGGCCCGCCGCCAGATTTTGCTGCCCTTGAGGGTATAGCTGGCCGACAGCTTTGAGATGCAGACCGTGACGGCCTCCGGGAAGTCCTCCTCCGCCACCGCCGGCTGCACCGTCAGCCACACGTTGAGCTTATCCCGGTCCTTGTCAAAGGCGAACTCCATCCGGGGGGAGATGTTCCCGGAGAAATCCCCGCTCTCCGTCCAGCCCCGGACCTCCTGTAGGCAGGTGACCCAGTGCATGCTCCGCCAGAGGGCGCTGTGGAACCGGGTCTCATCGATCCACCCGTAGTTCTGATAGACCAGGGGCTGGGACCCGCCGGCGGCCAGGTAGTAGAGGGAGCCCCCCAGCCACTCCTTGAGCCAGATCCGCCCCGGACCCCTGATATCCTGGATCCTGGCCGCCGTCAGCTGGCTCACCTGGTAGTCCCCCTCCGGCAGGTACAGCCGCCCGTCCCCGGCGTCGATGGCCGCCGCAAAGGCGGCGGTGTCGTCCGAGGCCGGCGACGAGGCCGCCGGGTCCGCCGCCGTGTAGGCCATCACCCGGTCCCCCACGGCCGGAGTGTAGTCCCTCTGCCCGGGCCGCACGTCCGAGAGGCAGATCTGGCGGCCCCGGGGGGTCTGGCCGTCGGGGATCACCTCATAGGCCCCGGCGTTTTCCCCCTCCCCGGCGCAGGGGACGTGGCGGGTGGCTGTAACCAGACTGGCGTAGTGGCCCACCCAGTAGTTCCACGTGTCCCGCAGCTCCCCCAGGTGGTGGTGATACGCGGCGTCCCCCGCCGCGCCGTAGTCCCGCACGTTGACCCAGCCGCTCTCCGCCGTCTCCGGCCGGGCCGCCGCCGAGGCCTCCCCGCAGGCCCACAGCAGGAGCAGCAGGGCCAGCATCCATCGCTTCATCTTGTCACACCTTTCCGGCTCTGGGCCGCGTTCTTCTCACAAAGCTCCCCACGTAGGCCAGCAGGTCCCTGCACTCCGGGGTCCAGCCGAACAGGAGCAGCAGCATCCCCCCGTAGAGGACCGCGCAGGTCAGGCCCTTGGCGGCCAGATTCCAGAATCCCGGCCCGCCGGCCAGACGGCAGACCCGCTCCGTCCCCCACCCCGCCAGCAGCATCCCCCCTGTCCACAGCAGATACCGGAGGAAATATCCCGCCAGCCGCTGTCCCCGCCTTTCCCGCCACCCGTAGCGGAAGAGGACCAGCGGGTCCACCCAGAAGGGGATCAGCAGCAGGTCCAGCACCGTGGCGGCCAGAATGCCGTCCAGCCCGAACCGCCGGGCCAGGACCAGGGACAAAACAAGGTTCACCGCCACCTCCGCCAGGGCCTTGTACCTGTCGTACCAGAACAGGCCCATGGCGCCCCGGAACTTCTGAATGACCGTGCGCATACCGGTGATGTAGAACTGGGCCAGCAGAAGCAGCACCGTCCGCCGGGGCAGCAGATAGTCCCCGCCGAAGCACAGCAGGATAAAGGGCTCAAACAGCACCAGCATGGCCACGGCGCAGGCGGAGTAGAGCAGGAAGGCGCTGAAGCTGAGCATGGAGAAAACGCGGTGCCGCCTGTCCTCGTCCCCCTCCGTGGCCACCAGATTGCCGATGCTGGCGGAAACAGCGTCGTACAGCCGGTCCACCACACCGCCCACGTTGGTGCAGATGAGCTTGTAGTTGGAGTAGATCCCCGCGGTCCCCAGGCTCACCAGGGCGGAGATGAGGATGCTGTCCACGCTGTAGACCATCATCCCCGCCGCCTTGTGGATGAAGAGAGCCCTCACGTTCCGGAAGATCTCCCGGGCCGTCTCCCTGTCCGGATAGCTGCGGCGGTCCTCCCGGAGGTAGGGGTACATCCGCTCCGCCCGCCGGGAGGCCAGGATGTTGGGCAGCAGGCCGCACAGGATCTGAACCAGCAGGTAGAGGAAGAAATTCCGGGTGAGCAGCAGCACCGCAATCTGTCCCCCGTAGCGGACCAGGGTGAAGAAATTGGCGTACATGCTGCAAATGTACAGGTTCTGGTGGGCCTCGATGAGGGCCGCCTTGTAGACGAACAGATAGGAGGTCACCGACTGGCTCAGATACAGCAGATAGATGAGCACCATGTGGTCAATGGGCCTGTCCGTGCGCACCAGCAGATCCAGAAACGGCAGCAGGGCCAGCCCCAGGACCGCCACCGCCCCGGCCACCCACCGGTAGAGCAGCCGGTAGAGATTCATGAGCCGCCGGATCTCCTCCCGATTCTCCCGGGCCACAGGGCTGTAGAGGGCGTACATCATGGCCGCCCCGATGCCCAGGTCCGCCAGGGACAGGATGGACAGCACGTTGCTGAACAGCCCGTTGATTCCCAGATACTCGCTGGGCATGTACCGGGCCAGGATGGACCGCCCCGCCACGGCCAGAATCAGGTTGAGCAGCTGGCCGAAAAAGCCCGCCGCCATGTTTATGATGGATTTTTGGGTCCTCATGTCCGGCGGGTCCTCACCTGTACCCACAGCCGGAGATACCACGCCGCCGGGTAGAGGAAGCTCGCCGCGTCCACCGCCCGCTTCGTCAGGTCCTCCCGCCGGACCAGCCGCCGCCACCGCAGGGGGTAGGGGTAGAGCCCCCGGTCCCGGAGCTCCTCCAGCGTCCGCTCCAGCAGCGCCCGGTCCCCCTTGGCCAGCAGGCGGTTGAGAATTCCCTGCACCTCGTCGATCAGCCGCGTCTCCAGCTCCGCCTCCGTCACGGGGACCCGCAGGCGGGGCGCTCTCCCGGCCCGGAACGCCCGCAGGCGGCCCAGATGGCTCTCCGCCAGCCCCAGCCGGCCCTGGATGTAGCCGGGAAAGCGGCTGTCGTCCATGAAGGTGGCCACGATGCTGTCCGCCCGGCGGCGGTAGCCGTACAGCTTCTGGTTCAGATAGCCGCACCGGCCGGCGCAGCGGTCCAGCCAGAAGTTGAACTCCGCGTCCTCGAACAGGGCCCCTACCGGGAACCGCAGGCCGTACTCCTCCAGCACCGCCCGGCGGATCAGGTAGTTCCAAGCCGTCCTCCAGACCGGCACGGCCGGATCCCGCCGCATCTCCAGGGGGTCCCTGTAGCGCCGCAGACGCCCCGGGTCCACCCCGGCGGACAGGGGCGGCGCCGCTCCGTCCTCAAACCGGGCGTAGTCAAACAGCAGCTGGTCCAGCCCCTCCTCCGCCGCCAGACGGCACAGGGGCCCCAGCACGCCCCGGGCCAGCACATCGTCCGCGTCCATAAAGTATACATACTCCCCCGACGCGGCCCGGAGGCCCGCGTTCCTGGCCGCGCTCAGGCCGCCGTTGGGCTGGCATATGACCGCCACCTGGGGCCGGCGGCGGGCGTAGTCCCGGGCGATCTCCCCGGTCCGGTCCGTGCTGCCGTCGTCCACGCAGATGATCTCATAGTCCCCCATGTCCTGGTCCAGCAGGGCCTCCAGGCAGGCCGGGAGATACGCCTCCACCTGACAGGCGGGCACAATCACAGAAAGCTTCATTCCTCTCCCCTCCGTCCGTGGAGCACTCTGTTCTTCCAGGCCCGCAGGGCCGTGAAGCGCTCCTGGGCCGCCAGGGCCCGGCAGTAGTCCGTGGGATCCCCGGTCAGCACATAGCGGAAGATCCCGCCGGCCTGATCCCCCAGCCGCCGCCCGCACCAGCGCCGGAGCTCCGCCCTGTCCGCCAGACGGGCCTGGGCGGTCAGGTAGTCCCAGTCCCCGCTCCCCTCCAGGCTGCGGACCGCCCGGGCCAGGGCCTTTTCCGCCGGCTCCCGGGCCGTGAAGCTCCACAGCAGCGCGGCCAGGGCCGTACCTCCGTAGAGATAGAAGGGCTCGGAGAATCCGCTCCCCCGCAGCCCCTCCTCCTGCCGCCGGACCATGCGGAGCATACCCGCCAGCTGCCGCTCCAGGGTGTTGGTGTGCATGGCGGACGCGCTGTGCTGGCGGTAGGCGTACAGGGGCCGGGGGAGGTAGTACAGGTTCTGGCAGCAGAAGATGTATCGGACCAGAAAATCCAGGTCCTCGAAGAGGGCGCAGGCCGTGTCGAACCGGAGGCCGTGCCGCTCAATGATCTCCCGCCGGAAGGCCCGGCAGTAGACGGACCACCCCACCCGGCAGGGCAGGACCCAGCGGCACAGAAATCGCCGCCGGGCCGCCGGACCGGCGAAGCGGAACAGCTCCTCCCGCCACCGCCCGGCATACACGGGCCCCGCCCCCTCCTCCACGATATTCATGCCCCAGGCGCACAGGTCCCAGCCCCCCGCCTCCATGGCGGCCACGGCCTCCGCCGCCATGGTCTCCACCGCCCAGTCGTCTCCGTCCACAAAGCAGACGTAGGCCCCCGACGCGGCCTCCAGGCCGGCGTTGCGCGCCGCGCTCACCCCGGCGTTGGGCTGATGGATCACCCGGATCCGGGGGTCCTCCCTGGCGAAGCTATCGCACAGAAGGCCGCTGCCGTCGGCGGACCCGTCGTCCACCAGGATGATCTCCAGGTCCGGATAGGTCTGGCCCCGCAGGGACGCCACGCACCGGGCCAGATAGGCCTCCACGTTGTACACCGGAACAATCACGCTCACCAGCGGCTCACCCACTTCTTCCGCCCCCTCTCACCGCCTGTACAGCAGACGGGACTTGGCGTCCCGCAGCGTGTCATAGCATCTGTATACCCGGTCCCACCGGCGCAGGGGGCCGGGGTCCTGGTCCAGCACGTACTGATAGAACGCGCACACCCGCCCGCCCAGCCGCCAGCCGCACCAGCGCCGGATCTCCGCTCTGTTCTCCAGGGCCAGCGCCGCCTGGGCGCGCAGGTAGTCCCAGTCCTCCCCGCTCCGAAAGCAGTCCAGGGCCTGGGCCAGCCCCGCCTCCACCGGCTGGTCCTTGATGAAATTGTCCAGGGTCCCCGCCAGGATCACCCCGCCGTAGACATAGAACCGGCGGAAGAGGGCCTCCCCGGACAGCAGCTCCTCCTGCCGCCGGACCATGCGGAGCATACAGGCGGTCCGCCGCTGGAGGGTGCCGGTGTGCATGATGGAATCCGGCCGCTGGCGGTAGGCGTAGAGGGCCCGGGGCAGGTAGCGGAGGCTCCCGCACCGGGCCAGATAGCGGAAGGTGAAGTCCAGGTCCTCCGCGCCGATCTCCCGCTCGTCCTGAAACCGCAGGCCGTACCGCTCGATCACGTCCCGCCGGAACACCCGGCTCCACACGGACCAGCCCAGCCGGTAGGCCAGCAGCCATTGACACAGAAACCGCCCCCGCCGCTCCGGCGTGGGGAAACGGAGGGTCAGCGGCCGCCTGCGCCCCCAGTAGCGGTCAGCCTTCCCCTCCTCCACGACGCTGTTGCCCCAGGCGCACTGACCGCAGCCCCAGCGCTCCATGATCTTCACGCTCTCGGCCACCATGTCCCGCTCCGCCCAGTCGTCGCTGTCCACGAAATAGATGTATGTCCCACGGGCCCTGTCCAGGCCCGCGTTCCGGGCGGAGCTCAGGCCGCCGTTGGCCTTGTGGATCACCCGGATCCGGGGGTCCTCCCTGGCGAAGCCGTCGCACAGGAGGCCGCTGCCGTCGGTAGACCCGTCGTCCATCAGAATAATCTCCAGGTCCGGACAGGTCTGGCCCCGCAGGGACGCCACGCACCGGGCCAGATAGGGCTCCACATTGTACACCGGAACAATCACGCTCGCCAGTGGTCCGCTCACCGGCCATCCCCTCCTCACTGCCGTCTTCCGTCCAGAAACCGCCGCTTCAACCGCGCCAGGGCCAGCAGGGCCCCCACGCGCCGCTCTCTCATCAGCCAGGCAAAAATCCCCTGCATCCTGGGCAGCCTGCGCCAGGGATACCGCTCCAGGGCCTCCCGCAGGGCCGGGGCGTCCAGAATGGCCGCCGTCCGCTGTCTCAGGGGGTAGGACCGGTCCTCCCGGTCCCGGTAGGCCGCCTCCTGGAGGATGTCGTACCGGGCCCGGCTGATGAGCAGACGGTCCAGGTAGGGCCGGAAGACCGCCTCCGGGCACCGCCGGGCCAGCCGCTCCTCCACCGCCCGGCACAGGGCGCAGTCCTGGGCAAACCGGTCCTCCCGGTGCCGCTTGGACAGGGACCCGGCGTTGGCGCAGTAGAAGTAGGAGGCGTCCGTTGTCACCACGGCGCTGGCTGCCCAGGCTAAAAAGTCCATGTTGAAGATCAGGTCCTCGGAGATGAGCTCCCGCTCCGACACGAACCGCACCCCGCCCCGCCGGATCACCTCCATGCGGTAGAGGCGGGCGCAGGCGCTCAGGCCGTACCGGGAGTCCAGGGGCTCCTCCGGCAGCGCCCCCACCGTGCCCAGCAGCAGCTCCTCCAGCTCCGCCGGCGTGCGGAAGACCCGCTCCGCCGGAAAGGCCCGGGGGCGCTCCCGCCCGTCCGGCCCCACCATGGTAAACGCGCCCACAGCCAGATCGGCCCCCCGGCGCTCCGCCGCGTCCGCCAGATTCTCCAGCAGCCGCGGGCCGAAGTAGTCGTCCGGGTCCAGAAACAGCACGTAGGTCCCCCGGGCCGCGTCCAGGCCGCTGTTGCGGGCCATGCCCAGCCCGCCGTTGGTCCGGTGGACCGCCCGGACGCCGGGCTCCCGGGCCCACATGTCGCACAGGGGGCCGCTGCCGTCGGTGGACCCGTCGTCCACCAGGAGGATCTCCCGGTCCTGGAAGGTCTGGGCCAGCAGGCTCCTCATGCACCGCCCCAGATACGCCGAGACGTTGTAGACCGGCACAATCACGCTGATCCTCATTCCGCCGCCCTCCCCCAGTCCGGGAACGCCTGGGCCAGGGCGTTGGCCATCAGCCGGTCCGGCCGGAGATGGGCCAGATAGTACGCCCGGTTGGCCTGGGCCATCCGGTAGGTCCGCTCCGGGTCCTCCATCAGCGCCTCCACCTGCGCCAGACAGCCCTCCACATCCGTGAAGGGCAGGTAGTTGACCCCCTCCCGGAAGTCCCCGGGCACCTCAAAGGGGAATTTCTCGCTCACCACCGCCTTGGCCGCGGCCACGTACTCCGCCGTCTTCCAGCCGATGGATTCGTGGAGCCCCGCGGACCCCACGCAGATGTGGGCGCGGCGCAGGGCCTGGAGGTAGCGCGTCCGTTTGGTCTCCCCCACGCCCACCATGAGCGCCCCCCACTGACGGACCGCCCGGGGGTCAAACTGGAGGCCCCCCATGAACCGGGGCCCGTACCGGGCCTTCAGCGCCGACACCAGCCGGACCCGGCTGCGGTTGAGCGCCTCCACGCTCTCCCGGAGCTCATCCCCCGCCGGCACGTGCCACAGCCGGGTGTAGAACAGCACCGTGGGCCGGCCGGAGAAGACCGGCCGGCACTCGAACCTGTCCGGCGTGAAGCTGCTGCGGGGCGCGCCGTTGAACACCCGCTGGAACAGGTCCCCGCCCCGCTCCCGCCAGGAGGTGATTCTGTCAATGGGGCTGCCGGGCCAGGACACATGGTAGTGGAGCCCCAGGGGCCGCAGCCGGTCCCGCAGCTCCGGCGGGAGCTTGGCCGTCTCCTCCCGGGAGAGGCTGCGGCGGAACACCAGATCCGCCTCCGCCGCCAGACGGGGCAGGGCCTGCTCCACCTCCGAGCCGTAGCCGTCCGCCAGATCGAACAGCAGATGCTTTCCCCCGCCGTCCACCCCCAGCAGGGGGGCGTAGGGGAACCGCCGCCGGTTGCTCCGGTCCAGCTCAAAGGACAGCCGGACCCGGCCCTGCTCCTCCAGCATCAGCAGTCCCGTCACCGGCATGCTCAGATGGGCGGTCCTGTTGGTACAGTATACGCTCAGCGCAAGCATGTCCCCTCCTCCTCCAGTCCGCCGGCCATCAGGCAGATGGCCAGCGCGCCGGTTACATAGATGTAGTAAAGGGTGTTGTCCGTGGCCGCCGTGGCCAGCACGTACGTCTGGAGGCCCAGGCAGATCATGGCGGCCCGCCGCCCCTGCCGCCTGTACACGCACCAGACCCGCAGGGGGAAAAAGCTCAGCATCCACAGCCAGAATCCCCAGAACCCCGCGTCGATGTAGATCATCAGGATATCGTTGTGCAGGGCCCGGATGGTCCAGTCGGCGGGCAGGTCCGAAAACAGCCGGGTCACAAAGCCCGCGCCGTGGCCGAAGAAGCTGGGCCCGATCCAGTAGTACCTGTCAATGAAATTGCTCAGCTCCCGCCGCCCCATGGTGTCCAGCCCCAGCCGCTCAGAGAGAAATTCAAAGATCCCCTCCTTCACCATACATATGTACACAAAGGACAGCGCCGCCGCCCCGAAGGCCGCCGCCAGCAGCCAGAAGGGGCCGCCTCGCCGCCCCGTCAGCAGCCGCAGGGCCAGCCACACCAGCACGCCTGCCGCCATGGCGGCCACGCTGATGCGCTTGAACCCGGAGAAGAAGCAGAACAGGGTTGGGGCCAGCAGCAGCCGGGCGAGCCGCTCCCCCCTGCACCGCCGCCAGTCCAGGGCGTAGTAGACCAGATAGACCCCCAGGGCGAAGGTGAGCTCGTGGATCTCCATCTGCGCCATCACCGGCCCCGTCTCCCCGGAGAAGGTGACGATCAGCCGGCGCAGCTCGTGGAGGTACACGGACAGGCCGTTCTCCCGGACCGCCTGGATCACCGTGATGAAGTTGGCCCCCAGCATGGCCGCCAGATTGAGCCACAGCCCCCGGCGGCCGAAGACATAGAGAACGCCCGCCATGGCCGCGAGAATGGCGAGGCCGTAGACCTGGTCAAAGAGGCCCCGGCGGATCTGGGTCAGGCGCTGCACCTGGAACACCCACAGAGGCACCGAGGCCAGCACCAGGGCCAGATGGGGCAGGCCCAGCAGGACGCCGTACCGGACAAGACGCCCGGCCCGGTCCAGGTCCGTGCGCACCAGAAACACCAGAAAGCTCACCGCCGCCAGCACCGCTGCCAGCACGAACTTGTACATAAAGTGAACGCCCAGATCAATATACTCCGTATGAAAGTAGTACATCCCGCAGGCCAGCAGGAGGTAGACCCCCGCCAGGAGGCCGTCCCACAGGCGGCGGGTCCCGCCGCCTGTCATGCCTCCTCCGCCCCCTTCAGGCCCGCCGGGCCGGTCTGGTAGGGCCTGCGGCCCTTGATCGCGCCGGTAATCAGGCCCCGGATATAGAACACCGCCGACTCCCCCGCGTTGACCGCCCCCATCTGGTAGGGCACGGATACGGCGTCCACGGTCTGCCGCAGGGTCACCTCCAGCCGCTCCACCTCCTGGGCCAGGGAATCCTGGGCCAACCCGTCAAAGAACACCCAGAACTGCCCGCCGCCGTTGTAGCCCACAAAGCCGTTTTTCCGGCTCTCGAACAGCTCCCGCAGCACCCGGCCGAAGGTCTGGAGCACCCGGTTCGTCTCCTCCCGGCCCAGGGTCTCGTTGAGCTCCTGCTGGTTGACGATCTGGAGGTTGATGCAGCTGGTCCCCAGGGGCAGGATCAGGTTCTCCCTGTCCTGAATGTACTTGTCGCAGGACACCCGGTTCATGCAGCCGGTGGCGCTGTCCCGCAGGAATATGTACTCCAGGATGTCCCCCAGCCGCCCCAGCACAATGGCCCCGCAGCACCCTGCGGCCAGGAAGAAGGCCGCGATTACGGCCATGTAGGCGGACATGTTGATCCCCTCCGCCACGCTGGCCGAGGAGAGGGTGCGGATGTTCCGGGCCCCCAGGTAGTCGTTGTACTCCGAGTTGGTGTCCGCCACCGCGTCGTAGAGGACGTTCATCTTGCCGATCACGCCGGCGATCTCCTCCTCCACCTCCGCCGCCGTCGCGCCCCCGGACGGGCCGCCGCCCTCGTACACGCCGATGATGTAGGCGCAGTAGGCCGCGTCGATCTCCGCGTAATCCCACCGGTCCGCCGCGCTGGCCCAGTTGCGCAGCAGCGCGTCGTACTGGATGACCCGGCTGGTGGAGGTCCACTCCCCGTCGGTCTCCCGCTCCCGCTCGTAGACGTCGCCGAGAATATAGTTGGCGTCAATATCCGTGTTGCCGGACTGGCGCATCTTCTCCACGTAGGTCTCAATGATGCGCTGGATGTCCCCGATGTCCTCCTGGGCGCTCCGGCCGTCCAGGCCGTAGCCGGCAATCCGGTTCTGGTACTTGTCCAGCAGCACCGTCCGGTCCTTGGTGACCCGGCTGCCCAGGATGAGGGCGTAGAGCCGGGGCACGTCCACATCCAGCACCAGCTTGAACTGGTCCCGCAGATCCGAGAAGGAGTAGCCCGTGTCCGCGGACCGGAACCCCTGCTCCCGCTGGTAGCGGTTGTGGAGGGTGTTGACGGTCTCGTTGAGCTGCGCGTCGATCTGCTCCACCATCTCCAGGTAGTCGTAGTCCGTGCGGATCAGATCCCGGGTCTGGTTGCTCACCTGCTCCTGATTGATATGCTTGTTGCTGTAGTCGGAGAAGTACACGTCCAGCAGCTCGCTGAGGATGTCCCGGGCAAAGCCCGCGCTGCCGGAGGCGTCCAGCTTGCAGCTGACGATGTAGGCCGTGGGCTGCTCCGTGTACTCCTTGCCCTCCTCGTTGAGGGCCTGCTGGACGTTCTGGGCCTGCTCCTCAATGATCGGCTCCACCCGGATGCTGGCGCACAGGGTGTCCAGGCTGTAGCTGGCCGGGGACAGGCCCAGGTTCTCCATCACCTTGGCCATGTTGCCAGCGGAGGCGATCTCCGACACGTCGATGGCGGACCCGTCCGGGGCCCGCCCCTCCTTGGCGTCCCCGTTGGCGTACTCGATCACCGCCGAGGCCGTGTAGGTCTGCTTCTTTGCCAGCACCCTGGAGGCAAGAAGGGTCATGCCGATGAAAAAACAGACGATCAGCGGCAGCCACCGCTTGAGGTAGCGAAATATCTGAAACTGCTTCATCCCGCTCACCTCCTCTTTCGTCCCCCCGCCAGGGAGAACCAGCACAGCCGCAGCCCGGCGGCGAAAAGGACCGTTCTCGCGGCGATCTCCGCCGCCAGCTTCATGGCCTGGGCCTCCGAGGAGGAGACCACGGCGGTCATGTACCGGTTGGCCTGCCGGGCGTTATACTCCTTCACCAGCTCCTCCGCCAGACCGGCGATGCGGGTGAGCTCCCGCCGGATCTGGCCGATGAGCGCCTCCGCCTTGTCCTCCGCCCCGCCGGACCGGCCGGAAAGCTGGCCGATCACGTGGTCATTGTAGGCGATTTTCTCCTGGATAGCGATCTTTTCGTCCGCGTAGTGGTTGGCGTTGGCGGCGAAGTCGTCCACGCCGATGCGGGTCTGGGACATGTAGAACTGGTTGTTGGTGTCATAGGTGGGCACCAGAACAATGCGGGCCATGTCGTCCTCGTACATGGTGATGGCCTCCAGCATGTTCTCGTTGGACGCCGCCGCCTTCTGGGCGTTGAAGCGCATGAACACGTTGGCCACCTCCAGCCGGTTGACGTACTGCCCCGGGTCCCGGGAGATCCCCTCCTCCAGCACGTAGGCCTCCAGGCGCTCCACCAGGGTCTCCTCCACCTCGTAGGCCAGGGCGGACACCGACTGAAAGGTCTCCCCGCTGGCGCTGGAGCGGAAGGCGGGCTCCTCGCCGGACATGCTGCGCATGTACTCGCCGATGGACTGGGCCGTCTGGGCCAGGAACAGGCAGCTGTCCAGGTAGTCCGCCCCCTCCGCCGGGGAGAAGTCCAGGCGGAGGATGCTGGGGTTTGCCGAGTAGCTCCTGACGAACCAGTCCTTGTAGGCCTGGGTCACCAGGGTCAGCAGCTTCTCCCCGTCCTGGGAGGCGGTCTCGCTGCTGGCGTCATACTGCACCACAAACTGGGTGGAGATGAAGTAGGCGTCCTCGGAATAGCTGTTCCCCTGGACCACCGGCCGGACCTGTATGGTGTTCTTCAGGTCCTGGGCCGTGATCCCCTCCAGCGCCCCCTTCTCAATGGCCCCCTCCAGGACCTGGGCGCTGAGGATGTCCGCCTGATTGAACCGGGTGCCGTTGGGATTGAGGCCCTGGGAGGCCAGACTGTAGTGGAGGGTGATCTCCGCGCTGGTGTGGAGGCGCAGAGCGGTGGGGAGCAGGAAGCAGTTGAGCAGAAATACGGCCAGCACCAGCGGCCCCAGGCTCCAGCTCCGCCGCACCGCCCGGTACTCCGCCAGCAGCGTCCGCAGTCCCTGCCGGGATCGGTTGCGCAGCACAAGCAGACCGCAGGCCGCCAGCAGCAGCGACACTCCGGTCAGCGCGATTGGGTAATAGTTGATGACTTGAAACAGCATGGGGCCCTCCGGCTATGAATGCACTTAGTTGATATCCAGAATCACCAGCTCAGGCTGGTTGAACACACGGGGCGCCAGGCCGTGGCTCCCCAGGCCCCGGCTGATGAGCAGGGACATGCCCTCCCTCTCGTACCAGCCCCCGTCGTAGACGGGGAACAGCCCCTCCGCGCCGGAGAAGAGCCCGCCCACTCCGGGGATGCGGATAACGCCGCCGTGGTTGTGGCCGGACACCGTCAGGTCAATGGCGGCGTCCGGAATATACTCCATCACCGGCTCCGGCCGGTGGGAGATGAGAATTTTGAACGTCTCCGGGTCCTCCTCCGCGAAGCGGGTGACAAACTGCCCGGAGTGGGGCCAGAAGCTGCTGGCGTTGGTGCTCAGGCCCCCGATCCTGATCGCGGCGCCCTTCACCTCTGCCGTCACGGCCTCGTTTTGCAGCAGGACGGCCCCGGATCCCTCCAGGTCCTCCCAGACCCGCGGGTCCAGGAGCAGGGGGGAGAAGTCCTCCGGGTCCTCCCCCAGGGCGGCTCCGTCCAGAAACTTCTTGTTCAGTTCCTGGCCGTAGAGCGCCTCGTTCTCGTGGTTTCCCATGGCGTAGTACACCGGCGCGATCTCCGCCAGATCCCGGCACAGGCCCACGGCGTAGTCCCAGTCCGGGTCCCTCTTGTTCACCAGATCCCCCGCGATCAGCAGCAGATCCGGCCGCAGGGCCCTCACCCGGCCCAGCAGGGTCTCGTTGTCCGGACCAAAGGAGCGCTGGTGCAGGTCCGCCAGCACGATCACCCGCACGGTCTCCTCGATCTTATAGGACTCCATGGCATAAAAGGTCTCCTCAAAGGAGCTGTTGGACCATATGATCCACGCCGCGATCACGCCTATGGTTATCCCGGCGCTGATGATTCCTGTCAATATCCGCTTCACGTCACCTTTCCTCCTGCCGCGGACCGGTACAGCTCCAGCAGCCCGCCGCAGTATTCCTCAATGGTTGTCAAATCCCGCCGGCTCCGGCAGCGCTCCGCCATCCGCGCCAGGGCCGCCCTGTCCCCGTAGAGGGCCCGCATCCTAGCGGCATAGGCCTCCGGCGTGAACCGTTCCAGCAGCGCGCCGGTTTCGCCCTCCTCGATCAGCTCCGGCACGCCGCCAATGCGGTTGGCCAGCACTGGCGTGCCCAGGGCCTGGCTCTCCAGCACGGACAGGGGGCAGTTCTCATACCAGATGGGGAGGTACACCGAAAACAGGGCCCGCCGGACCAGATCCCGCAGCGCCTCCCCCTCCTGGAAGCCCACATAGCGCACGTTGGCCGGCGCTTCCCGCCGCACCAGCTCCTCCAGGGGCCCCCGCCCCGCCACCACGACGGGGATCTCCGGGACCAGCCGGCAGGCGGCCAGGAGGCGGTCAATGCCCTTCTCCTCAGAGAGCCTGCCGAAGTAGAGCGCATAGTCCCCCTTCTCCGCCGGCGGCCCCGTCTCGGGGCGGATAAAGTTGTGCATCATGACGGTTTTTCCCCGGAACCGAGGGACCTCCAGGAGGATCTCCTCCATGAACCGGCTGGGGCAGATCAGGCGGCTGACCTGATCGTAGCTCCGCCGGCGGCGGCACAGAGCGGCCTCCAGACTGCCCAGAACGCTCTTTGCCCGGGAGCCGTGGATGCACCGCCTCCCGGCGCAGCTCCACACGCTCCCGTCCAGGCACCGCCGGCAGGGAGTCATGTCCTCCGGATCCAGCATCATGTGGTTGGGGCAGACCAGGTGGAAGTCGTGGACCGTCTCCACCATGGGCACGCCCAGCTCCGCCGCGCCGTCGATGATCGAGGGGGTCAGATGGTAGTATATGTTGTTGAGATGGATCACATCCGGGGAAAACGCCCGGATGAGGCGCTGAATCTTCCTCTTGGCCTCCAGGGAGTAGAGGACCCGGAGGGGGTACAGAATCCGCCCCGGGCCCCTGGAGCGGAAGTCCATGGCCGCCGTCTCCAGCCCCAGGCTGTTGCCCACTGTGTTTCTCTCGTCCCGCATCCCGAAATAGGACACCTGATGCCCCTGGCTCTGGAGGTACGCGCCGATTTCCAGCATGTAGGTCTCCGCGCCGCCCCGGGGATACAGGAACTTGTTGACCATTAAAATTCTCATATTAGCTCTGGGAGCCCGGATAGCTCCAATTTTCGTCCAGACCGTCCCGCTCCAGCTCAATGACCGGGCTGTCCGGCCGGGGGATCTGCTCCACCAGCGCGTCCAGCTCGTTGTAGGTGGCGGCCAGCTTATCCCGGGTGATGTTGAAGGCGTCCAGATACCGGATCACCTGGTTTCTGGCACCCTCCAGGGCCTGGGCCGCGGCCAGCTTCTTGGCCCGCATGTCCTCCTCCATCTGCCGCTCCATCTGCTGGGCCCGGGCCTGGGCCTGCTGGACCAGGGCGCGGGCCTCCTGCTCCGCCATGGCCAGGATCCGCTCCGTGGCCGCGCTGGTCTTGTTCTGCTGGTCCAGCTGCTCCCGCAGCCGGGCCAGCTCCCGCTGGTGCTCCCCCTCCCGGCGCCGCCGCTCGTCCTCCAGCTCCAGGATCCGCTGGTTGAGGGTCTTTGTCCGCTCCAGCTCCAAAATCCGGTTGTGGGCCCGGATGTCCTGCTCCTTCCTGGCCAGCTTCAGCTCCGACTCCAGGGACTCGGACCACTGAAGGGCCGCTGTCAGCTCCTCCCGCAGCCGCTTCTCCTGATCCGTCCGCTCCTGGTCTCCGCCGGCGCGGCGCAGGGCCGACTCCATCAGCTCCAGGCGGCCCCTGGCCTCGGCCAGCTCCGCCTCCAGGGCCACGGCCCGCGCCTCGGCCTCTCCGCCGCCGCGCTGGGCCTCCAGGGTCTCCGCCCGCCTCCGGGCCTCCTCCAGCTGCTCCCTGAGCCGGTCCTCCCGCTCTCCGGCGGCCTTTGCCTCCCTGCGCAGCTGCTCGATCTGTCCCACCAGCTCCTTGAGCCGCTCATCCACCAGATCCTTGCGGTAGCCGCCCAGAAATGTTGTCATAAATTGGTCCATGCCATCACTCCTCTCCCACGCGCTCTGAGGGCGCGCCGCCCAGGACCTTCCGGTAGACCTGCCAGGTCCTCTCCTCCACCAGGGCGTAGTCGTACCGCTCCCGGATGCAGCGCATCTGCTCCTCCGCCCTGGGGTTCTCCGGCGGAGCGTCCAGGGCCTCCGCCAGCCTCTCATACAGGGACTGCTCGTCCCCGCTGGCAAAGGTGGCGCCAAAGTCCCCCAGCACATCCGCGTTCTCCGGGATGTCGCTGGTCAGGCACCGGGCCCCCGCCGACATGGCCTCCAGCAGGCTCAGGGCCAGGCCCTCCACCTCGCTGGGCAGCACGTACAGCGCGCAGTTGCTGTACAGCTCCCGCAGCGTCCGTCCCTCCGCGAAGCCGGTGAACCGGATCCGGGGGCACCCCTGGGCCAGCGCCAGGATCTCCCGGCCGTACCGGCTGTCCGGCACCTCCCCGGCGATGACCAGCTGCCGGTCCGTTTTGCAGCGCCGGAAGGCCCGTATCAGATAGTGCAGCCCCTTTTCGGGCACGATCCGCGCCAGAAACAGCACATAGCTCCCCTTCTCCAGCCCCCACCGCCGGGCAATCTCGCCGCAGGGGGCGTACGCCACGGGCGCTACCCCGTTTTCGATCAGATGGGTCTCCCGCCCGTAGACGTCGCGGAAATAGGTCTGCATGTCCCGGGACAGGACGATCACCTCGTCCGCGTATTTCGCAATCACCCGCTCCCCCATCCGCAGGTAGGCCGAGGCGAAGGCGTTCCACTTGGCCCGCCGCCAGTCCAGGCCGTGGACCGTGGCCACGGTCCCCACGCCCCCCAGCCGCGCCAGCGCCAGCATCACCGAGGGCCCCAGGGCGTGGTAGTGGATCAGGTCATAGCCGTGAAGGAGGGCCTGCACGGTGGCTGTCAGGGAGCAGAGCATGGCGCTCACGCCCCCCGTCCCCATGGTGGGGGCGCGGAAATACTCCACGCCCTCCGCCCAGCCGTGGTTATCCCCCCTGCGCCGCCCCCGGTTGTACACCGCCACCCGGCAGTCCCGCCGGGCAAGGCGGGTGGCCAGCTCCCACACCACCACCTCCACCCCGCCGGACCGGGAGGGGAAGTCCTTGTGTCCAATCATCGCAAGTCTCATGGGCCTCTCCGTCCTTCAGCAGCCCTCGCCCCGCAGCATCACAAAGGGCGTTTTCAGCATCAGCTTGACGTCCCCCCACAGGGAGGCGTTCAGTATGTACTCCATGTCGTCCTCCACCCACTCGGCGAAGGACACCGCGTTCCGGTCCGTGCGGACCTGCCAGAGACAGGTGAGGCCCGGCTTCACGATCAGCCGCAGGCTCTGGTAATCCGTATACTCCGCGGCCTCGCAGGGCAGGGGCGGCCGGGGGCCGATGATGCTCATGTCGCCCCGCAGCACGTTGAAGAGCTGGGGCAGCTCGTCGAGGCTGCTCCTGCGCAGAAATTTCCCGATCCGTGTGACCCGTGGATCTTCCCGGATCTTAAACACCGGCCCGTCCATCTCATTAAGCGCGGCCAGCTCCGCCCGCCGCTGCTCCGCGTCCACGGCCATGGTGCGGAATTTGTACATGGTGAAGCGCCTCCCGCCCAGGCCCAGCCGGGTCTGGCGGAAGATGGGTCCTCCCCGGGGATCGTCCAGACAGATGAGGACGGCCAGCAGAAGGAGCAGCGGGGCGCTGAGCGCAAGCAGCAGCAGCGACGCCGCGAAATCAAAAACACGCTTCCTCTTCCAGTATTTTCTTTGGGACGCCTGCACGATTTGTTCTGTCCGTACCGCCGGCGGGGTACTCGCCGTCGCTCCCACCAGAATCTCCTCCTATCTGCGTCCCAAGCCCCCTTACCGTCTCTCCCCTTGGGGAGAGACGGCCCGGTGCGCACCGGGCCGCATTTTCTGGGCATATGTTACCATAAAATCCATTCGTTTCTATGACCTGCGTAAAAATGAAACCGATTTGCGCCAAAATTGCCCCGCCCCCCTTTGACGGAAAAAGGACCCCGCCGGAGGACCCACGGAAATCACATTTTCGAAAAAACGCAGCCTCCCGTAGGCGCGAGCATCGCCTGCCCCTGCACAGACCCAGCAAAGGCCCATCTGCCGCTGCAAAATCCTGATTTCCCTGCGGAAAGCAGGGCGAGCCTTGACAGTTCTATTTCCATGCCGTATAATACGCTTATAATAGAACAATATGTAGTCACGCCCTGCGGGGCAGAGAGGAGAGATGCTATATGAAGAACCGCGCCTGGCTGAGACGGCCCTTTGACCCCCGGCTCCAGTACGCTTTTCTGGCCGCCTTCAGCGGCCTGCTGTGCGCCATGCTCAGTGAACGGATTGTCCAGCTTCCGCCTCTCCCGGACCGGTGGCAGATCCCGGCCCGTCTCCTGCTGGCCGCAGCACTGACCGCCCTGCTCCTCTGGTGCGCCTGCCGGGTTCGGGACCGGCGGCACACCCTTGCCCGGGGCTGGGGCTGGTGGATAGCGGGGATGATCCTGGGCAATCTGGCCACGGCCCTTCTGGGCAGGGACGACTCCCGGGAGAATAACTCCCACCTGTTCTGGCTGGCCGGGATCCTGGCAGTCCTGCTGGCCGCCGGACTGTACGCGGAGTGGAGAGAGCGGGATATCCCGGAGGAATAGACAAAAAGACCGTCCGGCGGAGGATGCTTCCCCGCCGGACGGCTTTTTTCGGTTTTTGTTATCAGTATCTGCAGGCCCGCCCCAGGGCGAACGCCTTCTTATTCAGCTCCAGAAACCTGGGCGGCACGCTCTGCTCAATGGCCTCCAGCCACTCCGCCTCCGTGAAGTCGAACCACTTCGACAGACGGCCCAGCAGCACGATGTTCACCGCCTTGCTGCTCCCCGCCTCCTCGGCCAGGGAAAGCGCGTCCACCGCGTCCAGGTCAATGCCCAGGGCCCGCAGCTTCCCCTCCAGACCCTCCGGGTATCGGGCCGCGCCGGTGATGACGGGCATGGGGTTGATCTGCTGGGTGTTGGTTATCAGCCGTCCGCCGGGCTTTAAGTACTCCGTCCACCGGGCGGCCTCCAGCAGCTCAAAGGAGAGGATGGCGTCCGCCTGTCCCCTGTCGATGATGGGGGAATACACCTTCTCCCCCCAGCGGACGTAGGTGACCACGCTGCCCCCCCGCTGGCTCATGCCGTGGACCTCGCTGACCTTCACGTCAAAGCCCTTGCCCAGCAGCAGGCGGCCCAGCAGCTTGCTGGCCAGGAGGGTGCCCTGTCCGCCCACGCCAACGATCATGATGTTCTTTGCTGCCATGCTCACGCCTCCTTCTTCCCGCTTAACGCGTCAAATCTGCACAGCTGGGCGCACACGCCGCAGCCGGTACACAGGGTGTTGTCGATGACCGCTTTGCCGTCCGAAACGCTGATGGCCGGGCAGCCGATCCTCATGCAGGACTTGCAGCCCACGCACCTGTCCGGGTCTGCGGCAATGGGCCCCGGGTGCTTAACGTACTTCAAAAGCGCGCAGGGGCGGCGGGAGATGATGACCGATGGTCCGGGAGCCGCCAGCTCCTCCCTCACCGCCCCGTCGCACTCGGCCAGATCGTAGGGGTCCACCACCCGCACCCGCTCGATGCCCACGGCCCGGCACAGGCTCTCCAGGTCAATCTTGGCGCAGGGATCCCCCTTGAGGTTGAAGCCGGTGGTGGGGTTCTGCTGGTGGCCGGTCATGCCGGTGATGGAGTTGTCCAGGATAATAACCGTGGAGCCGGATTCGTTGTAGGCCGCGTTGATGAGGCCCGTGACGCCGGAGTGCATGAAGGTGGAGTCGCCAATCACGGCCACAGTCCGGCCCTCGTTCCCGCCGGCCTTGTTGAACCCGTGGAGGCCGGAGATGGACGCGCCCATGCAGACGGTGGAGTCCATGGCCCCCAGCGGGGCCACCGCGCCCAGGGTGTAGCAGCCGATGTCGCCCAGCACGGTCAGCTTGTTTTTCGCCAGGGTGTAAAAGAGGCCCCGGTGGGGACATCCGGCGCACATCACCGGGGGACGGGGCGGAATGACCTCGTCCAGCTTCACGCCGGAGGTCTCCCGGTGGGTCAGCTGCCGGGCCACCAGGTTCTGGCTCAGCTCGCCTATGGCCGGGAAGAAGTTCTTGCCGGCGCAGGCCAGGCCCAGGTTCCGGCAGTACTCCTCAATAAAGCCGTCCAGCTCCTCCACCACCACCAGCAGGCTCACGCTCTTGGCGAACGTCCGGATCTTCTTCTCCGGCAGGGGCCAGACCATGCCCAGCTTCAGCACCGGGTAGGTATCGCCGCAGGCCTCCTTCACGTACTGATAGCTGGTGGAGGAGGTGATGACGCCCATCTTGTAGTCCGTCCCCGCCTCAATGCGGTTGACGGAGGCGTGCTCCGCCCAGTCCGCCATCTTCGCCAGCCGCTCCTCCACCACCGGGTGGCGGCGCTTGGCGTTGCCGGGCATCATGATATATTTCTCCCCGTTCTTCTCATAGGGCCTGGGGGCGGCCTCCTCCCGCTCCCCCGGCTCCACCACGCTCTGGGAGTGGGAGATCCGGGTACACATCTTCATGAGCACCGGGGTGTCGAAGGCCTCGGAGAGCTCGTAGGCCAGACGCGTATACTCCAGGGCCTCCTGGGAGTCGCTGGGCTCCAGCATGGGCAGCTTGGCGGCCTTGGCGTAGTGGCGGGAGTCCTGCTCGTTCTGGGAGGAGTGCATCCCCGCATCGTCGGCCACGGCGATGACCATGCCGCCGTTTACCCCCGTGTAGGAGATGGTGAACAGGGGGTCCGCGGCCACGTTGAGCCCCACGTGCTTCATGCCGCAGAAGCTGCGCCGGCCCGCCAGGGACGCGCCGAAGGCCGCCTCCATGGCCACCTTCTCATTGGGGGCCCACTCGGCGCAGATCTCCGGGTATCTGGCCGCGGCCTCGGTGATCTCCGTGCTGGGGGTGCCGGGATAGCTGGAGACAAAGGCGCAGCCCGCCTCGTACAGGCCCCGGGCAACGGCCTCGTTGCCCAGCATCAGTTGTTTCATTGGGGAAATCCCTCCTTAATGTTGATTTTGTTCACCAATGGAGTCCTTCACCGTAACGGTGACCCTCCGCTCATAGCAGGCGAAGACGCTCTCCAGCCGCCGCCGGTCCGGGGCCGGTGTGACCAGGCTCACCGCCGGCACGATCACCAGTCCCGCGATCATGCAGAACGCGCCCGCGTTGATGGGGGACTGGAGCAGGGCGGGAAAGCTGGACCGCACGAAAATGTTGGCCAGCATCACCGCTGTGGAGAAGAGGAAGCTGACCCAGCAGGCGGCGGTGGTTGTCCGCTTCCAGTACAGGCCGTAGAGGAAGGGGGCCAGGAACGCCCCGGCCAGAGCGCCCCAGCTCACGCCCATGAGCTGGGCGATGAAGGTGACGCTGGACTTATATTGGATGAGGGCCAGCACCACGGAGATGGCGATAAACACCACCACCAGACCCCGCATCCACCGCACCTGCCGTTTTTCGTCCATGTTCTTTATGATATTACCCTTTATGAAGTCCAGTGTCAAGGTGGAGCTGGAGGCCAGCACCAGGGAGGACAGGGTGGACATGGAGGCGGAGAGCACCAGGATCACCACCACGGCGATGAGCGCCGCCGGCAGGCCGGAGAGCATGGCGGGGATCACCGCGTCGTAGCCCCCGGCGGGCACGCCGTCCACCACGTCCATCCTGTCCGCGAAGAGCCGGCCGAAGCCGCCCAGGAAATAGCATCCGCCGGCCACCACCAGGGCAAAGAGGGTGGAGATGACGGTGCCCTTGCTGATGGCGGTCTCGCTCTTGATGGCGTAGAACTTCTGCACCATCTGGGGCAGGCCCCATGTGCCCAGGCTGGTGAGGATCACCACGCCCAGCAGGTTGACCGGGTCCGGGCCGAAGAAGGAGGCGTACACGCCGGGCACGCTGCTCTCCCCCTTCACCTGGGCCAGCTTCTCCAGGGCGGCCAGAAAACCGCCCTGGCTGTGGAGCACCGCCAGGATCACCGCCGCAATACCCGCCAGCATGATGATCCCCTGGATAAAGTCGTTGATGGCCGTGGCCATATAGCCGCCGGCGATGACGTACACGGCAGTGAGCACCGCCATGACCACCACGCACACGGAGTAGTCGATGGAGAAGGCCATGGCAAAGAGGCGGCTCAGCCCGTTGTAAAGGGAGGCGGTGTAGGGGATGAGAAAGATGAAGATGATGGCCGAGGCGCACAGCTTGAGGCTCTGGCTCTCAAACCGCTTGCCGAAGAACTCCGGCATGGTGGCGCTGTCCAGGTGCTGGGTCATCACCCGGGTCCGCCGGCCCAGCACCACCCAGGCCAGCAGGGACCCCAGAAAGGCGTTGCCCAGCCCCGCCCAGGTGGCGGCCACGCCGTACTTCCAGCCGAACTGGCCCGCGTAGCCCACGAATACCACGGCGGAGAAATAGCTGGTGCCGTAGGCGAAGGCGGTGAGCCAGGGCCCCACGCTCCGCCCGCCCAGGACAAAGCCGCTGACGTCGGTGGCGTGGCGGCGGCAGTAGAGGCCGATGCCCACCATGACGCCGAAAAACAGGATCAGCAGGATGAATTTTATTGCGAAATCAAACATAAGCCCTTGCTCCCTCCTTGGATTGCGTTATGGGAAAATTGTGCGGCAGCACCTGTCCGCAGGATGTCTAAGGCGCTTTCAAGGAACCAAAACGCGCTCGTCAGCCGCTGATCTGCGCCTCCACCAGACGGCCGCGGCAGTACTTCTCCCGCAGCGCCGGCTTCTCGATCTTCCCGGTGGGATTTCTGGGCACCTTGTCGAAGATGACCCGCCGGGGCCGCTTGTACCGGGGCAGCTCCCTGCAAAAGCTGTTGATCTCCTCCTCCGTACAGGCCTCGCCCTCCTTGAGCTCCACAATGGCCGCCGCGATCTCCCCCAGCCGGGGCTCCGGCAGGCCGATCACCGCCACGTCCTTGATCTTGTCGAACTTGCGCAGGAAGTCCTCAATCTGCACAGGGTAGATATTCTCGCCGCCGGAGATGACCACGTCCTTCTTCCGGTCCACCAGGAAGATGAACCCGTCCTCGTCCATGCGGGCCATGTCTCCGGTGTAGAGCCAGCCGTCCCGAAGGATCTCGTCCGTGGCCTCCTGGTTCTTGTAGTAGCAGAGCATCACCCCGGGGCCCCTGACCGCCAGTTCGCCGATCTCCCCCTGGGGCGCCTCGTTCCACTGCTCGTCCACAATCCTGGCCTCCCAGTGGTAGCCCGGCTTTCCGATGGCCCCCACCTTGTGGATGTTCTCCACCCCCAGGTGGACGCAGCCCGGGCCGATGGACTCGCTCAGGCCGTAGTTGGTGTCGTACTGGTGGTGGGGGAAGACCTGCCGCCACCGCTTGATGAGGCTGGGGGGCACCGGCTGCGCGCCGATGTGCATCAGCCGCCACTGGTCCAGAAGGTAGCTGCTCAGGTCGATCTTTCCCCCGTCGATGGCGTCCAGCAGATCCTGGGCCCAGGGCACCAGCAGCCACACGATGGTGCATTTCTCCTCCGTCACCGCCCGGAGGATCCACTCCGGCTTCACCCCCCGCAGCAGCACCGCCCGGCTGCCGGAGAGGAGGCTTCCGAACCAGTGCATTTTCGCCCCCGTGTGGTAGAGGGGCGGGATGCAGAGGAAAACGTCCTCACGGGTCTGGCCGTGGTGGCGTTGCTCGGTCTCGCAGGAGCTGACCAGGGCCCGGTGGTTATGTAGAATGGCCTTGGGAAAGCCGGTGGTGCCGGAGGAGAAGTAGATAGCCGCGTGGTCCGTCTCCTCCAGGGCCACCGGCGGCGCGCTGGAGGAGCAGAAGTTCATGAGACGGATGCAGTCCTCGGCGTAGGCCGGGGCCCCTCTGCCCACGAAAAACATCATCCGCACCTGGGGCAGGCTGCTGGCGATGGCGTCCATACGCCCCACAAACTCCGGCCCGAACACCAGCACCTCCACGTCCGCCAGCTCCAGGCAGTACTTGATCTCCTCGGAGGAGTAGCGGAAGTTCAGGGGCACGGCGATGCACCCGGCCTTCAAAATGCCGAAATACACCGGCAGCCACTCCAGGCAGTTCATCATCAATATCCCCACCTTGGCCCCCCGGTCCACCCCCCGGCTCAGCAGCAGGTTGGCGAACCGGTTGGCCCGGCGGTCAAAGTCCTTCCAGCTCATGGCCCGGCGGTAGGGCGCGTCGGGCTGCGCGCTCTCAATGAGGCTGGCCTCCCGCCAGGTGACGGCCTGATCCCGCTCCTCCGAGGGGCTCAGCTCCACCAAGGCGGTCTCCAGTCCGTAGAGGCGGGCGTTTCGCTCTAAAAAATCTGTGATGACCATATTCTCCTCCAAAAAATCGTTCTGCGCCGGACAGGAAAACCGCGTTTTCTGCCGGTTCTGTACGCATGTTAGATACTTTATCACTTTTAATAATTAAAGTCAACAGAGAAATATGCCCGCTGCGTATATCATAGTCAATTTTCAGTTTCAATCGGTGATTTGTTCAGCTGCTGTTGTTTCAAGCCAGCAGCACGAAAGGCAAAAAGGGCGCTTTTCAAAATCTCTTGACAGTCCGGCTTTTATGTGGTATATTTCTAATATCAAGAGCGAAATAAACCATATATAGGAGGATATCTCATGAAGAACTGGTATGGCTGCATCGGCTTTGTGTCCCTGCTGGGGGTCTGGGGAGCGCTGGCGGGGGAGCCGCTGTTTTACCCCTTCTTTGCCTTCCTGGTATTTTTTGAGTACTTCTGGGTCACGCCGGACGAGATGTTTCTGGACACCATGAAAAAGTGTGCCGCCACCGCCTTTTTCTGCAACCTGTTCCTCACCGCCGCCGCCACCCTGGCCCTCTCCTATCTGCGGCGCAGCGGCAACCCTCTGGCAGGCGGCGCGGCCTTTGGCTTTGGCGTCTCCATCGCCGTGTTCGCCTTCTCCACCTGCATTGCGGAGGCGAAGGAGAGGATCTGGGGACGAAATGATTAAAAACCGGATCAAGGAGTACCGCGCGATTTTCGACATGAAGCAGGAGGAGCTGGCCCGGCTGGTGGGCGTGCGCAGGGAGACCATCGGAAATCTGGAGAAGGGCCGCTACAACCCCTCCCTGGCCCTGGCCTGGAGGATTGCCCAGGTGTTCAAGGTCCCCATTGAGGACGTGTTCACCGTGGAGGACTGAACGGCGCGGACGGGACCTCCGGCCCCTGTGCCGGAGCACTTAGAGCGCAACTTATGATGGCAGGTGATTTGATGATACCGATTCTATATCAGGACCGCCAGCTGGCGGTCTGTCTGAAGCCCCCGGGCATTCTCAGCCAGGAGGGCCCCGGCGACACCCTCCCCAGCCTTCTCTCCCGCCAGCTGGGCGGAGAGATCTTCCCCGTCCACCGCCTGGACCGGGGCGTGGGGGGCGTGATGGTCTGCGCCAGGACCAGCCGGTCTGCCGCCGCCCTCTCCTCGTCCATCAGCCAGGGCGCGTTCCAGAAGCAGTACCTGTGCGTGGTCCAGGGCCGCCCGGAACGGGAGACGGACCAGTGCCGGGACCTGCTCCTCCACGACAGGACCCGGAACAAGAGCTTTGTGGTGACCCGGATGCGGGGCGGCGTGAAGGAGGCCCGGCTGGACTACCGGCTGCTCTCCTCCTCCGGCGGTCTGTCCCTGCTCCAGGTGCGGCTCCACACCGGCCGCACCCACCAGATCCGGGTCCAGCTCTCCAGCCGGGGCCTGCCCCTGCTGGGCGACGGCAAGTACGGCGGCGGCAGCGGCCAGATCGCCCTGTGGAGCGCCGCCCTCTCCTTCCCCCACCCGTCGGACAGCCGGGAGATGGCCTTTCACGCGCTGCCCCAGGGCGGCGTATGGGATCCGTTCGGGGAGACGCTCCAGCGGCTGTCCCCGGACTCCTTCGCGTGGTCCCCTTGAGGCCCCTGTCTGCACGGAGAACAGCCCTGTCATGCAGTCTCGAATTTATGTAAACAAATGCGTCTGTTTTCCATGTGGGAAAACCGCATGTACAGGAGCTGGAATTTTGTGGAAATCTATGGAATTTCGTTGAAAATACTGATGGAACAAGCTGTGGAAAACGATGTGGAAAATGTGTATAACTTGCTGTACTTGAATATTATTCAGAATTTTATGTGAACCTGTCAAGGAAAATCGGGAGGAAATTATGGTAGAGATTCTACTGATTTTCTGTCGATATTCTGGTGATATGACAAAATTTTTCACAGGTCCCCTCAAGCCCCGCAGGCGAATTTTCTTCTTTATTTCAACATTATGCCGAAAAATGGCGGGGCATTTTGCAAGAAAAGCCGCAAAATACCATTTGTTATCAAAAATTGCCGGGTTACCTGCGGCGGACAGGTATCCCCCATAGAAACGCAGAGAGCGGACGGGCTCAAAAGCCCGTCCGCTCTTATTGCGCCGCCTACTGGAGCGCGTCCGTGATGGCCTGATAGATGTTGTCCGCCAGGGGGAGGGCGCGGTCCAGAACCGCCCGGCCGCGGGCCAGGGCCCGGTCCGCAAACGCCCGGTCCCGCAGGCTCCCCACGTTGATGAGCACGTTCAGCCACGCGCCCTGTATCCCGGCCCGGAGGGACAGCGCCGCCACCCCCAGATCGCTGGCCGCGCTCTCGTTGCACCTGCCCAGGATGGACCCCGCCAGCTCCAGGGCCTCCCCTGCCAGCACCATCCCCTCCAGGGGAACCTCCGTGCACAGCTCCAGGCCCCGCTGGATGGCCTGGGACCGGGCCGCCTTCTCCTCCTCGGTCCCCTTGGGCAGGGCAAAGGCGGCGCTGACTGTCAGAAACGCCTCCGTATCCCGGTCCATCACCTCCAGCAGACGGGGCCTCAGCGCCTCCGCCCGCTTCTGCACGTCCGCAATCAGCGCCTGATGGGCCGCGTATTTCTCCCGGCCCGCCGTCAGGGCGCAGACCATGGCCGTGAGGGCCGCGCCGAAGGCCCCCTCCAGGGCCGCAACGGACCCGCCGCCGGGGGCCGGCGCGTCGGAGGCCAGCAGGCCGGTGAATCCGGCCACCGTCTGTTCGCTCAGCTTCATGGCCTCTCCCCCTTACTCCAGCCCGATCAGGTGGTACTCCATCACCTGCCGGCGGCAGTCGAAGTCCTCCAGCTTCAGGTAGTACTCCGCGCAGTCCAGCAGGGCCTTGCCCGGGGTCAGACCCACCAGCTCGCTGCCGATGATCCGCACGCCGTAGCGGTCCGCCAGGGCCCGGATCATCTCAAACACATAGTAGATGGGGGTGCCCTCGTAGTTGACCAGGTTCATGGACACCTGGGCGATGTTCCGGCCCTCCAGCATCACGCCGATGGCCTTGCAGTACTTGAATCCCCCGGAGGAGCAGCGGATGGCCTTGGCGATCTTGCTGGCAATCTCCAGATCCGAGGTGTCCAGGTTCACGTTGTAGGCGATCAGGGGCATCCGGGCGCCCACGGCCACCACGCCGGCGGTGGGGTGAATCTTCCGCTCCCCGAAGTCCGGGGCCCACTCCGGCTTCAGCAGCTTCTCCGCCATGCCCTCGAACTGGCCCCGGCGCACGTCCGCCAGATTGGCCCGGTCCGGGGAGGACGCGGAGTCCTCGTAGAGGAACACCGGCACCCCCAGCTCCTCCCAGATCCGCCTGCCCAGCTGGCGGCTCAGCTCCACGCACTCCTCCACCGTCACATCCATGGCGGGGACAACGGGGATCACATCCGTGGCCCCCATGCGGGGATGCTGGCCCGTGTGCCTGGTCATGTCGATGGTCTCCGTGGCCTTCTTGGCCAGCTGGAAGGCCGCCTCCCCGATGCCGGCTGGGGAGCCCACCATGGTGAACACGCAGCGGTTATGGCTGCCGTCGGACTGCACGTCCAGAACCGTGCAGCCGGGAATGCTGTTGGCCGTGTCCACCAGGGCCTGATATACCTCCGGGTCCCGCTCCCGGCTGACGCTGAAGTTGGGAATGCACTCAATGAGCTTTGCCATATCTCTCTCCTCCCGGGCCCACAGGGCCCTGCTCGTTTCTGTAAATTTTTCCGCCCTTGACCACCGCTCCGGCCAGATTGCTGCCCAGGCGGTAGCAGACATACTCCAGATCCGGCGCGTTCCACACCACCAGATCCCCCGCCTTCCCCGGCTCCACGGAGCCGGTCCGGTCCGCCCGGCCGATGGCCGCGGCCCCGTTGAGGGTGGCGGCGGTGAGCACCTCCTCCGGGGTCATGCGGTACTTCAGGCACCCCAGGCTCATGGCCAGCTGCATGTTCAGGCAGGGACAGGAGCCGGGGTTGAAGTCCGTGGCCAGGGCCACGGGCACGCCGGCGGCAATCATATCCCGGGCCGGCGCGAAGGCCGCGCCCAGGTAGAAGCTGGTACACGGCAGCAGACAGGCCACCGTGCCCCCCCGGGCCATGGCCTCAATGCCCTCGGGCGGGCAGACGATCAGATGCTCCGCGGACACGGCCCCCAGCTCCCCCGCCAGCCGGGACCCGCCGATGGCGTCGATCTCGTCGGCGTGGATCTTGGCCGCCAGGCCGCAGCGCCGCCCCGCCTCCAGGATCGTCCGGGACTCCTCCGCCGTAAACACCCCGGTCTCGCAGAACACGTCGCAGAACTCCGCCAGTCCCTCCGCCGCCGCGGCGGGGATCATCTCCTCGCACAGCAGCCGGATATAGGCCGCCCGGTCCGCCTTGTAGTCCTCCGGCAGGGCGTGGGCCCCCAGGAAGGTGGGGACCAGATCCACAGGATGGCTCTCGTTCAGGGCCCGGATGGCCCGCAGCTGCTTAAGCTCCGTGTCCAGGTCCAGGCCGTAGCCGCTCTTGGCCTCGCAGGTGGTGGTGCCGAAGGAGAGCATCTCGTCCAGGGCCAGCCGGGCCTTGTCCTCCAGCGCCCCCTGTCCGGCGGACCGGGTGGCCCGGACGGTGGACAGAATGCCGCCCCCCTGGGCCAGAATGTCCAGGTAGGGCACCCCCCGCAGCTTCATGGCCAGCTCGTTCTGCCGCCAGCCCCCGAAGATCAGGTGGGTGTGGGCGTCCACCAGACCCGGCGTGACCAGACGGCCCTCCGCGTCCAGCTCCTCCGCCCCGGCGGGGCGCTCCGGCGTCCCCGTGCCCACGGCGGCAATCACGCCGTCCTCAATGCGCACCCAGGCGTCCCGGAGGAACCCGACGTCCCCCTGGTCCGCGCCCCGGCGGGCGGTCCTGCCCGCCGGGGTGGCCAGAAGGCCGATATTTTTGATGAGTAAGGTGTCCATACCGCCGCCCTACGCCTCCGCCAGGGCGCTGCGCACCACCTCGTCCTCCGCCAGATAGGGCAGCGTGATGTGGTCCTGCCCCTCGTAGAGATGGTTGTACTCCGCGGCGGTCTGGAGGGCGTTGCCGTTTCTGGCCCAGGCCCGGCGGGATACGCCCACCATGGTGTCCCAGGGCATGGACATGCGCAGGATGGCGTCCACCCGCTCAGAGCCGTCCAGCACCATGCCGAATCCGCCGTTCACCGCCCGGCCGATGCCCGTGCCGCCGCCGTTGTGGAGGGCGATGAGGCTCATGCCCCGGGCGGCGTTGCCGGCGTAGCACTGCACCGCCATGTCCGCCATGATGTTGGACCCGTCCTTGATGTTGCTGGTCTCCCGGAAGGGGGAGTCAGTGCCGCCGGTGTCGTGGTGATCCCGGCCCAGCATCACAGGGCCGATCTCCCCGCTGCGCACCATCTCGTTGAACTTCAGGGCGATGTTCATGCGCCCCATGGCGTCCTGGTAGAGGATGCGGCACTGGGTGCCCACCACCAGCTTGTTCTTCTTCGCGTCCCGGACCCAGACGTAGTTGTCGTAGTCCTGGTAGCGCCGGTTGTGGGCGAGGATGTACTCCGCCGCCGCCGCGTCGGTCCGGTCCAGATCCTCGCTCTTTCCGGACAGGCAGCACCAGCGGAAGGGGCCGTAGCCGAAGTCGAAGAGGCAGGGGCCCAGAATGTCCTCCACGTAGGAGGGGAACACAAAGCCGTCCAGATCGTTCTCCCCGTTCCTGCACACGGCGGTAACCCCGGCGTCAAAGACCGCCTTGAGGAAGCTGTTGCCGTAGTCGAAGAAGTAGGTATTCCTGTCGTGGAACTTGCAGATCATCTCGTAGTGGCGGCGCAGGGTCTTGTCCACCAGGGCCCGGAACTTGTCCGGGTCCTTGTCCAGCATCTCCGTGCGCTCCTGGAAGGTGAGGCCCTGGGGGCAGTAGCCGCCGTCGTAGGGCACGTGGCAGGAGGTCTGGTCGCTCATGAGGTCCACGTGGACGTTCTTCTCGTAGAGGTACTCCAGCAGGTCCACCACGTTGCCCTCGTAGGCAATGGCGCAGGGGGTCCTGTCCGCCAGATGCTTCCGGGCCAGCTCCAGGGCCCGGTCCAGGCTGTCCGTGCGCTCGCTGACCCAGCCCTGGGTGTACCGGGTCTCGATGCGGGAGGCGTCCACCTCCGCGATGATGGACACGGCCCCGGCGATCTCGGCGGCCTTGCCCTGGGCGCCGCTCATGCCGCCCAGACCGGCGGAGACGAACAGCCGCCCCGCCAGATTGCCGTCCTCGCTGATGCCCAGCTTCAGCCGCCCGGCGTTGAGCAGGGTGTTGAAGGTGCCGTGGACAATGCCCTGGGGCCCGATGTACATCCAGCCGCCGGCGGTCATCTGGCCGTAGTTGGCCACGCCCAGGGCGGCGGCCCGGTTGAAGTTCTTCTGATCGTCGAAGTTCCCCACCATCAGGCCGTTGGTGATGATGCACCGGGGGGCCAGCTTGTGGGAGTGGAAGAGTCCCAGGGGGTGGCCCGACATGACCACCAGGGTCTGCTCGTCGGTCATCACCTCCAGATACTTCTTGATGAGCCGGTACTGCATCCAGTTCTGGCACACCTGGCCGGTCTCGCCGTAGGTCACCAGCTCGTAGGGGTAGAGGGCCACGTCAAAGTCCAGGTTGTTGTCGATCATCACCTGGAAGGCCCGGGCCTCCACGCACTGGCCCTTGTACTCGTCAATGCTCTTGCCATAGAGCCGCCCCTCGGGCCGGAAGCGGTAGCCGTAGATGCGGCCGTGCTCCCGGAGCTCCTGGGCGAACTCCCTGGCCATCTGGGCGTGGTGCTGGGGCGGGATGTAGCGCAGGGCGTTGCGGATGGCCAGAGCCTTGTCCGCCTCGGTGAGGTGGGCCTCCCGGCGGGGGGCCCGGCGGCAGCCGGGGACAAAGGCCGGATAGGCGGGCAGCTCGTCGTCCAGCCGGATGGTCATGGCGGCGCTGGGATTGTATTCCATAGGAAAGACCTCCTTGTTTTTTGTAAACATACTTTTTCTTGAAAGAAAAAGTATCAAAAAGAACTTCAAAAGGATATTTGGGGGCTGCCGGCAGTCCAAACAAGCACATCTAAAATTTTCTTTTGATTCTTTTCTTTTATAAAAGAAAAGAATGATTACTTATTTATTCGAACTCCGGCGCGATCTCCTGGACAATGTCCAGCAGCTCCCCGCTGCGGACCATGGCCTCCACGGCCTGGATGTCCGGCCAGAGCTCCCGGTCCACCTCCATGAAGGCCACCTTCTCCCGCACGCGGCGGAACACCGCCTCCCCCGCCGGGGACAGGCCTGTGCCCCAGCGGCCGATCTGGCGGCGGATGTCAATGGCCTGGCAGGCGGTGAGCAGCTCATAGGCCAGCACGGACCGGGTGTTCTCCAGGATGGTCCCCGCCTTCCGGGCGGCGGTGGTGCCCATGGACACAAAGTCCTCCTGGTTGGCCGAGGAGGGGATGGAGTCCACGCAGGCCGGATGGGCCAGGACCTTGTTCTCCGAGGCCATGGAGGCCGCCGTGTACTGGACGATCATGAAGCCGCTGTTCACGCCCCCCTCGGTGGTGAGGAAGCGGGTCAGGCCGTTGGAGAGGGAGGCGTTGACCATGCGCTCAATCCGCCGCTCGGAGATGCTGGCCAGCTCCGCGCAGGCGATGCCCAGAAAGTCAAAGGGCAGGGCCATGGGCTCGCCGTGGAAGTTGCCCCCGGAGATGACCGCCTCGTCCTCGCAGAAGAGGAGGGGGTTGTCGGTGACGGCGTTGAGCTCGATGTCCACCCGGCTCTTGATGTACCCCAGCGCGTCCCGGACCGCCCCGTGGACCTGGGGGATGCACCGCAGGGCGTAGGCGTCCTGAACCCGGTCCCCCTGGCAGCGCTCCAGAATCTCGCAGCCCTCGGTGAGCAGGCGCATGTTCCTCGCCACCTGGATCTGGCCCACCTGTCCCCGGGCGGTGTGCATCCGCTCCTGGTAGGCGTCCAGCTGGCCGGTGAGGGCGGTGAGGGTCAGGGAGCTGATCAGATCCGCCAGGCGGGCGGCCTGGAGGGTGTCATAGAGGTGCAGGGCCCCCACGCTGGTCATGGCGCAGGTGCCGTTGGTGACGCCCAGGCCCTCCTTGCACACCAGGGTGTCCAGCACGGCGATGCCGGCCCGCTCCATGGCCTCCCGGCCCGGCAGCCGCTCCCCGCCGTAGAAGGCCTCCCCCCTGCCCAGCAGCACCAGCCCCATGTGGGACAGGGGCGCCAGATCCCCGGAGGCCCCCAGGGACCCCTTCTGGGGGATCACCGGGGTCACGTCCCGGTTGAGCATGTCCACCAGCATCTCCACCAGCACCGGCCGCACGCCGCTCAGGCCCACGCACAGCGCGTTGGCCCGCAGGGCCATCATGCCCCGCACCTGCTCCCGGCTGTAGGGCTCGCCGGTGCCGGTGCAGTGGCTGAGAATCAGGTTGGTGGACAGCTGGCTGGACAGCTCGTCCGACACGGCCACCGTGGCGAAGTCGCCAAAGCCGGTGGTGATGCCGTAGGCCACCCGCTTCTCCCCGGCGATCTTCTCCGCCAGGGCCCGGGAGCGGGCCATGGCCTCCCGGGCCTCGCCGGACAGCTCCACCCTGGCGTCGAACCGGGCGATGGCCACCAGGGTCTCCAGGGTCAGGCTGTGGCCGTCCAAAACCACCTGCTTGATTTCCTTGGGTTGTTCCATAGATGTTCCTCCTCTGTTTGCTGCAAGATCACTGTGCCCTATTGTACTACATTCTTTTTCTGTTTTCAATAATTATTTCACAGCTTTCCTCTGCTAATTTGTGCATTATTGCTGTAATTCGGTAGTGCGGTAACGAATTACCGGTTTAGCGCACTGCTGTGAGAAAACACAAAGCAAGAGACAGGCGGCGTCCCGATGGACGCCGCCTCTGAAAGCACTGCTATTCTGTTGTCCGGGGCCGGACAGGGGTTACATATATTTCCGCATGGTGTCGGTGGCGGTCTCCGGATTGGCGCTGACGGTAACGGTGACCTTCAGATTGATGGGATTGGCAAAGGAATCCAGCCAATTAAGGAACGCGTCGACATCCTGTTCGTTGTTGTTGTGGGCCACCTTGCAGAGGTTGTCGATGAAGATGTGGGAGATGTCGTAGTTGCCGGCGTAGAGACCGCACAGGAAGCCCCGAAGCGCCTCAAAGCTGCCGATCGCGAACTCGGACGCGTCGATCATGCGGGTCTGGTGGCGCAGGTTGAAGCTCATGCTCCGCTTCGCCTCAATGCAGACCATGCAGCCCACATTGGACTCCGCCGCGCCCTCCATCAGCTCGATGAGCTGCTTGGTCTTGCCCTCGCCGGAACCGCTCATGATTAGTCTGACCATATGAAATCACTCCTTATCTGTAGTTAGAGCCCTTGATGTCTATAGAATAGCACAAATATGGAAAAAACACAACGGGGAAAAAGAGTTTTTATAAAAAATTCATTTTCTCCTCCGCCGGGGAAACAGAAAGGCCCCCGCTCCCGACGGAGAGAGGGCCTTTCTATGTACCCGCTTACTCAGCGACAATCGCTTCGGTGGGGCAGTTGGCCGCGCAGGCGCCGCAGTCCACGCAGGCGTCGGCGTCAATGACGTACTGGGTATCGCCCTGAGAAATGGCCTCGACGGGGCAGTTCTCAGCACAGCTGCCGCAGCTGACGCAGGCATCCGTGATCTTGTGTGCCATAATGTATAACCTCCCTATAGAATGGTACCTACATTGTACCATGAAGTTTCAAAAATGCAAGGGTAAAATCTCCCCTCCGGGGAAGAAATGTGTAAAACCACCGTCCACGGGAATACTGTTACAGGAAAAATCAACGAGGATGGTGGGAGCATGTACGAAAACCGATTCACCCCCAGGGCCCAGAGCGCCCTGCGCCTGGCCCAGGAGGCCGCGGAGGAGCTGGGCCACAGCTACGTGGGCAGCGAGCACCTGCTGCTGGGCCTCATGCGGGAGGAGGGCGGCGCGGCCCACCGGTGTCTGGCCGGCCAGAGCGTCACGGCGGAGAAGACCCGGGAGACCATCGCCGGCATCGTGGGCACCGGCCTGCCGGGCCTTGCCCCGCCCCAGGGCCTCACCCCCCGGGCCAAGCGGGTCATTGAGAACGCCGTGGGGGAGTCCAACCGCTTCGGCGGCGGCTACGTGGGCACGGAGCATCTGCTGCTGGGCATCCTGCGGGAGAACGGCACCATGGCCATGCGGGTGCTCTCCTCCATGGGCGCGGACCCCAAGAAGCTCCAGACCGCCCTCCTCCAGCGGCTGAACGCCTCCGGCAGCTCCCCCCTGTCCGGGGCGCTGCCCGGTGGCCAGAGCCTCACCGGCATACAGCCCCTGTCCGGCGGCCAGGGGCTGCGGTTCGCCCGGGAGGCCCCCACCCGCATCGCCCAGCCCCGCCGGGAGGAGACCGCCCGCTCCAAGCTGCTGGACCAGTTCACCCGCAGCCTCAACGCCCTGGCCCGGGAGGGGCGGCTGGACCCGGTGGTGGGCCGGGACCGGGAGATCACCCGGACCATCCGCATCCTCTCCCGCCGCACCAAGAATAACCCCGTGCTCATCGGTGAGCCCGGCGTGGGCAAGACCGCCGTGGCCGAGGGGCTGGCGGCCCGGATCGTCAGCGGGGACGTGCCGGAGGAGCTCTCCGGCAAGACCATCCTCTCCATTGATCTGGCGGCCATGCTGGCGGGGACCAAGTACCGGGGGGAGTTTGAGGAGCGGGTGAAGAACGCCCTGGCGGAGATCCGGCGCATGGGCAATGTGATCCTCTTCATCGACGAGCTCCACACCATCGTGGGGGCCGGCAGCGCCGAGGGGGCGGTGGACGCGGCCAACATCCTCAAGCCCGCCCTGAGCCGGGCGGAGATCCGGGTCATCGGCGCCACCACCCGGGACGAGTACCGCCGGTATATCGAGAAGGACGCGGCCCTGGAGCGGCGGTTCCAGCCCGTGGCCGTGGAGGAGCCCTCGGCGGAGGAGGCCATTGAGATCCTCCTGGGCCTGCGGGACAAGTATGAGGCCCACCACGGTCTGGCCATCAGCGACGAGGCGGTCCGCTCCTGCGTGGAGCTCAGCCGGCGGTATCTGCCGGACCGCTTTCTGCCGGACAAGGCCATTGACCTGATGGACGAGGCCTGCTCCCGGGTGCGCATGGAGTGCGAGACCCGCACGCCGGACCTCAAGCGGCTGGAGGAGCGGCTGGAGGCGGTGCGCCGGGAGAAGGCGGAGGCCATCGCCGGGGAGGACTTCGAGGCCGCCGCCCGGCTGCGGGACGTGGAGGAGGACTTCGCCCGCCAGCTCCGGGAGGAGCGGGCCCGGTGGGTCAACGGCCGCACGGACGATCTCATCTCCGTCACCGGGGAGGACGTGGCCGCCGTGGCCTCGGAGTGGACCGGCGTGCCGGTGCGGCAGATCACCCAGGACGAGGGGGAGCGGCTGCTGCATCTGGAGGAGGAGCTGCAGCGGCGGGTGGTGGGCCAGGATCAGGCCATTGCCGCCATGGCCCGGGCCATCCGCCGGGGCCGGGTGGGTCTGGGGGAGCCCAACCGGCCTATCGGCAGCTTTCTCCTGCTGGGGCCCAGCGGCGTGGGCAAGACGGAGCTGTGCCGGGCCCTGTCCGCGGCCCTCTTCGGCCAGGAGGAGGCCATGATCCGGGTGGACATGTCCGAGTACGCCGAGAGCCACGCGGCCAGCCGTCTGGTGGGCTCGCCCCCGGGCTACGTGGGCCACGAGGAGGGGGGCCAGCTGACGGAGAAGGTCCGCCGCCGGCCCTACTCGGTGGTGCTCTTTGACGAGATCGAGAAGGCCCACCCGGAGGTGTGGAACCTGCTGCTGCAAATCCTGGAGGACGGCCGGCTCACGGACAGCCACGGCCGCAGGGCGGATTTCCGCAACACGGTGGTGGTAATGACCAGCAACGTAGGCGCCCGGCAGATCACCAGCCGGGGCCGCCTGGGCTTCGCCGGGGAGGACGGCGAGCAGGTCCGCCAGCGGCGGATCAGCGATCAGGTCACCGACGAGCTGAAGCGGACCTTCCGGCCGGAGTTTTTGAACCGCATCGACGAAACCGTGGTCTTCCGCCAGCTGGGGGAGGCGGATCTGGAGGAGATCGCCGCCCGGCTGCTGGAGGAGACCGGCCGGCGGATGGAGGCCCTGGGCCTGACCCTGCGGGTGGAGGAGGGCGTGACGGCCCGGCTGGCCCGGGAGGGGTTCGATCCCGCCAGCGGGGCGCGCCCCCTGCGCCGGCGCGTCCAGCGGCTGGTGGAGGAGCGGGTGGCGGAGGAGCTCCTCGCCGGCCGCCTCCGCCGGGGGGACGGCGTGAAGGTGAGCCTGCGGGAAAATGAGCTTGCTATTGAGCGGGAAAAGGAGTAAAATGGAATAATAGCATTTTCCGCCCCAGGTAATCATTTGGACCCGCATGAGAAAGGAGAGACATCATGCCATTTTCCGGTCAAGACGCCAAGGGCTTTCAGTGGGAGGGATTTTCCAGCGGCGCGCCCTCCCAGAACAGCCCGCCCAAGCCGAAAAAGCCCCGCAAGGCGGTAAAAAGCCCCGTCACCCGGGTGCTCATCAATCTGGCCGTGACATTGGCGGTGGGACTCGTATACTTCTACGTCAACCTGCCGCCTATCAACCTCCAGGCCCCGGAGTTTCACACCTTCGTCCTGCTGCTGTGCGTCATCTACTGCGGCTGCGCCGTGCTCACCAGCGGCTTTCAGGGCCAGGGGGTGAAGGGGTACTTCCAGTTCCTGAAGAGACAGTGCCTGGTTCCGGTGGCGGTGGCTGTTTTGTCCCTGCTGCTGTGCATCGGCGGCAGCGTGGTAGGCTCGGTCATCTTCCGGGCCAAGGACTACGCCCAGCTGCTGCCCATCCAGGTGGGCGACTTTGCCGCTGAGGTGGACGAGATCTCCTACGATCAGATCCCCATGCTGGACCGGCAGTCCGCCGAGCGGCTGGGGGACCGGAAGCTGGGCGAGCTCAGCGACATGGTCAGCCAGTTTGACGTGGTCAACGACTACACCCAGATCAACTACCGGGGCCGCCCGGTGCGCATCGCCACGCTGACGTATATGGACCTCATCAAGTGGTTCACCAACCGCTCCGACGGCCTGCCCGCCTATCTGCTCATCGACATGGTCACCCAGAACGTGGAGCTGGTGCGGCTGGAGGAGGGGATCAAGTACACCAACGTGGAGCACTTCGGCCGCAACCTCTACCGCCACCTCCGCTTCCACTTCCCCACCTACCTCTTTGCCCAGCCGGTGATGGAGATCGACGAGGAGGGGGTCCCCTACTGGATCTGCCCCCGGCTGGTGCGGACCATCGGCCTGTTCGGCGGCACGGACGTGAAGGGCGCGGTGCTGGTCAACGCCATTACGGGGGAGTGCGCCTACTATGAGCAGGTCCCCGACTGGGTGGACAATCTCTACCCCGCCGGGCTCATTGTCCAGCAGTACGACTACTACGGCATGTACCACAACGGCTTTCTCAACTCCCTGTTCGGACAGCGGGACGTGACGGTCACCACCGACGACTACAACTATATTGCCATGGGCGACGACGTGTGGGTCTACACCGGCGTGACCTCCATCGGCGGGGACCAGTCCAACATCGGCTTCATCCTCACCAACCAGCGCACCAAGGAGAGCCATTTCTACTCCTGCGCCGGCGCCACGGAGCACTCCGCCATGGACAGCGCCGAGGGCATGCTGCAAAACCTGAAGTACAAGGCCACCTTCCCCCTGCTGCTGAACGTGGGGGGCCAGCCCACCTACTTCATGGCCATGAAGGACAACGCCCAGCTGGTGAAGAAGTACGCCATGGTCAACGTCCGGCAGTATCAGGTGGTGGCCACCGGGGACACAGTGGCCGAGTGCGAGCAGAACTATCTGTCCATGCTCAGCCAGAACGGCATTGTGGAAAGCGGCACGGGCCTCGCCGGCACGGAGACCGTGGAGGGCGCTGTTGCTGAAATCCGCTCCGCCGTGATGGAGGGCAACAGCTATTACTTCATCCGGCTCATCGGCGGCGACGTGTTCTACAGCGTGTGCGCCGCAGACCAGCCCCTGGCGGTGATTGTCAGCCCCGGCGATCAGGTGTCCATCACCTTCCACCCGGGCCGGGAGAGCATCCTCAGCGGCGTGTCGCTGGAACGGAAGTGAGCTTTGGTGTCATCCTTTTCTTTGTGAACAAAGAAAAGGATCAAAAGAAAAACTTTAGAGGATAAAAACGGGCTGCCGGCAGCCGGTCCCAAGCGCGTTCGCGGCGCTGGGCCGATTAACTGCCGGCAGCCTGTTCCATCTCCTCTAAAGTTCTTTTTTGATTCTTTTTTCTTCCAAGAAAAAAGAATGGGCCCTAAAACGCAAAGTTTCCGTCAATAAAGATGTCCACGTCACGGCCGTCCCGGGTGCGGCCCGTGATGCGCAGGTCCGCCGTGCCCACCATGAAGTCCACGTGGGTGATGGAGGTGTTGAGGCCATGGGCCTGCCGCTCCTCCTTGGTCATGTCCTCGCCGCCCTTCAGGCACTCCGGATAGGCCTCTCCAAAGGCCAGGTGGCAGGATGCGTTTTCGTCAAAGAGGGTATTGTAATAGAGCAGCTTCTGGTTGCTGATGGGGCTGTCATAGGGCACTAAGGCCACCTCCCCGAAGTAGGAGGCCCCCTCGTCCAGGGTCACGGCGGCCCGCAGGGCCTCCTCCCCGATCTGGGCGTGGACCTCCACGATCTTCCCCTCACGGACCACCATGTGGAACCTGTCCATAATCACGCCGTTGTGGACCAGGGGCATGGCCGCGTACACCACGCCGTCCACCCCTGTGCGCAGGGGCGCGGTGAAGATCTCCTCCGTGGGCATGTTGGCGATGTAGGGTACGCCGGACTTGGTGACGGTGCTGCCCCCCGCCCAGACGGCCCCCTCCGGCAGGCGGATGGTCAGGTCCGTGCCCAGGCTGTTTTTGTAATGGAGGCTCTCCAGGTTCAGCTCGTTGAGCGTGTCCATACGGCGCTGGAGGGTGTCCAGGTGGGTCCGCCAGCGCTCCACTGCGTCCCCGCCGCCCACGCGGACGGCCTGGAGAATGGCCTCCCACAGCTTCTCCACGGCCTCCTCCTCCCCGCAGCCGGGAAATACCTTCTTCGCCCAGGAGGGGATGGGGATGGAGGCGATGCACCAGGGGATGGCGCTGCTCATAGTGGCCTCGCGGTAGGGCTTAAGGGCCTCGCCGCTGGCCCTCTGGGCCCGGGTGAGCCGGTCCGGATCCACCCCGGCCATGTTCTCCGGATCAGAGGCGCTGATCCGCAGGAACGCCGCCCCCTCCCCGGCATAGCCGTTCATGAACTCGGCAAGCCACTTAGGGAGCGTGTCAAAAACGTCCGGCTCCGCGCGGAGGAATTTCTCCCGGGTCAGCGCATCGTCGTTCCACTTCATGATGACCTCGCGGCAGCCGGCGGCGTAGGCCGCCTTGGCGCACAGCCGGGCAAACCAGGCGCAGTCCACCGGCGCGTCGATGATTAAATTCTGTCCCTTCTGGATGTTTACGCCCACCTCCACCAGAAGCCTGGCGTACTCTTCATATCGCTGCATGTTTTTTCTCCTTTACTTTTATGGCGTCATCAAAATACGGTGGCCGTCCACTGGTTGGTGTACACCTCCCCCGGGAGCAGCGCCATCAGATCGTTCTGCTGGGCCAGGTCCTCCACCACCCCGTCCCGGGAGGGCAGGCTCAGCCAGGGCTCCAGGCATACGAAGGGCGCGTCGCTCTCCGGCTTGTGCCAGATCCCCAGGTAACGCATCCGGGGGTAGGAGACCGTGACGCCTCGCGTCCCCTCTCCGGCGGAGAGGGTGACCGTGCGGTCCATGTTCTTGAGGATGATGGCGTCCCGGTCAAAGAGGTCATGGCGCAGCGACAGGACCCGGCCCTCCTCCAGGGGGTAGGGCTCCTCCTGGCCGCCGATCATGTAGTTTTCGCTCAGGAGCACCCGGCTGGGCTGGCAGGGACGGGCGAAGGTGAGCCGGTAGCCGGTGAAGGACCGCCCCGCCTCCAGGGGGACCCGGAAGCCGGGGTGGGCCCCCAGGCCAAAGTACATCTCCTTTTCGTCCCGGTTCTCCACCCGGTAGGTGACAGAGAGGGTGGAACCCTCCAGGCGAAAGATGACGTCAAAGGCAAAGGCCCAGGGGTAGCAGGCGCGGGTCTCGGCGCTGTCGGTCATGCGCAGGGCGATTTGGTCCGGGCCCTGGTCCAGGGGGGTGAACACGGTCCGGCCGGCAAAGCCGTGGCGGGTCATGGGGTAGGTCCTGCCGCCGCAGGTATAGCTGTCCTGGGTCAGGCGGCCCACGTAGGGGAACAGGTTGGGGGCGCGGTTGCGCCAGTAGGCCGGGTCCCCGCTCCAGAGGTACTCCGTTCCGTCGCCGGCGGTGATGGACATCAGCTGCGCGCCCAGCTCGTCAATGGTCACGGTCAGCCCATCGCTGCGGATTGTGTGCTGCATCATTCGTTCCTCCATTTGTGTTGATATAGTCGCTTTTGCCTGCATTATATCACAGGTTTCCCACCGGGTAAAGACCGCGTTTGGCGCCCCTCTGCCTGCGGCTGAGACGCACAAAGGAGCTGGCGGACGCTTCAGTCTGCCAGCTCCTGCTCTTATGTCAGCGCCAGATCCAGCGCACCCAGCAGGCTCACCCGGTCAATGGGCTTATAGAGGAGGGTCTTGGCCCCGATGGCCATTGCCTCGTTGACGGTGTCGTCGTAGCCCAGGGAGGACACCATGATAATCCTGGCATCGGGGTGCTCCTCAATGATGATCTTGGCGGCCTCCAGGCCGTCGATCCCGGGCATAATAATATCCATGGTGACGATATCCGGCTGCACCTCGTTATAGCGGGCGATCGCCGTCTCGCCGTCCTCGCAGAAGGCGGCCACTTCAAACCCGGACCCCTCCAGCAGCTTGCTGATCTGCATCTCCATAGCAAGGGAATCATCCACAACCATAACCCTTTTTTTCATAAAGCGGCACCTTCCTTTTGTTCACTTTGGCCCAGCAGCCCGCCGCCGTTGGCAGTTAACGCGTGGTGAATCAGCTGGGCGCTTTCATTTTCATCGCTGGAATAGGTGAGGACAATGTGCGGCAGGTGGTTCTCCGGCATGTAGCGGCCCTGGCAGAAGGCTGGGACGTGAAACCGGGCCGGCACCTTTGTAATTTGGTACAGCTGGGTGGCAACATGCCCGCACAGCACATTGAAGAACTCCTTGGCAAAGAGCTCCACCTCCCGGGACGTAACGTCCTCCTTCTCCATCATGCGCCGGGTCAGCCGGACAAACATGGACTTCTCCGCGCACAGGGACAGACTGGTGTGGTACCCCTTGTCAAAGGTGGTATAGACCGTACACAGCTCCCCTTCCAGCTGCGTCTGGCTTGAATGGAGGACGATCCCGGCCTCCCGCTGGGTAATATCCCGGACAACATGATCGAAAATCTCGGTCAGCCGCTCCCGCTGCATAGCAGTATCCATGGATTCTCTCCTTTCTGCCGCATTGACTGCAAAAAGCGGCTACATCATCACGATCTCATCCCGTATCATGGTAATGACACAGTGCCGGGAGAGATCATGCACCCGGAACACCTCGTCCCCGATGCGGACCTTGGTGCCCGGATAGGCCGCGCCGCACTCCAGCCGGCCGCTCTCCCGCTCCCGCTCCGGCGCCATGCGCTCCCGCCGCTCCTCCAGCTGCCGCAGCTTCATCTCCGCTGTGGCCAGCTTGATCTTCGCCTTGCTGAGGAGGCTGGACTTGACGGGGCTGTCCGGCTGGCACTCCAGCCGCTCCAGCTCCATCTCCATGGCGTTGACCGCCCGCTGGGTGATCTCCTGCTCAAAGCTGGCGCAGGGCTTCCCGCCCAGGACGATGGAGGTCTTGCACTCGGACTGGGAGCCCACGGTGTGGGCGCAGATCCGCTTGGCCGCCCAGACCCGGCCGCCCATGATAACGCCGCGGCCCGACTGGACCAGCACTTCCCCGCCGCAGTAGATGCTGCTGCCGATGATGCAGTCCGTCTGGAGGTTCTCCCGCACGGAGATGGTGGCGTTTTCAACGTATTTGGAGAAGATGCTCCGATGGACCTGAACGGTGGTGGTGCCGTCGCCCAGAATGCCCTTGACAACGGCCAGGTCCCCGCCGGCCTCTATGGTGCTGCCGGCCTCCACCACGCCGGCGATGTGGATGTTGCCCATCGCCCGGACCGTAAAGCCGCTGAGCACGTTGCCGCCGATGTTGATGTCCCCCAGGAAGTCCAGATCCCCGGTGGAGAAATCCACGTTTCCGGAGATCTCCAGCACCGGCTTGACCTGAAAGCTCCGCCCGGTGAACTCCACGGACCCGTCGATGGAGGCCAGCAGCTGGGTCCCGTCCTCGCTGATCTCCGTGTTCCGTCCCTGGGGCAGGGGCACGTTCTTGCCGCTCTTGGCCGGGATCTCCTGGTCCAGCACCGTCCGCCCCGGCTCGCCCTCGGTGGGCTTGATCAGATGGCAGATCTCCTGCCCCTTCTCCACGTTGTAGATGAGGTTGAGGGCGGTGTAGTCCACCTGGTCAAACTCATCCACCTCCAGCACCCGCTCAATAACCCGGGGGAAGTTATCCACGATGTTGCCGTTTTTCCCGTCAAAGGCCGGCTTCCCCTTGGCGATGAGGTACAGGTTGAAGTACCGCCTCTCGTCATGGGCGATGCGGTCCGCCAGGCGCGTGTCCACGCCAAAGCCGATCTCGTTGGTAATCAGCGCCTCGTAGAGCATATCCCGGGAGAGCTCCTTCCCTCCGCCGATGGGCGGGAGGACGACCACCCAGGCGTAGAGCTTATCTGAGGAGAGGAAAAAGAGCGGAAGGGCGTCCAGAGCCAGGGCCTCATTCTCCGCTGTCTCCGCCTCCTCCGGCTCCTCCCCCTTGGCGGGCTTCCTCCTCCGGGAGCCGCCGCTGCGCCCCTTGGCCTCCTTCAGCCGCGCGGAGCAGGCCTTGGTCAGCACTGTCCGCAGGCGGCCCAGCTCCCGATGCACCATCTCCGGCGGGAGCACGCCGTCCTCGTCCAGGCAGAGACGGGGCGCGGGCAGATATCCGGCCTCCTGCCGGCGCTGGTTGTAGAGACGGTAAATCTGATGCTCCGCGCTCAGCTCCAGCAGCGACTGGTTGAGCACGCCGGGGCCGGAGGACTCCGGAGCCTGCTCGGGTTCGGGCGCCGGAGTTCCGGCGCTCTCCTTGTCCGGCGGCTTCTCGGAGGGCTGGCCGCGCAGAAGCGCCGCCAGCTTATCCTTGATCGACATATTGCCGTCATCACTTCCTTTCCAAAGGTGTTTCACAAAAATGAAACCATTTCATGAAAACACTGCCGCACTAGAGCATATGGCCGGCGGTGCCGGACCGCAGCGGATTCGGGTAATTGATGGAGAGCAGCTCCGCCACCTTGTTGGTATTGTTGGCCCAGTTGTGGGGCTGGTTGGAGTGGATCTGTACGCTGTCCCCGGGGTAGAGGGTGTAGCGGCTGTTCTCCACCCACAGGGAGACGATCCCGGTGAGCACGTAGATGAACTCCTCCCCGGTGTGGGCGTACAGCTCCGGCACCAGCGTATCCGGATCGCTGAAGGGCATCAGCAGAAAACGCCGGGGCAGAAAGTCAAAGGCCTGGGTGTCGTGGCTGAGGATGCTCTGGATAATCTGGGGGCTGACCATGGTTTGATGGGTGCTGAAGCTGTGGACCACCGGGTCCTGCCGGTCCGGCGGCTCGGTGTCAAAGAAGGTGGACAGGGGGACCTCCAGGCACTTTGCGATTTTCGCCAGGGAGTCCACCGCAACGGAGGAGATCCCCCGCTCGATCTGGGACAGGAAGCCCACGGAAAACCCGGTGAGGTCCCCCAGGTTCTTCAGAGTGTACTTCTTTTCTGTGCGCAGCGCCTTGATCTTTGCGCCAATGGTCTGATTGGGGTCCATACCGCGTCTCCTGTTCTTTTGGATAATTCCATTATACTTGATTTTCCTCTGGCTGTCAACGAGGAGAAGCCGGGCCGGGCAGAACCGGATCCGGCGGCCCGGGGCGGGTTGACTGCTAAATATCAAAACAAACCGTCAAATTCTATGGTTGACAACCGGGAGGATTGCAGTACAATGAGAATGAACGCAGGTTCATATTTATGAAAACCAAGGAGGGCAGCAGATGGGAGCGCCGCTGGTATTCAATATCCAGAAGTACGCCATCCACGACGGCGAGGGTATCCGCACCACGGTCTTTTTCAAGGGCTGCCCCCTCTCCTGCCGGTGGTGCCACAACCCGGAGAGCCAGCGCTGGCAGCGGGAGCTGATGTTTCACAGAGACCGCTGTACCGGCTGCGGGGCCTGCGCCGCCGTCTGCCCGGAGGGGGCGGCCCAGAGCGGGGAGGGCTGCGCCGGCTGCGGGATCTGCGCCGGCGCCTGCGTCCACGGAGCCCGGGAGCTGGTGGGCCGGGAGTATCCCCTGGAGGAGCTGGTCCGGGAGCTGGAGAAGGACCGGATGTTCTACGAGCAGTCCGGCGGCGGGATCACCCTCTCCGGCGGCGAGGCCCTGGCCCAGGACATGGACTACATGGAGGAGCTGGCCCGGCGGCTCTGCGGGAGGGGCTACAGCGTGGATTTCGACACCTGCGGCCACGTCCCCTATTCCCATTTCCAGCGGGTGCTGCCCTACGCGGACGCCTTTCTCTACGATCTCAAGCTGCTGGATCCGGCGGACCACCGGCGGTACACCGGCGCGGACAACCGGCTGATTCTGGAGAATCTGAGGCGGCTGAGCGCGGACGGGGGGAAGATCAACCTCCGCCTGCCGCTGATTAAGGGCGTGAACGCCAGTGATGCGTACATCCGCCAGATCACGGCGTTTCTCAAGGCGGAAAATATCCGCGTCTACCGGGTGAATCTGCTGAAATACCACGAGACCGGGCGGGGCAAGTATGAAAAGCTGGGAAAAATCTATGACCAGGCGGGCATGGCCCCGCCGGAGGACCAGTGGCTGGAGCGGGCGGCGGACATGTTCCGGCAGGACGGATGGACAAACATTCATATAGGAGGTTAGACCAATGGCGGAGAGACAGGAGCGGGGCATGAACGAGCGCATCCGCAGGCTGAGAAGGCTGAGCGTGGAGACCCAGCCCCATATCGACATGGAGCGGGCCGTCCTGGAGACGGAGGCCTACCAGATGTACGAGGGCAGGGTGTCCGTGCCGGAGCTGCGGGCCCTGACGCTGAAGCATATCTTCACCCATAAGACCCTGTACATCGGCGAAGGCGAGCTGATCGTGGGGGAGAAGGGGGCCTGTCCCCAGTCCGCCCCCACCTTCCCGGAGCTGTGCTGCCACACCCTGGAGGACATGCGCAACATGAACGACCGGGCGGTGGTCAACTTCACCGTCACGGAGGAGGATCTGAACATCCAGCAGGAGAAGATCATCCCCTACTGGGAGGACCGGTCCATGCGCCGCCGGATCCTGGACAGCATGTCCCAGGAGTGGAAGGACGCCTATGAGGCCGGCATCTTCACCGAGTTCATGGAGCAGCGGGGCCCCGGCCACACGGTGGGCTCCGCCAAGCTCTACGAGAAGGGATATCTCGACTACCAGGAGGACATCCGGGCGGCCCTGGCCAAGCTGGACTACGAGAGCGCAGATGCGGAGGTCCTGAACCGGCGGGATCAGCTCAACGCCATGCTCATCGCCTGCGACGCCATTATGATCCTGGGCAGGCGCTACGGGGAGCTGGCCCGGAAGCTGGCGGCGGAGTGCCGGGACGAGCAGCGGAAAAAGGAGCTCCTCCAGATCGCCGCCAACTGCGACGTGGTCCCCGCCCACAGGCCGGAGACCTTCTATCAGGCCATCCAGACCTACTGGTTCACCCATCTGGCGGTGACCACGGAGCTCAATCCCTGGGACGCCTACTCCCCCGGCCACTTTGACCAGCACCTGGGCCCCTTCTATGAGCGGGACACCCAGGCGGGCCTCCTCACCCGGGACCAGGCCCTGGAGCTGATGGAGTGCCTGTGGGTGAAGTTCTACAACCAGCCCGCCCCGCCCAAGGTGGGCATCACCCTCAAGGAGAGCAGCACCTACACGGACTTCGCCAACATCAACACCGGCGGCATCACCCCGGAGGGGGAGGACGGGGTCAACGAGGTGTCCTACATCATCCTGGACTGCATGGACGACCTCCAGCTGGTCCAGCCCAACTCCAACGTGCAGATCAGCCGCAAGAACCCCCGGCGGTTCCTCAAGCGGGCCTGCGAGATCTCCCGCAAGGGCTGGGGCCAGCCCGCGTTCTACAACACGGAGGCCATCATCCAGGAGCTGATGAACGCCGGCAAGACCCTGGAGGACGCCCGGAAGGGCGGCTGCTCCGGGTGCGTGGAGACCGGGGCCTTCGGAAACGAGGCCTACATCCTTCAGGGCTACTTCAACCTGCCGAAGATCTTTGAGCTGGCCCTCTTTGACGGCGTGGATCAGATGACCGGCAGACAGCTGGGCCCCCGGACCGGCAGGGCGGAGGACTTCCAGACCTTTGACCAGCTCTGGGACGCGTACACCCGGCAGATCGAGTACTTTTTATCTGTGAAGATTCGGGGCTCCAACATCATCGAGGCACTGTACGCCAAGTATATGCCCGTCCCCTTCCTGTCCATTCTCACCAACGACTGCATCGCCAGCGGGAAGGACTACAACGCCGGCGGCGCCCGGTACAACACCAGCGTCATCCAGGGCGTGGGCGCCGGCACCATCACGGACTGTCTGGCTGCGGTGAAATATCATGTGTACGACAACCGGAGCTTCACCATGGCGGAGCTGCTCTCCGCCATGAGGGACAACTTCCAGGGCCACGACCGCATTCTGAATCTGGTCCGGAACAAAACGCCCAAGTACGGCAACGACGACGACTATGCGGACGGCCTCATGCGGAAGGTGTTCAACTACTTTGTGGAGAGCGTCAGCGGCCGGCCCAACATGCGGGGCGGCACCTACCGTGTCGACATGCTCCCCACCACATGCCATATCTATTTCGGAGATGTGATGATCGCCAGCCCCAACGGCCGGCTGGCCCACAAGCCGGTGAGCGAGGGCATTTCCCCGGAAAAGGGGGCCGATATCAACGGTCCCACCGCGGTCATCAAGTCCTGCGCCAAGATGGACCACCTGAAAACCGGCGGAACCCTCCTCAACCAGAAGTTCACCCCCGCCGTGGTGGCCGGGGAGGAGGGGCTGGACCGGATGGCGGATCTGGTCCGCACCTACTTCGACATGGACGGCCACCACATCCAGTTCAACGTGGTAGGCCGGGAGACCCTGCTGGCCGCCCAGAAGAACCCGGAGGAGTACCGCGATCTGATCGTCCGGGTGGCCGGATACAGCGACTACTTCCGCAATCTGGATAAGCCGCTCCAGGACGAGATCATCGAGCGCACCGAGCAGGACTTCGGCTGCTGAGCCGCCGTCCTCCAGAGCAAGCCGGTTCCCGCACAGACAGGCCGCGGGGCTGCGGAGATTTTCCGCGGCCCCGCGGTTTTTTATTCACAGAGGCCCGTTGTTGGCGTTGACATTTTCAATAATTTCATTATAATGAAATTATTGAAAATTTAGCGCATTATTGTGAAAAGTCAGGAGGGAAGAACCATTGCTGCTTGACCAGATATTTCGCGGAGCCTCCCCCTCTGCGGGGAAGCTGATCGCGCAGTTCTGCCAGAGGGAGGGGGTGACAGAGGAGGCGTTCCGCTTTGGGCTCATCGGCCTGTACGGGAGAAACCGGGAGGCCCCCTGCTGGGACGGGGCGGTGGAGACCATTGACGGGGCCCTCTGCCGTCTGGAGCTGCCGGAGCTTGCGGCGGTACTGGTGGGGCCGGAGACGGACTGCCGGACAGAGGCGGAGCGAATCGTGGGCTGGATGGAGGAGCGGGGAACCGCCGTTCAGGCGGCCTATCTCTCCGGACGGCGGCTGACGGAGGCGCGCCGCCTGCGGACCATGCTTGAGGCGGCGGCCGACGGGGCCTTCTACGCCCAGGCCCCGGGCTGCCGTCCTCTGGAGGAGCTGCTGGCGGTCCCCAGGGAGCCCGTGCTGTCTGCGGACGACATGGGGCGGCTGGGGCAGCTGCGCCGGGAGATCGCCTCCTGCCTGACCAGGGGCGAGGCGGCCTGCGTGGAGAGAAAGCTGGAGAGCTATGACGCCATCTGCGCCCAGGGCAGACCGGCGGCCTATCGGGAGCAGTACGCCAGCCTGTACTGCTATGTCAGCGAGGAGCTGGCTGCGCCCGACAGGGAGCTGTCCAGATACCACCAGCAGCTGCGGCCGGAGGGCAAATCCGTTTTTCAGGCGGTGATGGAGGCCAACAGCGCCGGTCAGGTCCGGGCGTACCTGGCCTGGTACGCGGACCGGCTGCTGGCCTGGTATCATCCCCTGAAGGAGAACACGGCCCACCGGGTAACGGCCTACGTGGAGGAGTACGTGGGAAAGCACTACATGGAGACGGTGTCCATTGAGGAGATCGCCGCCCAGGTGGGGCTCTCCCCCAATTACGTGCGCTGCGTCTTCAAGAATACCCGGGGCGTGACCATCCAGAACTACCTGTCGGACTACCGGCTGCGCATGGCCTGCAAGCTGCTGCGGAACACCGCCGTCAAGGTGAGCCGGGTGGGGCAGATGGTAGGCTACAGCAATGTGTCCTATTTCTGCGCCGCCTTCCAGAAGCGATTCGGGAAAACGCCCAGCGAGTGGCGGGCAGGTCAGTGCGGGGAGGATACATATTTACGCCTATAATTTCATAATTGAAAAAATTCTGCCCCTGATTTTCCCCAAAAACATCGTAGATGTGAAATTTTGTTATTTATTAATGAACATCATAAGAAATTGTTGTGGAAACCTCAGAAGTTTATTGCTATAATCGGAATTGTACAGTACCTGCGTTGTCCCGGCAGTTCCCATGAAATCTGGAAGGGGCCCCTTCCAGAGGGGCGGGATAGCATCTATCCCGCCGCAGCGGCATTCAGAGCCTGGGAGCGGGTGCGTAGTGCAAAAAAAGACAGGAGTGTATGAAGATGAAAAGAAAGGGAATCCGTATTCTGACGATGCTGCTGGCCGTTATGCTTGTCCTGTCCGCCTGCGGCGGAAACAACAGCGCCCCGGCCGACAGCAGCGGCACACCCGGCGGCGAGACCAACGCGCCTCCCACGCCCGGCAACGGCGGCGAGCCCATCAAGGATCTGGTAACCTTTGCCAACGCCGGCACCCACGAGGTGGAGAACTTCTTCATGATCGGCACCGAGCTGGGCGCTGACCTGGACGTTCTGTGCAACGCCTACTCCCCCCTGCTGGAGATCAACAACAAGGGCCAGCTGCAGCCTGCGGTGGCCAAGGAGTGGGGCACCGAGGACGGCGGCAAGACCTGGACCTTCAAGCTCCGGGACGATGTGACCTGGGTAGACGTGGAGGGCAACGAGAAGGCCAAGTGCACCGCCCAGGACTGGGTCACCGCCATGGAGTGGATCCTCAACTTTGAGAAGAACGGCTCCACCAACACCTCCATGCTCAAGGCCATGGTGGAAGGCGCGGAGGAGTACTACGAATACACCAAGAACCTGGCCGAGACCAACCCCGGCGCGGCCCTGGCCCTGTCCACGGAGAACAATCCCGAGTTTGACAAGGTGGGCATCGAGGCTCCCGACGACTACACCCTCCACTACACCTGCATTGACCAGTACCCCTACTTCGACACTCTCTGCACCTCCGCCGCCATGTACTCCGTCTCCCAGGCGGAGATCGATGAGAAGGGCGTGGAGAACATGATCGGCATGTCCAACGAAACTGCGTGGTACAACGGCGCCTACACCATCACCTCCTATATCATGAACAACGAGAAGGTCCTCACCCGCAACCCCGCCTACTGGGACAAGGACTGCACCCTGTTTGACACCGTCACCATTATCATGATCGACGACGCCAACCGGGACGATCAGCTCTTTGACACCGGCGAGGTGGACCACTGCTCCCTGAGCGAGAACGGCCTCAAGACCATTCTCGACAACCCCAGCGACGCCCGCAACCAGGAGCTGACGGAGACCCGCTTCCGCAAGTACTCCTTCCAGTACCTCATCAACTACGCCAAGAACAATGAGGACGGCACCCCGGATGTGAACTGGAACACCGCCATTGCCAACGAGAACTTCCGCAAGAGCCTGTACTACGGCGTGAACCTGGAGAACACCTGGGCCCGGGTCAACCCCACCAACCCCATGAAGCTGGAGAACCTGTGCTTCACCATGAAGGGCTTCCTCTACTTCTCCGACGGCACCGACTACACGGACCGTGTCATTGAGAAGCTGGACAACATCCGCCCCTACGACGGGGAGCACGCCCGCCGCTTCAACGAGCAGCTGGGCCTGGAGTACCGGGACAAGGCCATTGAGGAGCTGACCGCCAAGGGCGTCACCTTCCCCGTGGGCATCGACTACTACATCAAGGCCGGCTCCGCCACCGCTCTGGACGCGGCCACTGTTCTGAAGGAGAACTTTGAGCGCACTCTGGGCAGCGACTACGTGAGCTTCAACATCAAGGAGTACATCTCCAGTCTTGGCCAGGAGGTTCGCGCCCCCAGGCTCCACAGCTTCACCGGCACCGGCTGGGGCGCTGACTACGGCGACGTGGAGAACTTCCTGGAGCAGACCATCTACGGCTACGACGGCGCCGACTTCTCCATGAACTACACCAACATCAACGACATCACGGACCCCGACTGCATCGCCCTCTTTGAGGAGTTCACCCGCATGGTGCAGGACGCCCAGACCATCACCGACGACATGGACGCCCGCTACGAGGCCTTTGCCGACGCCGAGGCGTTCCTGCTCAACCACGCCCTGACCATCCCCTCCAACTACGAGAACTCCTGGCAGCTGACCAAGATCAACGACTACTCCAAGATGTACGCCCTCTACGGCTGCCAGAACAACACCTACAAGAACTGGGAGACCTCCACGGTGCCCTACACCGCCGAGGACTACGCCCGCTTCGAGGCTGAGTTCAATTCCTAATCGGACGACAGGGAGGAAAGAGAACATGTCCAACGCGTATTTTACCATCGCCAAGCCCGCCAACGATCCCTTTTTGGGGTATCTGCCCGGCAGCCCGGAGCGGGCGGCGCTGAAGGAGGAGCTGGCCAGGCAGGCGGCCGAGGTGGTCAAGATCCCCCTCATCATCGGCGGCAGGGAGGTCTGGACGGAGGAGACCATCCAGATCACCATGCCCCATGACCACCGGCACGTCATCGCCCAGTGCTGCATGGCCGGGGAGAAGGAGCTGAAGGAGGCCGTGGACGCGGCCCTGGCCGCCCGGGACACCTGGGAGGCCATGCCCTGGGAGCACCGCTCCGCCATCTTCCTCAAGGCCGCCGACATGATTACCGGCCCCTACCGGAAGGTCCTCAACGCCTCCACCATGCTGGGCCAGTCGAAGACCGTGTTCCAGGCGGAGATCGACATCGCCGAGCTGGCGGACTTCCTCCGCTTCGGCGTGTGGGAGGCCCAGGAGATCTTCAAAAAGCAGCCGGAGAGCGTGGACGGCATCTGGAACCGGCAGGACTACCGGCCCCTGGACGGCTTCATCTGCGCCGTGTCCCCCTTCAACTTCACCTCCATCGGCGGCAACCTGCCCACGGCCCCGGCCATCATGGGCAACGTGTCCGTGTGGAAGCCCTCCCGGACCGCGGCCCTGTCCAACTACTACTATATGAAGCTGCTGCAGTGGTGCGGCCTGCCCGCCGGGGTCATCAACTTCGTCCCCTGCGCGGGGAGCGACATCTCCCGGTATGTCATCAGCCACCCCAAAATGGCGGGCTTCCACTTCACCGGCTCCACCGCCGTGTTCCAGAGCGTGTGGAAGCAGGTGGGGGAGAACATCAGCTCCTACGCCAACTATCCCCGTCTGGTGGGGGAAACCGGCGGCAAGGACTTCATCTTCGCCCACCCCACCGCAGACATTGAGCCGCTGGCGGCGGCGATCATCCGGGGCTCCTTTGAGTTCCAGGGCCAGAAGTGCTCCGCCTGCTCCCGGGCGTTCATCCCCGAGAGCATCTGGCCGGCGGTGGAGAAGCTCCTGAAGGAGCACGCCGCCGGGCTGAAGGTGGGGGACGTGTCGGAGCTGGATACCTTCATGGGCGCGGTCATCGACAAGGCCTCCTTCGAGACCTGCAAGGGCTACATTGACCGGGCCGCCGCCTCCCCGGACTGCACGTTCGTGGCCGGCGGGACCTATGACGGCAGCAAGGGCTGGTTCGTGCAGCCCACCATCATCCGCTGCAAGACGCCCACCTGCGAGTCCATGGTGAAGGAGATCTTCGGGCCCATCGTGTCCATCTACGTCTATCCGGACGGCAAGCTGGACGAAACCCTGGCTGTCTGCGACAGCGCGTCCCCCTATGCCCTCACCGGGGCCATCTTCGCCCAGGACCGGGAGGCCATCGTGAAGATGGAGCGGGCCCTGCGCAACGCGGCCGGAAACTTCTACATCAACGACAAGTGTACCGGCGCCATTGTGGGCCAGCAGCCCTTCGGCGGGGCCCGCGCCTCCGGCACCAACGACAAGGCGGGTACCTGGCTGAACATGGTCCGCTGGGTCAGCGCCCACACGGTGAAGGAGTCCTTCTGCCCCTCCTCCGCCATCAATTACCCCTATATGTCTGAGAAATAACCCAAAGGAGCGCCGCAGGATTTGGTCCTGCGGCGCTCTCTGTGATTTCAGCGCGGCGGCGTATCACCGCTTTGCCATATAGTCCTCAATGTCCTCGATGCTCCGGGGGGTGACGGCGGAGAGGTTCTCGCAGCCGTCCTCAGTAATGAGGCAGTTGTCCTCCAGGCGGAAGCCGATGCCCCACGCCTCGTGGTAGATGCCCACGTCCACGCAGAACACCATCCCCGGCTCCAGCAGCCGCTGGCCGCCCTTTGTGTCCACCATGTCGTGGGTGTCGTAGCCCACGTGGTGTGCGCCGCCGTGCCAGATATAGGTCCCCACGTCCTCGAATCTGGCGCACACGCCGATCTCCCGCAGCTGCTCGAAGTTGTACCGGCGGATCTCCTGGTCCACGCTGGACATGGGCAGGCCGGGGCGGAGGGTCTCGAACATGTGGTTGGAGGTCCGGTAGGCGCACTGGTAGAGGAGCTTCTGCCGCTCAGAGAATCGGCCGTTGAGAGGCCAGCCCCGGGACACGTCGTTGATCTCATTGTCCCAGCAGGCCCCCACGTCGTTGAGAACCATGTCCCCGTCGCGGGCCTGGCCCCGGTACTCGTGGTAGTGGATGCAGAAGTTGTTCTTTCCCGCGGAGACGATAGGCGGGAAACCGGCGGAGAGAACCCCCCGCTGGGCCAGGGCGTAGTCGAACTCCGCCTTGAGCTGGTACTCATAGATGCCGTCCCGGGCGGCGCGCATCATGGCCAGGATGCCGTCCCGGGTGATGGTCTCCGCGTAGCGCATGGCCTCGATCTCACAGGGCTTTTTGATGGTGCGCTGGCCGGCAATGCGCTGATGGATGTTCTCCAGGCGGACAAAGGGGTAGTGCGTCCCCAGCCACGCCGCCAGCTGCAGGGCCTGCCGCACCGGCTGCTCGTCCACGCGCCGCCGGTCAAAATCCAGACAGATGGTGGTCAGACCGCCGGCGATCAGCTTCTCCAGGAAGGGAAGAAATTCGCTGTTGGGCCGGATATTCTCCAGAGCGGAGCGGTCCCGGGCCTCCTCCGGGGACAGCCGCCGGCCGTTCCACCGCTCCAGGTAGTCGTCCTTGGGCAGCAGGAACAGGGTCTCGCTGACGCTGTCTCCGCCCTTGCAGGCGGCCAGGACGCTGTCCGCCTGCTCAACGCCCGTGTAGTAGACAAAGGACCGGTCCGCGAAAAAGGGGTAGTCCTCGTCACTGGTCTTGCGGGGGGCGCGCCCGCTGAAGAGAAGGAGCAGGCTGTCCGCCGGCAGGGAGCGGTAGAGCTCCTGCCGGTTCTGCTGGTGAAATGCTTTGTCCATATGTAGGGTTCCTCCTTTGGTTTCCCATATCAGGCTGACGGGGGAGCGCAGGCTATGTGCGGCAGTCCTCGTGCGCTGTTCTGAATTTCATTATAGTGAAAACAGCAGAATAGTCAAGCGAATTCCCCGAAAAAGAATGTTGTATTTCATCTGAATCGGAACGCTATTTCACGAAAATGAAATTCCAAAACCGCCGGCAGAGGGGGCACATGGGCCCCTCTACCGGCGGACGGTTATGGTCCCCAGATCCCCGTCGATCTGGCACAGGGTCCCCAGGGGCAGAGTGACCATGGGGGAGCAGTGGGCGGACCGGAGGCCGGCGAGCACCGGGCAGGGCCAGCCGGCAAAGAAGTCCCGCAGCAGAGCCTGGGGCCCGTAATCCGGGCGGTAGGCGTTGCCGCACCGCGCAAAGGCGCCGAACACCAGGGCCGCCGCCTCCGCCAGCACCCCGGCGCGGAGCAGCTGGGTGAGCATTTTCTCCAGGGCGTAGACCGCCTCCCCCACGTCCTCCAGATAGAGGACCCGGCCCCTGGCGTCGATCTGCTCCGGCGTGCCCAGGCTGTGGACCGCCAAGGAGAGGTTGCCGCCGGTGAGGACCCCCTCGGCCCGGCCAGGGCGGAGGCATTCCACAGGCGCGCCCGGGGGATTGCGGATCTCCAGGCAGTCCTCCAGGTCCAGGGCGGCGCGGAGACTGGACCAGGAGAAGCGGTCCTCCGCCCAGTCCAGGGCCCGGTTGGCGGTGGGGCCGTGGAAGGTGACCAGACCGCACCGCTGCTGGAGGGCCAGGTGGAGGGTGGTGACATCGCTGAACCCGATGAAGGGCTTGGGGTGGGCGGCGATGAGATCGCAGTCCAGCAGGGGCAGCAGCTGCCAGGACGTGCTGCCGCCCCGGACGCACCATATGGCGTCTATCTCGGGATCGGCAAACCCCCGGTGGAGGTCCGCGGCCCGCAGGGCCGCCGGCGCGGCGGCGTAGCCGCGGGCGGCGGGACCGGCCCGGCAGGCGTCCCCGATCCGCGCCCGGAGCCCCAGACGCTCCACGGCCCGGGCGATCTCCTCCACCGGCTGGTCCTCCGCCAGAGGGGAGGAGAGGGCGGTGAGGAGCACTGTGCCGCCCTGGGGCAGTTTTTTCGGAAAGAGCACGGCTGGCCTCCTCTCACTGGGACAGAAAGTCCAGGGCAGCCTGGGCCTCCACAGCCGCGGCCAGAGGCAGGGCCGCCGGGTCCGCGGCGAAGCGGGGGTTGTGGTTGGGGAAGGCGAAGTCCTGCCCTCCCACGCCGATATAGTAGTAGCAGCCCGGAACCGCGTCGCTGAAATAGCCGAAGTCGTCGGTGCCCAGGGAGGGCTCCGCCAGCTCCAGCACCTTCTCCGGCCCCAGAATTTTCCCCGCCGCCCGGCGCAGCAGGTCCGTCATGGCGGGATCGTTCCGGCAGCCGGGATAGCTCTCAAAGATCTCGATCTCCGCCGACACCCCCATGGCCGCCGCCACGCCGGAGACCAGGGACCGGAAGTCCTCCTTCACCCGCTCCCGGGCCGGACCGCCCATGGTGCGGAGGATGCCGGTGAACACCGCCGTCTCGGGGAGAATGTTGCCGGCGGTGCCGCTGTGGAAGGAGCCCACCGTCACCACCACCGGCTCCGTGGGGGAGGTGCGGCGGCTGGAGATGGTCTGGAGGGCGGCGACGATCTGGGCCCCGGCCACGATCACGTCCATGCCCAGGTGGGGCTTGGCCCCGTGGGAGCCCCGGCCCCGGAGGGTGACGGAGAAGGGGTTGGAGGCGGCGCAGATGGGCCCCGAGCGGACGGAGACCGTGCCCGTGGGGACGCCGCTCTCCACGTGGCAGCACAGGGCCCCGTCCACGCGGGGGTTCTCCATGCACCCGGCCTGGATCATCCGCGCCGCGCCGCCGTCCCCCTCCTCGTCGGGCTGGAACAGCAGCTTCACGTTTCCCGCCAGAGACGCCCGCCGCCGCTGGAGCAGAAACGCCGCCCCCAGCAGGGCCGCCGTATGGAAGTCGTGGCCGCAGGCGTGCATGACCCCGGGGACCTGGGAGGCGTAGGGCAGGCCCGTCTCCTCGGTGATGGGCAGCGCGTCCATGTCCGCCCGGAAGGCGATGGTCCGGCCGGGCCGGCCGCCCCGGATGAGGGCCGCGGAGCCCGTTTCCAGCAGGGGGGTGTACTCAATATCCAGCTCCGCCAGAACGCTGCGGATCAGCCCGGCGGTGTGCCGCTCCTGATTGCCCAGCTCCGGGCGGCGGTGAAGGGCGCGGAAGATCTCCTGGAGCCTGGGCGCCAGCGCCAGGGCCTCCTCTTTCAGCTGTCCGGTCATAGGGACCGCCTCCTTTTTACCAGTAAAGTGCTTCCATTATACACGAAGGCGGGCGCCAAGTCACCTGTTTTTTCGTTCGCCCGGCCTACAGCTCCCGCATCAGGTGGAAGCTCTGCATCAGCTGCACGGACCCGTACCCCCACTGGTTGTTGGGATAGACCATGTCGGACCGGCGCAGGCAGCCCCGGATGAGGTAGGCCCGTATTTGGTAGGTGCTCATGGCCGGATCGTTGCCCTCCCGGACCCCCCACTGGAGCAGCAGGGCGCAGATCCCCGCCAGCACCGCCGCCGCCGCGCTGGTGCCGCTCATGTTGCCGGGGCCGTAGGGGTAGACACCCCCCACCCCCACGCCGGGGGCCGTCAGATCCGGCAGGACCCGGCCGTCCCAGGCGGGGCCCCGGGAGGACTTGGCGTAGAGGCTCTTGCTGGCGCTGTCGTAGGCCCCGCAGCAGATTACCCCCACGGCGGAGGCGGGACTGGTGACGGTGTAGTCCGGCGTGGCGGCCAGAAACTCCACCGTGGGGGAGACAAAGCCCGTCATGGGCAGCCACACCTGGTAGCTGCCGTTGAGGAGGATGTCCCCGTGGAGCCCGATGGTCCACACCCCGGGGGTGGCCCCCAGTATGCGGATAATGGACAGCTGCCCGCCGCTGCCCTCCACGGGGAAGTGGTATTCCACCTGGACCCGGGCGGCCTCCAGCACCAGCTTCACGTCCGCAGCCAGGCTCACCCCCGGCCGGGCCGGCACCCGGCCCACCAGCTCCCCGGAGGGGGAGCGCACCGAAACCGACAGCCGGTCCGCCACCGTGTTCCACACCGCCAGGTATACGTCCCCCGCGTTCTCCCCCACCTTCAGATCCACCTGTCCCGGCTTCTCCCCGGGCTGGAGCACGCCGCCGGTGTGGTGGCGTGCCTCGGCCTCGTTGCCTGCGGCCGCGCACAGGCAGACCCCATTCTGGATGGACACGCCGCCCAGATACTCCTCGAACACGCTGTATCCGTCGTGGCTGCCCGCGTTGGTGCCCAGGCCGATGCAGATGGCCACCGGCCGGCCCAGCTCCCGGGCCTTGCGCAGGATGTACTCCACCCCCAGCATCACGGCGCTGGACTCGTAGGCGTACTGCTGCTCCGGCGGTACGCAGTACTTCTCCCGGTAGAAGGGCCGGGCCTTTTTCAGCTTCACGGCGATGATCTCCGCGTCCGGGGCCGCGCCGGAGAAGTCCTCGGTCTGCCGCCCGGCGGCCACCGAGGCCAGGAAGGTGCCGTGGCCCTCCTCGTCCCGCTCCGGCACCAGCTCGTAGGGGTTGGGGGAGGCCAGGGCCGCGTCGATCTCCTCCTTGGTGTACTCCCGGCCCAGCAGGAACCCCGCCGGGGGCTCCCCGCCGGCAGTCTGATCGTAGATATAGCGGATGCGGCTGGCGCCGTCCTCGTAGCGGAACACGTCCTGGGTGTAGTCGATGCCCGTGTCCACAAACCCCAGCAGCACCCCCCGGCCCTTCAGGTTCAGGTAGGGCTGGCTGTGGACCTGGGAGACCCCCGCCGCGTCCAGGGCCGGGCGGTCCAGCAGGCCCAGCACCACGGAGAAGGAGCTCAGGAAGGCCGCCCCCAGGGCCTCCTCCAGCTTGTGGAAGTTCTCCGCCTTGATGTAGCCCAGCACGTAGCGGCCTGAGAGCATCTGCCCCACCACCACGTCGCCGGAGCTTCTGGCGTAGTCGAAAAATGCGTCCGTGGCCCTGGTGACAAAGTCCACGGTATCCGGCGCGTTGATAAATGCCTGGGCCTCCGGTGAAAGCCGCATGATTACAGCCCCCTCTCCACATGATTGACCAGCTCGTTCATGGTCCCGCACAGATTCAGCCGCCCGTAGCCCCACTGGGGATTGGGGTAGGTGAGGAAGGGGCTGCGCAGGGCCCCCTTGCACAGAAACGCCTTCACCCGCTGGCCGTAGAGGAACAGGTCGTTTCCCTGGACGATGCCCCACTCCATCATCAGCGCCGCTGACCCGGAGACAAAGGGGGCGGCCATGCTGGTGCCGGTGAACACGTCGTAGCCGCCCCCGGCCTTGGCGGACCGGACCATCTCCGCCGGGGCCATCAGATCCAGCATCACCCGGCCGGCGCAGTCCTGATCCCCCCGGCCGGAGAAGGGGCTGGCGGTCTCCGTCTCCGGCCGGAAGCCCCCCACGGAGATGGGATACAGGGCCGTGGCGGGCAGGGTGATGGTGAGATCCGGCTCCGGCTGGAGGAAGGCGGTGCGCTCCGTCACCTCCTCCACCGTGGGCAGCCACACGTCGAACCGGCCGTCGGACACCCGCCGTCCCCGGCAGTGCAGCTGCCACAGTCCGTCCATAGCCCCCGGAGGGCCCTCCAGCAGGAACATGGCCTCCTGGGAGGCGCTGTAGTGGGTGGGCACGCCGTAGAACACTGACACCCGGATGGACCCGAACCGGAGAAACCGGGTCCCCTCCGTCAGGATCCCCGTGGACTGGCCGTTGGGCAGGACCAGCTCGAAGTCCGCCTCGTCAGCGAAGTTCTTCCACAGGGAGAGGTAGATCCGCTGCCGCTGGGTGGAGACGTTGAACTCCGCGTCCACGCTGCCACCCTCGATGAGCCGGCCCCGGAAGTGGTGGGCCCCGCTGCCCTCGTTCCCGGCCGCGCATACGATGACGGTCCGCCCCCGCTGGGAGGACTGGTCAATGTAGGACTCAAACAGGGACTGCCCCTGGTGGGAGCCGCAGTTGGTGCCGTAGCTCAGGTTCACCACGCAGGGCATCTCCAGCCGCTCCGCCTGGTCCAGCAGAAACTTCACCGCCCGCATTACATCCGTGGTTCTGGCGCTGGCCAGCTTCACGGCGGCAATGGACGCGCCGGGGGCCACGCCGCTGCGTCCGGCGGCGATAGCGGCCACGGCGGTGCCGTGGCCCTCCTGATCCACGGAGGGGGCCAGGCCGGCGGCGATCTCCTCCCCGGAGAAGACGGCCCCCCGGAGAAATCCCTCGGGCGGCGTGCCCTCCGCAGTCATGTCCCACAGGGCGGCCACCCGGCTCAGGCCGTCCTCCCCCAGAAATTCCGGGTGGTTCAGATCCAGGCCCGAGTCCACAAGCCCGATGAGCACCCCTCTGCCCGTCAGCCCCAGCCCGTTCTTGCGCTGGACCGGCGGGATGCAGGCCGCCTCCATGCTCCGGTCCGCCAGACAGCTCAGCTGCCGGGCCGGCTCGTAGAAGGTGACCTGCCGGTGCTCCAGCAGCCGCGAGGGGGGCTGGTCCAGCAGCTCCAGAATGGCGAACTGGGCGTCCAGCAGCTCCGTAGGGTAGCCCAGGGAGAGGATATCCCCCGTGTATTTGATGATGTATTCCATGAAGTCCTCCCGTCCAAGAAAGGGGTGCGGCACCCCGGGGAGGCAGTGGCGCGGCGCGCCAAAGCCTGCATAGAATAGTATACGGAAAGGAGGACTGCCGATATGAATCCAACTTATCTGGACACCGGCAATCTGCAAATCAGCGTCACCGAGGGGGAGAACCCCGCGCCCATCCCGGAGGCCAGGGTCCGGGTCACGGACCCGGACAACGGGCAGGTCCTTCAGGAGGCGGTCACCGACGGCTCGGGCCAGACCCCCTTCCTGGAGCTGCCCGCGCCGCCCATTGAGCTGTCTGTGGCCGAGGGGGAGGCGGACAGGCGGCCCTATGCGGTCTACAACGTGACCATCTCCGCCCCGGGCCGGGAGACGCTCCACATCGGCGGCGTGGAGGTGCTGCCCACAGGCCGGTCCATCCAGCGGGCGGCCCTGAACCCGGCCCGGACCGGGGGATTCAACGTGCGCAACCTCCAGCTCTCCCCCCACGCCCTCTGGGGGGAGCCATCCTCCAGGGAGCCGGAGGCGGAGGTCAAGCCCCTGCCGGACCCCGGGGGACTGGTGGTGCTGCCGGAGCCGGTGATCCCGGAGTACGTGGTGGTCCACGACGGACGGCCCGAGGACAGGAGCGCCCCCAACTACTGGGTGCGGTTCAAGGACTACATCAAGAACGTGGCGTGCAGCGAGATCTACTCCACCTGGAAGACCGAGGCCATCAAGGCCAACGTGCTGGCCATCCTCTCCTTCACCCTCAACCGGGTGTATACGGAGTGGTACCGGGGCAAGGGCTACGACTTCACCATCACCAGCTCCACAGCCTTTGACCAGTCCTACTCCCACGGGCGGACCATCTTTGAGGAGATCGGGGTGGTGGTGGACGATCTGTTCACCACCTACGTCACCAAGGAGGGCATCTCCCAGCCCCTGTTCACCCAGTACTGCGACGGGCGGCGGGTCCAGTGCGGCGGCCTGAGCCAGTGGGGGTCCCAGGCCCTGGGGGAGCAGGGGTGGGACGCGGTGAGCATCCTGCGCAAGTACTACGGCGCGGAGGTCTACCTCAAGGGCGCGGAGAAGGTGGAGGGCGTGCCCCTGTCCTACGGCGGGCAGGTGCTCAGCCAGGGCAGCGAGGGGGAGGACGTGCGCACGGCCCAGATGCAGCTGAACCGGATCGCGGGCAGCTACCCGGCCATTCCCGTGGTCCCCGCGGACGGGATCTACGGCCCCGGCACCCAGGAGGCGGTGACGGCCTTCCAGAGGATCTTCCACCTGCCCCAGACCGGCAGCGTGGACTTCGCCACGTGGTACGAGATCTCCAACGTGTTTGTGGCTGTGACCAAGATGGCCTGATCGGACATAGAGAAGCCGGCGCCTGATACGGCGCCGGCTTTCTCCTTTATTCTATGGGCACGTCCATGAGCTCCTTCAGATCCGCCAGGGTGATGGTGGCCAGGTCCTCGTCCGTGGGCGACTCCATGGCGGCCACCCGGTCCGCCTGGGCGGAGACGATGCTCTCGAACAGGTTGCGCACGTCCCGGGCGTTGCCGAAATTGCCGTCCCGGTCCTCGTAGAGCTCCTGGAGGTGCTCCTTCACCGCGTCCCCGGCGGCCGGGTCCAGGCGGTAGTCGTTGCGCTTGACCCGGCCCAGGAAGATCTCAAAGAGCTGCTCCCCGTTGTAGTCCTCAAAATAGAGATACTTGTTGAACCGTGACTTGAGCCCCGGGTTGGAGTCAATGAACCGGGGCATCAGGGTGGCGTAACCGGCCACGATGACCACAAAGTCGTCCCGGTGGTCCTCCATGGCCTTGAGGATGGTGTCGATGGCCTCCTGGCCAAAATCCTTGTCCGCGTTCTGGGGGGAGAGGGTGTACGCCTCGTCGATGAACAGCACGCCCCCCAGGGCCTTGGCGATGACCTCCTGGGTTTTGATGGCGGTCTGGCCCACGTAGCCGGCCACCAGCCCGGACCGGTCCACCTCCACCAGATGGCCCTTGGAGAGGATGCCCAGGGCGCTGTAGAGCTTGCCCACGATCCGGGCCACGGTGGTCTTGCCGGTGCCCGGGTTGCCGGAGAAGACCAGATGGAAGCTCATGTCCGGGCACTTCATCCCCCGCTCCCTGCGCAGCTGCCGGACCTTCACCAGGTTCACCAAACTGTCCACGTCCTTTTTTACCACCTCCAGGCCGATGAGCCCGTCAAGCTCCGCCATGGCCTCCTCCAGGGTGGGCCGCGCCTCCTCCTGGGCCGGGGCCTCGGAGGCCGCCGGGGCGGCTGTCTCGCCGTCCTGGGGGGCGGGATCGCCGCCCACCGGCAGGGGGGCGCGGGGATCGCCGGGGACTCCCTCCGCGCCGGGCGTTTGATTCTGCGGCGGCGCGCCGAAGAAGTCGCTGAAAAGTCCCCGGGTCCGGTCACGGCGGATCACCTGGTCAAATTCGTTCATCAGCTGATCCAGATCCCTGGCCGGGTCCCCGCCGGAGGAGAGGGAGGGCGCGCCGGACAGATACTCGTCCGGCCCGGGGGTGAGAGCGATAGGCGGCACGCCCTCCTCGTCGCACACCGCCGTCAGCTGGCCGTAGAGCAGGGTGATGCGGCGGCTCTCGGCGAAGGAGAAGGACCCGTCGTAGGCGGCGCAGAGCATCAGCAGGTTCTTCTGAATCTCGGCGAAATTGCGGCTGTAGCTGGTGCCGGCCGCCCGGTCCGCCTGGGCAAGGTGGCGGAAGAAGTCCGGCACGCCCACGGTGTAGTTGGGGTTGGCCTGGTAGTAGGACATGGCCCGGCTGAACTGCTCGGCGGTGAAGCGGACCTGCCGGTCTGTGTAGATCTGGTTGATGCCCGTCACATCTCCGCCCCGGCCCCCGGACGCGGCCCACAGGCAGAGGGTGCAGGCCCGGAAGTAGGTGTCGATCTCCTGGCTGGTGACGCCGGACCCGGCGGGGATGCTCTGACAGAAGTGGCCCACGCTGTCGGCGTAGTCACGGTGAAAATTTTTGCTCATATGCGGCCTCCGTTTGTCTGCGGGATTGATTCTCCCCATTATACCAGAGAAGGGCCCGGTTGGAAAGACTTGGGGCAAAAATTATAAAATCTTAAAAACTGCTCTCTGGTAAAGATCCGGGATCTGTGGTATCATAGCCCCAAAAGGAGAGGAATCCATAATGAGAACATTCGACTATGACGTCATCATCGCCGGCGGCGGCGTTACCGGCTGCGCCATCGCCCGGGAGCTGAGCCGGTACGCCCTGGATATCTGCCTGCTGGAGAGGGAGGAGGACGTGTGCTCCGGCACCTCCAAGGCCAACAGCGCCATTGTTCACGCCGGCTTCGACGCGGCCCCCGGGTCCATGAAGGCCCAAATGAACGTGGCCGGCAGCCGCCTGATGCCGGATCTGGCCCGGGAGCTGGACGTGCCCTTCCGGCAGAACGGCTCCATGGTCCTCTGCCTCTCGCCGGATGACCGCCCGGCCCTGGAGGCCCTGTACCGGCGGGGACTGACCAACGGGGTGGAGGGCCTCTCCCTGCTCACCGGGGAGGAGGCCCGGGCCCTGGAGCCCCATCTGACCCAGGCCGTGGCGGGGGCCCTGCTGGCCTCCTCCGGGGGGATCGTCTGCCCCTTCGAGCTCACCGCCGCCCTGGCGGAGAACGCCCGGGCCAACGGAGCGGAGGTGCGCTGCCTGGAGCCCGTGGAGGCCCTGGAGCGGCGGGGGGAGGGCTGGACTGTCACCACCGGCCGGGGTGCGCTCACCAGCCGGTGGGTGGTGAACGCCGCCGGGCTGGCCGCCGGGCGGATCCACGGCATGGCCTGTCCGGACCATCTGGAGATCATCCCCCGGCGGGGGGAGTACCTGCTGCTGGACAAGTCCGCCGGGTCCCACGTGACCCGGACCATCTTCCAGCTGCCGGGGCGGTACGGCAAGGGGGTGCTGGTCACCCCCACGGTCCACGGCAACCTGCTGGCGGGCCCCACGGCGGAGGACATCGCGGACGGGGCCGACACGGCCACCACCGCCGCCGGGCTGGCTCTGGTGCGGGAGCGGGCGGCGCTGGGGGTGGCGGACATCCCCTTCGGGGCCGTCATCACCTCCTTTGCCGGCAACCGGGCCCACAGCAGCCGGGGGGATTTCCTTCTCTCGGAGACCGCGCCGGGATTCTTCGACGCCGCGGGCATCGAGTCCCCGGGCCTGTCCGCGGCCCCGGCCATTGGCCGGTATGTGGCGGAGCGGATCGCCAGCGCCCTGGGGGCGGCCCTGCGGCCCGATTTTGACCCCATCCGCCGGGCCATTCCCCGGCCCGCCCAGATGCCGGACCGGGAGCGGGCGGCCCTCATCCGGGAGGACCCCCGGTACGGGGACATTGTCTGCCGGTGCGAGCAGGTCAGCGAGGGGGAGATTCTGGAGGCCATCCGCCGGGGGGCGCGGAGCCTGGACGGCGTGAAGCGCCGGGTCCGGGCGGGCATGGGCCGGTGCCAGGGGGGCTTCTGTACGCCCCGGGTGCTGGAGATCCTGGCCCGGGAGCTGGGCATTTCGCCGGACGAGGTGTGCAAGAACCGGCCCGGCTCAAGGCTTTTGACGGGAACAATGGGGGAGGCGGACCATGAGAACCACTGATATTGTCATCATCGGCGGCGGTCCGGCGGGACTGGCGGCGGCGCTGGCCGCCCGGGAGGCCGGGGTGACGGACCTGCTGATCCTGGAGCGGGGAAACGAGCTGGGGGGCATTCTCAACCAGTGCATCCACAGCGGCTTCGGCCTCCACACCTTCCGGGAGGAGCTGACGGGCCCGGAGTACGCGGCCCGGTATATGGACCGGGTCCTGGCGGAGAACATCCCCTTCCGCCTGGGGGCCATGGCGGTCCGCGTCACGGCGGACCGGCGGGTCACCTATATCAGCCGGGAGGAGGGACTGGAGACGGTCCAGGCCCGGGCGGTGGTGCTGGCCATGGGCTGCCGGGAGCGGTCCCGGGGAGCCCTGAGCATCCCCGGGGCCCGGCCCGCGGGGATCTACACCGCCGGCGCGGCCCAGCGGCTGATGAATATTGACGGGTACCGGGTGGGCCGGGAGGCCGTCATCCTGGGCTCCGGGGACATCGGGCTCATCATGGCCCGGCGGCTGACCCTGGAGGGGGCCAGGGTCCGGCTGGTGGCGGAGCTGATGCCCTACTCCGGCGGCTTGAAGCGGAACATTGTCCAGTGTCTGGACGACTTCGGCATCCCCCTGAAGCTGAGTCACACGGTGGTGGACATACACGGCCGGGACCGGGTGGAGGCGGTGACGGTGGCGGCGGTGGACGGCCAGAGGCGGCCCATCCCCGGCACGGAGGAGCGCATCCCCTGCGACACCCTGCTGCTGTCGGTGGGCCTTTTGCCGGAAAACGAGCTCACCCGGGAGGCCGGTGCCGCCATGTGCGCCGCCACCGGCGGACCCGTGGTCAGCGACCGGCTGGAGACGGACCTGCCGGGGATCTTCGCCTGCGGCAACGTGCTCCACGTCCACGATCTGGTGGACTACGTGTCCCAGGAGGCGGCCCTGGCCGGCGAGAGCGCGGCGGCCTTTGTCCGCTCCGGCGGCGGGGAGACGGGCCGGCGGGTGCGGGTGGCGGCCGGAAACGGGGTGCGCTATACGGTGCCCCAGTTCATCGGCCCGGACCGGATGGCGGAGGCGGCGGTGGTCCGCTTCCGGGTGACGGACGTGTTCCGGGACGCCTGCGTGCGCCTGTCCCTGGACGGACGGGAGCTGGCCCGGCGGAAAAAGCGGGTCCTGGCCCCGGGAGAGATGGAGCAGATGACCGTGACAAGGTCCGATCTGGCGGAGGCCCGGGCGGACAGCGTACTCACGGTGGAGTTGGAGGCGTGATATGGAGACAAGAGAACTGATTTGCACCGGCTGTCCCCTGGGCTGTCCGCTGACAGTGACCCTGGAGCCGGGCGGGCCGGCGGTGAAGGGCCACACCTGCCCCCGGGGGGAGGCCTACGGCAGAAGCGAGGTCCTGGACCCCCGCCGCACCGTCACCTCCACGGCGGCGGTGATCGGGGGGAGGCAGGCCCGGGTGCCGGTGAAGACCGCCGGGGCGGTGCCCAAGGACAGGATCCGGGACTGTATGGAGGCCGTCCGCCGTCTGCGGGTGGCGGCGCCGGTGGGCCTGGGGGATGTGCTGCTGCCGGACTGCGCCGGCTCCGGCGTGGCCCTGGTGGCCACAAAGACCGTGGAGCGGGCGTAGGATGAACGGTTTTTTCCTGCTGATCCCCTTCTTTCTCATCCGCTTCGCCCTCACTGCCGCCCTGAGCAGGGAGGCACTGGGCCGGGCGGCCCGGTTCGCGCCGGTGCGGGGACGGGAGCGGGCCGCCTACTATATCTACCAGCTGTCCAACGCGGGGATCGTCCTGTATCCGGCCTTTCTCACCGTGCAGGCGGACGCGTCCTGGATCTTTTGCGGGGGCCTCCTCTGCTACGGCGGCGGCCTGCTGCTGTGCGCCGCCGCCGTCGTCAGCTTTGCCGCCCCCGACAGCGGCGGGCTCAACACCAACGGCCTCTACCGGATCTCCCGCAACCCCATGTATCTGGCCTACTTTGTCTGCTTTCTGGGCATGGCCCTGCTGACCCGCTCCCCGGCGCTGCTGGGACTGACGCTGGTGTTTCAGGCCTCCGCCCACTGGATCATCCTGGCGGAGGAGCGGTGGTGTCTGGAGCAATTCGGACAGGCCTACGGGCAGTACATGGCGCGGGTGCGGCGCTATCTGTAGCGGTCATCGTCCCCTGTTCTGCATGATTTTTTGTCATCATACGCCGCCCGCCCTTTTTCAATCCGGGGCGGAGCTTGTATCCTGAATATACGCGAGGAGGCCTTCTATGGAAACCCTGCTTGAGCTGGAAAACGTGACCAAGACCTACGGCGGCGGGGCGGAGGCCCCGGCGGTGGACGGCGTGAGCTTCCGCCTGCCCCGGGGGAGCTTCTGGGCCGTCATGGGGCCGTCGGGGTGCGGCAAGTCCACCCTGCTGAACATGATCTCCACCATTGACCGGCCCACCGCCGGGCGGATCCGCCTGGGCGGCCAGGATCTGGCCCGGATCCCGGACCGGGACATGGCCCGCTTCCGCCGGGAGCGTCTGGGCTTCATCTTCCAGGACTACAACCTTTTGGACACCCTCACCCTGGGGGAGAACATCGCCCTGTCCATGACCCTCCAGGGGCGGCCCCGGGAGGAGATCCCCCTCCAGGTCCGGGAGCTGGCCAGGCGGCTGGAGATCGAGCCGCTGCTGGACAAATTCCCCAACCAGGTCTCCGGGGGACAGCGGCAGCGGTGCGCCTGCGCCCGGGCCCTGGCGGCCCGGCCGGACCTGCTGCTGGCCGACGAGCCCACCGGCGCGCTGGACTCCCGGGGGGCCGGCAATCTGATGGAGACCCTGGCCTCCCTCAACGGGGCCCTTCACGTCACGGTGCTGATGGTGACCCACGACGCCCTCTCCGCCAGCTGGTGCGAGAAGATCCTCTTCATGGGGGACGGGCGGATTACGGGGGAGATGGACCGGGCGGGCCGGGAGCGGCGGGCCTTCTTCCTGGACATACTGGACCATATGGCCGCCATGGCGGGAGGCGTGGGATATGTATCTTAAGCTGTCGCTGCGCAGCGCCCTGCGGGACCGGCGGGACTACCAGCTCTACACCCTCACCCTCACGGTCCTCACCGGCGTGATGACCCTGGCCCAGATGGCGGCGGCCCTGGGGGACCGGGCCGGGCTGGAGACCGCCTCCCTGCCGCTGCTGGTGGGGCTCATTCTGGTGGTCCTGCTGCGGTACGTCAGCCGGTTCATCCTCCGGCAGCGGGCCCAGGAGTTTGCCCTGTACCTGCTCATGGGCATGGAGCGGCGGCATCTGGCGTGGATGTTCTTTCTGGAGTTCTTCCTCCTGGGGTGCCTGTGCCTGGCGGGGGGTATCGTCCTGGGAGCGGGGATGGGGTGCTGCCTGCTGTCCCTGTCCCCGGAGCGGGGGCCGCTGCTGCCCGCAATCGGCTCCGCCGCCGCGGAGACCGCCGGGTACTTTCTGGCGGTCCAGCTGGTCTCCCTGGTGAGCACGGCCCAGCTCATACGCCGCCTGGAGATCCGGGAGCTGACGGCGGAACGGGCGTCGGACCGGTCCTGGAACCTGGGGCCGGGCCGGGTCTGGGCAGCCGCTGCCGGGGTGAGCTTTGCCGTGCTGGCCGCCGCCCTGCTGGGCATAGCCTTTGCGCCGGAGGAGGCGGACATGCTGGTGGGGCTGGTGTCCCTGCCCGCGCTGGCCCTGGTGTTCTGCTTCTACCGGGCCCTCTACGCCCTGCTGAGCGGATACCGGCGGCGGGGCGGACGGCTCCTGCTGCGGGGGGACAGGCTGTTTCTGGCTTCCCAGCTCCTCTCCGGCGGGGCCCAGTCGGCCCTGCTGGACAGCGTGCTCTGCCTGTGCCTGCTCCTCGCGGCGGCGGCCTTCCTCTGCGGCGGCGCCATGCTCTCCCGGGACTGGCCAGGCATGGACCCGGACCTTGCACATTGGATGGGCTTCCTCCAGGCGGCCATCTGCGTCATCTTCCTGGTGATCTACTTTGCCGTCCTCTCTCTGCGCCAGGCGGTGGACGCCCAGTACGCCCGGCGGAGCGTCCGGATCCTCCGCCAGCTGGGCAGAAGCGGCCGGGATATCCGCGGCCTGCTGGCCCGGCAGACCTGCCTGCGCTTTGCCCTGCCCCTGCTGCTGTGCCTGCCCCTGCTGGCCCTGGCCGTCCCTCTGGCGGGATTCCGGCTGTCGATCCTCCCGCTGGCGGCGGCCCTCTGCGGCGGGTTCCTCCTGTGCTTCGGGGGTCTCTGGGGCCTCTACGCCTGGACGGTGTGCCGCCTGAACGGGCGGATGGCCGGGGACTGACCTGCTGAGACAGAAACGATTGCGCGCGATTCCTGCCAAGGAGGAGCGATCCACAGAAAGAGAAGGTGTCATATGTACATAGCGGACCTCCATATCCACTCCCGGTTCTCCCGGGCCACCAGCAAGGACGGCGACGCGCCCCACCTGGACTGGTGGGCCCGGCGCAAGGGCATCGGACTGGTGGGCACCGGCGACTTCACCCACCCCGCCTGGCGCAGGGAGCTGCGGGAGCACCTGGTCCCCGCCGGGGACGGGGTCTACGCTCTGCGGGAGGACCTGATCCTGCCGGGGGCCATGCCGGGTCAGGATCCCCGGTTCGTCGTCACCGGGGAGATCAGCTGCATCTACAAGCGGGGCGGGCGGACGCGGAAGGTCCACAACCTCATCCTCCTGCCCTCCCTGGAGGCGGCGGACGAGCTGTCCGCCCGGCTGGAGACCATCGGGAACATCCGCTCCGACGGCCGGCCCATTCTGGGCCTGGACAGCCGGGACCTGCTGGAGCTGACCCTGGCGTGCTGCCCGGAGGCGGAGCTCATCCCCGCCCACATCTGGACCCCCCACTTCGCCATGCTGGGGGCCTTCTCCGGCTTTGACGGGGTGGAGGAGTGCTTTGCGGACCTTGCGGACCACATCCACGCCGTGGAGACCGGCCTCTCCTCAGACCCGCCCATGAACTGGCGGCTCTCCGGCCTGGACGGGTTCACCCTGGTCTCCCACTCCGACGCCCACTCCCCCTCCAAGCTGGGCCGGGAAGCGGACCTCCTGGACGCCCCCCTGTCCTACCCTGGTCTGGTCCGGGCCATCCGCACCGGGGAGGGGTTTCTGGGCACGGTTGAGTTCTTCCCGGAGGAGGGCAAGTACCACCTGGACGGCCACCGGAGCTGCGGCGTGTGCCTCACCCCCGCCGAGACCCAGGAGCGGGACGGCCGGTGCCCCGTGTGCGGCAAAAAGCTGACCATCGGCGTGGAGCACCGGGTGGAGGCCCTGGCGGACCGTCCGGCGGGCTTCCGGCCCCAGGGGGCCAAGCCCTTTGAGAGCCTGGCCCCCCTGCCGGAGGTCATCGCCGCCTCCACCGGCGCGTCCGCCTCCTCCAAGGGGACGCTGGCGCTGTACGAGGACATGCTCTCCCGGCTGGGGCCGGAGTTCTACATCCTCCGGGAGGCCCCGGCCGCCGATATCCAGCGGGCTGCCGGGCCCTGCGTGGCCGAGGGGATCCGCCGCCTGCGGGCCGGTGAGGTGGAGCGGCGGGCCGGGTTTGACGGGGAGTACGGGGTCATCTCCCTGCTCTCCCCGGGGGAGATCGGACGGCTGAGCGGCCAGATCTCCCTGTTCGAGCCCCAGGCCCCCGCCAGAAGGAGCGCGAAAAAGGGGCTCCTCCGCGCCGCCGCCCCCAAAAAGGGGGAGACCGCCGGTCCGGCGGAGCGGAACCCGGAGCAGGAGGCGGCGGTCACGGCCCCGGAGACCGTGGTGTCCGTCGTCGCCGGGCCGGGGACGGGCAAGACCAAAACCCTGGCGGACCGGGTGGCCTGGCTCATCCGGGAGAAGGGCGTATTGCCCGGGGAGATCACCGCCGTCACCTTCACCAATCAGGCCGCCGGGGAGCTGCGCTCCCGCCTGGAGGCCCGGCTGGGGGGCAAGCGGGCCGCCTCCCGGCTCCACATCGGCACCTTCCACGCCCTCTGCCTGGAGCTTCTGGGGGACGTGCGGCTGCTGGACCAGGGGGAGGCCCTGACGCTGGCGGCGGAGATCCTGGCCGCCCAGGGCAGCAGGACCGGTCCCCGTGCTCTGCTCCAGGGCATCTCCCGGGTGAAAAACGGCGTGCCGCCGGGGGAGGCCGGGGTGGACGAGGCCCTCTTTCAGGCCTACGGCCAGCGGCTGGAGGAGCTGGGGGCCCTGGATTTTGACGATCTGCTGCTGCGGGCCCTGGAGGTGGACGTCACCGGCCGGCGGAGCTTCCTCCACCTGCTGGTGGACGAGTTCCAGGACGTGAGCGAGGTGCAGTACCGGCTGGTCCGGGCCTGGAGCGGCCGGGGGCGGAGCCTGTTTGTCATCGGAGACCCGGACCAGTCCGTCTACGGCTTCCGGGGGGCCTCCCCCCGGTGCTTCCAGCGCCTCCAGGAGGACTGCCCGGACCTGGGGGAGTACCGGCTGCGGCGCAACTACCGGTCCGCGCCGCCGGTGCTGGCCGCCGCCCTGCCGGTGATCGAAAAGAACCCCGGCGGACCCCGGGAGCTCCTGCCCCAGCGGTCCGGCGGCAGTGCGGTGCGGCTGGCGGAGGGGGCGGACGAGTTTGCCGAGGCGGTGTTCATTGCCAAGGAGATCGGCCGCATGGCCGGGGGCGTGGACATGCTGGAGGCCCAGAAGCTGGGAGCGGAGAGGGAGGCCCGGTCCTTTTCGGACATCGCCGTGCTGTGCCGCACCCGGCGGCAGCTGGAGCTGATCGAGAAGTGCCTGCGCCACGACGACATCCCCTGCATCATCTCCGGCCGGGAGGACTTCTGGGAGGCGGAGGAGGTGCGCGCCCTCATGGCCTTTCTGCGCAGCCTCACCGCGCCGGAGGACAGCGGGGCCCTGGCGGTCCTGGAGACCCTGGGCCTGTCGGAGCTCTGGCGGGAGCGGGCGGAGGAGTGGCGGCCCCTGGCGGAGAGGGAGAAGCCCTGGCGGCTGGTGGAGCAATGGGAGGAGCGGTACGGCGCCACGCCGGCGCTGGACAAGCTGCGCCAAGCGGCGGTGTTCCACCCCACCTTCGCCCAGTGGTGGGAGAGCGGGGCTCTGGGCCAGGAGGCGGACTTCCGCCGGGCCTCCGGCCGGGGCTGGGAGGCCGGGGCCGTGGCCCTCATGACCCTCCACGCCGCCAAGGGCCTGGAGTTCTCGGCGGTGTTTCTGGCCGGGGTGCGGGAGGGCGTGCTGCCCCTGGAGCGGCCGGACGCGGACCGGGAGGAGGAGCGGCGGCTTCTGTATGTGGGCATGACCCGGGCCAGGGACGAGCTGATCGTCACCTACAGCGGCCAGCCCTCCCCCTTCCTGGCGGACCTGCCGGCGCGCCGGGAGCGGATCCGGGGCTGGCGGCCCGGCGGGGTGCAGATGAAGCTGTTCTGACACGCGGAAAAAAATTCTGGGATTATGGAAGGAGTTTTGGCTTATGGCAACGTCTCAAGAGCGCATCAATGTCCCCATCTTCGTCTCCTCCACCTATGAGGATCTGGTCCCGTACCGGGATGAGGTGGAGCGGTGCATCATCCGGATGAACCAGACCATACGGGGGATGGAGTTTTTCGGCTCCAATCCGGAGAGCCCCCTGGAGGTGTGCCTGAAAACTGTCCGGGAGTCCAAAATTTATGTGGGCATTATCGGTATGCGGTACGGCAGCATACTGGACGAGTCCGGCAAGTCCTTCACAGAGCTGGAGTATGAGGAGGCGGTGAAGAACAGCATTCCATCGCTGATCTACATACTGGACGAGAACCACCCCATTGCGCCCAAATTTATGGACACCGGCGAGAAGGCCAGGAGGCTGGAGGACTTCAAAGCCCGTTTGAGAAGGACCCATGTGGTCAGCAGCTTCACCACGCCCGCGGACCTGGGGAAAAAAGTGGTGCAGGACCTGACGGAGGAGCTGAAAAAGGACCGGGTGCTGGGGCAGTCGCTTATGCAGGACCGGCAGGCGGCGGAGCAAATGGACGATCTTGAGATTTTAAGACGGTTCCTGATGCGCCCCTATAAGTACTATGGACAGGAGATTGTTCTTGACGTTCTCCTGACGCCCTCCCAGACAAACTCAATAAAAGCGTCGATGTGCAAAGGTCTGGGGCTTCAGGTGGGCGACGTCTCATCCATCAAGGCGGCCTATGGAAGCGCCGGCGGACAAGAGGCCGGTGAGGTTTTTGTCTGCGGAGATGGGAGGATGGCGGACTGGATCGAAAGCATCAGGGAGCCCCGGAGGGCCACGATCAAGGTGCGCCTGGCCTACTGCGTGGTGGCGGAGATGAAAGAGCACGACGGCGGCGTGAGGCTGAATGATTCCATGTATAAGCGGCTGATCCTTCTGGATGTTATCCAATAGAGACGAAAAACCATCCGCGCCCTTCACGGGGCGCGGATGGTTTTTGCGGACACTCAGCCGCTGAGCAGGATTGCCATATGGGCCAGGGTGGCGCTGCCGTTCTGGAACAGCTCGTCCCGGAGGTGGCCTCGCCTCGGCTCGTTGTGGAGCAGGGAGCGGCTGGCGAACACCATGTGCCGGAACAGCTCATCCCGGTCTCCGGACGCGCCCTCCTGGCAGCTCATGACCGCCATGAAGCGGAAAAAGGCGTACAAATTGCAGAAATTCACGTAGGACTTCCACAGCTCCTCCTTGGAGCTCATATGGGGCATATGGAGATAGAAGAACAGGGACACCATGAGGTTCTCCATAAAATATTCCCTGCCCCTGAAGTTCTCCTCAAACCGTTTCCTCGCCTTCAAATAGGGGTCGCAGCGGGCCGACTTTACCCCGTCTGTCCGGTGGCTGTCCAGCACCAGACTCCCCAGTATCCGGGCCGCCAACGGATTATCAGTCTCAATGGCATTCAGTATGTGGATGCAGCTGAGCATATACAGGATCAATTCCTGCGTGCCCGTGGGCAGAATACCCTCAACATCCACGCTGCCCGGCAAAATGGCTGCCCGCTCCATCCACCGCTGGATATCCGTCTCGCCCTCCGCCAGATCCTTCAATCCCAGCCCCATCAGCCAAATCCGGTGGGGAAGGGAAAACCGCCGGTCCTGCATCATGTCAATGCACCACTCCCGGACCGGGGCAAACCACAGGGGCATCGGTTCATCCGAGACCGGGCGGACGCTTCTGTACTGCCCCTTGAGCAGGGGGGAGGAGCGAAACTCCACGCCCTCCGGCAAATCCCACAGCAGAGCGAGAACCCCCTCGCAGCTGGGGGACAGAGACCGCTCCAGGTAACCCGACAGCATGTACCGCTCCCTCCGGGGGTAGCTCTGGCAGACAAAGGGCAGCGCCTCGTGGCCCTTCTCGACTTGCAGCCCGCACAGGCCCCCCTCCTGGAGGAGGGAGCACACGCCGCCGCTCATGTCAAACTCTCCGTAATAGAAGGTATCATCACCTGATTTCCTGCGGATGCGCCGCACCCCCTCCGCCAGACAGGCGTTCAGCTCCGGAGAGCCCTCCTGCCGCTTCAGGGCGAGATAGTCCTTTTTTGAGAACGTAATGCTCCAGCCCTTGCAGCAGGTGTTTTGGCAGCCGCCTGCCAGACAGCGGAAATCATCATAATACGCAGGGCGCAGGTCGTTTAGGACCTTGATGCCCTCCTTGTTCTGTGTGGGGTTTGCCATAGGGTTACCGCCTTTCTCATGAGAAAGGGGCGCGGGCATATGCCCGCTCCCCCCTTACTATGCTTGTATAATGACGCTTAAGCCTTGAGGCGATTAGCCCAGCAGCTGGAGCACGCCCTGAGGCAACTG
>ERZ779632.34-NODE-34-length-85223-cov-12.067373_pt1 | contig 85223 bp, 75 predicted proteins | sample MGYA00514194_ERZ779632 | MGnify/ENA primary metagenome ERZ779632 (study PRJEB29562, sample SAMEA4376704) | mouse gut metagenome | isolation source: Cecum | study: EMG produced TPA metagenomics assembly of the A DSS colitis mouse model was used to assess the... | reverse complement strand
AGGCCCAGGCCCGTGCCGCCGCTCTCCCGGGAGCGGGCCTTGTCCACCCGGTAGAACCGGTCAAAGATCCGCTCCCGGTCCTTGGGCGGGATGCCGATGCCGGTGTCGGACACCTCGATCCACACCTTCCCGCCCCGCATCCCCGCGTCCACGGTAATGGTGCCGCCGTCGGGGGTGTATTTGATGGAGTTGCCCACCACGTTCATCATCACCTGCTCCAGCCGGCTGCGGTCCCCCGTTATCATGGGCAGGCTGCGGCCGTAGCTGCGCACCAGGGTGTGGCCCCGGCGCTGGGCCTCCAGCTCCACGGCCCTGCACACGCTCTCAAGGGCCTCCAGCAGGGGAAAGCGGACCATCTTGATCTCCGCCCGGCCCGAGTCCAGGCGGCTGAGGGTGAGGAGGTCCTGGACAATGCGGGTCATGCGGTCCGTCTCGCTGATGATGATATCCAGAAAGCCGCTCTCCGTCTCCCGCGGGATGTCCTCCACCGTGCGCAGGGTCTCGGCGTAGCTGCGCACATTGGTGAGGGGGGTGCGCAGCTCGTGGGAGACGTTGGCCACAAACTCCTTGCGCATCTCCTCGTTTTTCCGCTGGACCGTCACGTCGTGGAGCACCGCCATAGCGCCGCCGTCCTCCCCGTCGGACACCGGGGCCAGATACAGCTCCAGGGCCCGCTCCCCCACGCTCAGCTCCCCGGACAGGGAGTTGGGCCGCTGAAGGTCCATCACCTTCCACAGGGGGAACTGCTGGCCAAAGAGCTCGTCGTAGTCGTAAAAGGAGACCTCCCGGCCCAGCATCTGGCTGGCCGCGGGGTTGCTGGTGAGCACAGTCCCGTCGCTGGCAAAGGAGACCACGCCGTCGGACATGTGGAGGAAGAGGGTGTCCAGCTTGTTGCGCTCGCTGGCCACCGCGTCCAGGGTCTCCTGGAGCACGGAGGCCATGTCGTTGAAGGTGGTGGTGAGGATGCCGATCTCATCGGTGGACTCCACCTCAATGGTGGAGCCGAAGTCCCCCGCCGCCACCTGCTCCGCCCGCTCGGTGAGCCGCTCAATGGGGATAATCATGGTCTTGCTGAGCAGGAAGCTCAGGAGCACGGAGATGAGCAGTCCCACCAGCAGGGCCTGGACGATGATGAGAAAGAGCTGGCTGTTGAGGGCGCTGACCGTGTCCCGGTTGTCGTAGATGTAGATGATGAAGGCGTTGTCCCCGCCGGTGATGGGGATGGCGATATCCATATAGTTGGCGGTGATGTCGCTGTCGTCGCCCACCTCGTCCGTGCCGCTGGCGATGCTGTTGCGGGCGGCCAGGAGGTTGGGGGTGGCCTGGAGGCGCTCATAGCCCGCCTGGTCCTGGCTGCCGGCCAGAAACGCGCCGGTGCGGCCGTCCAGGATGTAGTAGTTGCGGGTGCTGGAGTTGAGGCCCAGGTCCAGGGCCTTGACCTCAATCATCTCCTGGAGCTTCTGGGCGCCGTCGTCCTGGGCGGCCTCCCGGCGCAGGGAGCTGACAAAGACGGCGTTGGCGGGGTCGGAGTCCCCGAACACACTCTCCATGCGCTGGTAAAATTCGTCAATATAGAACCCGGTGATGCTGGTCATCATGAACGCGCCCACGATGGTCATCAGGGACGTGATGAGCAGCAGCATGATGAGCACCAGCTTCATGTGCAGGCTGCGGAACAAGGGACTCCCCCCTTTTTCAGTAGTGATCCTTTTTCTTGAAAGAAAAAGGATCAAAAAGAACGTTAGAAGCCGTATTCTGTGGCTGCCGGAAGCTCTGGATAACCCCGGTTTTTCTTTCGGCTACTGCCCGGCGAAGTAGTACCCCACGCCCCGGCGGGTCAGGATCAGGGACGGGCTGGCGGGGTCGTCCTCGATCTTCTCCCGCAGCCGCCGCACCGTCACGTCCACCGTGCGCACGTCGTCCCCCACATACTCGTAGTTCCACACCTGCTCCATCAGGTCGATGCGGGAGTAGACCCGGCCCGGGTGGCTGGCCAGAAAGGTGAGCAGCTCGTACTCCCGCTGGGTCAGGTCAATGGGCCTGTCCTGCTTGCAGACCTGATAGTTGTCCGGGTTGATGGTCAGCCCGCCGCCGGCGCTCATGGCTCCGCCGGCGTCCGCCGGTCCCGTCTGCTGCATGGCCGTGCGGCGGATGTTGGCCTTGATCCGGGCCATCAGCTCCCGCATGGAGAAGGGCTTGGTGATGTAGTCGTCCGCCCCGATCTCCAGGCCCTGGACCTTGTCCGCCTCCTCCTCCCGGGCGGTGAGGATGATGACGGGCACGCTGCTGCCCTTCTCCCGGAGAATGCGGCACACGTCAAAGCCGATCATCTTCGGCAGCATCACGTCCAGCAGCACGATGTCCGGGTTCTTCTCCAGGGCCATGGCGAGCCCCGTCTCCCCGTCGTAGGCGGTGAGGACGGCATAGCCCTCCTTCTCCAGGTTAAAGCGGACGATATCCACAATGCTCTTCTCGTCCTCCACGATCAATACGGTCTTTTTCTCTTCCATAGCGGTCCCCTTTTCCGTTTGCGCCCGTCTCTCACAGATTCAGCAGCAGCTTCCCCTTGAGCACCGCGGCGATGGTCTTCGCGTCCCGGATCTCCCCCTGGAGCACCTGCTCCACCAGCTCCTCAAAGGGGATCCGCTCCACGTTGAGAAACTCGTCCTCATCCAGACTGGACTCCCCGAAGGTGAGATCCCTGGCCAGGTACATGTGGATAATCTCCCCGCAGTAGCCCGGGGAGGGGTACAGCTCCCCCAGGGAGCGGAACTCCCCGGGCGTGGCGCCGGTCTCCTCCCGCAGCTCCCGCAGGGCGGCCTCTCTGGGGTCCTCGCCGTACTCCAGCTTGCCTGCGGGCACCTCCCGCACCACCCTCTGGTAGGGGTAGCGGTACTGGCTGACCAGCAGGGCCTGCCACTGGCTGTCCAGGGCCAGCACGCACACGCCGCCCGGGTGGTCCACCACCTCCCGGACGGACCGGCCCCCGCCGGGCAGCTCCACCTGGTCCCGGCGGATGTGCAGGATCACGCCGTCAAAGATCTTCTCGCTGGATAGTGTCTTTTCCGTCAGCTCCATGGTCTTTTTCTCCTTCCTCCGCAGAGGCTTGATTTTCCGCCCCGGTCTCCGGCTCCTCCGTCAGATCGCCGGGGGTTAATTCGTCTGTGTATACCGCGCTCACGCCCTCCGCCAGCAGGGCGAGGGCCTGCTCCGGGTCGTTGACCGTGTGGGCGAAGACCTTCAGGCCCTTCTCCCGGGCGATGGAGGCGTAGTCCTCCTGCCACCAGTAGTCCCACATGGTGATGCCCATGACGCCGTTTTCCGCGCAGAAGTCCGCCTTCTCCCGGAAGTCGGCCTCCGTGCGGGCAAAGCCGTCGGTGTAGAGGGTGTAGATATAATAGTCGAAGTGGCGCACGCTGTCCACCACCCGGAACATCAGCTGGTCGTAGACCTGAATAATCATCCGGTCAAAGAGGTAGCTCAGCCCCAGCTCCGCCCCGTCCCGGACCATGGCCTCGAATTGCAGCTTCACGATCTCCGCGTCCGTGAACTTGGTGTCCGTGACCACGCAGACGTCCGGATACTGCTCCATGAGCCTCAGCAGGTCCTGGAAGGACAGGGGGGTGAACCGGCCCAGCAGGGGCTTGTCCAGAAACTGCTCCAGGGTGGGCACGCTGGTCTCGCTGACGCCGGCCTGCCAGCCGGCCCGCCAGTCGTGGCGCAGCACCACCTGCTGGTCCGCCGTCAGGCGCAGATCCACCTCGAACACCCGCACCCCGTTCTCATACTGCGCCTGGAACCCCTCCAGGCAGTTGAGGGTGGCCCGGCCGGCAATAGCGCCCATGCCGTGGGCGATGATGCGCTGCTCCTCCAGAATCTCCGCCGCCGTCCGCTCCCCAGGCGGCGGCTCCTTCTCCTCCGGCAGCTCCTCCCTCTGGGGGGCGGGCTCCAGCCAGGCGGGCATCTGCTCGGGGGCCGCCGCCGTCTCTGCCGCAGCCGCCGCGGGGACGGCCGGGCCTGCCAGCACCGCCGCCAGGGCGATCAGCTCCAGGGCCGCCAGGGCCGAGAGCAGGTAGATGACAAACGTATATTTCCCAAATCGCGCCATAGGCAGCCTCGCTTCCCTCTGTTCTCCTGAGTAGTATACCATGGAAGATGGGAAATTTCCACAGGAATTTCTCCGTCCGGTCCCGGAGGGCGGAAAGGGATATGGCCGCGCCATTGTCACAGAGCCCGTCCGGCGCATATTCTGGAGGGAGAATCTGAAGAGGTCAGGAGGAGGAACCATGACACAATCTACGCACTTCTTTCTAGGCGCCAACAGCGGCCGGGGCTTTCGGAATCTGTTCGACCGCTTCTGCGCGCCGGAGAACCACTGGGATCTGCTGGTGCTCAAGGGGGGACCCGGGGCGGGGAAGTCCACCATGATGCGCAGAATCGGCGCGGCGATGGAGGAACGGGGGGAGCAGGTGGAGTACCTGTACTGCTCCGGAGACCCCAAATCCCTGGACGGGGTACATATTCCGCGCATCAGGGCCGCCGTGGTGGACGGCACCGCGCCCCACGTCGTGGAGCCCAAATATCCCGGCGCGGTGGACCGCTATGTGAACCTGGGCCAGTTCTACGACATCGCCGCCGCCAAGGAGCAGCGGGAGGAGATCATCCGGCACACGGACGCCTGCTCTGCGGCCTACAAACGGGCCTACCGGGCCCTGGGCGCGGCCCGGCAGATGGCGGACAACGCCGCGGCCCTGGCGGCGGAGGGTCTGGACGGCGACAAGCTCCTGCGGCGCACGGACGGGATCATCGGCCGGGAGCTGCGGGGCAGGGGGAGCGGCGGGCAGGACGCCTTCCGGTTTCTGGGCAGCCTGACCTGCATGGGGCCTGTGTGGCGGTTTGACAGCGTGGAGGCGCTGTGCCCCAGGATCTACCAGCTCCAGGACGCCTACGGCCTGGCCGCGCCCATGCTGGAGCGGATCCGCGCCGCGGCCAGGGCCCGGGGCTTCTCCGCCGTGGTCTGCCCGGACCCGGAGCATACGGAGCGGATCCAGCACCTGCTGCTGCCGGAGCTGGGCCTGGCCTTTGTCACCAGCCGGGAGGGGATGGTCTATGACGGCGCGGCCTACCGCCGCATCCGCCTGGACGCCATGATCGCCCCCGCCCACCTCAAGCGGTGCAGGCCCCACCTCCGCTTTGTCCGCCGGGTGGAGGAGGCACTGCGGCAGGAGGGGCTGGACGCCCTCCGGGAGGCCAAGGCATGCCACGATGCCCTGGAGGCCCTCTATCATCCCCACGTGGACTTTGACGGCGTGGACCGGTGCGTGGACCGGGAGCTGGAGCGGCTGGAGGCCGCCCTGTAGCCGCTCCCCACCGGAGGCGGCCGCGCCCTTTGGGATGCAGACGAAAGCCGGGTCCGGGCGGAACATTCCGCCCAGGCCCGGCTTGACGCTTACCAGCGCCCGCTGGCGCTGCCGTCCATATTCCCGTCCACGTCGGTGACGCGGGCGTTGTCCAGCATCTGCTGGAAACTGGTGGCGCCGGCCGCGCCCCGGGCCGCGTCATCCACCGCCCTGCGTCCGCCGTCCCACATGTCCTCCACCGCGTCGCCCATGCTGTCCAGGCCCCGCCGCACGTCGCTGCCGACGCTGCTGCGGGCGCGGGTTCCGTCCCGGGCGCTGTCGTTGGCGTTGACGCCGTTGTCGGAGCTGGTGGAGCCGTTTGTGACGCCGCCGTTCACACCCTGATCCGCCGTTCCGTTCTCCTGGCCGCCGCAGGCCGTCAAAGAGAGCGCCAGCGCAGCCGCAGCCGCAAAAATCGCCGCTTTTTTCATCCCTGAAATCCTCCTTCCTAAAATCCAGCGCACATACGCGCTGGAGCTAGTATTTGCGGCGGACCGGATTTTACTGCTCCCTTTTCCTGCAAATTTTGTGGCGATCTGCCGATTTTTTCCATATGACGCATATTTTTTTGCAGGGCTTTGCCCCGCGTCCCGTCCCTGTGGTATAGTCGACACACTTGGAAAGCGGTAAAAAGGAGGCGCGGAGAAATGGCGCAGGGCGGATCGGAGGATGCGGGCGGGCCGGCAGCGTCCCCCTGCGCCGCTTTGAGCAGACTTTACCGGTTTTCAGGTGTGTCGGCGATATGATCTGCCTGACGGCAAAGAAAGGAGGCGGCGGCCATTTCGACAAATACATACGGCTACGTCCGGGTCAGCACGCGGGATCAGAACGAGGACCGGCAGCTTCTGGCCATGCAGGAGCTGTCCATTCTGGAGAAAAACATCTTTATGGACAAGCAGTCCGGCAAGGATTTTGACCGGCCCCAGTATAAGCGGCTGGTCAAAAAATTAAGGCCGGACGATCTGCTCTACATCAAGAGCATCGACCGGCTGGGGCGAAATTATGAGGAAATTCAAAATCAGTGGCGGATTCTCACCAAGGAGAAAAAGATCGACATTGTGGTGCTGGACATGCCCCTGCTGGACACCCGGCGGGGCAAGGATCTGATGGGGACCTTCCTCAGCGATATTGTCCTGCAGGTGCTCTCCTTTGCGGCCCGGGATTTATTGCAACTTAAATGGCATTGAATGTATTTATGAATGTGACAACTAAATGTAAGGGTGTATGTAATGAAAAAGACCAGTTTAATAGTAGGTATACTCAGCATTATTGAAACGATTTGCTATTTTACGCCGTTTTGCCTTACTGAGGAGTACTGGAAGTACGAAAACGCATTTGTTTATCACGGTAGGTCTACTTTGACGGCGAGCAACAGCATAAATATTTTTGGGGTCAGCACATCTTTGGGGAACGCCCTGGCTATTCTGCTTCTGTGTATAACATTGGCAGTTGCTGTTGTATATTTGATAAAAGCTGCTGGAGCGGAATTTGTCGTTTGTGACAAATCCTGGCTTTTTGCAACAGCATACACTGCTGTCTTGGTAGTTTTTCTGATTTATGTGTGCAATATAGCTGAGGTTGATGGAGTGACTTATCGATGGGAATACTCGCTTGGTTGGATGTCTTTTATACTAATTGCTGTAAACATCATTTCAACAGCATTAGCCTTGTTGGAGAAATTTAGGAAAATAAAAACATTATCCATAACGCCAAAAGATCATCTCGCCGGCAAGAATGTACATTCGTTGGATGAATTGTCGATATATAAGGAGCTGCTTGACGCTGGCACCTTAACGCAGGAAGAGTTCGATGAGAAGAAAAAGCAAATTCTTGGTCTTTAATCTATAAAAGGAGAAATCAAACAGGCCCGAGTGGTCCATCCGGTCAGAAATTAAACCATATCCCGGGCAAAATTTCCGCAGGCGCCGTTGTTGTCCTTGACGGGCGGCAGCCCGCCTGCATCCGCTGCCCTGCCCTGCGAAAATTCTGCTCCGGCCTCTGGGTTTGATGAGCGCGGATTTATAGAAATAATTCACAGAAGAAGCGCCGGGAGGGCCTTTGCTCCCTCCCGGCGCTCTTTTTTGTCCCCTCCCGCTCACTTCCACTCCCTGGGGCTTCGCCCGTAGGCGCTGCGGAAGGCCCGGAGGAAGACGGAGTAGTCGCCGAACCCGGCGTCCCCGGCGGCCTTGAGGATGGGAACGCCCCGGCGGATGTCCCCGGCGGCCCGCTGGAGGCGCTTCTGGCGGATGTACTGGTGGACCGTGCAGCCGTAGACCGCCTTGAACCGGTGCATCAGGTAGTAGCGGCTGAGGAAGAAGGCCCCGGACAGGCGCTCGATGGTCAGCTCCTCCCCCAGGTGGTCCCGGATGTAGCGGGTGACCTCCTCCATCTTGGGGTCAAAGCGGTAGGTTACGTCGTCCGGCTCCGCCGGGGCCTCCAGCAGGTCCCGGTTCAGGGCGATGAGCAGCTGGAGAACGCAGGTGTCGGAGAGGAGCCCGGCGGCAAAGCCGCCGTCCCCGGCCGCCGCCTCCACCCGCTCAAAGAGGCTCCGGTACCGCTCCCGGGCCTCGCCCCTGGGCCGGTATAGGTGGAAGGCGCGGCTGGCGGACAGCTCAAAGCAGGCCGCCAGATCCGTCTCCGGCGCGCTGAACCGGGCCAGAAAGCTCCGGTCCATCCACAGCACCATCCGCTCGTAGACCTGGCCCGGGTCCACCACCGGCAGGTGGATCAGGTTCCGGCTCACCAGCAGGATGTCCATGGGCTGGAGGGGGTAGCTTTTGCCCTCGATGTTGTAGGTTGCCCGGCCCCCCAGCTGGAACACCAGCTTGTCAAATTCGTGGTAGTGGTAGTCCAGGGCCAGGGCCCGGCTGTCCCGCAGGTGGAAGAGCCGGTAGTCCTCGTTGAGATAGCCCCGCTTGCCCACTTCGCTTCTGTCCAGCATGGCCGTCCTCCGTGCGTTCTTTATGGGAAAAGCAGGCGCGAAGCAGCGTCCCGCCCCGGGGAGAGCCCCGGAGCGGAGCGAAGCTCCGCGCAGTGAAAAGCCTGTATGCACAGCCGCTGAACGCTGCCGGGCCGGTTTTTTCCGCCCCGGCATGCGCATACAGGCAGACGCGCTGTGCCGCCGTCTCAGCCGCCCATGGGCGCGCCGCAGTGGGGACAGAACTTGCTGTCGCTGATCTTGCCGCACACGGGGCAGACCGTGCCCTCGGCCTGAGCGGAGGCCTCCTGGCTCTCGGCGGCCTCGCGGCTGGCCTGGAGCTCCGCGATCTTCTCCTGGGAGGCCCGCACGGCGGCGATCACGTCCGCGATGGCCTCGGGGACCTCCTCCTTGTGCTCGCAGGCGTACCACTGTCCGATGGCGCGGTAGTTCTTGTCCAGCTCCCGCTTCTCAGCGATGATCGCGGCGGAGATCTTCGCTGAGTCGGCCGCGCCCCTGGCCTTCTCGGCGGCGGTAGCCACCACTTCCCTCGCCTTTTGGGTCATTTCCTCAAAATAGCTCATTCTGTGCTCCTTTCAAGCCCGTTATTTTCACGCAGCCCATCTGCGCTCCATACCCCCCGCAATACTTGTCGCCCTCATTATAGCTCTTTTCTCCCATTCCTGCAAGCTCTTTTTGGGCGGCCATGGTGACGGTTTGCCCGATGTGTATAGCGCCTGCGTCCGCGGCGCCGGCCCTGATGGGGAGATTTCCCGGATTTGTGACAATTTCCTCTGGAAAAATCCGGACAGGTAGTGTATCATGGTAAGGCTGCGCATCATACAAAGGAGAAGAAGACCAATGGCTGAACAAATGCGGGCTCTGGGCTACCTGTGCCCGGAATGCGGTAAAATTGTATACGGCGAGCGGACCCGCTTCGCCATGAGCGCGGCTGCGGTGGGGCTGGTGTGCGGCTGCGGACGGAGCGAGCTGACCGCCCAGCCAGAGGGCGCCTCCTGCCGGCTCACCGTGCCCTGCGGCCTGTGCGGCGGGGAGCACCGGGCCGAGGCGGCGGCGGAGCGGCTGCTGGAGGGGGAGGGTATAGGCCTTGCCTGTCCCAAGACCCGGCAGCTGTGCTGCTATATCGGCCAGCCCCAGCGGGTGGAGCGTGCCCTGCGGCAGCTGGAGCTGACGGTGGAGAAGACCAGGGAGGACCGGGACGGGGCCTTTGTGGACAGCGTCATCATGTACGAGGTCCTCTCCGAGCTGCGGGACATCGCGGCCCGGGGCGGCGTCTCCTGCGCCTGCGGGGCGTCGGGCTGCGCCATGGAGATCCAGGGCGGGGCGGTGGATCTGGTCTGCCGCCAGTGCGGGGCCCGGCTGCGCCTGCCGGCGGCCACGGACGAGGATCTGGACCGCCTGTGCTGCCAGTACACCCTGACCATCCCCGGGAGGAAGTGACGCGCCCATGGTGACTGTCTGCTTTGCGCTGTTTTTCGCCATGGTGGCGGCCTGTCTGGCCGCCGGGTGGAGCGTGGCCTGGGCCCTGCTGGGGGGACTGGTCCTGTTCTGGCTGCTGGGCCTGCGCCTGGGCTTCACCTGGGGACAGCTGTGGGAGATGGCCTGGGCCAAGTGCCGGAAATCCCTGATCGTGGTGCGCATCATCCTCCTCATCGGCGTCATCACCGGAGTGTGGCGGTGCGGGGGGACCATCGCCTGCTGCATCGTGTGGGGCGTGGGCCTGGCGACGCCCCGGCTCTTTCTGGCCCTGGCCTTTCTGCTGTGCGCCGCCTTCAGCTACGTGCTGGGCACCTCCTACGGCGTCAGCAGCACCCTGGGGGTCATCCTCATGGCCCTGGCCCGGTCCGGGGGCGTGGACCCCGCCGTGGCCGCCGGGGTGATCCTCTCCGGGGTCTACTTCGGGGACCGGTGCTCCCCCGCCTCCTCGGCGGCCAGCCTGGTGGCGGCGGTGACGGGCACGGACCTCTACCGGAACGTGGGCCGGATGCTGCGCACCGGGGCCCTGCCCACCCTCCTCACCCTGGGGGCCTACCTCGTCCTCTCCCAGCTCCACCCCCTCTCCCAGGTGGATGGGGCGGTGCTCTCCGCCCTCTCGGACCGGTTTGTCCTCTCCTGGTGGACCCTGCTGCCGGCGGCGGTGATGTTTCTGCTGCCCCTTCTCAAGGTCCCCATCCAGTGGACCATCCTCATCAGCTCCGGCCTCTCGGCGGTGATCGCCGCGCTGGTCCAGGGCTTTTCCCCGGCGGAGATCCTCTCCGCCGCCTGGGGCGGCTACCGCCCGGAGGACCCGGCCCTGGCGGCGGTCCTCTCCGGCGGGGGGATCACCAGCATGGCCTCCAGCTACGTGATCGTGGTGCTCACCGGCCTGTATTCCGGCCTGCTGGAGGGCACGGGAGCGCTGGAGCCCCTCTCCGTCCGGGCCCGGGCCCTGGCGGACCGGACCGGCCGGTTTCCGGCCATGATCGCGGTGTCCGTGCTGTGCGCGGCGGTGCTGTGCAACCAGGCGGTCACCAGCATGATGGGGGAGCAGGTGCTGGGCGGGGCCTATCAGGACCGGGAGGAGCTGGCTATGGACATCGAGAACTCCGGCATCCTCATCGCGGGGCTGATCCCCTGGTCCATCGCCTGCTCCATCCCCCTGGCCATGCTGGGGGCGGACGCCTCCGCCCTGCCCTACGCCCTGCTGCTCTGGCTCATTCCCCTGTGCTACCTCTTTACCAAGAAGCGGTACTACAGCGCGGAGTAGCGGCCTTCTTCTTGAAGGCGAAAGGCATCAACTGCCTGAACCCCATGCGCTGCAACGGCTTCTGGGGTTCAGGCGGTGATTGGCGCGCAAGCGCTCCGGCTGGCCGGCTTTCAGTGCTATGCTTCTCTGCGTACAGCTGGACAAATCAAATTTGAAGGAGAAGATTTATGTGTGATTTCAGCGTAAATGAAATGTTAGATATGCAGAAAAGGCTTCAGGATAAATACAGAGATAAATGGGAAACGCTTTCTCCTCAGGCAGGTAAGCACAAGCTGCTCTGGATGATAGGCGAAATTGGCGAAGTGATTGATCTTGTCAAAAAACACGGAGACATAAAAGCATCTCATGATGTGGAATTAAGAAAAGACCTTGTAGAAGAAATGGCTGATGTTCTTATGTATTACAATGATGTCATGCTATGTTATGGAATATCTGCTGACGAATTAAAACAGGCGTATACTGCAAAGTTTGAAAGGAATATGACGCGTTGGTAACTTCCAGCTTATCGAGGAGCGAATCGACATCGCCGCCATCAGCCGGCAGCATCCGCACGGGAGGAAACAGCAGCTATATCACCGCTTCTCAAGTTTTCTTTTGCGCCTTTTCTCTGTTCACAAAGAAAAGGATGAGTACTAGACCCGCGAGGTGATTTATGATTCAATTTTTAGCCCGGCGCTTCATCCGGGACTGTGACAATGTGGAGGACCCCGCCGTGCGCCGGGCCTACGGAGCCCTGTGCGGGTGCGTGGGCATCGGGCTGAACGTGCTGCTGTTTCTGGGGAAGCTGCTGGCGGGCCTGGCCACCGGGTCCGTGGCCGTGACGGCGGACGCGGTGAACAACCTCTCCGACGCGGGGTCCTCGGTGGTGACCCTGCTGGGGTTCAAGCTGGCGGCCAAGATCCCGGACCGGGACCACCCCTTCGGCCACGGGAGGATGGAGTACGTATCCGGTCTGGTGGTGTCCATGGCCATCATCCTCATGGGCGTGGAGCTGGCCCGGACCGCCCTGGAGCAGATCCTGCGCCCCAAGCCGGTGGACTTCACCCCCCTGGCCGCCGGGATTCTGCTGGTCTCCATTGCGGTGAAAACCTACATGGCCCTCTACAACCGGTCCGTGGGGCGGCGCATCGGCTCCGCCGCCATGTCCGCCGCCGCCCGGGACAGCCTGGGGGACTGCCTGGCCACGGCGGCGGTGCTGCTGGGCGGGCTGGCGGGGCGGCTCTGGGACGTACACATCGACGGCTGGTGCGGCGGGGCGGTGGCCCTCTTTATCCTCTGGTCCGGCGTGGGCGCGGCCAAGGACACCATTGACCCCCTGCTGGGCCAGCCGCCGTCTCCGGAGTTCGTGGCCCGGGTAAAGGAGCTGGCCCTCTCCTACCCGGAGATCATCGGGATCCATGACCTCATTGTCCACGACTACGGCCCCGGCCGCCGCATTATCTCTCTCCACGCCGAGGTGCCCGCCAGCGGGGATATCCTGGCCCTCCACGATGTGGTGGACGCCGCCGAGCGGCGGCTGGGGGAGGAGATGGGCTGTCTGGCCACCATCCACATGGACCCGGTGGTCCACGACGACGGCGCCACCCGGGAGGCCCGGGAGCGGGTGTCCGCCCTGGTGCGGCTCATTGACCCGGGCATCACCATCCACGACTTCCGCATGGTCCCCGGCCCCACCCACACCAAGCTGATCTTTGACGCTGAGGTGCCCTACCAGTGCTCCCTGCCGGACCAGGAGGTCCGGCGGCGCATCCAGGAGGGGGTGCCCACCCTGGACGGGCGCTGGTCCGCCGTGGCGGAGGTGGAGAAAAGTTATATCTAAAAGAGCCTGCTTCCCTTCCGGATAACTGGATAAGAAACATACAGGACCCCCGGGGAAGAGCGCCTTCCCCGGGGGCCTTTATCCTGTAGCGGGCGGTCAGCCGGGGGCCGGGCCGCCGCCCGCCAGCTGGCAGAACTCCCCTCCCATGGCCGTCAGCCGGTCCCAGGTCCCCTGCTCCGCAATCCGCCCATCCTTTAACACAAAAATAGCATCGTACTGCCGCATGTTTTCCTCATAAATCCGGTGGGTAATCTGGAGTACGCCCACGTCTTTCAGGGAGAGAATGGCCCGCTCTATCGCCTGAGCGTTCCGGGTGTCCAGGGAGGCGGCGATTTCATCGAAGATGATAAACGCCGGCCGCCGTGCCAGACATCTGGCCAGGCAGATCCGCTGGGCCTCGCCGCCGGAGATGTTCTTTCCGTTCTCCTCAATTACCGTGTCCTCCCCCTCCGGCAGCCTGCGGAGGGTGTCCTCCAGGCGGGCGGCGGCGATGATCCCGCGCCACGCCTGCCGGGGGAGCTGCCTCCCCAGCAGGATATTTTCCCGGATGGTGCCGTCAAAAAAGGATACAGTCTGGTTCTGGTAGGTGACCGCGTCATACAGGCTGCTTTTGTCGATCTCCCGGAGGGGCACGCCATGAAACGACACCGCGCCGGAGGTGGGCTCCAGCAGCCCCATGAGGAGCCTGGCCAGCGTGCTTTTCCCGGAGCCGCTCTCCCCCACCACCGCGTACTTCTTTTTCAGATCCAGGGAGAGGCTCAGCTCCCGCAGCAGGAGCGGGCGGCCGGCGCTGTAGGCAAAGGAGATGTTGTCGGCCGTGATATAATCGTCCCTGTGGGTCAGACAAAGCCTGCGGCTCCCCTCCTCCCTCCTGTGGGCCCGAAGCTCCGCCTCATTGGCCCTGCTGATGCTCTTTCCGGCCCGGCAGGCCACCAGATAGCCCGGGAGCATCTCAAAGGGGTACATCACGCCCCCCAGCATCTGGCTGACGGACATGGTATAGCCCACGCTGAGCTCCCCCCGCAGCACGAACAGCATACACAGGGCAATGATGAGAATAAAGCTGAGGCTGCTGATGACGCCGGCGGCGGTGTCCACCGCAAAGGCCCGCTTCTGCCGGGCGTTGTCCTTTTTCTCCACGTCCGAGGCCGCCCGCGCATACCGCCCGATCTGGGAGGATGTCAGCTGGAACAGGCGGATGACCAGATAGTTGCGGATGCTCTCCTGGGCCGCGCCGATGTGCGCGCCGCTGCTGTCCAGATAGTCCTGCTCCGAGGCGTTGGCCTTCCTCTGAAACAGCCTGGGCAGATTGGCGGACACAAGGGAGATGACCACAACATAGACCGCCAGCTCCCACTGTGTGGCCGCGATACAGACAAAGGAGACGGCCAGGCTCCAGAGGGCTCCGTAGAGGTTCAGGATATTTTCGCAGTATTTATTCCCGATGACCTCCGCGTCCGCCGTGAGCTTGGAGAGGTGGTCCCCGCTGTCCTTCTCCAGAAACCGGGCGATGTCCTGCTGAAAAAACAGCTGGAAATAGTGGAGCCGCAGGCCCTTGACATAGGAACTGACAGCCCGCTTCTTCTGCACATTCTTGCTATACGCGCTCAGCGCGTCGGCACACGCCAGCGCGGCCGCTGCGGCTGTCGCGGCCGCAAGTCTGCCGGTATCGCCGGATAGCCCCTCGTCGATGATGGGCTGTAAGGACATGGCGAAGGCGATGGACGCCAGCGTGGCCAGGGGACAGCTCAGGGCGTAACCCCAAAGGGGCGCTCGGCCGCAATGCCTGAAAATGGATTTCATCCGTCCGGTTATCCTCTCAGCGGAAATCCTCCGCAGTACGTTATTTTCTCACAATATCCGCGTTCCGGTACTGGACCGCCTCCGCCAGATGGGAGACGGCAATGGCCTCCGCCCCCTCCAGGTCCGCGATGGTCCGGGCTACCCGCAGAATCCGGTCATGGCTCCTGGCGGTGAGGCCCATGCGCTGGAAGGCTCCCTGCAGCAGCCGCTCCCCGGCCTCGTCCAGCCGGCAGTGCTCCCCCACCATGGCGGGGGTCATCCGGGCGTTGCAGCTGACGGCCGTGCCCCGGAACCGCTCCGCCTGCCGGGCGCGGGCCTTGTCCACCCGGGCCTTGACGGCCTGGGAGCTCTCCGGCTTTTCCCGGCGGCGCATGGCCTCAAACTCCACCGACGGCACCTCCACGTAGAGGTCCATCCGGTCCAGCAGGGGCCCGGATATGCGGGAGGCGTACTTCTCCACCGCCGCGTCGGTGCAGGTGCACCGGCCCGAGGGGTGGCCCCGCCAGCCGCACCGGCAGGGGTTCATGGCGCACACCAGCATGAACCGGCTGGGCAGGCAGACGCTGCCGGCGGCCCGGGTGATGGTCACCTCCCCGTCCTCCAGGGGCTGGCGGAGGACCTCCAGGGCCTCCCGGGAGAACTCCGGCAGCTCGTCCAGAAACAGCACCCCGTTGTGGGCCAGGGAGATCTCCCCCGGCCGGGGGAAGGACCCGCCTCCGGCCAGGGCCACGGCGGACACGGTGTGGTGGGGGCTGCGGAAGGGGCGGCGGGTGAGCAGGGGATGGCGGCGGTCCGTCATGCCGGCCACGCTCCACACCTCCGTGGCCTCCAGGGCCTCCCGGCGGGTCATGTCCGGCAGGATGGAGGGCAGGCGGCGGGCCATCATGGACTTGCCCGCCCCCGGGGAGCCGATGAGCAGGATGTTGTGTCCCCCGGCGGCGGCCACCTCCAGGGCCCGCTTCACCAGCTCCTGCCCCATGACCTCGGCAAAGTCGGGGCCCGTCAGGCCCTCCTCCTCCGGCTCCCAGGCCGGGGCCGGGGCGATGGGCCGTTCCCCCCGCAGGTGGGCCAGAAGCTGACCCAGATCCGGCACCGGATACACGGTCAGATCCCCGGCCAGGGTGGCCTCGGCGGCGTTCTCCTCCGGCACGTACAGCTCCCGCACCCCCGCCCGGGCGGCGGCCATGGCCATGGGCAGGGTCCCGGTCACCGGCCGCAGGGCCCCGGTCAGGGACAGCTCCCCCAGAAAGGCGGCGGTCTCCGGCGGCGGCGGAACGTCCCCCTGGGCGGCCAGGATGCCCAGGAGAATGGGGAGATCGTAGAGGGTCCCCTCCTTGCGCAGGGCGGCGGGGGCCAGGTTGACGGTGATGCGGGACACGGGGAACCTGGCCCCGCAGGACCGGACCGCGGCCCGCACCCGCTCCCGGGCCTCCTTCACCGCCGCGTCGGGCAGGCCCACCACGTCAAAGGCGGGCAGGCCCCCGGACAGGGCGCACTCCGCCGCCACCGGATATCCGGCGACGCCCTGGAGGCCCAGGGACGTGATTGTCACAACCATGGTCTCGCTCTCCTTCCTCTGCCCAAAAGAATTTTTTCCCATTATACCACAAAAATCCGGGCCGCCCATTTGCGAAAATCGCCAAAAAAAGCCCCGCTTTTTGAGCCAATCGGAGAAAAAGAAAAAATTCCCCCCATTGGCGCAAACATAGCGTTTACAGCGGGGAAATTTCGTGCTATAGTAGTTGACGTATGAGTACCTTGCTGTGTATTCACACCATGGCAGTATCAAATATTCAGGAGGAGCAAAAAACTATGGCAAGAAAGTTCAAGTCCATGGACGGCAACAACGCGGCGGCGCATGTATCCTATGCGTTTTCCGAGGTTGCGGCGATCTACCCGATCACCCCGTCCAGCCCCATGGCCGACCTGGTCGACCAGTGGTCCGCCAACGGCCTGAAGAACATCTTCGGTACCCAGGTGAAGGTTGTCGAGATGCAGTCCGAGGCCGGCGCGGCCGGCGCGGTCCACGGCTCCCTGGGCGCCGGCGCTCTCACCAGCACCTATACCGCCTCCCAGGGCCTGCTGCTGATGATCCCCAACATGTACAAGATCGCGGCCGAGCAGCTGCCCACCGTCTTCCATGTCTCCGCCCGTACCGTGTCCACCCACGCCCTGAACATCTTCGGCGATCACTCCGACGTGATGGCCTGCCGTCAGACCGGCTTTGCCATGCTGGCCGAGGGCAACGTTCAGGAGGTCATGGACCTCTCCCCTGTGGCCCATCTGTCCGCCATCTCCGGCAAGGTGCCCTTCATCAACTTCTTTGACGGCTTCCGTACCAGCCACGAGATCCAGAAGGTGGCCGTGTGGGACTTCGAGGATCTGAAGGAGATGTGCGACATGGAGGCCGTGGAGGCCTTCCGCAGGCACGCCCTCAACCCCGAGCACCCCAACACCCGGGGCTCCCATGAGAACGGGGACATCTTCTTCCAGCACCGCGAGGCCTGCAACAAGTACTACGACGAGCTGCCCGCGGTCGTCGAGAAGTACATGGGCAAGATCAACGAGAAGCTGGGCACCAACTACCAGCTGTTCAACTACTACGGCGCGCCCGACGCGGACCGCGTCATCATCGCCATGGGCTCCATCTGCGACGTGGCCGAGGAGGTCATCGACTACATGAACGCCCACGGCGAGAAGGTGGGCATGGTCAAGGTCCGCCTGTACCGCCCCTTCCGGGCCGACAAGCTGCTGGCCGCCATCCCCGCCACCGCCAAGAAGATCGCCGTCCTGGACCGCACCAAGGAGCCCGGCGCTCTGGGCGAGCCCCTGTATCTGGACGTGGTCTCCGCTCTGGCCAACGCCGGCATGAACGACGTGAAGGTCATCGGCGGCCGCTACGGCCTGGGCTCCAAGGACACTCCTCCCTCCAGCGTGTTCGCTGTCTATGAGGAGCTCAACGCCGCTCAGCCCCGCCGCCAGTTCACCATCGGCATTGTGGACGACGTCACCAACCTCTCCCTGCCCGAGAAGGAGGCCCCCAACACCGCCGCTGAGGGCACCATCGAGTGCAAGTTCTGGGGTCTGGGCGGCGACGGCACGGTGGGCGCCAACAAGAACTCCATCAAGATCATCGGCGATCACACCGACAAGTATATCCAGGCCTACTTCCAGTACGACTCCAAGAAGACCGGCGGCGTGACCATCAGCCACCTGCGCTTCGGCGACAAGCCCATCCGGTCCCCCTACTATATCAATAAGGCCGACTTCGTGGCCTGCCACAACCCCAGCTATGTCACCAAGGGCTTCAAGATGGTCAACGACGTCAAGCCCGGCGGCGTGTTCATGATCAACTGCCAGTGGGACTTCGAGGAGCTCAGCCACCACCTGAACGCCGAGGCCAAGCAGTATATCGCCAAGAACAACATCCAGCTCTACACCATCAACGCCATTGACCTGGCCGCCAAGATCGGCATGGGCAAGCGCACCAACACCATCCTTCAGTCCGCCTTCTTCACCCTGGCCAAGGTCATGGGCCAGGCCGAGGCCATCCAGTACATGAAGGATGCCGCCACCAAGAGCTACTCCAAGAAGGGCGAGGACGTGGTGAAGATGAACCACGAGGCCATCGACGCCGGCGCCACCGCCTTTGTGAAGATCGACGTGCCCGCCGACTGGGCCAACGCCGCGGACGAGAAGGCCGGACACGAGCTGGCCGGCAAGCCCGAGCTGGTCACCATGGTCAAGGAGATCCTGGAGCCCGTGGGCCGCATGGACGGCGACAGCCTGCCTGTCAGCGTCTTCGTGCCCCATGTGGACGGCCAGTTCGAGCTGGGCGCCTCCGCCTACGAGAAGCGCGGCGTGGCCGTGTCCGTGCCCACCTGGGATCCGGACAAGTGCATCCAGTGCAACACCTGCGCCTACGTCTGCCCCCACGCCACCATCCGCGCCTACGCCCTCACCGAGGAGGAGGTCAAGAACGCTCCCGAGGGTCTCAAGACCGCGCCTGTCAAGGCCGGCAAGGGCAAGGGCGTGTACACCTACGCCATCGGCGTGAGTCCCCTGGACTGCATGGGCTGCGGCGTGTGCGTGGAGGCCTGCCTCGCCAAGGATAAGGCCATCAAGATGGTGCCCCAGGAGAGCGAGGCCGCCCAGGCCAAGGTCTGGGATTACCTGGTCAAGACCGCTCCCAAGGCGGACATGCAGGACAACACCGTCAAGGGCAGCCAGTTCAAGCAGCCCTACCTGGAGTTCTCCGGCTCCTGCGCCGGCTGCGCCGAGACCAGCTACGCCCGTCTCGTCACCCAGCTCTTCGGCGACCGGATGTATATCTCCAACGCCACCGGCTGCTCCTCCATCTGGGGCGGACCGGCTGCCACCAGCCCCTACTGCACCAACGCCGAGGGCAAGGGTCCCGCGTGGTGCAACAGCCTGTTCGAGGACAACGCCGAGCACGGCCTGGGCATGTATGTCGGCCAGAAGGCCGTGCGCAACGCCCTGGCTGAGGAGACCAAGGCCCTCATCGCTGTGGAGTGGGCCTATCAGCCCCTGAAGGATGCCGCTCAGAAGTGGCTGGACACCATGGAGGACGGCGAGGCCAACCAGGCCGCCACCAAGGAGTATATTGCCCTGCTGGAGGAGAGCCTGCTGACGCTGGATCAGAATGAGGCCTTCCTGAACAGCCCCAAGGGCGCAGAAGTCTTTGGCGATAAGCGCGACGCTATGCTGGCCCACGTGAAGGAGCTGAAGGCCTCCGGCGAGAAGTACTGCGACTGCGACGCCTGCAAGCTGGCCAAGGCCATCCTGGACAAGAAGGAGTACCTGAACAAGAAGAGCGTGTGGATCTTCGGCGGCGACGGCTGGGCCTACGACATCGGCTACGGCGGCCTGGACCACGTGCTGGCCTCCGGCGAGGATGTGAACATCTTCGTGTTTGACACCGAGGTCTACTCCAACACCGGCGGTCAGGCCTCCAAGGCCTCCAACATCGGCCAGGTTGCCCAGTTTGCCGCTGCCGGCAAGGAGATGAAGAAGAAGAGCCTGAGCGAGATCGCCATGCAGTACGGCTACGTGTACGTGGCCCAGGTGGCCATGGGTGCCAACACCGCTCAGACCCTCAAGGCCATTGCCGAGGCCGAGGCCTATCACGGCCCCTCCCTCATCATCGGCTATGCCCCCTGCGAGATGCACTCCATCAAGGGCGGCATGATGAACTGCCAGAAGGAGATGAAGAAGGCCGTGGACTGCGGCTACTGGAACCTGTTCCGCTTCAATCCCGCTCTGGCCGCCGAGGGCAAGAACCCCTTCGCCCTGGACAGCAAGGCTCCCGCCGGCGGTTACCGCGACTTCCTGATGAACGAGGCCCGCTACGCCCGCCTGACCCGGGAGTTCCCCGAGCGGTCTGAGGTCCTGTTCGCCCGGAACGAGGAGGCCGCCAAGGAGCGCTACGCCCACCTGATGAAGCTCATCGACCTGTACAAGGTAGAGGAGTAAGCTGACATTCTTTTCCGGAAAGGAAGAGAATCAAAAGAACCTTTTGCGCAAAACGACGTTTCGCGCCAGGGCCGGAGGAATTTTTCCTCCGGCCCTCCCTTTTCCCCGCCCGCCCCGAAAATTCCCCTTGTCAAACGGCGGCAAACAGGCTAAAATAGGCTTGTTTACCCTGGAAATCGAGGGTGGCTAGAAAAAGGAGATGAACTGTGGACAAGAGATTGGAAAGAATCCTGCCCCGTGTGCAGAAGCCCGCCCGGTACGTGGGCGGGGAATATAACGCCGTGATGAAGGACAAGGCCCAGGTGGATCTGCGCTTCGCCTTCTGCTTCCCGGACACCTACGAGATCGGCATGAGCAACCTGGGCTACCGCATCCTCTACGGGGTGCTCAACGAGATGCCCGGGGTGTGGTGCGAGCGGGCCTTCGCCCCCTGGACGGACATGGAGGCGGAGCTGCGCACCGCCGGCCTGCCCCTCTGCGCCCTGGAGTCCGGGGACCCGGTGGGGGAATTTGACGTCATCGGCTTCTCCGTGGGCTACGAGATGGCCTACACCGCCATGCTGAACATGCTGGATCTGGCGGGCCTGCCCCTGCGCAGCGAGGACCGGACCGCCCTGACTCCCCTGGTCATCGCCGGCGGCACAGCCATGTACAACGCCGAGCCGGTGGCGGACTTCATCGACATGGCCCTCATCGGGGAGGGGGAGGAGCTGCTGCCGGAGGTGGTAGAGCTCTGCCGGAGGGCCAAGGCGGAGGGCTGGGACAAGCCCCGCCTCCTCCGGGCCGCCGCCCAAATCCAGGGGGTCTATGTGCCCAGCCTCTACGATGTGGATTACAAGGAGGACGGCACGGTCCGCGCCATCACCGCCCGGGACGGCGCGCCGGAGAAGGTGGTCAAGCGGGTGGTCCACCACATGGACAGGGCCTACTACCCCGCCAAAACCATCGTCCCCTCCACGGAGATCGTCCACGACCGGGTGACCCTGGAGGTCTTCCGGGGCTGCATCCGGGGGTGCCGGTTCTGCCAGGCGGGGTACGTCTACCGCCCGGTGCGCTGCAGGAGCCGGGAGCAGCTGGCCCGGTACGGCCAGGAGGCCATTGCCGACTCCGGCTACCAGGAGATGACCCTCAGCTCCCTGTCCACCAGCGACTACCCGGAGCTGGTGGGGCTGTGCGACGACCTGGAGGAGATGTGCCGGGAAAAGCATGTGAACCTGTCCCTGCCCTCCCTCCGGGCGGACAACTTCTCCATGGAGCTCATGGGCCGCCTTCAGCGGGGGCGGAAGGCGGGACTCACCTTCGCCCCCGAGGCGGGCACCCAGCGGCTGCGGGACGCCATCAACAAGAACCTCACCGAGGAGGACCTCACCGAGAGCCTGAAGACCGCCTTCTCCGGCGGGTGGAGCGCGGTGAAGCTCTACTTCATGCTGGGCCTGCCCACAGAGACGGACGAGGACGTGCTGGGCATCGCGGAGATGGCCAGCCACGCGGTCCACACCTGGCGGGAGCACGCGTCCAACAAGAACCGGGGCCTGCGCATCACCGTGTCCACCTCCTGGTTTGTGCCCAAGCCCTTCACGGCCTTCCAGTGGGAGGCCCAGATCTCCCGGAGCGAGTATGAGCGGCGGGTGAAGCTGCTGCGGGAGGCCATCACCGCCAAGGCCGTCACCTATAACTGGCACGACGGGGACACCAGCTTCCTGGAGGCGGTGCTGGCCCGGGGGGACCGGCGGCTGGGCCGGGTGCTGGAGCGGGCCTGCCGCAAGGGGGCCAAGCTGGACGCCTGGAGCGACTGCTTTGACCTGAACCGGTGGCTGGAGGCCTTTGCCGAGTGCGGCCTGGACCCGGCCTTCTACGCCAACCGGGAGCGGACCCGGGAGGAGATTCTCCCCTGGTCCATGATCTCCTGCTATGTATCGGACGATTATCTCTGGCGCCAGCGGCAGCTGGCCTATCAGTCCGTCACCACCCCGGACTGCCGCACCCAGTGCAGCGGCTGCGGGGCCAACAGCGTGGAAGGGGGGGAGTGCTATCATGGCTAAGCTGCGGCTTCTCTTTGTCAAGGAGGACCGGGCGGCGTACATCTCCCACCTGGACCTTCTGCGCACCTTCCAGCGGGCCTTCCTGCGGCTGGGGCTGGTGCTGCGCCACTCCCAGGGCTTCCACCCCCACCCCATCCTCTCCTTTGCCCTGCCTCTGCCGGTGGGCCAGTGCAGCGACTGCGAGCTCCTGGACTTTGAGACCGTGGAGGACCTGGACGCCGCCGCCCTGCCGGCGGGGCTGAACCCCTTCCTGCCCCAGGGCATCCGGGTCCGGGCCTGCTACGCGCCGGTCTGGCCGGTGCGGGATCTGGCCCGGCTCTCCTGCCGCGCCGCCTTCCTCTACGACAGGGGCGTGCCGGAGAACGGGGCCTCGGAGATCCAGGCCCTGCTCACCGGCCCCAGTCTGGTGATCCAGAAGCGGACCAAGCGCAAGAGCATGGCGGACGTGGATATCCGGCCCATGCTTCACGATCTGATTGTGAACGAGGAGCCGGGGGTGCTGCGGCTGGACGTGGTGGTGTCCGCCCAGAACCCGGGGCTGAACCCGGCCCTGCTGGGACAGGCGGTGGGGACGTATTTGCCGGCCCTGTCGCCGGATTTTGTCACCGTGCGGCGGCTGGAGCTGCTGGACGAGGGCGGCGGATGCTTCCGGTAGTTGGAAAAAAATTGAAATCTAAGGGTTAGAATGAGACAACGTGTGTAAAACGGCGGGTACCCGCCGTCTCAGACCGGACCAGTCCGGTCTGACCAAAGGAGGGCTGGCTATGGGGAAAGACGAGGGAGGCGCGGCTATGGAAAGGGGAACAGAGCTGTCAGGGTGCATTGTGATGATTCCGGCGCTGGACCCGGGTCCGGACCTGGCGGCCTACGCCGCCGCCCTGCTGGCGCGGGGCCCGGAGGCCCTGGTGGTGGTGGACGACGGCAGCGGCCCGGGGAGCCAAGAGGTGTTCGCGGCCCTGGAGGCCATGGACCGGTGCACAGTGCTGCGCCACCCGGTGAACCGGGGCAAGGGCCGGGCCATGAAGACCGCCTTTGCGTACATCTTAAACCAGAGCGCCTGGACCGGCTGCGCCGTGGTCACCGCCGACGCCGACGGCCAGCACGATGCCGCCGACGTGTGCGCCGTGGGCCGGGCCGCCCGGGAGGAGGGCGGCAAGCTGGTGCTGGGGGTGCGGAACCTGCGCCTGCCCAGCGTCCCCGCCCGGTCCAAGGTGGGCAACCGGCTGAGCAGCTGGGCCTTCCACAGCCTCTACGGGGTCCGGCTGGAGGACACCCAGACCGGCCTGCGGGGAGTGCCCTGGGAGCTGCTCTCCTGGTGCGGCGAGATCAAGGGGGAGCGGTTCGAGTACGAGATGAACATGCTCATCCGGGCGGCCCGGGAGCGCCGGGAGCTGCGGGAGGTCACCATCCAGGTGATCTACTTTGACAACAACCGGGGCACCCACCTGCGGGCGGTCCGGGATTCCTGGCGGGTATTTCTGGTGCTGGCCTCCGGGCTGGGGTGGTACGCCGTGTCCTCCGTGCTCTCGGCGGTGACGGACGTGCTGGCCTTCTGGCTGTGCAGCGCGGTGGTCTTCCGGTCCCTGACGCCCCTGTACTGCTACTGGTGGTCCACCCTCACGGCCCGGGCCCTGTCCTCCTCCCTGAACTACACCCTCAACCGGCGCTACGTCTTCGGGGCCCGGCCCCGGGGGCGGACCCTTCTGCGCTACTACATCCTGTGGGGGAGCCAGCTGCTGTGCTCCTACCTGCTCCTGCTGGCCCTGGAGCGGCTGCTGCCGGGGATCTATCCCACAGTGAACAAGGCCCTGGGGGACATCATCCTGGCCCTGTGCAGCTACCAGATTCAGCTGCGCTGGGTCTTTCGGGAGGACGGCAGGCCATGACCCGGGGGAAGCTCTTCTTCGCCAGCCGGCCCTTCATCCGTCTGGTGGTGGGCCGCTGGAGCGTCCAGGCGCCGCCGCCGGAGGGGCCCACGGTGTTCGTGTGCAGCCACGGCGACATGGCCGGCCCCCTGGCAACCCAGTGCTGGCTGCCCTTCCCCACCCGGCCCTGGGTGCTCCATGTGTTTCTGAGCCGGGAGGAGTGCCGGCGGCAGTACCGGGACTACACCTTTACCCAGCGCTTCGGTCTGCCCAGGCCGGCGGCCGCCCTTCTGGCCTGGGCCGTGTCGGGGTACGCCAGCGCCCTGGTCCGCTCCGTGGGGGCCATCCCGGTGTACCGGGGCTCTGCGCGGCTCAAGGAGACCTTCCGCCGCACGGTGGAGGCCCTCCAGGCCGGAGATCCTGTCATCGTGTTCCCGGATGTGGACTACACCGACAGGTCCGGGGATATGGGGGAGATATACGATGGATTTCTGCTGATTGACCGGTTCTGGCAGCGGGTGTCGGACACGCCCCTGGACTTCGTGCCGCTGCGGCTGGACCGGAAGGCGCGGCGGATCGCCGCCGGAGAGGCGGTGCGCTTTGACCGGACCGCACCCCGGCAGGGGGAGACGGTCCGAGTGCGGGAGGCGCTGCTTCGGGGCCTGAACGGGGAGATATGAAACAGGCTCTGAAGAGAGAGGAGAGGATTGCCATGCCCTATAAGCTCCTCATTGCCGATGACGAGCGGGACATCACCGACATGCTGGCCAGCTATTTCCGCCGCCGGGGCTGCGAGGTGCTCACCGCCTACGGCGGGGAGGAGGCCATTGCCCTGTCCGCCCGGGAGCCGGATCTGATATTGCTGGATGTGAGTATGCCGGATGTGGACGGGCTGGAGGTCTGCCGCCGCATCCGGCAGGACGTGGCCTGCCCCATTCTGTTCCTCACTGCCCGGGTGGAGGACGGGGACAAGCTGCGGGGCTTTGCCGCCGGCGGGGACGAGTACATCGTCAAGCCCTTCTCCATCGACGTGCTGGGCGCCCAGGTGGAGGCCCATCTCCGCCGGGACAGCCGGCGGGCGGCCCCGGCCCGGCTCCGCTTTGACGGGGATCTGGTCATCAACTACTCGGACCGCACCCTCCGCTTCCAGGGCCGGGAGATCCCACTGGCCAAGAAGGAGTTCGACATTCTGGCCTTTCTCTCCCAGAACCCTGGTCTGGTGTTTGACAAGGACCGGATCTACGAGCGGGTGTGGAGCTACGACAGCGAGGGGGACAGCTCCGTGGTAGCCGAGCACATCCGCCGCATCCGGGGGAAGCTGGCCGCCGCCGGGGCGAAGCGCTACATTGAGACGGTCTGGGGGTGCGGCTACCGGTGGAGCAGGTGAGAGGACGGCGGTGGCGGGACATGGGCCTGCGGCCCGCCTACGCCCTGTACGCCCTGGCCGCCTTTGCCGCCGCCACCGCGCTGTGCATGGTTCTCAGCCGGTGCCTGGACAGCGTGCGGTGGAGCATCCTCCGGCGGTGCCTGGACAGCAGCGAGGTCTGCACCATCCAGCTGGAGGACCTGCCGGCGGCCGGCGGCTTCTCCTACGCGGTGCTCTACAGCGATGGGGAGGCCATAACCTTCTCTGCCGACGGGCGGGATCTGCGCCTGGAGAGGGATGTGGAGGGCGCGGCGCTGGAGCTGATGCTCACGCCGGAGATGCCCGCCGGGGACCGGCGGGCCTTTTTCCTCCTGGGGGCGGCGCAGCTGCTGCTGGTGCCCCTGTGCTACGGATGCTGCGCCGTGCTGTGCGCCGCCGCCTTCTACCGGCACAGGCTGGCGGAGGCCCTGCGCCTGCTGGAGGACGCCTCGGCCCGGATCGCCGCCGGGCGGCTGGACTTCTCCCTGCGCTATGGCCGGGAGGACGAGATGGGGCGGCTGTGCCGGTCCTTTGAGACCATGCGCTCCGCCCTGGCGGAGAACCAGCGGGCCATGTGGCGGCAGATGGAGGAGCGGGGGCGGCTGAACGCCGCCTTCTCCCACGATCTGCGCACGCCCCTCACCGTGCTCAAGGGCCACGCGGGGATGCTCCTCTCGGGCCTTCCCCGGGGGGAGCTGACAGAGGAGGAGGTCCTGGAGGAGGTGCGGGTGATGAGCCAGCACATTGACCGGCTGGAGGGCTACGTGGAGGCAATGGCCCGGCTGCGGCGGCTGGAGGACGTGGAGGTCCGGCGGGGCCCCACCAGCAGCCGGATGCTGCTCTCGGACCTGGCGGACACGGCGGAGATCCTGCGAAATGGCCGGGACCTGGTGTGGACCGTCCACGGGGAGGGCGTGTGGAACGTGGACGGAGAGATCGTGGTCCAGGTGTGCGAGAACCTGCTGACCAACGCCTTCCGCCACAGCCGGAGCCAGGTGGAGGTGTCCGTGTCCGCCGAGGGGGGCGCGCTGTGCGTGGTGGTGTCCGACGACGGCCGGGGCTTCTCCCGCCGGGCCCTGGAGCGGGCCATGGAGCCCTTCTACCGGGAGGTCAGCGGCGGCCGGATGGGCATGGGCCTGCATATCTGCAAGCTCCTGTGCGAGCGCCACGGCGGAGATCTGTCCATCTGCAACAACGCCAAGGGCGGCGGTCTGGTCTGCGCCAGCTTCGCCTTCCAGGGCCCCCTGCTGAAAAAATAAGAACCTGTATTCATAGCCGAGGGATGAGGGATTGGCGGAGGATTTTGCCGTCAATCAAGGCAAATTTTCGCAGGCATCCTGACGGATGGCAAGAAAATTGAACGAAGAGTGGCGGCAAAAGAGCCGCCAAGACCCATTCAACGGCTGTGAATGCAGGTTCTAAGCCCCCGGCAGAGGACGCGGCGGTCTCTCTGCCGGGGGCTCTTCCTGCCCGAAAACGGCTCTTTTCTATATCCTGCGGAGGCGGAAGGTCTTGACCAGCTGCTTCAATACGCTGGCCTGGGCGCTGAGCTCCTGGCTGGTGGCCGCGCTCTCCTCCGCGGTGGAGGAGTTGGTCTGCACAACGCCGGTGATCTGCCCGATCTGATCCTGGATCTGCTCCACCGCGCCCGCCTGGGTCTGGGCGTCGGCGGCAATGGCGTTGATAGTCTCCACGATGCCGTTGGCGTTTGCCACAATGCCCTCCAGCTGCCTGGCCGTGGCGCCGGCAATCTGCGTCCCCTGGTTCACCGCGGCAATGGAGCGTCCGATCAGAGCCGAGGTGGACTGCGACGCCTCCGCGCTCTTGGCCGCCAGATTGCGGACCTCGTCCGCCACCACGGCAAAGCCCTTGCCCGCCGTGCCGGCCCGGGCGGCCTCCACGGCGGCGTTCAGGGCCAGGATGTTGGTCTGGAAGGCGATGTCCTCAATGGTCTTGATGATCTTTTCAATCTCATTGGAGCTGTCGCTGATCTCCCGCATGGCGCCGGTCATCTCATGCATCCTCTGGTTGCCCTCGGCAAGCTGGACGCCCATTCCGTCCACCTGCTCCCGGGCCCGCTGGACGCTCTCCGCGGTCTGCCTGACGCTGCTCGTCACAGAGCGCATGGTCTCCTCCAGCTCCTCCACAGCGCCCGTCTGCTCCATGGAGCCCTGGCTGAGGGCCTGGGAGGCAACGGACATCTGCTCCGCGGCGGCGGAGACATGCTCCGCGCTGGAGACGATCTGCCCCACCGTGGAGTTGAGCCTCTGGAGGATATCGTTCAGGGAGGTGCGGATGGCGGCAAAGTCTCCGACATACTCCTGGGTGATCTGCGCCGTCAGATCGCCGCCGGCAATGGCCTCCAGCATGTGGGAGATCTCCCCGATATAGTTTCGCAGGCGGCTGATGGTGTTGTCAAAGCACTTGGACAGCGTCCCGATCTCATCGTTGGAGTCGATCTCCACCATCATGGTCTGGTGCTGGTTCAGGCCCAGATCTCCCTGCTCCAGCGTCTGGGCCAGAATGGTCAGACGGAAGAGGGGCTTGGAAACCGTCCTTTTGATATAGGCTCCGATCAGCATGATTCCGATCGTAATCAGCGCAACGCCGGATAAAAAGGACAGCGCCACCGTCAGGCCGATCTGGCCCATCGCGTCGGCCATGGAGATTCCGGCAAAGATCAGGCCGTCGATCTGTCCGTTTGCGTCGTATGTAGGGACATAGGAGCACAGGTGCTTCTCCCCCAGAATGGTAGCCTGCCCCACATAGCTTTTGCCCTGCGTGAGCACGATCTCCGCAATGCTGCCGGAGAGACGGGTGCCCACAGCCCGCTGCCCGTTCTGCTGAATGGTGGTGTAGGCCCGCTCGTCCCCATGGAAGATGGTAAACTCACAGCCCATCTCCTTCTTGAGCGCGTCCAGAAGCGGCGTCTTGTCATCACCGCCGGAATAGGAGGCCAGCTCATAGGCCAGCACGTTTGTGCCGCTGACACACTCCTTCTGCATCATGGACATGGTGAGCCGGTAGAACATCAGCACACACAGCACCACCACCAGGGTGATGCTCACGCCCAGCATCGCCGCAACCAGATTCCCCACCTTGCGGCCAATACGCTTCATCTTCTGTTTATCGTCTCCACTGTGTGCAATAGGCGCCATATATTTCTTTCACTCCTGATTAATCTATGTATTGACGAACCCTGTGATTCCCCTGTGGAAATCCCTCCCCGCGCCGCTGTCATCGCGCGGACGGCAGACGGCGGGCCGATTGCCCTCCTGTCACATCCCTGTCACTCCTTTTCCCGATGTTTTTTCATAAACAGGACAAAATTCCCTCAATCCGCTGGTGGGGAATGATGGGCCATGCCGCACCGGCAGACCATAGGCTGAATTAATATACCACAGATTACCTGGAAAAGGAAGTGTTTTTTTGCATGGGCGCGGCCCATCTGCGGAGGGGCGCAACCCCCTGGACGGAGGGACAGGCAGGAATCCGCCGTCTTCTTTTCCGGTTGGCGGGGTGAGAGGCCGGTTTAGATAAATATCCGACAAAATATACATAGTATCGCGCCGCCGCAGGGGCCGCTCATGGCTTCGGTTTTCGTGCCCCTTCCTGCCGGCGGGGCTGTTTTTTCGATCCCTTTTCGGATTGGCGCTGCCAAAAGCCGCGTCGTCAAACCGTGCGTCAACATATCCAGAGTGAGCAATCCCTTGTTGATGGAGGACTGTCCGATAAATGGGAATTTATTGAACTGTAATTCTCAAAAGGCAAAAATCAAATCCTTGCCGTATGCTTTGCAGAATTTCTGCATAGACAGGTTTTTCAAAAACAATCTCAAATAATTTTTTGTTATATCCAGCAGTGCAGTGACACCATGTTAATGAATTTGAATTTTTTGCTTTTTCTAACATAGGACATTCACAAGAAAACATTTTTGTATACAATTGATTATCTTTAATAAACCAACCGGCACCATTTTCATTCAAAGCATTGACAAATCTATGCAAATCCTTATCCAAAGAGAGATAGAGTTGTTTCAAGTTATTTGCTGTATCTTCTAACCTACCATTTTCATTACAATAGCACTCTTGGCGAATGTTTTTTACCGTTTTCTTATCAAATCTATTTTCAAGAAGAGCAGACAGCTTTTCTACCCACTCGGCCCGAATGTCTGGTGTTGAATGTACAGATAATGGAATTTCCTTGATTATGCTTTCTGCGGCTTCCCTTGATACGTTCTTTTCCAAACTATGTTTCAGCCTCATTACTTCATCTATTTCTAATGTCGGAGAAACCTGCTCTGGCATAGAAAAATTCTTCATATTCTTTCTCCTTAAATCCCGATTTGCCGAATTGATTATAGCGCATAGCTTCTATAATATCAATGTTCTTTTGCAGAAACTGCCGAAGCTATATCCCAGCAGCGCTTTCCTCAAAAGGGACTTTTTTCGTCCGCTATTGACAAGCCCATGGTTTGCGGATAGAATATGTATCATATGCGACAGTTTCATATGAAACAATCTGACGATAGGGAGGATCCCCCCCATGGCAGACGCCGGACACTCCAAGCAGGACCGGAGGCAGGACATGATGCTCACAGACCCCCTGCCCAAGGTCATCACCCGGATGGCTGTGCCGTCCATCATCTCCTTTCTTATCACCTCCATCTACAACCTGGCGGATACCTACTTTGTCAGCTCCCTGGGCACCAACGCCACCGCCGCCGTCAGCGTCAACGCCTCCCTGGACCAGATCATCATGATGGCCGGCTCCATGCTGGCCGTGGGCGCGGCCAGCTACATCGCCCGGCTCCTGGGGGCCCGGAAGGAGGAGAAGGCCAACAGCGTCCTGTCCACCGCCTTCATCATCGCCGTGGGCTTCGGACTGCTGGTCACCCTGACCGGCACCGCCTTCATGACCCCCATGGTCCGCCTGCTGGGGGCCACGGAGACCTGCGAACAGTACGCCGTCGACTACGCCACCTACGTGGTGCTGGTGGCCCCCTTCATGGCGGCCAGCTTTGTGATGAACCAGTGCCTGCGGGCGGAGGGAAGCGCCATGCTGTCCATGATCGGCATGGGCTTTGGCGGCGTGCTCAACTGCCTGCTGGACCCCATCTTTATCTTTGTCCTGGACCTGGGGGTGGCGGGGGCCTCCATGGCCACGGCCATCTCCAAGCTGGTCAGCTTCTCCATCCTCATCTTCCCCTACCTCACCCGCCGCAGTACCCTGCGCATCTCCCCCCGCTTCTTCCGCTGCGGGGACAGCATCCTCTATCAGATCGTCACCGTGGGCTCCTCCTCCATGTTCCGCTCCGGGCTGGCCGTGGTGTCGGCGATTGTGCTCAACAACATTGCCGGCTCCATCTCCGACTCCGTGCTGGCGGGCATCGGCGTGTCCAACAAGATCATGATGTTCCCTTTTGGCATCATCCTGGGCTTTGGCACCGGGTTCCAGCCGGTGGCGGGGTTCAACTGGGGGGCCCGGCGCTATGACCGGGTGATGGACAGCTACCGCTTCGCCGCCCGCACGGCCATTATCGGCGCGTCCATCATGGGGGCCCTGCTGGCCCTCTTCGCCGGCGGGCTCATCACCCTGTTCGCCGCCAGCGACATGTCCATGAGGGAGGTGGGGGCACTGTGCATCCGCCTGCAATGTCTGGCCCTGCCGGTCCACAGCTGGGTGGCGGTGGTGAACATGCTGTGCGCGGGCCTGGGCAACGCCAAGGGGGCGCTGCTCCTGTCCACCTCCCGCCAGGGCACCTGCTTTCTGCCCATCGTCTACCCCATGGCCTACCTCTGGGGGGCGGTTGGGACGGCCTCGGTGCAGGCGGCTGCGGACATCCTGAGCCTGTGTCTGGCACTGCCTCTCATCCGCTCCGTCAAGGCCAAGATCAGCCGGGCGGCCCAGGCCGCCGCGGAGGGGCAGCCGGCCGTATCCGGCGAGGTGTGAGGGATGACGGATCCTGTACTCTCCAGCCTTGTGCGCATCAACCGCCAGCGGATCCGGGACCTCCGCCGCCGTCTGGCCCCCTGCGGCTATCTGGGTGTGATGCACCTGATCGTGCTCTACGTCCGCCGCCACCCCGGGGCCCGGCAGGAGGACGTGGCCTGCTTCTACGCCGTGGACAAGACCAGCGTGGCCCGGGACGCCCGCCGCCTGGAGGACATGGGCCACCTGCGCCGGGAGGTGGACCCGGACAACCGGCGGCAGTACCAGCTCTACCTCACCGGCGCGGGCCGGGACATGCTCCCCCTGCTGGAGGCGGCCTATCAGGCGTTCTCCGCCAAGCTGAGCGCCGGCATATCCGATGAGGACTGGCAGACCCTCCAGGCGCTGCTCAAGCGGCTGGAGGAAAACAGCTGCCCCGAGGGGTGAGGGGCCCTTGCCCCGTCTGCAACATTAAAAATAAGGGGGACCCGCTCCCCCGCAAACAGTGAGGCCCTCCGGCGCACAGCCGGAGGGCCTCCTGTATCCGTCAATAAGCTCAGTCCTCACCCTCAACATACTCGAGAATATCGCCGGGCTGGCAGTCCAGGACCTTACAGATCGCGTTCAATGTGCTGAATCGAACGGCTTTTACTTTTCCTGTTTTCAAGTAGGAGAGGTTGACGTTTGATATGCCGACTTGGGCGGCCAGATCGTTCAGCCGCATCTTTCGGTCTGCCAGCACCCGGTCAAGCCGAATAATAATCATAATGTATGATCCGCCTCGTCCTGCAAATGCACCCCATAGTGGATGATGTATGCGGCCACCATAAAGGCGATGCTGGGAAACAGCATGCTGAGCGTATTCTGTCCTGTGGCGATGGATATCCGGCTGTCAGACACAAGGTTGGTGAGCCAGCAGATCAGCAGCTTGACAAAGGGGACAACAGCCGCCGCTGCAAATTGGATCAGACCATAGTAGAGCAGATAGGCGGCGTTCTGCTCCGTAAAAATCCGGCCCCTGTGTACGTTTGAAAACACGCGGCTCAAAAACCAGAACGCCAGCATGACAGGGACTGTATAAACGGCATACATGAGCGAAAGCCCGATTTGAACGGTCAGATCAATCTGTCCGGCGTCATTCGTCCACACGCGAATGTCATCGCCAGCATGGACCGTCATACTGCGGGAATGGGGATCGTGGTTCTCCTCCGCGTAAATCGCCCGTTCAAAGCTACCCATGGGCGTGTGAAGGAAAAAGGTCTGGCGGCCCATGAAGCTGAGGAGCGTACACAGGGCAAAGAAGCCAATGACAAAATAGCAGACAAACTGCATCAGCCTGGCGGCGGATTTCGCAAATCGTTCATTTGTGAGCCGTTGAATCCATTTCATGCTGGTCACCTCCTGCTCTGATGATAGCAGATGAATTTATTTTTGTCAATAAAATATTAATGTTTATCATTAATATCTTCATGTTATATCTCAGTGTGCGCCGGCAGAGATCCCGCTTCCATGCGCGTCCCGGTCAGGAACCTCCCGGGGCTTGGGCGCATATGCTGTAATGGCCGGCGGCGGACAGCGCGCCCTGGCCGCCGGCTTATGGAAAGGCGCGCTCCAAGTCCGTCCGCGTCCTTGCGGGCGGGCACATGAAGAAGGCGTTTATATGCAGCAAATCCAATGGCAGGACCGATTCTGCATTGGTGTGGACATCGTGGACCAGGCCCACCGCAGGCTGTTCACCATTGTCCAGAAGATCATGGACCTCTACGTAGAGCGGCACGAGGACAAGTTTGCCTGCGTGGAGGGGATCAAGTATTTCAAGGCCTATGCCCTCAAGCACTTTGCAGAGGAGGAGGCCTATATGCGGGAAATCGGGTATGCCGGCTACGCCCACCACAAGCGGCTCCACGACAGAATGCGGCGGGAGACCCTCCCGGCCCTGGAGCGGGAGCTCTATGACACCGATTTCTCCACCGCGGCGGTGCAGCACTTTATCGGCGTGTGCACCGGCTGGCTCACCGGCCATATTACCATTGAGGACCGGGCCATCACCGGCAGCGCGGCCAGCGAATTCCCGCGCATCGCGCTGGACGACGAGCTGAGCGTGATTCAGACGGTGATCCTCCGCCCCCTCCAGGAGCTGTTTGGCGCCGAGGTCCAATTCCTGGGCGCCTACTCCCCGGAGGAGGTCATCCCGGACGCCCAGTACTACGAGCTGTCCTATCGGGGCTGGGAGGGGCGGAGGCTGCGGTTCATCCTGATTATCGGGGAGCAGCCCCTTCTCCACGCGGCGGGCCTGATTTTTGGTGCGGAGTTCTACGAGAAAGACGAGATCGTCCGCTTTGCCATGCAGGAGGTGGCCCAAAACCTGATCCAGCGGGCGGCAGCCTGCTTCGGACAGGACCCGGGAGAATATCAGCTGGAGGGGGAGCGGTTTCTGGAGGAGGGGTGTCTCCTCCAGCGGCGCGCACCCCAGTACAGTCTGCTCTTCAGTCTGCATCAGACCAGCTTCGCCCTCTGCATCGACAGTCTTTCGGATGCCGCCGGACCCGGCCGCTGAGGCGGTCCGGCCCTCATAAAGCATATACCGGAACAGCGCGGCAGCTCTGCCGCGCTGTCCTTTTTGTTTCATTATTCAAAATATAAAAATATATTTTGAAAGAATTTGCCCGCAAACTATTGACAAGAAGGAGCAGCGGGTATATACTGCACCTATAATCAAAATCATATTTTGAAATACGAAATAAAATAAGGAGCGTCGACATGGAAAACAACGTATTGGTCATGATTCCCGGCCCCACCCCGGTGGTGGAGTCCATTCGCCAGGAGATGGCACGTCCCATCCAGGCCTTTGGCGATCCCCGCTTTGTGGCGGACTACAAGGCGCTGATCGACGAGCTGGGCGCGCTCTTCCACTGCGGCGGCAGGACCTTCCCCCTGGCCGGCACCGGCACCCTGGCCATGGAGATGGCCATTGCCAACACCACCAAGCGGGGCGACAGCGTGCTCATCGTCAGCAACGGCTTCTTCGGGGACCGGTTCATTGACATCTGTGAGCGCAAGGGACTCCAGGCGGACGTGCTCAGCGCGGAGTGGGGCTCCGCCGTCTCCCCGGAGGAGATCGACAGGAAGCTGAGCGAGAAGAACTACGCCGCCGTCACCGTCACCCACGTGGACACCTCCACCGCCGTAGTGGCCCCCATTGCCGAGATCGGCAAGGTGATGGCCAAGCACCCCGGCACCATCTACATCGTGGACGGCGTGGCCGCTACGGCCGGCGAGTACGCCGACGTGGACGGCATGGGCATCGACGTGATGTTCACCGGCTCCCAGAAGTGCTTCGGCGTCTGCTCCGGCATGTTCATCCTCTGGGCCGGCCAGCGGGCCCTGGACCGCCGCCGGTCCCTGGGCGTCATCCCCGAGTACTATGTGGACTTTGAGAAGTGGATCCCCATTATGGACAACCCGGCCAAGTACTTCGCCACCCCGGCGGTGAACCTGGTGTGGGCGCTGAAGGAGGCCACGGCCATTATCAGGGAGGAGGGCCTCCAGGCCCGGGCCGTCCGCCACCGCAGAAACGCCGACGCCGCGGCCAAGGCCCTGGAGAGCATCGGCTTCACCATCCTGGCCAAGCCCGGCTGCCGGGCCAGCACCCTCAGCGTGGCCATCTACCCGGCAGGCGTGGACGACGGGGCCTTCCGCAGCCATATGCTCCAGGAGGGCGTGGTCTGCGCCGGCGCGCTGGGCGCTTACGCGGGCAAGGCCTTCCGCCTGGGCCACATGGGCAACATCACGGAGAACGAGATGATCGTGGGCCTGGCCGCCGTGGAGCGCTCTCTGAAGGCCTGCGGCGCGGACGTGGAGCTGGGCAGGGCCGTGGGCGTCTACATGGCGGAGATGAAGAAGTGACCCCCATCATGATTGGTTAGGACAGGCTGGAATGCGCCTGCTGCCTAATAGACCTCTATCTCACTCTTCCCATCTTTGAATCGGCGGACGGGGCGGGGACCTGTGGTCCCCGCCCCGTCTCGCGGACTGCGCCCCCGGAGAGCCCTGCGGCTCTCCGGGGGCGCAGCTTGCATAGTTATGGTATCACCGGCTCAGACCAGCAGTCCCGGCACGGCCTCCGCCAGACGCCGGGCCAGCTGGGCGTGGCCCCGGCGGGTCAGGTGCATGCCGTCCAGGCGGTTGAACTCGCACCCGCCGGCGTCCAGGAAGTGGGCCCCGGTCAGCTCCGCGGCCTTCCGATAGAAGGCGGGCAGCTCCCGGGATTTCTCCAGACAGCCCCTGCCCATGGGCAGGCCGCACTCGCTGCGCTCCATCTCCGGCAGGATGGGCGGCGGGCAGACGATGAGGATATTGGGCTTCCCCTCACCCCAGCAGTCCACGCTCTGGGCCTTGCGCACCAGCCGCTCCATGCCGATGCCGATGCAGGCCGCGTTGACCCCCAGCCGCTCCTTCGTGTCGTTGGTGCCCAGCATGATAATCAGCAGGTCAATGATCTCGTGGCTCTTGAGCAGGGCGTAGATGACGCTCAGCGCGTCCATGCTCTCGTGGAGGGCGTCCTGAAACACGGTGGTCCGGCCCGAGAGCCCCTCCTCCGTCACCAGATATCCCTCCCCCAGGGCCTTCTGGAGCAGGCACGTCCACCGCTCGTCCTCGTTGAACCGGGCCACGCTGTCCGCGCAGTCGCTGGGGTCGGCGCAGTAGCCATGGGTGTTGGAGTCGCCCAGGCACAAAATATGCTTTTTCAAAGCAGTGCGCTCCTTTCCTTGTTTTCTTCCCCTATAGGCTAACAGCTTTTCATGGAATGTCAAGGCCGGCAATCGAATTTCCCGGGAAATCCTGGGATTAAAACGCCGAAAAATCGAAATAATTTTTGTATGATCCCATAAATTTTAAAATTATCAGGAAAATCTTTTCATTCCTATTGACAATCGCAGGAAATTCTTGTACAATTTCAACAGCAATGCCCTGCTTCGCGGGGCCATTTTTTGCTATTGAGAAGGAGGACATGACATGAAGAAGTTTCTTGCACTGCTTCTGGCCATGACCATGGTCATGGCCCTGGTCGCCTGCGGAGGCGACCCGAAGCCCACTGAGCCCACCACTCCGCCGGCGGATACCCAGCAGCCCGCGGACGCGGATCCCGCTCCCGCCGATCCCGAGCCCGCCCCTGCCGGCGCCAGCGAGATCACCCTGTGGACCTACCCCATCGGCGACTGGGGCACTGAGGCCACCGTCAAGACCCTGACCGACGCCTTTACCGCCGAGACCGGCATTGCCGTGAAGGTGGAGTATCTGGCCTACGCCGACGGCGACGACAAGGTCAACACCGCCATCACCGCCAAGAGCACCCCGGACCTCATCATGGAGGGTCCCGAGCGCCTGGTGGCCAACTGGGGCGCCAACGGCTACCTGGTTGACCTGAAGGACATGTTTGACGACACCGACATGGCCGAGATCAACGCCGTCAACGAGGGCGTGATGAACGCCTGCACCCACACCAACGGCGCTATCTACGAGTACCCCCTGGTCATGACCGCCCACTGCATGGCCGTCAACCTGGACGCCTTCAAGGAGGCCGGCGCTGACCAGTACCTGAACCTGGACACCCACACCTGGACCACCGACGACTTCATCAAGGCAGTTGAGGCCCTGTACGGCCACTACAACGCCACCGTGGGCGCGGTCTTCTGCGCCGGCCAGGGCGGCGACCAGGGCACCCGCGCTCTGGTGAACAACCTCTACGGCGGAACCTTCACCAACGCCGAGCACACCCAGTACACCTGGGACGATCCCCTGAACATCCAGGCCCTGGAGCAGCTCAAGAGCATGAACGGCATTGAGTTCGACGCCTCCCTGGCCGGCGGCGACGAGATCGCCAAGTTCTACCAGGGCGCTCTGAAGATGGCCTTCTGCTGGAACATTGCCCAGCAGCTGGATCCCAACGGCGCCAAGACCGGCGCGGAGAAGACCGTCACCGGCGAGCAGATCGCCTTCATGAGCTTCCCCTCCCAGGACGGCAATTCCAAGCTCCAGGGCGGCATTTGGGGCTTCGGCATCTTCGATAACGGCGATCAGGCCCGCATTGACGCCGCCAAGCAGTTCATCAAGTTCATGTGCGACAGCGCCCACACTGTGGACGCGGTGCAGGCCGCCCGCTACTTCGCGGTGCGCAACTCCGCCGAGGGCACCGATCTCTCCACCATCTGGGCTGACAACGCCATCATGAACGAGTACACCAAGCTCATGCCCTTCCTGGGCGACTACTACCAGGTCACCACCGGCTGGGCCGGCGCGCGCACCGAGTGGTGGAACATGCTCCAGGAGGTTGGCGCCGGCAACGACATTGCCCAGTCCGTGGCCAACCACGTGGCCGCCGCTAACACTGCTGCGGGCTAATTGAACAACGCGTAGCAATACTGAACGGGTTTGCGCGCCCCCTCCCCGCCAGCGCGGGTAGGGGGCGCGCTTTTTTCCCCGCTTTCCCAAAACGAGAGAGGTTTGACTGAGAAAGGGGTGTCCCATTTTGGCCAATTCATCCAAGACGAGCATGAGCCGGGCCCTCCAGCGGCGAGAGAACATCGCCGGCTACCTGTTCATGCTGCCCAGCCTGATCTTCTTCCTGGGCTTTGTCATTATCCCCATGTTCATCTGCATCATCACCAGCCTGACCAACACCAATATGCACGATCCCGGCATGTTCGGCGGCTTCATCGGCCTGACCAACTTTGCCAATCTCTTCCAGGACGAGGTGTTCCTCAAGGGACTGAAAAACACCTTTGTCATCGTGATTGTCAGCGTTCCCACCGTCTGCGCCTTCTCCCTGTGGGTCTCCTCGGCCATCTACAAGCTGAAGGGGCCCCTGCTCTCCGCCTTCCGCTGCATCTTCTACCTGCCTGTGGTCACCGGCTCCGTTGCCGTGACGGTGGTGTGGAAGTGGATGTATGACAACTACAACGGCATCCTCAACGGCGTGCTCACCGGCACGGGCATCCTGGAAAAGGGCGTCAACTGGCTGGGCGATCCCAGGACGGCCCTGTGGTGCATCATCCTCATCCTGTTCACCACCTCCGTGGGCCAGCCCATCGTGCTCTACGTCTCCGCCCTGGGCAACGTGGACCAGACCCTGGTGGAGGCGGCCCAGGTGGACGGGGCCACGGATCTCCAGGTGTTCTGGAAGATCAAGTGGGCCCAGATGATGCCCACCACCCTGTATATCCTGGTTATCACCACCATCAACTCCTTCCAGTGCTTCGCCCTGATCCAGCTGCTGACCCAGGGCGGACCCAACCACTCCACGGACACGGTGATGTACTACATCTACTACACCGCGTTCAAGCTCACTGAGCAGGCCGGCCACTTCGGTTACGCCAACGCCATGGGCGTGGTGCTGGCCATCTTCATTGGCGCGCTGTCCGCTATCCAGTTCAAGCTGGCGAAAGAAAAGTAAGGGGGTGCGAGTATGAAAATCGAAAATCCGCGCAGCCGCGCATACCGAATTTTTTCCCTGATCCTGCTGATTATCCTGGCCTTCCTGTTCCTGTTCCCCCTGTACTGGATCATCACCGGCGCTTTCAAGCCCGCCCAGGATATCTACAATCCAAAGCCGGTGTGGTGGCCCACGGACTGGGTAGTCAACAACTTCAACAACCTCTTCACCAAGCGCACGGCCCCTCTGTTCTCCATTTTCGGCATGGAGGGTCCCACGGCCCCGGCGGCCTTCCGGTGGCTCATCAACACGGTGTTCATGTCCGTCATGGCCATGATCCTCACCTGCATCACCGCCGCCATGGCGGGCTACGCCCTGGCTAAGAAGCGGTTCGCCGGCCGGGCTATCATCTTCTCCCTCATCGTGTGCGCCATGGCTCTGCCCAAGCAGGTCATCCTCATCCCCCTGCTCAAGGAGATGTCGGCCCTGAAGCTGTACGACAGCCTCTGGGCGGTGATCTTCCCCACCGTGGGCTGGCCCTTCGGCGTGTTCCTGATGAAGCAGTTCTCTGAGAGCATTCCCGGAGAGATTCTGGAGGCCACCCGCATCGACGGGGCCAGCGAGGCCAAGACCTTCATGACCGTGGTGCTGCCCATGGTCAAGCCGGGCATCGGCGCTCTGGCCATTTTCACCTTCATCAACTCCTGGAACGACTACTTCATGCAGCTGGTCATGCTGCCCAGCGGCAACAACTTCACCATGCCTCTGGGTATTGCCTCTCTCCAGGCGGAAACCAGCATCGACATGGGCCTGCTGATGGCGGGCGCGGCCCTGGCCTCTGTGCCGATTATCGTCGTGTTCCTCATGTTCCAGAAGTACTTCACCCAGGGCATCACCATGGGCGCGGTGAAGGGCTAGTTGTCATTCTTTTCTTTGTGAACAAAGAAAAGAATCAAAAGAAAAACTTTATAGGAATTTTTAAGTATGATCTATGCCAAGAATACCGACGCGCTGACCTATCGGGGCATCCACCCCAACCTGGACATGGCCCTGGAGCGGATCAATGACCGGTTCCTCTCCGGCGTGGGCTGTGAGCGGCAGGAACTCAAGGGCGGCGACGTGTACGTCACCCGCTTCACCTACGAGACGGTTCCGGAGGAGGAGAGCTTCTTCGAGGCCCACAGGAACTATCTGGACATCCATATCATGCTCTCCGGGTCCGAGGGGGTGGAGATCGCCCCGCCGGCGGACCTGACGGAGTTTGACCGGGTGGAGGCCAACGACTTCTACGCCTACCGGGGCCAGGGCCAGTACAAGCTGGTCCTCTCCCCGGGGGACTTCCTGGTGGTGTTCCCCAACGACGCCCACCGGATCAAGATGCAGGTCAGCGGCCCGGAGACGGTGAGCAAGGCCGTCTTCAAAGTGAGAATAAAAGAAAGCGAAGGAGAATAAGAGTGAAGGATATCACCAAGTATCAGGGGATCATCCCTGCGTTTTACGCCTGCTATGACAAGGACGGACAGGTCAGCGCCCCGGCGGTCCGGGCCCTGGCCAAGTACCTGCTGGACAAGGGGGTCAAGGGCCTCTATGTGGGCGGCTCCTCCGGCGAGTGCATCTACCAGAGCGTGGCGGAGCGGAAGCAGACCCTGGAGAGCGTGATGGAGGTGGTCGGCGGCAAGCTGACCGTCATCGCCCACGTGGCCTGCAACAACACCGCCGACAGCCGGGAGCTGGCCGCCCACGCGGAGAGCCTGGGCGTGGACGCCATTGCAGCCATTCCGCCCATCTACTTCCACCTGCCCCCCAGCGCCATTGCCAAGTACTGGAACGACATCTCTGACGCCGCCCCCAACACGGACTTCATCATCTACAACATCCCCCAGCTGGCCGGTGTGGCTCTGACCACGCCCCTGCTCCAGGAGATGCTGAAAAATCCCCGGGTGGTGGGGGTGAAGAACTCCTCCATGCCCGTCCAGGACATCCAGATGTGGCGGGACGAGGGGGCCGTTGTATTCAACGGGCCTGACGAGCAGCTCCTCTCCGGTCTGGCCGCCGGCGCGGCGGGCGGCATCGGCGGGACCTACGCCGCCATGCCGGAGCTGTACATGGAGATCGTCAAGTGCTTCCAATCCGGCCAGCTGGAGAAGGGCCGGGAGATTCAGAACGAGTGCTGCCGCATCATCTACAAGATGTGCTCCGCCCAGGGCAACATGTACGCGGTCATCAAGGAGATTATCCGCCTCCAGGGCGGTCCGGACGTGGGCGGCGTGCGCGCGCCCCTGCTGAACCTGACGGAGGGCGACGGGGCCGTCACGGCCCAGGCCGCTCAGATGATCGCGGACGCCATTGCCAAGTACTGCTAAGCCCATTTTTCCTCTGGAAGAAAACACAAAAAGAGCGGCTGGTCAACTGCGGCTGCCGGCAGTCCGGGGGGTATCTCATCATATTCTCCGCCGGATTGCCGGCAGCCTCTATGCTGTCAGGGGTTCTTTTGGATTTTTTTTCCTGTCTGCCGGCGCCGTTCTTCCGCATGGCCCCGCAGCTCGCGTTAAAAATTTGCTGCCGGCACACTCCGCAGCGCCGCGGCAAAAAAAGCGTATGATTGCCTCCGCAGCTGCGCAGAATATGTCGGACGGAGAGCAGCGGCCGGTAAATTTAAGAAATCTTTAAAAGAAACCTGTTGCGCACCGGCGTTGCCCGTGGTAAAATCCTTACTGGAATCCGCGCCGCGGACCCAAATGAATAGGAGGATACCCACCATGAAACACAATGTTCTCAGTAAGATTCTGGCGCTGGTGCTGGTCTGCGTGATGGCAGTCGGGACCGCGCCTGCGGCTTTTGCTTCGGATGCGGAGCTCACCCGGGCCGAGGCTGCGGAAATGCTCGTGGCCGCCGGAGACGACTACGGCGCCGCCCGGGAGCCGGTCCTCCAGGGCGGCCGGGAGGACGAGGCCGTCACCCGGATCGAGGTCCTGGCCATGCTTCAGCGGGCCTTCGGCGAGCTGCCCGCCCCCAAGGGCGACAGCGCCCGCTGGGCTGTGGACGCCTCCGCCTTTGACGACGTGCCCAACTGGGCCAAGACCCAGCTGAAAAACGTTCTGGACGCGGGCGTTGCCGCGCCCAACGCCGAGGGAAACCTGGGGCCCAAGGATACGGTGAGCCGTCAGGAGCTGGAGAACCTGCTGAGCCACGTCTACGCCCTGGAGGGCACCAATCTGAAGGACGACTTCTACGCCAACGTGAACAAGGAGTGGCTGGAGAGCACCCAGATCCCTGCCGGCCGCGCCATGACCGGCACCCTCTACGAGATTATGGACGCCACGGACGTGCAGCTGGACAAGCTCATCAAGGATATCGTTGCCAGCAATCCGGCGGCCGGCTCCCCGGAGCAGAAGATCAAGACCCTCTATGAGAACTTCCTGAACTGGGACGCCCGGAACGAGGCGGGCATCACCCCCATCCAGCCCTATCTGGATAAGATTGACGGCGCGGAGGATTTGGACGCGCTGATGGAGGTCAGCAACCAGCTGCTGCCGGAGACAGGCGTGGGTCTGCTCTATTTCGCCCCCACCCAGAGCGTGGAGGACAGCACAAAGAAGGTGCTGGTGTTCGGCGCCATGGGCGCCAGCCTCACCAAGGAGTTCTACGCCATGGAGGGCGTGGAGGCGGTGTTTGCCAACTATGTGAACACCCTCTTCCAGCTGGGCGGCGCCTCTGAGGAGGAGGCCGCAGCTATGACCGAGACCTACGTGGCCATGGACAAGGCCCTGGCGGAGAGCCGCATGTCCCAGGAGGAGCAGGCGGACATCTCCAAGATCTTCAACACCATGACCGCCAAGGAGCTGGCGGAGCTGTTCCCCAACGTGGATCTGGACGCCGTTCTTGCCGCCCAGGGCCTCCACGGCGAGGACCGGTACGTGGTCACCGATGTGGGCCTGTTGGAGAAGAGCGCAGAGTATATGGCGGAGGAGCATCTGGAGGAGCTGAAGCTTTACCTCCGGCTGTACATTCTCTCCCACTATGGCGAGGCGCTGAACCGTGAGTTCACCGAGGCCGCTGAGGCCTACAACGCCGCCCTCATGGGCGTGGAGGGCACCCTCTCCGACGAGGAGCAGGCATCCAATGCGGTGCAGCTCAACCTGCGCGACTACCTGGGCCAGGTGTACGTGAAGAGATACTTCTCCGACGAGGCCAAGGCGGACGTGAAGGAGATGATTGACGAGATGCTGGCGGTCTACGCCCAGCGGATCGAGAATCTGACCTGGATGAGCGAGACCACCAAGGCCAAGGCCATTGAGAAGCTGGAGGCCATTACGGTGAACGTGGGCTACCCCGATCAGTGGGACGATCTCTACGACGATGTGGAGTTCCGCTCCGTGGAGGAGGGCGGCAGCTACTTTGAGAACCTCCTCGCCATGGGCAAGGCCGCCATGGCCGAGCTGGCGGCGGAGCAGGACGAGCCGGTGGAGCGGGACAAGTGGGCCATGAGCGCCTACACGGTCAACGCCTACTACTCCCCCCAGAACAACTCCATCAACTTCCCTGCCGGCATCCTCCAGGCCCCCCTCTACGATGTGGAGGCGGACCGCACGGAGAACCTGGGCGGCATCGGCTACGTGATCGCCCACGAGATTACCCACGCCTTTGACAACAACGGCTCCACCTTTGACGCCCAGGGCAACCAGAGCAGCTGGTGGACCGAGGAGGACTACGCGGCCTTCCAGGCGCTGTGCCAGCAGGTGATCGGCTTCTACGACGGCGTGGAGGTGGTCCCCGGCATCGCCTGCAACGGCACGCTGACCATCAGCGAGAACGTGGCGGACCTGGGAGCTCTGGCCTGCATCACCGATATCGAGAGCCAGGAGGAGGAGCCCGACTACCAGACCCTCTACCGCACCGCCGCCCGCACCTGGCGGGGCACCGGCAGCCGGGAGATGCGGTCTTATTCGGCCCTGATGGACGTACACGCCCCCGACAAGCTGCGGGGCAACCGGGCCCTCCAGAGCCTGGACGAGTTCTATGAGGCCTTCGACATCCAGCCCGGGGACGGCATGTACCTGCCCCAGGAGGCCCGGGTGCAGATTTGGTAAAAAATTTCATCAGCGAATCCATTATCAACCACAGGCGGCTCCGCACTCCGGGGCCGCCTGAGAGAGCAGAAGGAGGAAAACGTCATGAGAACTTACATCACAGAGGACTATCAGGCCATGAGCCGCAGGGCGGCCCACATCATCGCCGCCCAGGTGCACCTCAATCCGGCCTGTGTGCTGGGTCTGGCCACGGGCTCCACGCCCATCGGCATGTACAAGCAGCTCATTGAGTGGTACAAGGCCGGGGATCTGGACTTCTCCCAGGTGAAGAGCGTGAACCTGGACGAGTACGCGGGGCTGGCTCCCACCCATGACCAGAGCTACCGCTATTTCATGCAGACCAACCTCTTTGACCACATCAACATTGATCCCGCCAATACCAACGTTCCCAACGGCCTGGCGGCGGACCCGGCGGCGGAGTGCCAGCGCTACAACCAGGTGATCCGGGACCTGGGGGGCATTGACGTGCAGGTGCTGGGCATGGGCCACAACGGCCACATCGGCTTCAACGAGCCCGGGGACGCCTTTGAGCTGGAGACCCATGTGGTGGACCTCCAGGAGAGCACCATCAACGCCAACGCCCGCTTCTTCGCCTCCCGGGACGACGTGCCCCGTCAGGCCATGACCATGGGCATCAAGTCCATCATGCTGGCCCGCCAGATCCTGGTGGTGGTCAGCGGCGAGGACAAGGCGGACATCGTAAAGGCCGCTTTTACCGGCCCTGTCACCCCCCATGTTCCCGCCTCCATCCTCCAGATGCACCCCAACGTTGTCCTGGTGGGCGACAAGGCGGCCATGAGCAAGCTGTAATTGACTTCTTTTTCTTTCAAAGAAAAAGAAGCAAAAAGAAGCGTTCCTTTTTCTCGAGAGAAAAAGGAACCGAAAAAGAGCTTTAGAGATCAGCAACTGACTGCCGGCAGTCTATCGGTCCTGTTCCGATAGGCTGCCGGCAGTCAGCATGATGCCCTCTAAAGTTTTTTCTTTTGCTTCTTTTCTTTTGTTCACAAAAGAAAAGAAGAGAAAAAATCTCACCGCTTGCTCTCCGCAAAGGCGGCGGCCTCCCTGGCCCAGCCCATGAGCTCGCCGTCGATCTCCTCCGGGGAGGCGATGAGCAGGTGGTGGGTCCAGCGGCCGGGGTAGGGCTCCGACACCTTGTCCACCCGGGGGGAGTCCAGGCGGCGGTTCAGGCCCAGGGTCACGGTGATGTAGTCCTCCGGCCGGTCCTTGGCCCGCCGGGCAGGGAGGAAGGAGACGCAGGCGAACTGGCGGCGGTTGGCAAAGGTGATCTGGGTTTTCTGCACCTTGACGGTCACATGCTCCACCTCCGCCAGGATCCGGCTCTCCCACGTCTGGTACAGGGGCAGCGCGCCGGGGTGCTTGTCAAAAAAGAACAGAATGTCCGGATCCATGGGCTCCCTCCTACTGCTCCGCCATCATGTCCATCATAAGGTCCAGATATTCGCCGTTCCGGTACACCCGGATGGGCACCTGATCCCCCACAGACAGGTCCCGGCGGATGGCGAGGATCTGCTCCGTGCTGGTGACCCGCTGGTTGTTGAAGGCCACCACGTAATCCCCCTCCCGCAGGCCGGCCCGGTCCCCGGTGAGACCCTCAAACACCTTCTCCACCCGGAGCGCGCTGGTGCCGTCGGGCAGGGTGTCGGGGATGCGGGAGATGCTCACCCCCAGAACGGGCTGGGGCTGGAGCTGGCCGAAGGCGATGAGCTCGTTGACCCAGCGCAGGGCCAGACTGGAGGGCACGGCAAAGCCCAGGCCCTCGATGGTGTCGTACTCGCTCATCATCTTGATGGTGTTCACGCCCACCACCTGTCCATACTGGTTGATGAGGGGGCCGCCGGAGTTGCCGGAGTTGAGGGCGGCGGTGGTCTGGATAAGGGTCATGGTCACCCCGTCCACATCCACGTCCCGGTTGATGGCGGAGATGATGCCGCTGGTGAGGGTGTTGCGCAGCTCCACCCCCAGAGGATTGCCGATGGCGTAGGCCGGATCGCCCACCATCAGATCGTCGCTGACCCCGAACTGGGCCGCGGGCAGGTCCTTTCCGCTGACCTTCAGCACCGCCAGATCCACGTCCTCATCGCAGCCCACCAGCCGGGCGTCATAGCGGGTGTCCACCCCATAGCGGTCCGTAATCAGTACGGTGCAGGCGCTGCACCCCTCGATTACGTGGCAGTTGGTGAGCACATAGCCGTCCTCGCTGAAAATGATGCCCGTGCCTACGCTCCGGTAGTTCCCCTGGTGGCCCAGCACCGTCACCGTGGAGGCGGTGACCTGGTCATAGATCTCCGAGGGGCTCAGCACCGGCAGGTCCCCGGCGGAGACCAGGCTCAGCCGGTACGCGCCGCCGGTGGGGTAGCGGCGGATGGAGATCTCCTTGTTCTCCGGACCCTGGTCAAAGTAAAAGTAGTCCTCCTCCGGGGGGATGTAGCGGTTGTCCGGCGCCTGGCCGGCCTGAGGAAGGGCCCAGCCGTACTGGCCCACATACCAGATCCCCGTGCCCAGGCACACCAGGGACACCAACAGGGACACGCCCACAAAGAGGCGCACCCCCCACCGCTTTTTCTTCTCCTGCGGCGCAATGGCCGCCTGCCGGAGCGGCGAGGCCTGGGGCCCCTCCTCCCGCATGCAGGGCGGCAGCTCCCGCTCATAGCGCAGAACCACCGGCCGGACCAGATTTTCCCGCTGGCGGTAGGTGAGCACCACCTCCTCCGGCGGGCTCTCCCGATGGATCAGATTGTCACACACTCTTTGTCCCCCCTTTTTCCTCGGCCAGCTGAACGGTGAAGGAGAAGGTTGTCACACCGTCCTGGCTGGTGGCGGTGATCTTCTCCCGGTGCTGCTCCAGTATGGTGCGCACGATGTACAGGCCCAGGCCCACGCCGTCCTTGTCCTCGCTGCGGGACTTGTCGGACTTGTGGAACCGCTCGAACAGCAGCGGGATCTCCTCCGGCGGAATGGTGAGCCCGGTGTTGCGCACCGTGACCAGAGCCTTCTCCCCCCGCTTCTCCAGGCCAAGGAAGAGGGTGCTGCCCTGGGCGGCGAATTTGGCCGCGTTCTCCAGAAGGTTGTAGACCACCTGGGTCAGCAGATCGTTGTCTCCCAGCACGATCACAGGGTCCTCGGGGATGTCCACGTCCACGTCCAGCCCCCGGGCGGTGATCTTTTTCTCCATGCTCACCAGCACCCGCCGCATGGACTCGGACAGGTCGAAGGGGGCCTTCTGCTTGATGAGATCCAGGCTCTGAAGCTGGCTCACGTCCAGCATCCGCCGCACCAGGCGGCTGAGCCGCCGGCTCTCGGCGGAGATGATGGACAGGTACTGGCGCTCCTCCTCCGGGGAGATGACCCCGTCCAGGATGCCGTCGGCGTAGCCAGCGATGGTGGTCATGGGGGTCTTCAGCTCGTGGGAGATGTTGGCGATAAACTCCCGGCGCTGCTGCTCCGTCTTTTGCAGGGAGTCGGCCATGGCGTTGAAGGCGTCGATGAGCTCGCCGGTCTCGTCGTCTCGGCCCGTGTTGTGGACCCGGGCGTCGAAGTTGCCGTCCGCGAAGCGCCGGGCCGCGGCGGCCATGTCCCGGATGGGCTTGGTCTGCTGCATGGCGGTGGTGGCGGAGGCCACAAAGGCGATGAGCAGCACGGTGATGGAGGTCATGCCGAAGATGCCCATGAAGGCGCCCCACATCTCCGTCATGGCGTTGGGCTCGGCAATCGCCAGCACGGGCCCCACCAGCACGCCGTCCTGGGTGGACCGGGCCGGGACGGCCACCACAAAGCGGGCCTTGTCGTAGACCCCCAGATCGGTGGTGCCGGCATAGGTCTCCCCCCGCTCCAGCCGGGCGACAATGTCCCCGGGCACCACCATCTCCGTGTTGCTGACGCTGGCGTCGGTGCTGATGAACAGGTCCATGCTGGGCATCCAGACCAGGAACTCCGTGTCGCTCATCCGCTTGGCCACGTCCACCAGCTCCTCTATATCCGAGCGCATCCCGCTGATGAGGTGAAATACGTCCCGCTTGTTGTATACGCCTACGGCCATCTGGGCGATGACCTCCGCCTTGTCCTCCAGCTCGCCCCGCTTTTCGCTCATGATATAGCTGTAGGTGAGGGCGAAGAAGGAGGCCCCCAGCAGCACCAGGGTCAGCGCCACCATGCCCACGGTGACGGTGAAGGTGCGCCAATAGATGCCTTTGAATCTGCTCATCGCGGTTCCTTCCGTTGCCGCCCCGGGGCGGCATGACTGCACGGCGGCGGGTTATTTCCCCGCCACCTCGAATTTGTATCCCACGCCCCAGACGGTCTTCAGCGCCCACTGGGGAGACACGTCCTCCACCTTCTCCCGCAGCCGCTTGATGTGTACGTCCACGGTGCGGCTGTCCCCGAAGTAATCAAATCCCCAGACCTCGTCTAAGAGCTGGTTCCGGGTGTACACCCGGTTGGGGGTGGAGGCCAGATGGTAGAGCAGCTCCAGCTCCTTGGGGGGCGTGTCCACCTTCTTCCCGTCTACGGTCAGCTCATAGGAGTCCAGGTTGATCTCCAGCTTGTCGAACACCAGGCGCTTGCGGGTGTCCTCGGGGATCTCCGTGCGCCGGAGCACGGCGTTGATGCGGGCAATGAGCTCCTTCATCTCAAAGGGCTTGACGATGTAGTCGTCCGCCCCCATCTCCAGGCCCTGGATGCGGTCAAAGACCTCGCTCTTGGCAGTAATCATGATGATCGGGGTGCGGCTGGTCTCCCGGATCTTGCCGCACACGGCCCAGCCGTCCATCACCGGCAGCATCAGATCCAGCAGCACCATATCCGGCTGCATGGTGCGGAAGGTCTCCACCGCGCTGCCGCCGTCAAAGACGGCCTGGATCTCAAAGCCCTCCTTTTCCAGGTACATCCGGATCAGATCGGAGATATTGTGGTCGTCCTCCACAACGAGAATCTTTCTTGCCATAGACGTCCTCCCGCCCCGCGGCCGGCTGCATACGGGGACTTCAAAGTGGTAATTATCCCAATTATACCCCAAAAGGAGAAATAATGTTGAACTTTTTGTAAATTAGGCCGTGAGCCTCCAGGCGCTGAGCCGGTAGCCGCCGGCATCCAGATCCTCCAGCAGCGCGCCCAGGCCTCCCAGACCGCTCCCGTCGCCCCCCAGGGAGAGGGACACGTCCTCCCGGTACCGGCTGACGGCCCGCATGAGGGCGGCGGCCTGACCGGCCCGGTCCAGGTCCCCGGAGGCGGAGATCTGGGCCGTCACCCGGACGCACCCCAGCTGGGAGAGGAGCTCCTCCGCCCCGTCCCCGCACCACACCAGCTCCAGCCACGCGCAGGCGGCCTGCCACACCAGCTCCCGGGCCCGGACGATCTCCTCCTCCATCTCCGCCTCCGTCTCCCCCCGGGTCTGGAGGGCCAGGCCGTGGCCCCCGGCCACCAGGGCCCGGACCAGATCCGCCTGCTCCAGCTCCTCCGCGGTGAGCAGGAAGGTGGCCTGGTGGTCCCCCAGGCGGCCCAGCAGCTCCAGCGTCTCCTCCGGGGACTGGCTGTCGATGATGAGATAGACCTTTTGGCCCTCCGCCGCCAGGGGGGGATCCTCGGTCTGCGGCGGGCCGCCGGGACTTTCCTCAGCGGCGGTGACGGACCGCTCGTATTCGTTGTAGCGGGCGCGCATCTGGCTGGCCGCGTCCACGAACTCCCGGTCCGTCAGCACCGCGCTGGAGCTCGTGACCCGGATGAGGGGCACGGTCTCCGTCTCCGTTTTGCTCCAGCGCAGGCCGAAGCGGCTGCACACCAGGGGCAGGGGGAAGAAGATCACGCCCCCCCGCTCAATGGCGTAGCCGTTGTAGGACTTGCCGTTGCGGTCCGTGGTGGTCTGTGTGTCCAGGTCAAAGCGCAGATCAATCTTGGCGTTGTAGAGCATGGCCTGATTGGCGTTGTAGATGCGGGCGTAGTTCACCCCCAGGTCCGTGCCCTCGAAGAGGCGGCTGGACACGTACCACACCCCGCCGTAGAGGAAGGGCATGGTCTCGCTGTTCAGGTCCAGCAGCTGCTCGTTGACGGCGGTGAAGTAGACCTCCGAGAGCACCGCGCGTCCCTCCTGCGGCCCCAGTCCCAGGGCCAGGAGCAGGACCAGGAGCCAGGCCGTCAGGCGGCGTTTCCAGCGCTTCATACCGTCCCCCCAGAATAATCAGAAGTGAGAACCTGCAGCCCCGCCGGCATCCTCCGGTGTGCATACAGATTCTGAGAAAAGAGTCTTTCCCGCAGTGTATCACAAGACGCCGTTTGTCAGGGGATTTCACCCAAAGGATGAAATCCCCCGGCAAGCCGGAAACCGTCTGCTTTTTCCCTGCTAAAATCAAGGAAGCTCAGGATGGGCGGTACTTTGCCGCCATTTCCTGACAGCTCTCTGCAAAAAGTGACTGGGCAGCTGTCTGCACCGTCTCAACAGGGAGTTCAGCCAGTCTGCCGCGGTCTCTTTTTTGACGTATCTCAAATTCTCTTACAATGCGTTCAGCGGACAGTCCATGCCCGTTGTCTGCTCTTGTTGTGTCGGCCTGACCCAGGAAACGCTCCAGCATCCTCCGCTCCCGGGAATAAATCAGCTCCACCAGCTTGGCCCGGTATTCCAGCTCCTCGCTTGTAATGCCCTTATAACGGGCGTGGTCCATGGCATGCTGGGCCTCGTGCTTCAGGAGGGACACCTGGAAATTCTCTGATTCCAAATCATAGGCAGTTCTGACGCAGTGAATCAAACCGTCGCCGTTGGACCATCCGCCGGTACCTGTTTCACCGAAGGAAATGTAGTCCAGCCAGCTTTTCATGAGGAACCCGTCCAGAAATTTAACAGCATAGTCCTGCGTGCCTTCCGGCAGCTCCACCTTGTAGCGCCTCAGTTCCTCGTCCTTCCATATATAGGGACCGTAATACCCGCTGGTCCGTCCCATCAGGGCGTGGAACGACTTCTGGCGGAACGCGTCCCCGGCCATTTCCTCCAATTTGTCCAGCGAAAAATCGGACGCAGCCTGGAACAGTTCTGCCAGCCGTTCCCGCAGCCGCCGGGCGGCCTCCCCGGCAGAGAGCTCCAGATAAAAGACATCCCGGTAATACTTCTGATAGACCAGGAGGATCCCGTTCAGCTCCGCATCTGCATCATAAGTCAGGTAGTGCTCTTTTTGAAACAAAGCCACGCCCTTTTCATAGAGTGCCGCCGTCTCCGGGAACTGCTCCCAATACGCCATTGCTGCCCGAAGGTTCCCCTTTACCAGCATCCCGCGCAGGGTATCCTTCTCAAATTTCTCCACAGCACAAATCCTCCAAATCCGCATTTGCCATGAGCCAAGTATACCACCAATACAGAGGACATTCAACCCTCATTTGCAGGGCGCGCGCAGGGGCGGCATTGCTCGCTCCTACGGGAGGCCGCGTTTTTCGGAGGATGGATTTCCACCGGGATTTCCCCGGCTCAGCCGTCCTCCTCCGCCCCCTCCGCCAGGGCGAGGAAGGCCTCCCGGGAGTACAGCACGTTCACCGCCTCCAGCAGGGCGTTGGCGCTCATCCGCTCCGGCAGCCTGAGCCGCCGCAGAAGGGCCTCCCGCCGCGCGCCGCTGTCCGGCGCGCCGGTGAGGCCCAGCTGGTAGAGGTCCGCCTTGGTGACGCCCTGACGGGCCTCCGCCGGGCGCTCCTCCTCAAAGGTGGCCCCCGCCCGCTCCAGGGCCTGGAGCAGCACGCCGGGATTCATGCCCTCCACCCCCAGCTTTCCCTCCCGGCCCGGGGCGGCCTTCCGCCGCTCCTTGCCGTACACATCGGGGATGTAGGCCTGCTTGAGCCGGTCTTTGGGGATGGCCCCCTTGAGAAAATTCCGGATCACGAACCCCGCCCCGTCGCTGTCCGTGAGCAGGATCAGACCCCGCTCCTCCGCCAGCCGCCGCAGCAGGGCCAGCCGCTCCCTGTCGTTGAAGATGCCGAACCCCCGGGTCTCCACCACGGTGGCGTCCACCACCTGCCGCAGGGCGTTCTTGTCGTACCGGCCCTCCACCACGATCACCTCACGGACCCGCCGCATGTCCCCGTCCTCCTTGATAAGAAATCATCTCCGTCAGGCCCGGGAGGTCTGGGCCAGCTCCATGAGCAGCAGCTTCAGCTCCCCGGCGCCGTCCGCGCCGCTCACGCTCTTGATGCGCAGATCCGTCTCGCAGCAGCGCCGCACCGCCCGGGCGCACCAGGGCCGGCTCACCCGGCGGGCGTTCTCCAGCAGCAGCTTGGCCTGGTAGTCCGAGCGCATGTTCCACTGCTCCATGAGCCAGAACCGGTCCCTGCCCGCGTCCAGGGCGATCCGGGCGCTGTGGAGGCGGCGCAGCTCCCCGCCCATGAGGCTCAGGAGCATGAAGGGCTCCTGCTGCAGGGTGAGCAGCTGGCCCAGCAGCTCCGCCGCCCGGTCAAAGTCCCCCCGGGACACGGCTCGGGTCATGTCGAACACCTGGGCCTCCACCACCGGCGAGGCCACCGCGTCAATGTCCGCCCGGGTGATCCGCTCCCCCTGGGCGTAGGCGGCGATCTTGGCAATCTCCGGGATCAGCTGGTTCATGAGGGTGCCGCAGGTGAAGAGCAGGTGCTCCGCCGTGGGCACGTCGATGGTGTGGCCTGCGGCCTTCAGGCGGCGGGCCACCCACGTCATCAGCTGGTCCTGGTTCAGGGGCTGGAACTTCACCTCCCGCACATGGGCGGTCAGGGCCCCGTACAGCTTCTTGTAGGTCCGGTTGGGCTTGTACTCCAGAAGATCGTACACCAGCACCAGACAGCAGTAGGGGGGCAGGTCCTCCAGCAGGGTGATGAGCCCCCTGCGCTGCTCCTCCGGCAGCTTGTACACGTCCCAGTCCACCACCTGCACCATGGTCCGCTCCGCCATCATGGGCATGGCCTCCACCGCCTCCGTCAGGGCCTGGGCGGTCAGGCCTTTGCCCTCCAGCCTGTGGAAGTTGAAGGCCTCGAACCCCTCCGGCACCAGCTGGCGGCGGATCTCCGACAGGCAGAACTCCCGCAGGTAGCTCTCCTCGCCGTGGAACAGGTAGGCCGGGGCCAGGGTGCCCGCCGCCATGTCGGCGCGCAGCTGGGCGTATCCGTCGTTTTGCGTTTTCTTCACCGCCATGGCCTATCCCTCCGTCTTCGCCGCTACGGTGTGGTTGGCGTAGGTGCTCCAGGTGGGCTCGTAGTCCTCGGTGGCCTGATTGCCCCACATGTCCCAGTCCCGGCGGCTGCCCCGGGCGAACATCTCCAGGAAGGGGGCCGGAGAGCACCGCTCGATGAGGCTGATGAACTCGTCCGGCTTCCGGGAGTGCTCCCGCTTGATGGCCCGGAGGAGGTTCACCTGGCTCCGCCCCGGATCCAGGGTCCGGTTCTTCTCCCCCCGTATGCCGAAGAGAAGGATCTCCGTCACGTTCCGGAAGTAGAAGCCCACGCCCCGGCCGTCGGGCATCCCGTCCTTGCGGACCTTCTCCCAGATGATGTTGGTCTTGTAGGCAAAGCCCCAGGCCCGCATCACCTCCAGGCCCTCGGGCAGCAGGGCGTTGGGCACCCAGAGGTAGAGGTGGCTCTTCTCGTCCGCCGCCTCGGCCACGGGCAGGCGGCAGATCTCCGGCACGGTCATGGTGCTGTAGCGGCTCAGGCGCTTGTGCTCCGGGGCCACCTTGCCGGTCCGGTTCTGAAACTGCCAGGGCGGGTCCGCGTAGATGGTCCTGTACCGCTTCCCCGCCGTAAAGGCCCGGAAATCCGCAATGGTCCGCTCCAGCTCGGTCATCTTTGTGTTCTCCATAGCTTAATACCCTTCTATGCAAGGCTGTCTGATCCCAACGGCCAGAATGGGGCAGCCCCCGTTCCGCCTGGATTTCAGCCGGTACTCCAGCTTCCCCATCCAGGTGGTGCTGGCCCCATACTTGGCCATGAGGGGCTTGCCGCTCCGGTCCGTCACCTCACGAAACACGTCGTTGAGCTCCTGGGAACGGGTGACAATCACCCCCACCTCGATGATGCCGCAGTCAAAATAGGTCCGCATGGCCAGCAGGTCCCGGTCAAAGGTCTGGTCCTTGCTGTTCCACTCCAGGTCAAAGGCCACCCTGCCCTTGATAAAGTCGATGTTGTGGCCGTCAATATAGCCCTCAATGACCATCCGCTCGCAGGGGTCCTGGGCGAACCGCCCCCGCTGGCTGGACCGCCGGGGGTACATGTTCACCACCAGATCCCCGGTGATCCGGATCTCCCGCCAGCCCAGAGGGTAGAGCACATCGTCAAACTTCTTGGGGATGGCGGTCTCGTTGCCCCCGGCGGCCCGGAGCTCGTCCAGGGAGATGGTGAACCGCTCCAGAGCGTCCTGGAGCTCCGCCCATTCCCCGGGAAAGGCCGCCTCCAGAATCTCCAGGGCGTGGCCGTAGCTGTGAAACTCGAATTTCTCCAGCAGATGCGCTCTAATGCACCCCATGCGCTGTCTCCCCCTCTCCGTGGACGCGAATAAGTATGTTTCCCTGCCGGTCCGTGCGGTACAGGTCCATACCCGCGCCGGTCATGCGGCCCATGGCCTCCGCCGTGGGGTGGCCGAAGGTGTTGGGCCCCACGCTGATAATCCCCACCTCCGGCCGGGTTTCCTCCAGCAGGGTTTGGGAGGTGGCGTACTTGCTGCCGTGGTGTCCCGCCAGCAGCACCTCCAAGTCCGGCAGAGGGTAGGTCTCCAGAAGGGCCGCTTCGGTGGCGCTGTCCATGTCCCCGGTGATGAGCAGGTCAAAGTCCCCCAGGGAGCACAGGACGCTCAGTCCCTCCTCGTTGGTCTCCCCCGCCGTCACCGGCGGATATACGGTCAGCGTCCCCTGGCCCAGGTCTGTCCGGCTGGGCTCCTCGACATATTCCACCGCCACGCCCCGTTCCCGGGCCAGCAGGTCCGCAGCATCCTCCTCCGGGTCTGTCCGGGGCAGCAGGAGCCGCTCCGCGGGGACCTGCTCCAGCAGGGAGGGGAGGCCCCCGGCGTGGTCCGCGTGGCAGTGGGTCAGGACCACGGCGTCCAGGGCAGTCCAGCCGTAGGTCTCCATGGCCTCGGCTACCGCGTCCCCGGCCCGCTCCGGGCGGCTGAGGCTGCCGCAGTCCACCAAAATGGTGCTGTCTCCGGCGTGGAGCAGGGCCGCCGCGCCCTGGCCCACGTCCACCACCACCGCCGTGAGGGCGTCGTTTCGCACCGTCAGCCGGGGCAGGGCCCTTGCCGCCTCCAGGCTCGCCAGGGCCAGCAGGGCGGCCAGCACATATCCCCGCCGCCGGACCCGGCCCAGCAGACACACGCCCAGCAGTCCATAGACCAGCACCAGCCACATGGCCGCCGCCGGGGTGCTGAACCGGAGGCTGTGGCCGGGGATCCGGCACAGCAGCTCCGTCGTCCACAGCACGTACCGGGCCAGCGCCGCCGGCAGAACGGCCAGAGGCGCGGCGGCCGGCAGGAGGGCGCACAGGGCCGTGACAGTCAGGGCCAGGGCGAAGAGGACCGGGGCCATCCACAGCACCAGGAGGTTGGCCAGGGGAGAGACCAGGGACAGGGAGCCGAAATAGGCCGCGCTCAGGGGCGCGGTGAACACGGTCACCCCGGCGCTGGCGGCCAGGGTGGCCCGGACAAAGGCCGGTCCGGCCTTCATGGCCCGGTAGACCCGGGGCGAGAGGGTCAGCAGGCCCGCCACGGCGGCAAAGGAGAGCTGAAAGCTCACCGACGCGATGGCAAAGGGATTGACCAGCAGGATCACCAGGGCGGCGGCGGACAGGGAGGTGGGCGCGTCCGCCTCCCGTCCCACCAGCGGGGCCAGCAGGGTCAGGCCCACCATCACACAGGCCCGGACCACCGAGGGGGTGGACCCGGCCATGAGCATGTACGCCAGCAGCACCGGATATCCCACCAGGGCGGTGAGCCGCTGGCGGCGGAGGGTGAGCACGCCCAGAAGGGAGATGAGAAAGCCGCAGTGGAGGCCGGACACGGCGGTCAGGTGCATGAGCCCCGCCTCCGAGAGCTGCCGCTGGCTCCGGCTGTCCAGGCCGTCCCGCTCCCCGGTGAGCATAGCCAGGAGGAGACCCCGCTCCGGCTGATCGTAGACGGCTCCGGCGGCGCTTTTCAGCGCCCGGGCCATCCGCTGGGGCAGATAGCCTCCGCCGGGCTCCGCCTCCATTTCGCCCCGGCCGTACAGGCGCAGAAACACGCCCCGGGAGGAGAAGTAGGCGCTCTCCTCTCCGCCCAGCTCGCCGGCGCTGTCATATTTCACGCTGGCGGTCACCCGGTATCCCGGCTCCAGGTCCAGCAGCTCCCGGCCGCCGTAGTACACGGCCCGGCCCGCCATGCCCTGGACGCGCACCTGACAGCGCGCGCCGAAGTCCGTCTCCTCCGGATAGCCGGTCAGCTCCATGACCGCCCGGCCCTCCGTACCCGCCAGCGCCCGGGCCGGGGCCTGGACCAGGGCCGCATAGCCGGTGAACCAGACCAGCCCCGCCGCCAGACCGGCGGCTCCGATGCGCACCCTCACCGGCAGAAAGGCGGCCGGCAGAGCGGCCAGCAGGGCGATCAGGGCCGTCCACAGCCGCCAGGGCTCTGGCAGGAGATAGTGGCACAGAGCGCACCCGGCCCCGAAGGGCAGGGCAAACACCATCAGCTTCCGCATGGCCGCTATTTGATGGGGTCCATGCGGTCTGTGCGGCCGAGGATATAGTCCGTGCTGGTGTGGTAGAGGTCCGCCAGACGGATGAGCGCCCAGACGGGGATTTCCCGGTTTCCCCGCTCATACCGCCCATAGACCTCCTTATTCATGCACAGATATTCCGCCACGTCCTTTTGCTGGAGATCGTGGTCATATCGTAAGTCCGCTAGACGCGGGAATTTCATCGGTATCACCTCTGCGAAAATCCTACCATTCGGTAGTCTTCCACAGGGTAAAACCTATCATTCGGTTGGCTGCATGGGTAAAACGATATGGGAATACAGAATGCGCGCCTTTAGGTTATCATCTTTAATATTAAATGTCAAACGGAAATCCTTATCCAACCACGCTCAAAAAGGCGGTACAGCCCTTGCAATCGGGGCTATACCGCCTGATCTGAAATTACTTCCTTGTAATTGGAATCGCTCGTGGCTCCAAGGGGTTACAGGAAACTTAACGCTTGCTGAACTGGGGCGCACGCCGTGCGGCCTTCAAGCCGTACTTCTTGCGCTCCTTCATTCTGGGATCGCGGGTGAGGAAGCCGGCCTTCTTCAGGATGGGCCGGTTGTCCTCGCTGGCCAGCAGCAGAGCGCGGGAGATGCCGTGGCGCAGAGCGCCCGCCTGGCCGCTTACGCCGCCGCCCTTGACCGTAGCCACAATGTCCACCTTGCCCTCGCTGGCGGTGGCCACCAGGGGCTGACGGACGATCATCTTCAGGGTCTCCAGACCGAAATACTCGTCGATATTGCGGCCGTTGATGGTGATGGAGCCGGTGCCGCCGGGATAGACCTGGACGCGGGCGACAGAGGACTTTCTGCGGCCGGTGCCGTACAGATAGGGCTTCTTAGACTGATACATTTTCCTCTACCTCCTTATTCCGCAGCGTAGAGCTCGGGCTTCTGGGCCTGATGCTCGTGGGTGTCGCCGGCATAGATGTGCAGACGCTTGAGGGAGTCCTTGGTGACCACGTTGCGGGGCATCATGCCGCGCACGGCAACCCGCATGGCCAGCTCAGGCTTCTTCTCCATCATGTCCTTGTACTTGGTCTCCTTCAGGCCGCCCACCCAGCCGGAGTGGGTGCGGTACATCTTCTGCTCCAGCTTCTTGCCGGAGAGCGTGGCCTTGGAGGCGTTGATGACGATCACGTTGTCGCCGCAGTCGGCGTGGGGGGTGTAGGAGGGCTTGCGCTTGCCGCGCAGCAGGTCTGCGACGATGACGGCGGTGTGGCCCAGGGGCTTGCCCGCGGCGTCAACGACGTACCACTTGCGGACGATATTGCCCTTGTTTGCCATAAAAGTGGACATGTCGTGTTCTCCTTCTTTCGTTCCTTCGATACGCCGCGAAAGGCGGCCCGTACCGCGTCTCCTCCGGGGAAGACCGGCCGCCTGGGGCGGCCTATCGAAGGAAGCCTTGTATTTTTGCCCGAAATCAGGTACAATGCCCTGTGCGAGCAGATCCATTTATACCACAGTTCAGCAGCCCTTGTCAACAGCGTTTTAATTTATCAGATAGATTGCTCCTGATATCTCGTTTTTTCTTTGATTAGCTCCTATTTTCTCTGCCCCTATTTTCAATTTTCTCTCCGGGAGGTTCGCCTATGCAGCACATCCTATCTCTGGTCCGCCGGTGCGTGGAGGACTACAATATGATCGAAAGCGGCGACACGGTGGCCGTGGGCGTAAGCGGCGGCAAGGACTCCGTGCTCACCCTGGCCGCCCTGGCCAGGCTGCGCAGCTTCTACCCCAAGCGGTTCGAGGTGGCGGCCGTCACCATCGACAGCGGTGCGCCGGGGATGGATTTCACCCCCATTGCCAGGCTGTGCCAGGACCTGGAGGTGCCCTACCACCTGGTCAGCGTACCAATCTACGAGATCATCTTTGTCCACCGGCAGGAGAAAAACCCCTGCTCTTTATGCGCCAAGCTCCGCCGGGGCGCCCTGAGCACAGAGCTGAACCGGCTGGGCCTGCACAAGATCGCCCTGGGCCACCACTACGACGACGCGGTGGAGACCATGCTCATGAGCCTCTTCCTGGAGGGGCGGATCAGCTGCTTCCAGCCCGTGACCTACCTGGACCGCAGCCAGGTCACCCAGATCCGCCCCCTGCTGTACGTCCAGGAGCGGGACGTGCGGGGGGCGGTGCGGCGGCTGGGCCTGCCGGTGGTGTCCAACCCCTGCCCCGCCAACGGCTCCACCAAGCGGGAGGAGACAAAGCAGCTGCTCATGGAGCTGGAAAAGCGGTTCCCCCAGCTGAAAAAGAAGATCTTCGGCGCGATCCAGCGCTACCCCCTCTACGGCTGGAGCCTGGAGGAGGAGCAGCATTAGGGCCTGTCTGAAAATTGTCAACACGCCCAAACGGCAGACTTTTTTCCGGCCCTAGTGCCGGGTGACCTCCCCGGTGGCGCAGTCCACAAAATAGGTATACGTATCCGTGTCAATGCGCCACATGGGCAGCAGGCGCAGGGACGGCCCGCTGTGGAGCTCATAGACGCACCGGATCTCCTCCACCGCGCCGCACACGATTCCCGCCGTGGTGCGGTAGTCCAGAAAGCGCACCAGAGCGGTTACGCAGGTCATCCGCTCCGCTGGCGCGGGCACGGCGTCCTCCAGGTTTACATGGGCTCCGGACACCGAGGTAAGCATACCGCGTTCAAAACGCAGCGTCAGGCCGCACCCGGAGATGGGCACGCCGGAGAGCTGCTGGACCGCCGTGACGCTGCCGGTGCGGTTCTGGACCTGGAACTGGAGCTCCTCATAGCCGAACTGCTGGCAGAACTGCCGGCAGAACTCCGTGATGTCGTCCACTGGCAGGGTGAGGCGGCTGCCGTCAAAGCTGCCGCCGGACCGGAACTGAATGGTCCCGTGGTCCCCCTCATAGCTGTAGATGCCGCCGCCCTGGCTGGCCGCCGCCGCCTCGCTCCCCAGCAGCCAGGAGGCAATGGCCCGCTCCGTCTCGCTGCGGCGGGAGAGGTTCAGGGGGGTGAGGGACTGCTCCTCCAGATCAATCTGGACGGAGAGCTTCAGCTCGTTGGCCTCGTAGAGGGCCTGGAGCTGGCCGGCGGTGTCCGTCTCCGCCCGCCGGGCCTGGAGGTACTGGTAGCCCAGCAGCAGGAGAAGAAAGCCGTTGAGCAGCAGCAGGATCAGAATCGCTATGTTTTTCAGCCGGTAGGTCTCCAAAAGCCTGTCCCTCCTTCTCAGAGTCTGTCTTCACGATCTCAAGCGCCGGCTGGGGCTTTTTGCCCCGCTGGGCGAGACGATTTGCCATGCGCAAAGCATGGCAGATCATCTGCCTTGACCAGCCGGCATTTTCGGCAGTGGCTACAGGCTCTTGCTTTTTCTGCCTGTTTCTGCCCCTGAGCGGCATTTACCGGGTCATATTGTACCACTGATGACAGAAAAACGCAACCTATAGCAAGCTTCAGAATTGATGACAAATGCCCCGGACACTATCTTGAAAGCTGAGGCCCGGAGGACCGCTGCGCGGTCCCCCGGGCCTTCCATCTACTCCTCGCCCTGATGGACCAGGACAAACGCCTCCCCGGTCCGGCGGTAGACCGCCTCCACGTCGGTGTCCATGCACTTGAGCATGGGGTCCTCCCCCTCATAGAGGGCGCAGGTGCCGCAGGAGGAGCTGAGCCTCCGGGGCACCGGGGCCAGCCGTGCGCCGGTGATGCCCTCCTTTTTCAGGGCATTGCAGCTGCGCAGAGCCGCCAGATGGGTGTGGAAGGTGGCCACGTACTGTTCTGTGGTCATTATTTTGTCAGGGTCAGCTTGAAGTCTCCCTCAAAGTCGGAAACTGTCACCTGATACCCGGCGTTCCGGGCAAAGCGGGTCACATTCTCAACGGAGCACTGGTTGTCCACCGCAACCTCCAGCTTCCTGGGGCTGCCGTCCTTGACGGCCTTCTGCACCATCACCACGGGGGTGGGGCAGGAATATCCGCGTGCGTCTACCATAGCGCAACACTCCTTTATTATGTAGATAAAATCAGTTCAGCTTTTGCAGGTTCATCACAGAGATCACCGCCAGCACAACAAAGCCGGTCACCACGGCGACAGCCACAGGGCCTGTGCCGATGCCGGTGGCGGAGGAGGCCAGACCGAAGTTGTGGGACACCGCCGCACCCACGATGAAGCCAGTGACGGTGACTGCGGAGTCGGTGTTGCCCTCGCCGGCCAGGATCAGCTGGCGCAGGGGGCAGCCGCCCAGCAGCACGGAGCCCCAGCCCACCAGGACCATGCCCAGCAGGTTCCAAAGGGCCTCGGAGTGGGCGATGGGCTGCTCGGCAAAGCCCAGGTTGAACTTGTTCAGGATCAGGTTGCCCACCAGCACCGCGACAATAATGGCGGCAAAGGCGGAGATCAGCCGGAAGTCCCTGAACATCACCGCGTCACGGATGCCGCCCACCATGCACAGCCGGGAGCGCTGGGCCAGCGCGCCGATGACCAGCGCCACAGCCAGAGCCACCAGAATCGGAGCGGCCATGGAGCCGGGACCCTTGGCGCTGAAGACGATGAAGTCCGGGCCCAGCATCAGCAGCACCAGCAGAGCCAGCATCAGCACGGGGAAGACAAGGCCCTCGGCCATGGACTGCTGATAGGCGCGGCGGAGGCTGAAGCCCCGCTTGAGGAACAGGATGCCGATGAGGATGCCGATGGCGAAGCCCACCAGGCCCACCACCGCGTTCAGATCGCCGCCGCCGATGCGGATGACCATCCGCAGGGGGCAGCCCAGGAACACCAGCGCACCGATCATCACAAACACCGCCAGGATAAACCGGGTCATGGGGGAGGACCCGCCCTTGGGCCGGAACTCCTTCTTCACCATGGCGATGGCGGTGGAGCCCAGCACCAGACCGATGATCTCGGGACGGATGTACTGCACAATGCCTGTGCCCACCTCCGCGTCAAAGCCGGCCCGCTGGAAGTTCAGGGCTCCGGCGATGTCCCGCAGGAAGCAGGCGATGCAGAAGCCCATGTTGGCCGGATTGCCCAGGGCTGTCAGCAGCACCGCCGCCGCGCCCACAGCCAGACCCGTGCCGATGAGCAGGCCGTAGCGCTTGACAAAGCTCTCTTTTTGCATAGATTGTTTCTCCTCTCTCACTCCGAAAAAATTCCGGCGCGGCTGGCTGCCGCCCGGTTTAGGGAAATACAGGAAAGAGATACAGACTTTCCTGTATGAATAAATGGTATATGAACGGGGCGAAAAAAGCAAGTACATTTTCCCCGCCGCCTCCCCCCGCAAAAGGCCATTGCCAGGAGCGGCCTTTTGTGGTATCATACAAAAAGGCCATATTTCCCCGAAAGGCAGAAAAAACCGTCACTTTTTCCGCTTGTGCCGCTGTATTTTGTTTTGGACTGCGCAGGCGGAGATTTATTGAAATAATCTATAGGAGATGATGTCATGCCAGCCATTTATCTGGACAACGCCGCCACATCCTTTCCCAAGCCGCCGTCTGTGGCGGAGGCCATGGTCCGCTATCTGACGGAGGTGGGGGCCTCCATCAACCGGGGCGTATACGCCAGCGCCCAGGACGCGGGGATGACCACCCTGCTGCTGCGGGAGGGACTGTGCCGCCTGTTTCACCACGGCGATCCCACCCACTGCGTGCTGACGGCGGGGAACACCATGGGGCTGAACATGGTGCTGCGGGGGGCGCTGCGGCCCGGAGACCACTGCCTGGTCAGCGCCATGGAGCACAACGCGGTCATGCGGCCCCTCCGGGAGCTGGCGGACCAGGGGGTGGCGTTTGACCGCATCCCCTGCGACAGCGCCGGCCGGCTGGACCCGGCGTCCATCCCGCCCCTCCTCCGGCCCAACACCCGCCTGGTGGTGATCGCCCACGGCTCCAACGTCAGCGGCGCTGTCCAGGACGGGGCGGCGGTGGGCCGGATCTGCCGGGAGAGGGGCGTTCCCCTGGTATTGGACGCGGCCCAGACCGCCGGCCACTGGGACATCGACTTCACCGGCTGGGGCCTCTCGGCGCTGTCGGTCCCGGGCCACAAGGGACTCATGGGCCCCTCCGGCATAGGGGCCCTGCTGCTGGAGGCGGACTTTGCCCGGACCCTCGCGCCCATTGTCACCGGCGGCACCGGCAGCGCCTCGGACTCGGAGCGCCAGCCCGCCTACATGCCGGACCGGTTTGAGTCCGGCACCCCCAACCTGCCGGGGATCTACGGGCTCCAGGCGGCGGTGGACTTCATCCTGGAGACGGGGGTGGACGCCCTGCGCCGCCACGAGACGGAGCTGACGGCGCGGTTTCTGGAGGGGCTGCGGGATCTGCCCCGGGTCCGTCTGGCGGGCCCCCGGGAGCTGGAGAACCGGGCCGGGGTCATCTCCCTGGACTTTATGGACCAGGACAACGCGGAGGTCTCCTTCCGCCTGGAGCAGGACTACGGCATCCTCACCCGCTGCGGCCTCCACTGCGCGCCCTCGGCCCACAGGACCCTGGGCACCTTTCCCCAGGGGACGGTCCGCTTCAGCCCCGGCTGGTACTCCACGGCCTCGGACATTGACGCGGCCCTGGCGGCGGTGCGGGCGCTGGCGTGAGGCGTATTGGTCATCATTCTTTTTCTTGAAAGAAAAAGAATCAAAAAGAACTTTAGATGTGTTTATCCTGCCCTGATCCTTTGGACGGGGGCGGGAGAAGGAGGACGCTGTGCGAAGAAAAGACAGAGAGATCACGGATTTTGATGAGATCGTCTCCATTATAAAGAGGTGCGACGTGTGCAGGCTCGCCCTGAACGACGAGGAGTTTCCCTATATCGTGCCCCTCAACTTTGGGCTGGAGGTGCAGGGGGACCGGGTGTTCCTCTATTTCCACGCCGCCAGGGAGGGGAAGAAGCTGGATCTGATTGCCAGGGACAACCGGGCCTCCTTTGAGATGGACTGTGACCACAGTCTTATCCTCAGCGATGAGAAGATGAGCTGCACCATGAGCTATGCCAGCGTGATTGGCCGCGGGACCATCGAGTTGCTGCCGGAGGAGGAGAAGTACGAGGCGCTGAAGATCCTCATGAGACAGTACCGCGCGGAGGATTTTGCCTTCGACACGAAGCCCATGAAGGTCACCGCGGTTATGCGGATGACGGTCCTGGACATGGTGGGAAAGAGACGGAGCAAGGTCCATTAGGCGGGTCTGCCGGCGGCAAACTGGGAGGACAGGATGATGAAAAAGACGATTTTATATATCCACGGAAAGGGCGGGAGCCACCTGGAGGCGGCGCAGTACCAGAATAGCTGCCCGGGCTATACGGTGGTGGGCGCGGACTACGAGGTGGATTTCCCGTGGGTTGTGAAGGACCGGCTGAGAGCCGCCTATGACGCGGCCAGCAGGGACAGCGGACAGGTTGTCCTCCTGGCCAACAGCATTGGCGCGTATTTTGCCATGGACGCATTAGGGTCCTGCGGCGCGGCCCGGGCGCTGTTCATATCGCCGGTTCTGGACATGGAGCGGCTGATTCTGGACATGATGGGCTGGGCCGGTGTGACGGAGGAGGAGCTGCGGACACGGGGAGAGATCCCCACGGACTTCGGGGAGTCGCTCTCCTGGGAGTACCTGCGCTATGTCCGGGAGCACCCGGTCCGCTGGGATATTCCCACGGAAATTCTCTACGCAGACGGGGACCACCTCACCGCCCGGCAGACCGTGGACGCCTTTGCGGCCGCCCGCCGCGCCGGACTGACGGTTATGGAGGGCGGAGAGCACTGGTTCCACACCGGCGAGCAGCTGGCCTTCCTGGACCGCTGGCTGAGAGACAGGCTGGGGGAGAGGGGCGGAGAGCCCGCCCCTGCTTCGCCGGTGATAAGCACATGAGGAGAGGTGTTGGAAATGACTGTGATTTGGGCGATAGGGATCGCTCTGCTGGTGTTGGCTCTGCTGTGGCTGCTGCTCCTGCTGCCCCGGCAGGGCGCGCCGGGCTGGGAGGCCCTGGGGCGCGCCCGGTACGCCCACCGGGGCCTCCACAGCCTGACGGCGGGCCGCCCGGAGAACTCCATGGCCGCCTTCCGAGCGGCGGTGGAGCTGGGCCTTGGCGCGGAGCTGGATGTGCATCTGATGCGGGACGGCGCCCTGGCCGTGGTTCATGACAGCAGCCTGAAGCGGGTGTGCGGCCGGGAGGCGGTGATTGAGGATCTGACCGCGCCGGAGCTGGCCGGCTACCCCCTCCAGGGCACGCCGGAGACCATCCCCCTGCTGGAGGACGTGCTGGAGCTGTTTGCCGGCAGAGCGCCCCTCATCATTGAGCTGAAGGCGGAGCGCGGCAACGCCGCCGCCCTCACGGACGCGGTGATGGCCCGGCTGGAGGGCTGGCAGGGCACATACTGCATAGAATCCTTCCATCCGGCGGTGCTGCTGCGGCTAAAGGGGCGGTATCCACAGGTCCTGCGGGGGCAGCTGAGCCAGAATTTCCTCCGGGGCAGCGAGGCGGGCGGTCTGAGCTGGCCGGTGCGCCTGGCGCTGACCCTGCTGCTGACCACCGTCTTCACCCGGCCGGACTTCATCGCCTACAACTACCGGGACCGTGCCTGCCCCAGCCTGCGGCTGATGCGGCGGCTCTATGGGGTCCGGGAGGTGGGCTGGACCATCCGGGACCAGGCGGTGATGGAGGCCCTGGAGCGGGAGGGCGTTACGCCCATCTTTGAGGGGTTCGTGCCCTGAACTGGATAAGGCCGGTGCATTCAGAGACCGCTGCCGGCATCAGAAAAGGGGGAAGCGGGAGGACGCGCAGCGTCCTCCCGCTTCCTTTACGGGTTGGGGTCCTGCTCCTCTTCCTCCGCCGGCAGGGTCATGAGCACCATCTGGGGTCCGCCCAGGCCGCCGGTAAAGAGGGGGGTGATCCTCCACTTGTCCCTGTTCTCCGTCGGCTCCTCGTCCAGCGGGAGCAGTCGAATCCTGTCTGTCATCCTCTCTCACCTCGCCCTTAGAACCAGCATTCACCATCTCAAATACGCTCCGGGCAGGGCTTTTTCTGCTGTTCCCCGTTGAATTTTTTGGGAATACAGGGCATTGCTGTGAAAATTGACCGTGGCCGGCGGAAAATCCCAAGCCCAGCCAGCATTTTCGACGGTGAATACTGGCTCTTAGTCTGCCCTGATGGCGGCGGACTATGCCCCAAAACAGCTGCCGGCGGTCTTGTGTAAGACCGCCGGCGCTTCAGGCTGTGGCTGATTCTCTCAACACCCGCCCCCGAAAGGGTCTCGTCTTTCTCTCTCCCCTGGGTGCTGCTCTTGCCTTAACAATCCAGGAAAAATGGTCACACCGGCTCAGCAGGTAGCCCCGCCCACCAGATGCAGCTCCGCGTCCAGAATCTGCTGCTTGCGCTGGAGCAGATCGTCCGAGAGGAGCTGGGCCTCCACGTTCTCAAACCCAAGGCGCTCGATGGTCTTGGCAAACCGCTCGCCCGTCTTGCCCTGCTCCCGGAACAGAAGAATGGCCTTCTCAATAACATTGAGGGCCTCCTCCTTATCTGTAAAGACCTTGCTCAGCGCACGGCCCTGGGCCACCTTCTTGCCCCAGCGGCCGCCAATATAGATCTTATACCCATAGGTACCGCCGTCCATGGCGTCAAAGTGGCACTTGTCAACGCACCGGCCGCAGTTGTTGCAGATACTCTTGTCGATCTCCGCCACGCCGTCGCTCAGCGTGGCCGCGCCCATGGGGCAGGCCTGGACCACGCCGCACTTCTTGCACCCGTTGCACTCGTCCGGGTCCAGGTTGGGAATCCGCTGGCCGATAATGCCCAGATCGTTCAGATCCGGCTTGACGCAGTTGTTGGGGCAGCCGCCTACGGCAATCTTGAACTTGTGGGGCAGGCGGACCGTGTGGTAGCCCTCGTAGAACCTGTGGTGAATCTCCTCGCTGAGGGCGAAGGAGTCCAGCAGGCCGTACTGGCAGGTGGTGCCCTTGCAGGCCACCACGGGCCGCACCAGGGAGCCGGTGCCGCCGGTGACAAGGCCCTCCCGGGCGATGTAGGCCCGGAAATCCTCGATCTTGTCGTAGGGGATGCCCTGGACCTCAATGGTCAGGCGGGTGGTGAAGGTGATATTCCCGTTGCCGAACTTCTCCGCCGCCTCGGCAATGCACTGCTGCTGGGCAGCGGTGATCTTGCCGTTGACGGTGATGATGCGGCCGGAGAAGTTGTCGGTACCCTTGTTGCTGAGAAATCCCAGGGCCTTGACCCGCTTCTCATCGGTAGGGCTGACGGTTAGTGTTGCCATATCCTTTGTTCCTCCTGTTTTTATAGCATAGTGTTCCCCAGGCGGGGCGCGTTACTCCTCGCTCTCAAACTCCGTAAAGGTTACGCCGCCCTCCAGCACCCTTGTGTTGGTATAGCCGTAGTGCTTGAGCCGGTTCTGGGTCAGATACGCCCGCTTGCCCTTGGTGCACACCAGGAGCAGCTTCGCGTCCTTGGCCAGACCTGCCACCTCGCCTGTCACATCCGGCAGGTTGAGATACCTCCGGCCGGGCAGTGAGGGGGCCTGGGCGCAGTCGATGACCTCCCAGCCCTCCGCCGCGCCGGCGGCGTACTGGGCGGGCGTGATGGACTCCAGCGCGCCGTCCAGCTTGTTGAGCAGAATGTTGACGCTGTGGGCAAAGGGGTGGATAGCGGTGGAGAAGGGGGGCGCGTAGGCGAAATCCATGGCCGCCAGCTGGTCCACCGTGGCACCCAGGGAGATGGCGGTAACGGCGATGTCCGTCACCTTGTCCACCGCGCCCCTGCCCAGCACCTGAACGCCCAGCAGCTTCCGGGAGCTCCGGCCGGCGGTGAGCTTGACGATGAACACGTCCGCGCCGGGGTAGTAGTGGGCCTTGTCGTCCACCACAGTGGTGACGGTCTCCACGTCCAGGCCCTCGGCCCGGGCGGCGGTCTCGGTCAGGCCGGTGCGGCCGGTGCTCCAGCCGCCGGGCAGCTTGGCCACGCCGGTGCCCAGCACGCCGGGGTAGGCCAGATCCCGGCCGGCCAGATTCTGGGCCAGGATGCGGCCGGCGATGTTGGCGGTGGAGCCCATGGGGGACCAGGCCGCCTTGCCGGTCTGGCGGTTGGCAACCATGGCGCAGTCGCCGGCGGCGTAGATATCCTCCACATTGGTGCGCAGGTGGGCGTCCGTCAGAATGGCGCCCTTGCACATCTCAATGCCGCTGCCCTCCAGGAAGGCGGTGTTGGGCCGGATGCCGATGGCCAGCACCAGGGCGTCGGCCTTCATGGCCCGCTTGCTGGTGAGGACCTTCTCCACCTTCCCATCGCCCTCCACGCCCTCCAGGGCCACGTTGGTCAGGGGCATCACGCCGGCCTCTGCCATCCGGTTTTCCACAAACTCGCTCATCTCCGGGTCCAGGAAGTTGGGCAGCACGTGGGGGGCAAAGTCGATCACCGTGGTCTTCACGCCCTTGACGGCCAGATTCTCCGCCACCTCCAGGCCGATGAAGCCGCCGCCGGCCACCACGGCCCGCTTGATCTCCCCCGCCTCCAGGGCCTCCCGGAGGGCGATGGCGTCGTCAGGGGTGCGCATGACGAACACATTCTTCAGCTCCAGGCCCGCCACCGGGGGGAGGAAGGGGGACGCGCCGGTGGCAATGACCAGCTTGTCATACCCGTAGTCCTGCTCCTGGCCGGAGGACAGGTCCCTGGCCGTTACCCTGTGCTCCGCCGGATGGACGGCCACGGCCTCGGTCTGGGTAATCACCCTGGCGCCGGTGAGGCCGGCAAACTTCTCCGGCGTGTTGACGATGAGCTGGCCCTTGTCCTGGATGACGCCGCCCACGTAGTAGGGCAGGCCGCACCCGGCGTAGGAGATATCCTTGCCCTTGGTGAGGACCGTCACCTCGCAGTCCCGGTTCTCCCGCAGCAGCTTGGCCGCCACCTTGGTGCCCGCCGCTACGCCGCCTAAAATCAGTACCTTCATTGTATCGTCTCCTTTGCCATTATTTTTGTCAGCATCCTTTTTCTCAAGAAAAAGGATCAAAAAGAACCTTTCAGAGGACCTCCGCCAGCGCCCGGATATAGTCCGGCGCAGAGCCGCAGCAGCCCCCCAGCAGGGACGCCCCCGCCTGGGCCAGGACCGCCATGTGGCGGGCAAAGTCCCGGGGGCCCATGGTGTAGACCGCCCGGCCCAGCTCGTCGATCACCGGCAGGCCCGCGTTGGGCTTGGCGATGACGGGCACCGCCGCCGCCTCCGCCAGGGTGCGGACCACCGCCTCCAGCTGGTCCGGCCCCACGGAGCAGTTCACCCCCACGGCGGCGGCCCCCAGCTCCTGGGCGGTGAGCAGGGCCTCCAGGGCCGTGCCGCCGAAGGGGACCGTGCCGTCCGCCTCCACGGAGAAGGAGCAGAGCACCGGCAGGCCGCACACCGCGCCCGCCGCGTCCAGGGCCGCGGCGGCCTCGTCGATCCCCATCAGCGTCTCCACCGCCAGCAGATCCGCCCCCGCCTCCGCCAGGGCCTCCATCTGCTCCCGGTACACATCATATGCCTCCCCGTAGGAAATAGGCCCCAGAGGCTCCAGGGGCTGGCCCAGGGTGGAGAGATCGCCGGCCACCAGGGCCCGGCCCCCGGCGGCCTCCCGGGTCAGGCCCACCAGGGCCGCGTTGAGGGCTCCCAGCTCCCCGGCCAGGCCAAAGCGGTCCAGGGCCGGACGGTTGGCGGAGAAGGTGGGGGCCATCAGGATCCGGCTGCCCGCGTCCACATAGGCCCGCTGGAGGTCCAGCAGCGCCGTGGGGTGGTCCAGCACCCACCTCTCCGGCGGTACGCCCACCGGCATCCCCGCCACCCGCAGATTGGAGCCCGTGGCCCCGTCCAGCAGCACCGGGCCGCCGGCGGCCATAGCCGCAAAAGCTTGTCGCGTCATCTCGTCCTCCTCCCGGACCGGAGCCCGCCTTTTTCACGGCTCTATGATACAGGAAAACCCGGCCGATTGCAAGGCCCCCCTGCAAGACCGGGGGCAAAAAGCGCCGGACCGGCCCTTTCCCGGGACTTTGGCGCATTCCGCTGAAGCCGGCGGCCCCCTTTTATCGGAATTTCCAAATCCAAGGGAGAAATTATTAAAAATTTATGAATTTATTTTGAAGAGGACCATTGCTTTTATGGGAAAACCTGTTATACTAATTATCATCTGCGATTATGCCCACCGATTGCCGATTTTTTCGGTATGAAGTGTTCCGGCCTGGGTAAACTGTACCTATCGGCCGATATATTAAAAAGAGGTGCAAATCTTTGACCAAGTATATTGTCGAGGGCGGACGTCCCTTGTTTGGAGAGATCCACATCAGCGGCGCGAAAAACGCGGCCGTTGCGATTATTCCCGCTGCCCTGATGGTCAGCGGCCCCTGCCGCATTGAGAACATTCCCCAGATCAGCGACGTTACCCTCCTGCTGGGGATTTTGCAGGAGCTGGGCGCGAATGTGCGTTATGTAAACCCGCATACGGTGGAGGTGGACTGCTCCCGGCTCCGCAATGGCCGCGTGCCCTACGAGCTGGCCCGCCGCTGCCGCGCCTCCTACTATATGCTGGGGGCTCTGCTGGGCCGCTTCGGCAGCGCGGACGTGGCCCTGCCCGGCGGGTGCGACTTCGGCGGCACCCGGCCTATTGACCAGCACCTCAAGGGGTTCCGGGCTCTGGGGGCCCAGGTGGACACCCAGAGCGGCTTTGTTATGGCGGAGGCCGCCGGCGGCCGCCTGAAGGGGACCAGCATCTTTTTGGACAAGGTGTCCGTGGGCGCGACCATCAATATCATGCTGGCCGCCGCCCTGGCCGAGGGCATGACGGTCATTGAGAACGCGGCCAAGGAGCCCCATATCGTGGACGTGGCCAACTTCCTCAACTCCATGGGCGCCAACATCATGGGCGCGGGCACCGACGTGATCAAAATCCGGGGGGTGGACCGCCTGCGGGGCGGCAGCTACTCCATTATTCCCGATCAGATCGAGGCGGGGACCTATATGGCCGCGGTGGCGGCCTGCGGCGGCGAGGTGAAGCTGTGCAACATCATCCCCAAGCACATGGACTGCATCACCGCCAAGATGAGCGAGATGGGGGTGGAGATCCAGGAGGTGGACGACAGCCTGCTGGTCAGCCGCATCGGGCCCCTGGTGCGCACCAACATCAAGACCATGCCCTATCCCGGCTTTCCCACGGATATGCAGCCCCAGATCGCCGCGGCCCTGTGCCTGGCCCGGGGCACCAGCATCATCACCGACAGCGTGTGGAACAGCCGCTTCCGCTACACCGACGAGTTTAAGCGCATGGGCGCGCAGCTCCAGGTGGACGGCAATCTGGCTATCATCGAGGGTGTGGAGCGCCTGACGGGGGCGCAGCTGGAGGCCTGCGACCTGCGGGCCGGGGCGGCTATGCTCATCGCGGCTCTGGCGGCCCACGGCATCAGCGAGATTACCAATGTACAGTATATCGAGCGGGGCTACGAGGACGTGATCGGCAAGATCCGCGCCATCGGCGGCAGCATCCGGGCCGTGGAGGTGCCGGAGGAGGAGCTGGTGGTGGGCTCTGCGGGATAGATCGCGCATCCCCCTTTTCGGGGGATGCTTTGCTATGCCCGGACCACTGACATAAGACGAGGTAACTATGACCACCTTCCAGACCTTTGCCAGCTCCTCCTCCGGCAATGCCTCCCTGCTCTCCGCCGGGGGGACCCATCTGCTCATCGACATCGGCGTCTCCTGCCGCCGGGTGTGCCAGGCCCTGGCGGCCCGGGGACTGAAGGCGGAGGATCTGGCGGCGGTGCTCATCACCCACGAGCACTCCGATCACATCAGCGGACTGGCCACCTACATCAAAAAGTACCGCACCCCCATCGTGTGCACCCCGGGCACGGCCCGCCAGCTGGCCTTCCGTCTGGCGGGGATCGAGGATCTGCTGCGCCCGGCGGCCCTGGGGGAGACTGTCGCCTTTCCGGAGGCGGAGGTGACGCTGCTGCCCACCAGCCACGACTGCCGGGAGAGCGCGGCCTTCCACATCGCCGGCCCGGACGGGGCGGTGGGCTATCTCACCGACACGGGATACATCATCGACGAGACAGGCCGCCGCCTGCTGGGGGCGGACCTTCTGGTGCTGGAGAGCAACCACGACGAGGACATGCTCCTGGCCGGGCCCTACCCCTATGCCCTGAAAAAGCGGGTGCTGGGCCCCCAGGGCCATCTGAGCAACCGAGCCGCCGCCCTCTACGCCGTGGACGCTGCCCGGTTCGGTGCGCGGACCATCCTGCTCTCCCACCTGAGCCGGGACAACAACACCCCGGCCCTGGCCCTGGAGACCGTGGGCAGACCCCTGGCCCAGGCGGGCTGGACGGGCCGTCTGGCCGTGTCCCCACGGGACGGGACGGGGGAGATCTACACCCTGGAGGGGGCGGCCGCATGCAGAGGGTGACGGTGGTGTGCGTGGGCAAGCTGAAGGAGCGGTTCTACGCGGAGGCGGCGGCGGAGTACGTGAAGCGGCTGGGCCGGTACTGCCGGCTGGAGCTGGTGGAGCTGCCGGAGCAGCGGCTGCCGGAGAACCCCTCCCCGGCGGAGATTGAGCGGGCCCTGGCCCGGGAGGCGGAGGCCATCCGCGCCAAGCTGCCCCGGGAGGCCGCCGTGACGGCCCTGTGCATCGAGGGGGAGACGCGCTCCAGCGAGGCGCTGGCGGCGCTGCTGGGCAGCTGGGGCAGCCAGAAGGCTCTGGCCTTCGTTATCGGCGGATCTTATGGACTGCATCCGTCGGTGAAGACGGCGGCCCGGCTGCGGCTGAGCATGTCCCCCATGACCTTTCCCCACCATCTGGCCCGGGTGATGCTGCTGGAGCAGATCTATCGGGGATTCCAGATCCTGGAGGGCGGGAAGTACCATAAATAGGGGGCTCTTTTTCTCTATAAGTTAAATTACAGAGGTGCTTTACAGACTGCTGACATTCAGACTGCCGGCAGTCAGTAAAACACCTCTGAAGTTCTTTTTTCTGCTTTTTCTTTCAAGAAAAAGCAGCAGAAAACCTACACCCCACGCAGCTGGCGGATATTCTCCTCGCTGAGCTGGTGGCTCACCGCCATCTTGCGGATGATCTGCTTGACCGTATTCTCCAGATCCGTGCCCTCACGGTAGTCGGCGGGGTAGATGAAGTCCACCCGGCCCTGGCGCAGCAGCTGCTCCACCCCGCGCCGGTTGACCGCCTGGTAGACCGCGATGGCCTGGCCGCCGTAGGCCCGCATCATCTTCATGCAGGGCACGTCGCTGAGGCCGTCACCAATGTAGATCATGTTGGTGAAGGGCACCCGCTTGCTGTCGTCGGGCATGGAGTCGTTGAGGGTCTTGTCGTCGGACACGTCCAGCACCCCCTTGTTGATCCGGTAGACAAACTGGGTCTTTGCGGTGAAGTTCACCGCCAGGCGGGGCCACGCCGGCGCGCCGTCCCGGTCATAGTAGAACTCGCTGGCGTAGATCTCCTTGAAGGCGCCGGCAATGGCGCTGCCGTCGATGATCTCCCGCAGGCCGGAGGAGATGACGTAGTGCTCCACCTCCACCCCCACCAGCCCCCCGTAGCGGTTGATCCGGTCAAACCAGTCCGTCACCCCGGGGAAGAAGGAGATGCTGCGGCCGCAGTGGTTCAGGCTCTGCCGGGTCAGGGGCAGGCCCAGCTCCCGCGTCTTGCGGATCATGGTGTACATATACGCCAGCACGCTGTCCATGCGCTCCCGGCAGCCGAAGGTGTTGGCCTCCCGCCAGAAGTCCCCGGGGGCCATGCCCAGGCTGGGAATGAAGGCGTAGTTCTGCATGTCCTGGGTACACAGGGTCTTGTCAAAGTCGTAGAGCAGGGCAACGATGGTCCTATGTCCCTCCATGGATATTCTCCTCTCTTTCTTGCGCTTTCCCCCGGAGGGGGCGGCATATGGACTTTTTTTCGCGGGGCGGCGGGGTTACCCGATCCCCCGGAGCTGCTCCATGGTCTCCCCCAGCCGCGCCAGCAGATCCGATGGCAGGGGCAGCCGCTCCAGTGCCGGACCGTTGGGGGACAGCCGGTTGCGGGCGCCCATGAACACCCCGCCCAGGTAGGTGGACGAGTACTGCCACTCCCCACGCAGGCAGGAGAGCAGGCTCAGCGCTCCGGAGCTGAGAGCCGGGGCCACGTAGGGCTTGAAGCCCATCTCCCGCATGTCCAGGTTGGCGTGCTTGGTTTTCTCCGTCAGCTCCCGGGACAGGGCCCCGTCGTAGCGGGACAGGGAGTTGGCCACCACCAGCCCCTCCCCGTGGGGACCGTAGGACCGGCCGTCCGACAGGAAGTCCGCGAACCGCGGATCCCGCTGGGCGTAGTACCGGGCCCGGGCGTTCATGACCCCCAGCCCAAAGCCCCGTACCTGGTGGGGAAACAGGCCCTGAAAGTCCAGCTCCCCGGCCTCGTTCCGGTTGCTCTCCAGCAGCGCCGCCCGGCACAGGGGATCCACCGGGTCACTGACCACGCAGAACATGCCCCGGAATCCACAGTCCCGGGCCTGCCGGGCGTAGGCGGCGGCCAGGGGGCGGTTGAGCTCGTACTGCGCCATGCGCACGTCTCCCTTTTTCACCGCCGTGTCCGGCACAAACCGGGAGGCGCAGAAGAGGAACACGTCGCAGTCAAAGATCTCCTCCGGCCTCACGATCTCCACCCGGGGCAGCTCCGTGGCGATCTGGCCCAGCTCAAACTCCCACCGCTCCGGGACCTTCTCCCGAACGTCGCAGAGCCCCAGGGTGGAGATCACGTCCCCGCCCAGGAGCTTCAGCCCCATGGCCAGGGTGCTCCCCACGTCCCCCAGGGCCAGCAGGCTGACCCGGACCTTCTCCCGCCGGGGCGGCAGGTTCAGCAGCTCCTCCCACCGGGGATGGGCCCCGTTCACCGCCCGGACCCGCCCGGCGGCAATGGCCGCCGTAAGCTCCGGCGGCAGGGGGGGCGCCGGGGTGCTGGCGTCCAGGGTCTCCGGGCCCTCCGAGACCGTCAGCAGGGCTGGGTCCGTCACGGCAAAGGTCTCCCGGCCCGCCAGGGGCGGACGGCGAAAGAGCCAGATCACCTCCCCCGTCTCCGGCAGGCGGTTCAGAGGCTGGCCGGAGAACAAGTCCTCTGTGTATATTACATGATTTTTATACGAATAGTATGCCATGTTCCGCTCCTTATGGAAAATAGATTGACAGGGCCCGGACGGCCTGCTATACTGGCGTGGACAACTGCATAGCAATGATGTCTTCAGGGCAGGGTGAAATTCCCGATCGGCGGTACAGTCCGCGAGCGCGCAGGCGCTGATTTGGTGCAACTCCAAAACCGACAGTATAGTCTGGATTCGAAGAAGGTGTGTTGAAAAGCGTCAGGATACGTCCGCCTTTCTCCACTCTTTTCTCCCTGTCCGGAAACGCCGCTCTGTTGACATGCTTCAATACACCTGAGATCTGAACACCTGAAGGGCATTCCATGCTTTCAGGTGTCCATTTTTTTCAGGAGGTTTTTTCGATGAAGGACAAGGCAAGGAAGATCACGGCAATGGGCGCGCTCTGCGCCCTGGCCTACACGGCGACAGCCGTGGGGCGGGTCCCGCTGGTGCTCTTTTTGAAGTACGATCCCAAGGACGCCGTCATTGCGGCCGGCGGCCTGGTCCTCGGGCCGCTGGCCGCGCTTGCGGTCACGCTGGCGGTTTCCCTGGCGGAGATGCTTACAATCAGTGAAAACGGCGTTCTGGGCTGGATGATGAACGTTATCTCCAGCTGCTCCTTCGCCTGTACCGCCGCCCTGGTGTACCGGAGGCGGCCCGGCCGGTCCGGCGCCGCGCTGGGGCTTTTCTGCGGGTGGGGGTGCATGATCCCTGTGATGCTGCTGTGGAACTATCTGGCGGCGCCTATCTGCCCGCGGGAGGCCGTGGCGGAGCTGCTGCTGCCGGCCTTTCTGCCCTTTAACCTCATCAAGGGCGGCCTCAACGCGGCCCTGGCCCTGGCGCTGTACAGGCCCGCGGTCAGGTGCATCCTCCCTACCCGATGACAATCTTGAAGTTGGCCTGGAGCCGCCGGAGCATCTCCACGTCGTTATCCAGGTAGGTGGACGCGGCGCGGCTGAGATCGTAGCCCATGCAGCTGCCCTTGTCCGGACACAGGGGCAGGATCACCGCCTCCCCCAGCCGGCCCAGGGTCAGGTTCCGGGCGTACAGGGCCCGGTACTCCGCCTCCAGGGCCAGCAGAATGTCCCGGGCGTTCTCCAGGCACGTCAGGCTCAGCCGGTAGGTGGAGCCGTCGGCGCAGTCCTCGCTGAGATCCGGGGCCGCATAGGGGAAGATCCGGTTCACCGCCGGCTGGAGGCCGCCGGCCATGGGCTCGCTGCGGCGCACCGTGTCCCCGCCGATGAAGGGGTACAGGGTGGACTCCACAAACCGCATCCGCAGATTGGGCAGGTAGTACACGCTGTCCACCGGGTAGCCCAGCTGCTCCATGGTGTCCCGGCCCACGCCGGTGAGGTAGCCCACCAGCACCTGGCGCACCTGGGCGCCGCTCTCCGCGAGCAGAGGGGCGATGCGCCGGATCCGCTTGCCGTCGTGGAGCATGTCGTCCACCAGGATCACCGGCCGGCGGAAGGCCTCGATGGTGCGCACCTGGTCCGCCAGGGGGGAGTAGAAGGGGTAGGCCTCAATGGCGTAGCTGGAGAGGTCCGGCTCGTAGACCTTGTCCGTGTGGAGGGTCTTGGTCACCGTGTTGGGCACCGCTACCCCCCGCAGGATCTTGCCGAAGGGCACGCAGATGCACTCGCCCAGGGTCCGGGGCTGGGTGGGCTGGACGCTGACGCCGTTGCAGGCGGCGATGCGCTGCAGCAGGCGCTGGTAGATCACTCCGGCGCTCATGCTCAGCACCAGGCACCCGGGGTACATCTCTGTCAGGGACCGCTGGAGCCGCCGGTGGGCGTTGGCCACGGCCGCCAGCACCCGGGGATTGGAGGAGAGGGGGGCCTTGATGGCCGTGTCCACGTTCCGGGTGAGCACGATGGGCCGCCGCATGTCCACCGCCAGGGCCTCCGGCTCCCCCGTCTCCTCCGGCAGGGCGGCAAAGCCCTGGAGGGCCAGGATCTCCCGCACGCAGGGCGCGGCGGGCTCCGCCGGGAGGAAGAGGCCGTAGGCGTACTCCTGCCGCAGGGCCAGGGTGATGGCCTCCGTCAGCAGCAGCTGGCACAGATCCAGCTGCCCCGGCCCCCGGGGCGCCCAGATGCCGCTGAGCAGCAGCACCCGGCCCCCGGTCTCCCGGCGGACAAAGGCGCACAGGGGGGCGCTGCCCAGGCGGGTGAAGAGCTGGTGGGAGTCCAGGCAGCGGAAGGCCGCGAAGCCCAGCACCGCCTCCCCCTGGCGCAGCAGGAGCACCCGGTCCCCCAGCTGCCGCAGCCGGCCGCACAGAGCCGCCCTGCCGGGATGCTGGGCCAGCACGGAGGCGCACAGCAGGGCCTCCGCCTCCTCCGTCAGCTCCAGGTACTGCTGGAAGTCCAGCTCCTCCACCCGCAGCAGAGGCTTGTCCTGGGGCTCCCGGCGGTAGAGGCCGTGGAGGTAGATGAACTCCTGGGCCACCGGGTCAATGAGGTTGGACACGTCCCGGCCCTGGTCAATGGCCTCCCGGATACGGGTGGAGCTGATCTCCTCCAGGTGGGGCGGCAGCTTCAGCTCCGTCACATGGCCGGTGATCCCCTCATAGGAGGTCCGTCCGCCCCGGCCGCGGCGGAAAATGATGTGGTCAAAGCCGTGGATGGAGCCCTCGCAGGGGGCCTGCCGGTAGGAGGACGCCCCCTCCACCACGTCGCTGCCCACCACCATGGCCACCTCCCGGCCCGGGAGGGCGCGGCGGAGGGCCAGGAGGTTCTCCGGGTTGGCGATGTTCACCGGGAAGTCCTCGGGGAAGATGTCCACGTGGAACTCGTCCGCCGTGGACATGGCCGCCAGGCGGCGGCGGATCCGGTGGGGCTGGGTCTTCTTGGACCAGGAGAACTCGTCGATGGCCAGCAGCACCTCGTAGCCCAGATCCCGGATGGCCCGGACAATGCCCTTGTGGGAGAGGGTGAAGGGGTCGAAGGTGCCGGGGAAGAAGGCCACCGGCCGGGGCTCCTGGAGAGGGAAGCCGCCGTGGAGGATCTCCTGGGCCGTGATGAAGCGGTAGATCCGCCCCAGCATGTCCGCCCGGTAGTAGAAGGTCAGCTCCCCCTCCTGGTCCTCCCCGATGAGGGAGGCGATCTTCTTCATGGTCAGCAGGAAGGCCTGCCGCTTCTCGTGGACGCCCAGCCGCCTGGATCCGAACACGTGGCGGCCCAGCACGAACATGGCCTCCTGGCGCACCTCGGCCCGGATGCCCGCCAGGCCCCGCATCAGCATCCCCAGCAGCCGCTCCCGGCGGCCCCGGTAGTCCCCGTCCGCTTCCGGGAACCGGGAGCGGTAGGTGTCGTACTCCTCGTACATCACCCCCACCGTGTCCAGGGCCGCCGACACCACCCGGCTGTTGGTGGAGCAGAGGTAGTCCTCCAGCTCCGTGAGCATCTCCTCCAGCTGGGAGGGGGGCAGCCACAGGCAGAAGGCCCCCAGATAGCCGGGAATGTACTTGGAAAACTCCTGCTGCCCGATCTCCAGGCCCCGGCCCAGCTCCACCGCCACCTCGTTGCGCTCCCCGGCGCTGAGCAGGGGGGCGATGACCAGCAGGGCGCTGCCGGCGGCGTGGCGCACGGTCACCCGGTCGCTGACCTTCACCAGGTTGGTCAGGTGGGTGGCGATGTGGAGCAGGCGGCCCCCGCCGGTCTGGGCGAAGGCGGTGAGCAGGCGGATATTGACCTCCTTGACGATCCAGGGGGTGGCGGTTTTCAGGTTGTCCAGGAAGATCTCCGAGACCGTGTCCTCGTCCAGCGCCACCGTCCGGTCCGGGTCCCCCATCTCCGCCACCAGCTGGTCCCGCAGCAGCGAGAGGGTCCGCTCCCCGGCGCAGGATACGTCCCGCAGGGCGTGGAGGATGACGTCCTGGGTGGCGATGGCCGGGCGCAGGTAGTCCATCAGCAGCACTGCGGCCAGACGCACCGTGGCGTCCTCCCGCCCCGCCAGGGCCTGGGCGAAGAGAAGCAGGTCATAGCGCTGCCGGTCCCCCAGCTCCTCCATGGGCAGGGCTGTGGCGGTCTCCAGCAGCTGGAAGGCCGTCTCGTCCTCCAGCCGCTCCGGCCGGCGGTAGAAGCGGAGAAATTCCCGCAGAAAGTCCTCCCGCCGCGCCTGCTCGCAGGCGCGCAGCAGGGAGTTGACCACCATTTTCAGGGTGAAGCTGACCCAGCGGCGGTGCTGGACCATCAACTTCCGGTCCGGGTAGATGATCCTGTCCAGATACAGCCGCCACTGGTCCATGTCCGTCACGGACCGGGGATCCGGCGTCCAGCCGGCCGGCCGCTCCTTGGCGTAGCCCGCGTGGAAGCGGGCGATGATCTCCCCCATGAGGGCGGCGGCCTGCCGGCGGATGTCCCCCTCCCGGTGCATCAGAAGCTCGTAGAGAAAGGCCAGGGTCTGGACCTTCTGGGGGGTGCTGAGGTAGACGGAGTAGGACTCGAATACCCCCAGGTAGGCCCGCAGCCGCCGCCAGTCCGTCTCCCCCCGGGCCAGCTCCAGAAGGCCCGCGAAGCTCCGCTGGCCGGTGAGCCGACTCATGAGGGCGACATTGTGCTCCACGCCCAGCAGCCGCAGGGCCTCCACCGTCTCCTCCTGGCGCATGAGGGCCGGGTCCCGCCGGGCCGCCGCCGGGGCGGAGACGCCGGAGAGGGTGGTGTCCACCCCCAGGCTCTCCATGTACCGCTCAAAGTCCCGCAGCTTGGCGTAAACAAAGGTGTACCGGGTCCGCTTGGCCTCGGTGACGTTGTCCAGCTTGTTGAGGATCACGTCAAAGGCCTCCTGGAGGGTGGAGATGCGGGTGATCTCCCGGCCGTCGGGGCCCCGCTCCTGCTTGACCCGGAAATCGGCGTAGATGAGGGCCAGGCTCTCTGCGGACAGGTAGTCCAGCTCCAGATCCCATACCGAGTGGTTGGCGGCCACGTAGCCGATGTCCGCCATGTGCCGCCGGGAGAACCACAGGTCCGTATAGTGGTAGTGGAGGTAGGGCACCCGCTCCCCGGGCCGGCAGCCGAACTTGCCGATATCGTGGCCTGCCGCGCCGGCGGACACCAGGGCCAGGTCAATGGGGGCGCCCGCCGCCTTCAGGCCCCGGGCCGCCCACATGGCCACGTGGTGGACCCCGGCGATGTGCTCCAGGGTCCGCCAGGGGGTGGCCTCCAGGCCCAGGCGCATCATCTCGTAGACGTACTCCCTCCGGTAGGCGCGCAGGAACAGGCGGTAGCTGTCCTGGTGGGCGCTGCCGGAGAGCTCTTCCTCCTCCAGCAGCGCCAGATCCCACATGGGGTCCGCCGCCAGCTGGGACCGCTCCGCGTCAAAGAGGACCTGGAGCAGGGAGAGGAAAAACACCGCACCCGCCCCATGCTCCTCCAGCCGGGGGTCCTTCTCCGGGAACATGGACTTGCGGGCAAAGTCGTAGGCAAAGGGGATCCAGCCCTCCTCCGGCGGGGGGCTGAGGCGGTCCAGCTCCTCCCGGCACAGGGAGAGCACGCCGCCGCAGCGGATGCGGGTCCCGTCGTAGAGGGGGACAAAGCGCTGGAGGAAGTTCTGCTCCTCCAGCAGCTGCCGGAGCGTCTCCCGCCGCCCGGCCAGATAGCGGACCGCCGGCTGGGTGGTGAGCCGGCGAAGAAGACTGGACGACATCTGCCGGATGCGTTTTTTGTTCATGGCGCGCCTCCTCGGTTCGTTTGTATCGGTGCTTACTTCACCGGGATTTCTGACGTTCGGGTACATTATGCACCAAACCGCGGCGATGTGCAAGCAAAATGGGAAGAAAAGTTCCAGATCGGGCGGGAAAAAGACAGAGCCCCCTCTCCCGGACCGGGAGAGGGGGCGGCGCGGCGCGTCAAAGAAGCCCTCCGCAGGAGTTTCGCGCCCGCAGGCGCGAAATAAATTTTGATTGTTTTTCCCGCGGCGTGTACGTGGGAAAAACACGTTGCACGAAGCGAGCGTCGAGTTGTACGCTGAAGGCGTACAGCGAGGCGCAGAGCGGAGTGAAACCATACTCAAAAAAGCGGCGAAGCCGCTTTTTTGACCAGCGGAGCGCCCCCTATCCCGGTCCGGGAGAGGGGGCGGCGCGGCTGCGGGCGGTCAGCGCAGAATCTCCTCCACCACCGGGCTCAGCCACTGGCCCTGGAGGTCCTCAATGCGGCCCTGGTCCGCCAGCTGGGCCAGGGCGGGGTCAATGGGCATGCGGGAGAGAAGCTTCAGGCCGTGGGCCTCCGCCGCGGCCTGGGTCCGGCCCTGGCCGAAGAGGGGGATCTCCCGGCCGCAGTCGGGACAGAGCAGGTAGCTCATGTTCTCCACCACGCCCACAATGGGCACATCCATCATCTCCGCCATCTTCACCGCCTTCTCCACCACCATGCTCACCAGATCCTGGGGGGAGGCCACGACGACGATTCCGTCCAGGGGGAGGGACTGAAACACGCTCAGGGCCACGTCCCCGGTGCCCGGAGGCATGTCCACGAAGAGGTAGTCCACGTCCCAGATCACGTCCGTCCAGAACTGGGTAACCACGCCGCCGATCACCGGGCCCCGCCAGAGGACCGGGTCCGTCTCGTTGTCCAGCAGGAGGTTGACGCTCATGAGCTGGATGCCGGAGGAGGTGGGTACGGGGAGCATCCCCCGCTCGTCCGCCATGGCCCGCTGGTGGACGCCAAAGACCTTGGGGATGGAGGGGCCGGTGACGTCGGCGTCCAGAACGCCGACAGCGCGGCCCGTCCGGCGGGTCAGCACCGCCAGCTGGCTGGTGACCATGGACTTGCCCACGCCGCCCTTGCCGGAGACAACGCCGTAGACCTTATCCACCCGGGCGGCGGGGTTGTGCTCCTTCAGAAGGGACTGGGGCTGGGTGCGCTCCCCGCAGCTCTCGCCGCAGGTGCTGCAATCATGGGTGCATTCTGACATGGTGATTCTCCTTTATGCTTTTCATTTTCGGTTGTGTCCTATTCATCATCCCCCGAAAGGCCTCGCGGGGCCCTGGGGGGCGAATGCCTACTTTTTCCGGCGGGCCAGATACTCCCGCCACCTGGCCAGGGCCTCCCCGTGGCGGAGAGAGCGCAGGGCCGGGAAGGAGCGGAGCAGACGGCGCTCAAAGAAGTCCTGACACTGGTAGAGGGCGTGGAGCTTCTGCTGGGCCTCGTTTTTGGCCTCCTCCAGGCGGAGGGCAAACTCGTCCCCCAGATCCGCCAGAGGCTCCAGCCGGGCCTGAACGCTCTGGCGGGCCAGGGCGGCCCGCTCCCCGGCGCTCTGCCGGGCGGCGGACACCGCCTCCTCCAGCCGCTGCCGCTGGGCCTCCGCCGCCCGCTGCTGCTCCGCCCTCAGGGCGTCCAGCTTCTCCGCCAGCTCCCGGTGGATGGCGTGGAGCTTGGCCAGACGGTCCCCGATGCGGATGGCGCTGCGCACGGAGATGGCAATATCCGCCCCGTAGAGAACCCCCAGCGCCAGGGCCAGGGGGACGCCCGCGCCGGCGGCGAAGAGGCCGGAGAGCCGGGCGGCAATGGGCGGGTTGGCGGCGTGGCAGAGAAAGACGCTGGCAAGACCGAAGAGGACAGAGTTGAGAAGGCACACCCGGCCGTTGATGTGAAAGCGGTAGTGGGAGTAGTCCCACCAGCGCATGCGGAAGAGCTTCTCCATAGCGTAGGAGGTGACGTACTCCACCAGGGAGGTGAGCAGCGCGCCCAGGAGGAAGGTGAGCGCCGGATGTTCACATCCGCCGTCCAGGACCAGCAGCACCACCAGGGCCCCGTGGCCGTAGATGGGGCAGAGGGGGCCGTTGAGAAAGCCCCGCTTCTCGCACAGCCGGCGCTGGCCTATGGAGCAGTAAACCATCTCCCCGCACCAGCCCAGCAGGCTGTAGGTTATCAGCAGAAGAAAGGCAAAGCAGCCCCGCTCCAGGGGAGAGGCGAGAGACGCAGGGAAAAACAGGGACATGAGACCACCTCTGGATCATATAGTATATGCCCTTTTCTCGTAAAAAAGAAAGGAATCCGAACGCAGGGGCCTACCCCTGGAGCCTGACGCAGTGGAACCGGTCCGGGCAGGCCCAGCGGAGATACTCCCCCTCCCGGCGCTGGCAGGTGAACAGCAGCACCTGACGGCGCTCCGACAGCTCCAGCAGGTAGTCCAGGGCGGCGGCCATGCGCTGGTCGTCAAAGTTGACCAGCGCGTCGTCCAGCAGGACCGGACAGGCCCGGTCTGCGGGCAGGACCATGTCGCAGATGGCCAGACGCACCGCCAGATACAGCTGGTCTGCCGCCCCCTGGCTGAGGAAGGGGACGTCGTGGGCCACAAACTGGCCCGTCTCCTGGGCGGAGGGCCGCAGGTCCTGGTCCAGCAGCACCTTATTATACTTCCCCTTGGTCAGTTTTGTAAAGATGGCAGCGGCGCGGCTGCCCAGATCCGGAGAGAACCGGGTTTGCAGGGAGGAGCTGGCCACAAAGAGAACCTCCGTGGCCAGGGCGATGGCGTCGTACTCCTTCTGGAGGAAGGCGTACTGCTCCTCCATGCGCCGCAGCTGGGAGCGCAGATCCTCCGGATCCCCCAGGGCCTGGATGCGGCCCTGGGTGGTGTGGATGCGGCGGCGGAGGGCCGAGAGCCGGTCCACGGTGTCCGCCTGGCGGCGCAGAAGCTCCTCCCGGCTCTCCTGGGGCCGCTCTACCGGCTCCGCCGGCGGGGGCGGCGCCTCGTCCCGCCGGGTCTGCCAGCGCAGACGTGCCTCGTCCTCCTTGCGCCGGGCCTGCTCCAGCTCCCCGCATCGGACAAAGGCCTCGTCCATGGCGGCCCGGGCGTCGGCCAGATCCCGGACCATGGGCCGGAAGGCCCGGACCTGGGAGAGAATCTGGTCCAGGTTGGCCTTGGCGGTGGCCTCCACGGCCTCATAGGCGGCCTGGGCCCCCTGGCAGACCGTGCGGGCCTGAGCGGCCTTGTCATAGAGCTCCGTATAGGCGTCCACCGCCTCCCGGCGCTGCCGGGCCAGCTCCGCGTAGTCCTGGTCCCACTCCGTCTGCCGGCGGCGCAGGGGGATGAAGAGCAGCAGCAGCGCCGCGGCAAACAGGGCCAGTCCGCCCCCCGCCGCCGCCGGCCAGATGCGGGTGAACCAGGCCAGGGCCCCGCCAGTGAGCAGTCCCGCCGCCAGAGCCAGGACCAGAAACAGAGGGGACGCCTTGGGCCGGGGCGGCGCGTTCAGGGGGATGCTGGCGGCCTGGGAGGGGTCCTTGCCCGCCATGGGGTGCGCCTCCATGGCCGCCTCCGCCGTGCGGAAGGCCCGGACCGCCAGCTCCAGCCGGGACTTGGACTCCGCCACGGCCCGGTCCACCGAGGCCAAGGCGTTGATGCGGCCCTGGAGGGTCTCCAGCTCCAGCCGGTCCGGCAGGCCCCGGCTGCCGCTCTCCAGGGTCTTGACCCGGTCGTGGGCCGAGGCCACGTCCAGGCGCAGGCTCTCCACGGTCCGGTACTCGTCGGTGAGGTCTGCCCCGTCGTGGCGGGCCATCAGCCCTCGGATCTCCTCCATCTGGGCCTGGAGCTCGTCCTGCTCCGCCAGATCCCGGTTCACCGACTGGACCAGCCCGTCCAGCTCCTCCGCGGCGGTGCGCAGCTCCGCCATGGCCTGCTCCAGCTGGGGAATGCGGCCGGTCTTGTTGTGGCGGCGGGCGTTGAGCTGCTTTTTCAGCCGGCCTGCCGCGTCAGTGAAGGAGGTGTCCTCCTCCCCGGTGGTGATGAGGGAGGCGATCCGCCGCTCCAGAGCCGCGCTCTGGTCCACCGCCAGTCCGGACTGACGGATATAGGCGCTGCGCTCATAGACGTCCTGGGGGACGCCCAGCAGGGTCTCGCCGCAGCCCGCAGCGGTGAGAAAGTCCACAGGGGAGGCGGTGCCCGTGTACACGGCGGAGAAGGCCCCCATGGGGGAGTTGGCCCGGGCCGTGCGGCGGGTAATGGTCACCTCCCCCTGGGGCAGGGAGAGGTCCATGGCCCCGTTCATGGCGCTGCCGCTCCAGGGCTGGTAGCGGCGCTTGTCCGCTCCCGGGCTGCGGTCCCGGGTGTTCAGACCGTAGAACATCACCCGCAGGAGGGCAGTCCAGGTGGATTTGCCCGCCTCGTTGGGGGCCTCGATGACGTTGAGGCCGGGCTCCAGGTCCAGTGATTCGTTTTCCAGCCGCCCAAAGGTGGCGGCAAGCCGTTTGATCTGCATGGGGCGCTCCTATCCTTACATATATAATGTATACCAGATATAGTGGGAAATGGTTCCATGTATACTATATCACGTTATGGGGAAAATGTCTTTGGTAAGAATCAAAAAAAACTTCCAAAAAAGTGAAAAAAGCAGTTGACAAACGGGGGATGATCTGGTATATTAAGCAAGCTGTCAGCGACGACAGCGCGAGAGAAAGGGAGCTGAAAAAGTTTCCAAGAAATCGAAAAAAGGGCTTGACAAAGCGAGCGAGTTCTGGTAGAATAAG
>ERZ779632.31-NODE-31-length-86471-cov-16.122489_pt1 | contig 86471 bp, 69 predicted proteins | sample MGYA00514194_ERZ779632 | MGnify/ENA primary metagenome ERZ779632 (study PRJEB29562, sample SAMEA4376704) | mouse gut metagenome | isolation source: Cecum | study: EMG produced TPA metagenomics assembly of the A DSS colitis mouse model was used to assess the... | reverse complement strand
CCTTGCGCACTTTCTTTTCTTACCCCAAATCTTTCTTCATATGCTTCATAATAAGGAACTGTAGGAAAATAACTGACACATCTTGACTTGTCTATTTCTCCGATAGCATAGCACAAAAAGCCTCGCCGTAGCCCGCTACGACTGCGTTTTTTGTACTGCACTCTCGAAGAAATATACTGCGCAATCTGTATCACTTATTTTTCTACAATTCCTAAGATTGAAAATCAATCTTTTCCCATATTACTTTTGGATTTGCCTCACAATACCTGACATAATTTTTTCTGTCAAATACAATATGCTTAGCATTTCGCAAGTGATTTACCACAGTTCGTTGATTAATATCTTCTATTTGTTCTTCTGAAAAATTCCTTTTTGAAAAATTAACGCTATCAACAGGAGTAAGATTTTCCAAATCTTCTATGCTCATGTCACCTATATTGATTTGTCTTACTGCACCTTTAATTTCTGCAATGGTTTTCACTCCCATATTCCGCTGTTCTGCTATATATTCTATCAACTACTTTTATCTCAATTGTGCTTTTCCCTCATATCTCCTGCGATAATAGTCCATAGTACGGTATTCCAAAATATCCTTCATATGTTTCTTAAACGCATCATTCCTTATTATTTCTTCCAAATCATCCCGAATTGCAATCGCATAGCCATCTTTCTCAATAAAGAACCCTTTTCCGGAAGCCTTTAAAAATTTAATCGGCATACTTTTCGCCTTACTTAAATGCTGTTTATCCGTCATAGCTTTATAATCAGTATATGATATGTCCGCCGCAAAATCTTTCCAATTTGTTCCATTATCAAAAAATGTTTTCCATGCTGCTAACACATCTTCATCTTTAACTGCCAGTCGTATATCTCCATCATTATAGAAACTATATAAAATTGGCATCTTATAAACCTTCTGCATATCAGTAGTCTCAATCAAGGAAAGAAATTCTCTTCCTATCCCCGAATATACCACTTCTTCGTCTACCGAAAGCTCGTGCAATTCATTTAAAAATTCCATATATCTTCGAAATGGATTTTCCTTTGCGTGTTTCATACAATATTGATAAATATCATCTTCCATATATGTAAACAATTCTATACGAGATGGAACTTTACCATCTAGTAGTTCTTTTACCCTGTAAAATTCCTGCTTAATTCGCTCTTTTACAGATAAGGATTTCTTCTCCAGTTCCTTGAACAAATCAATCAGTCTCATGTCGAAATCCACAATACAATCATCAGGATACTCAATATCAGCATAATTGCAGGCACTCTTATCTCCAAGATCTTTCCCACCACTTAATAGTAATGGTGCTCGTCCTGCTTTTTCATAGTTGCCAATAAAGTCTAAAACATTTAGATATTCTTTACCTTTACTGATACGAAGCCCTCGCCCTAACTGCTGTAAAAAGACAATGGGTGACTCGGTTGGTCTTAAAAACATAACCATATCAAGAGCAGCAATATCTATCCCTTCATTAAACATATCTACAGAGAAAATCATCTTTATTTCCTGTTTCTTTAGTTTCTCAATTGCTTTATCCCTGTCTTCCGAAAACGCTCCATCCGCATTACTATATACTGCAACAGCCTCAATACCTCTTTTACAAAATTCCTTCGCCATTTCTTCTGCATGTTGTCTGGAACAGCAAAAGCCAAGAGCCCTTTTAGAACGATATTTCATGTAGTATTTATAAATCAAATCATAGCGTTTTATATTGCCAATATAAGTTTCATTTAATTCCTTTTCGTCATAACGACCTTTTACGAGATGCAATGATGAATAGTCTGTTTCATCATAAATACCGTAATAGTGAAATGGAACAAGCATACCTTTATTGATTGCTTCTTTTAATGAAATTTCATATGGCACATTATAATCACAGATTTCATAAATGTTTTTTCCATCCATTCTTTCAGGTGTCGCAGTAAGCCCCAGCAAAAACTGAGGCTTAAAATATTTTACAATCCTTTGATATTGCTCATTTACCGCATGATGACATTCATCAATAATCACATAATCGAAATAATCCGGCGCAAAAACATCTTCTGTCAAATACTCTTTTCTCCCAAGTGTCGCTACAGATGCAAAAATCACAGCTTTATCCGTATCCTTCCGTTTTCCGTAAAAGAAACCATAGTCATCGGAATGCCTCACATTTTTAAAGGATATTGCTGCCTGTTTTAATATCTCTTCTCTATGAGCCACAAATAATACACGTTCATATTTTTCTGAATCAAATGCCGCAAGATATGTCTTACCCACACCAGTAGCTGCCTGCACCAATCCCTTCGTCGCCCCTTCTGACCTGCTATCTTCCAATGCATACAAAGCTTCTATCTGTGCTCCTCGCGGTTGAAACAATGATTCAACCTTAGTGTGTACATCATCTTCCAAATTATCATATTTCGCTAAATCTTTTGATACAGCTGGCTTGTGCCAGTTCTTAGAATATCTTATGAGTTCATCGTCATCAATCACAATGGAGTGATTTTCAAACAGCTCCACAAATGTATCATAAAACAAATTAAAATTCTTTTGATCATCAAGACTACTAAATCGGTAATTCCACTCTATTCCGAAAGTCAATGCACTTCTCGAAATATTAGAAGAACCAATATATATTTCTCCAACATTTTCATAATGAAATATGTAAGACTTCGGATGAAATGAACGGTCTTTATCATTATAAAATCTTAAATCTACCCTGTTGCCCAATTCTTTTTTTATCAGGCATAGCGCCGACGGCTGGGTAATTCCAAGATAATTTCCGGTAAGAATCCTCACCTGTACACCGCGATCCAACGCCGCCTTTAAATCCTTCAGAATCATTCTCACGCCCGATTCCATAAGAAACGAGACAATAATATCAATCTTATTTGCTTTTAACATACTCATTTTTAACTGGTAATATAAAAAACGATTTCTGTTTTTATCTCCAGTCATGACATCAGTATATTCTATTTGTAATTCATCAATATCTAGCCTTTCCGCAAAATCAGGTTGAGCCATTTTTCTTCACCTCTTCCCGGTCGCACATCCGAAGTTATCCACTGATCTTCTTTCTCCAAACCATCTATTCTACTCAAAAATTCTGCAAAAGTCTCTTCTGTCATATCTGTAAAATATCGTCCGTTTCTTTCACCTTCGAAAATACCATATTTGAAAGATGTGTATATAACTCCATTTTTCTTTAATGCAATCATCATCTTTCTCATTACCTCAAGCAATTCTCCGACTGGTAAATGCAGTATAGACGAGCATGCCCAAATGCCATCGTACTTATCTACTTCCGATAGATTCTGAAAAAAAATGTTTCTCACTTTAATGCCCGAGTATTCGCTGGCCAATTTACACAACTCTGCCGAACCATCAATAGCCTCTACATTATATCCTTGTTCCAGGAAATATTTTGTATCACGCCCAGAACCGCAGCCGAAATCAAGTATATTGGAACCTTTTTTCAACTTTGTTAAAAAATGTTCCTGCATTGTTGTAAAATCAATATTTACTGTGCTTTTATAAAATTCGTCAGCATAACTATTATAATAGTCAAGAGTATTGTTGTATTGCATGATATTCTTTTCCTTCTTAATATTTATAACTGTTATCATTTTTATATCAACTAATTTTATTACTCAAACTATCTGCATCAGCAAGCTGAAATGTTTTGCTTGATATGGCAATACTCTTTCCATCTATATAATATCTACTATTTGAAGCCCAAACCGATTTTTTAATAAATTCGTTTGGTTCCTTATCCAGCAAAAGTTCCAATAACAATCTCTCTTCTGGAAATACTGGTCTAAGATCCGCGGATAAATATTTTATTTTTTCTCCACATAATGGACATATGCCTTTGTCTGCTTGAGTAACATTCTGAATTATTGGTGTTTTACAGTGTACACACCAATGGATTTCTATCGGAATATCTTCCACCGTAGTTTCACTGCAAACAGGGCATATAGTATCATTGGTTTCAATGTTACAATTTCTGCACCACATAATACACCGTCCTCAACTTTCTTCTGTATCACTATTCATAGCTGATAATATCATTCACACTGCATTCGAGATATGCACACATCTTCTCTAAGACTTTATTAGATACCGGCTCTCCTCTAACGCACAATCAGCAAATGCTATACGCACAAATAATTTACATTAATTTGAATCCATTCATTTAGCAATTGGTTCAAATCAAGAATTTTTGTGCAACTTTCAGATTTGCTCATTTATAGTTAAAATATAGAAAATATTAGGCAGACTAATGAATGCAATATATCCCTGTACTTTCTCACTCGCACAAAGACGAATAATTTTTCTTGCATCATTATAAAAAGGCTCCCGCAATGACATCATAGCAATACCACCTCCACGTTACGCTTATTCAATACTTTTCAACTGACTTCTTATCATTTACACAGGACTTAACTGCTTCTTTTTTTATATTATATTTCAAAAGTGCATTTTTCACAATCTCATTTGATTCTTTTTTCTTTTTCAAAATACTACGATATTATTCTAATTCCAGTTCTTATGACCAGATGGTTCTTCTTTATATAACAGATATGCCGCCACACCACAAGCGGCAAATTCACTGTTCTTCCGTTTGGAAATTTGATTGCTTTCCAAAATAAAGTTATGATATAATGCAGTCATGTACCCCATGCATTTCAACATTGTAATGCCAAAAATGCTGGAAAGGAGGTCCGAGCTGATGCAGCAGGAAATCACTTGGATTGAATGTGACGGCGGCCCGCATATTTTAATCGAACGTAAATATCTTAAACTCTGGAAAACTGCAAAACAAGAAGATTATGAAGAAACAGCTCAAATCGAAGAATATATTGGAGAGATGAGATTCGGTACAGGAAAATGTCTCGTACTAAGTGAAGATATCCCTTCCAGCACTTGGTTTTCCGATAACAATACCAGCGGATTTATCGTTGTCATCAATTATGCCAGTGAAAATGCAATTCATGAAGGCCTGAAGGCGGATATCTTATATCATGAATTTCTGAAAATACCAGAAGCGCAGTTTACGGATACAAATATCATCTATCAAGTGACAGACGAAGTATTATATTTGATTGCAGCATGTGATTTTGGAAGCGGCTGGCATTATAATTATTGTCAGTTTGACTTAATGCCCGGTAATTACAGCATAAAAATAATAGAAGAATACATTTTAGACGGATCAAGTTTTAGATTATTCCTATTCAAAAAACAATAACAAAGGAGTCCCCCTATGAAAATAGCCATCTTTTTCCCGGGTATCGGATACCACTGCGACAAGCCCCTGTTGTATTATGCAGATAAGCTCTGCCGCCAGTCCCAATACGAAACCCTCCGTTTATCTTACACCAATCTGAGCCGCTCTATCCCAGAAGCGTTTGAGCAGGCATACGCGCAGACCGAGGCGCAGTTAGCGCACGTCAACTGGAACACCTGCGGCGACATACTGTTTGTCTCTAAGAGCCTTGGAACGGCTGTCGCGGCAGCCTACGCAAAGCGCCATGGCATTTCCTGCCGCAATATCTACTACACACCGCTCGCAGAGACCTTTGACTTTGCGCCGCAGACAGGCATCGTGTTTCACGGGACAAGCGACCCTTGGGCACAAACCGCCATAATCGAAGAAAAGTGCCGGGAATCCTCCCTGCCGCTTCACGTGATTGAACGCACCAATCACTCTCTTGAACTGCCCCAAAATGCAGTCCTTGAAAACCTGCGCATCTTGGAGCGCGTGATGGCCTTCTCTGAAATGTACATCGCACACGGCATCTATTACAGGCTGCTCTGTGAAAAAGAACTCTGCCGCAGCTTGTTTGACGGATTTATCCGCCGCCAGCAGGTTGTAAAATGCTGGCGCAGGGAAAACGGTCAATGGACCATCAAAGACGCGCCGTTTATCGACGACTGGTCCGAGGAGGATTACAAGCTTCTCATCAAATGCCTGCAAAACACCATCCAGACAGGCGGTTTTGTCTATGGGGCATTCTGCGGCGGCACACTCAAAGGTTTTACCTCTGTCGAGGCCACGTTTCTTGGCAGTGCGAAACAGTATCTTGACCTCTCCTGCATCCATGTGTCGCAAGATCTGCGCGGTCAGGGCATCGGCGCTGTTTTATTTCAGGAAGCCAGAAACTGGGCAAAGAAAAAAGGCGGAAAGAAGCTCTACATCTCCGCCCACTCTGCTGTCGAAACACAGGCATTTTATCAAAGGATGGGCTGCGTTGATGCCTTAGAGTACGACCAGCATCATGTCGAGGCAGAGCCGTTTGACCGCCAGTTAGAGTGTATTTTATAAGACATTAATACTGCTTTTTCTCTATCATTGCACAGGATATGCAGTAGGAAACACACACAAGCACCGCGCTAACTGCCGCCATCAGCAGCATGAGCATCCACAAATCCAGCCCCAATATGCTGCTGATGACGCTCATACCATCCGCTGATTCCCCGACCAGCGAGCCAATCGCCCCCAAGCCGCCTCCTATAATGCCAAAACTGACCAGCTTGAAAATCCTGCTCTTTTCCTGTCCAAATCGAATATACAAAGGATTTTCCACTGCGAGCAGCACAAGCGCAATCCCTATGGAAATCACGGTTGCAGCAAAGTACTCCCACACTGCTGCTTCCCCTTTTGTTACCATGCCAGCCACACAGGCGGCAAACGTTATCACAATGGTTGGCACCATCATAAACAGAATGCCCAGCAGATACTTCGCACGCACATAATCCCTGCGCCGTATAGGCAGTGTGAAAAGATAGGCAGTACCATTTTCAAATTCATCATAACTGTATGTGCTCAGCGATATAAAGGTGCAGAACACTGCGGTATAAGCCGGAACAAAATAAAATTGCTCAATATTGACAGCCATAAATATGCCCCATACCGCCATAATGACAAAAAACAACTTCATCTGTGAAAATACCAATCGCAAATCCTTGATCATTAAACCTTTTATGGGTCTGCTCATTCCATATCCCTCCTGTCCAAACTGGTTTCACCGCTTGTGGTGAGCATCAGAATCACCTCATCAATGCTGCCTCTTTCGATCACGACAGATGGAAAATTATCCTGATAAAACTGCCGTTTGTCTGTCAGGCAGCTATAGCCAAAACGCTCCTTTTTCTGCCGAATCAGATAGCGTTGGTCGAGCTTGTCATACTGCTCAAATGTCACCTTCAATAATCCATATTCATTCAGCAGCACATCGGTGTCCTCGTGCAGCAGGATGCTGCCGTTCTCAATCATGTACACATCGTCACAGATGCCCTCTAGGTCGCTTGAAATATGGGAGCTGATGACAATGCTGTGCTCCCCGTCCTCCATATACTCCCGCAGAAGATTCAAAAGTTCATCCCGCGCCACGACATCAAGCCCCGCTGTCGGCTCATCGAGTATCAAAAGTCTGGCATTGTGCGAGAGCGCCGCGAGTATTTGCAGCTTTCTCTTCATGCCAGTGGAAAATTCTCTGATCTTCTTTTTCATCGGCAGCTCCATCCGCTCACAGTCCGCCATAAACTGCTTTCGTGAGAAGTCCGTATACAGGGTATCCAGCACAGGTATCAAATCTTTGATGCTCAGATATCCGCTGAATCCCGAATCTGCAAGCACCACACCAATCTGCTCCCGGTCTTTGGCAGTGAGGCTTTTGGCAGTTTTCCCAAAGACTTCCACAGTTCCGCCGTCTGTATCTATTAATCCCAGCATCGTCTTAAATGCTGTACTTTTGCCGGCGCCGTTTCTTCCGATCAGGCCCGTCACCTGTCCTGCTGGGACCTGCATCGAGCAATCCAGCCGAAACTTGTCATATTGTTTGACTACCTTGTCCAATCGAATCATTGTCTGCACTTCCTCTCCATCAACTATTATGTATCCTCAAGCACGATTTCAAACAGTGCGCGGATTTCAGTCTCCTCCATGCCGCAGCTGCGCGCCTTGCGGATCGCCTGCTCAAACTCTGTCTCCACTTCTTTTTTCTTCTCCTCCAATAGCTGCGCCTGATTGGCGCTTGCCACATAGCTTCCCTTGCCATGCACTGTGATGACAAATCCCTCTGCCTCAAGCTGGTCATACGCCTTCTTGACCGTGAGTGCGCTGACTTTAATCTCTTTTGCCAGCGTTCTGACGGACGGCAGCAAAGTCTCTTCAATCAGCTCCCCCTGTATGATCTTCTCTTTGATCTGGCACACAATCTGCTCATACACAGGCTGCATGGATGTATGATTAACAATCACATTCATAGGCTTTTTACATCCTCTTGATCTGGCCGCATGGACCAGACACTCTTCTATTTGTTCATGAACGGTACTCAAAAACGTTCCATCGCGCTTTTGATACAAACAGTATATAACAGTATTTAACTATTGTCAACTGTTTTATACTGTTTATTCATTTTTCTATAAGATTCGCACAGATTCATCATAACTCATTCATCGTATTAAAGCATTTTAGACAATCTCTGGAAACGTAGTTGCAAAAAGCGGCGTAATATTTTATAATAAAGCTGATTGTGTCATAGAAAATCCCAAGAGCGTGTTTGGAAAATGCTTTCTGCCAAATGTGCGTCACAGTTTGCGTGCAGCTGGTAGGAATGATTTTTCAAATACGCTCTAAACCAAGGAAGGTAAACGAGATTATGATTTACGAGTTTGAGCCAAAAGAAGGATTCTATCTGGCTGCCGAACTTGAGAAGCACCGGAAGAAAAAACGCCATGACAAGCTCGTCATGAAATGTGATGAAGCGACAAACCAGCAGGTAAAGATTTATAAGAGTATGTATGTCCTGAACGGCAAAATCAATCAGATCTTATATGACGCCAAACATTACTATCTGGTGGTCAGCAACAATGACGTGACAGTATATCTCATTTACGATGCCTGCCGCATCGCGTACTGTCTGAGGACAGAGACGGACTGGAAGATCATAAGCGTGGAGTTTCTGCCGCCGGCGCGCCTGACAACAGAGCCGCACAAAGATGATTCGGTCGGGCGCATAGTAGCTTCGACACTGACAACCATTGTGTCCTTCTGCTACACCCACGGGTTCTCTATGGTCTTTGACACGCGGCAAAATGGGCAGATTCCCAAGATCTTTACTGCGATCTTCAACAAAGAATTTACCACCACCAAATTTGAACCCGAGTCGCAGGTCCAGCAAAAGATCACTGCGCTGCTCATGAAGCAGGCCGTCCGAAAAGAATTTGTAGAACAGTATTTATTGCAGGTGCCAAGACGCACAATTAATTAGGGAAGAGCCAGCTTCCCTACTCGCGCGCCTGTCCTGTAGTTTATGCCGCCAAATATTTCTCAACCGACGCCAGCTTCACACAGAGCACAAACACTGCGCAAGCCTGCTTGAGTTCGTCCGGGGTTGGAAGCGTCGGCGCGATGCGGATGCTGGTGTCCGCCGGGTCCTTCATGTAAGGGAATGTTGAGCCAGCCGGTGTCATGACCACACCCGCCTCCTTGCAGAGCGCCACCACACGCTTTGCACAGCCTTCAAGGGTGTCAAACGCGATAAAGTATCCGCCAAGCGGTTTCAGCCAGTGTGCAATCTCAAGCCCGCCAAGCTCTCTGTCAAGACATTCTAAAACTGCCTCAAACTTCGGCTTTAAGAGCGCAGCATGTTTCTCCATATGCGCGTGGATGCCCGCCGCATTCTTGAAATACAGCACATGGCGCATCTGGTTGATCTTGTCAAATCCGATGGTCTGTAAGCTCACGGTCTTTTTTACCTCCGCAAGATTTGCCGGCGAAGTGATCAGTGCGCCTACACCAGCTCCCGGAAACGTCACCTTGGAGGTCGAGCACACCTGATAATACATGTCAGGATTTCCCGCCTTCTCACACTCGGTCACGATGTTGAGCATCTCGACTTTATTGTCCACATAAATATGATGGAATGCATAGGCATTGTCCCAATAGATTCTAAAATCGGGCGCCGCAGGCTTTAAGTTTGCAAATCTTCTGACAACCTCATCCGAATAGACCACGCCTGCCGGGTTGGTGTATTTGGGCACATTCCAGATTCCCTTTACCGCGGGGTCATTGTTGACATATTTTTCAACTAAATCCATATCTGGACCGTTCTCATCCATCGGAATATTGACCATCTCGATGCCAAACCCCTCTGTGATCGCAAAATGTCTGTCATAGCCCGGTACAGGACACAGAAATTTTACCTTCTCCTGCTTACACCATGGCGTATTGCCGCCAATGCCGTGTACCATCGCCCTTGAAACCAGATCATACATAATACTTAAGCTGGAATTGCCAAATACCATCACATGATCCACCGGGCACTCCATCAGCTCCGCGAAAAGCTCCTTTGCCTCCTTGATACCATCAAATGCGCCGTAATTTCGTATGTCTACATTATCCAAGCCCTTGAATGCGGACTTGCTGTTCAGTACATCGAGCATGCCGACAGACAGATCGAGCTGGTCCGACGCAGGCTTGCCGCGCGACATGTCAAGTTTGATATTAGACTCCTTTAATTTCTCATACTGTGCCTGAAGCTCCGTCTGAAGTGCACGCAATTCTTCCTTGCTTAAATCCTTGTATGCTTTCATTTTCCATAACCTCCATCATTCATATGCAGTTGCGCCTATGAAAATAATACTCTCTTGTAATGATTCCTTCCCTACTATATAACATCTATTCCCCATCTGTCAATAACTTGTATACGTGTATATCGGTATTTTTAAAGTCTTTGGCTCTTGTCATCCCTGTTTTCCCGTAGTATTATTAAAAGAAAAAACAAAAAATATGTTCAAAAAGGAGTGTACTGCTATGTCTAAATCCAAAACGACAATCATCCCCAAACAAGATCCCCCGCCCGCAATGCCTTCGGGACTGCAAATCCTGTATACCTTTGACGCCTTTGGGCACGACGGGCAACAGCTCACAGAAGCTTCTTTGAAAAAGTTAGTCCAAAAAGTACAAAAAGGAGAAAATGTTTCTGTCTATCTCTGTCCCAGTGACGATATGGAAACGGCGATCGAGGAAGAATATTTTCAGGTCGAGATCGACAACCGCTGGATTGCAATTCAGTATGTCGTAGAAGATACTTCACCGGACGGCTACTATTGCTCCTGTTTTGACCCGGATTTTCTCGATTCCGACGAGGAGTCCCCGATGGTGCCCGGCGACAGACAGTCTGTCATTCCCAAGAAATACACCATGCATGACCCCGCACTTGCCGCCAAATGCGTTGAGTACTACGCGCGCACCGGCAAACTCTACCCGGGCATGGAATGGCTCAGACAGGAAGCATCCGCCACATAATACTGCGCCTGTGCATCCCACAGTTCGCGGTACTTGCCGTCCTTTTGCGCAAGCAGCGTGTCATGGCTTCCCTGCTGTACCAGACAACCTTTATGAAATACCAGAATCTCATCGCAGAAGCGGCAGGAGGAGAGGCGGTGGCTGATGTAGACTGCCGTCCTGTCCTCCACGATCTCATTTAACCGCGCATAGATCTCATACTCCGACAGCGGGTCGAGCGCCGCCGTGGGCTCGTCGAGTATCAGAAATGCCGAATCCCGATATAATGCCCTCGCGATCGCAAGCTTCTGTGCCTCACCTCCAGACACCTCTACGCCCGCATCGGACAAATCCTTGTACAGCACTGTGTCCATCCCCTCTGCAATCGACGCCACGCGCTCCCAGACCCCAGCTTTGCGGCAGCAGCTTTGTACTTTATCCCGGTCATAGACACCGCCCGCCGCGATATTCTGCCCCACCGGGAACGCCAGCAGATGAAAATCCTGAAAAACCACCGAAAATATATGCATATACTCCTGATAATCATACTTGCTGATCTCAATGCCATTGAGTAAAATCTGCCCCTCCGTCGGCTCATACAGACGGCACAAGAGCTTGATAAAAGTCGTCTTGCCAGAACCGTTCTGCCCCACAATCGCCAGACGCTCTCCCACCTTAAACTTCAGAGAGATATTTTTCAGCGCAAAATCATCCGTGTTCGGATAGCAAAAGCTCACATTGCGAAATTCCACCTCATAATGCTGGTCTGCACGCTTTTCCACCGTGAGCGAGCCTTGATACATCTGATTGGGAATGTCCAAAAAAGAAAATTCCCGTTCCAGATAAAAGGCATTCACGCCCGCTTCTCCCACGATCTCAAGCACTTTTGCCAGCCCGCGCGACAGCGCCGTGACCGCACCGACATACTGGGTGACAGACCCCACGCCAAAAGCGCCGCCCCACGCCTTGAGGCACACGAAGAGATAGATCAGCCCGGTGAAGATCTTGGAAACCGCCGTTGACGCAGCACAGGCAAGCCCTGCCTTTCCTCTGGCATAGCGCGCCGCCTTGGACTTCGTTCCATAACTGTCCTGAATAGAATCAATCTGCTCAAAAAAGATGTCCTGACGGTACAGCCGTACATCCAAAGCCCGCTTTCCCTCTGACATGAGATTGCTCAGAAAGCCAAAAAAGCGGTTTGCCAGCGTGCACGCCTCGTCGCATTCAATCCAGCACTTTGTGCTGATCGTCTCCAGATAAGGCGATAACATGGTCACGCCGCCTAGAAGCACTGCAACCAGCGCAATGCAGGCTGGATGGTTGAGGATTGTAAGCCAGCCTGCCCCCGCCCGCACTGGCAGGCAAAACAGTGAGACAGAGAGCGCAATCCCGCCCATGAATTGAAACACCGCTTCCAAAAACTCCTGAAACTGCCAATAGACCATCCGCATACCAAAACTGCTCCACTGCGAGGTCTGCTGCACTGCATTTAACAGCTTGTGCGTGTCCGGGTTCTCCACATCCCTGAAATCCATCGAAATCAGCTTGTCAAAATGCCGTTTCCACTCATATAATTTCATGCAAAATCCATCGGACAACGCAGTGTTCCAACGAAAGACAAGCGCCTTCAACAGCAATAATACCGTCTCCGCCACAAGCAGCGTCACAATTTTCTGTATCAGAAGCTCCCGCTGCCTTGCCCCCGCCAGCTCATTTAAGATCTGTGCCGAAAACCAGAGTGTTATATAGGGAATGACCGCATTGAGCAAGGCATACAGCGCTGCCGAGCCAAACAGCGCCGGCTGTTCCCTGAACCACATGCAAACCGCCCTTTTTGTCAATCGAAACGCCCCTTTTTCTCTCATGCTTCCACCTCCCGGTAATATTTACTCTGTAGTTCAAAAAGTTCCGTGTAGCGCTTTCCATTTGCAAGCAGTTCCTCATGCGTCCCCTCCTCCGCAATCCTCCCGTCCTCTATCAGCAGAATCCGGTCGCAGAAGCGTGTGGACGCCAGCCGGTGCGAGATAAACACTGCACTTTTTTTGCGGGTCAGCTCATGGTATTGCTCATAAATATCACGCTCTGCAATCGGGTCGAGCGCGGCAGTCGGCTCATCGAGTATCACAATCGGGCTGTCCTTATACAAAAGCCGCGCAATCATCAGCCTTTGCAGCTCCCCGCCGGAAAGCTCCGCCGCCTCTGTGTAGACATTTCTGTCGAGCAGTGTCTCATACGCCTGCGGCAGCGACTCAATTTTTTGTCTGAGTCCTGCCTTGTCAATGCAGTCCTGAACCTTTTTTTGATCTATATGTTCGATATTTTGCGCCACATTTGCCGCCACTGTCGCCGGAATGAGCGAAAAATCCTGAAAAACACCCGCAATCAGACGATAGTAATCCCTTCTGTTATACACCCTGATATTGACGCCGTTCAACAGCACTTCCCCCTCATCCGGGTCATAAAAACCGCAGATGAGCTTCACCAGCGTCGTCTTGCCCGCTCCATTCAACCCCACGACGGCAAGCTTTTCCCCCGGACGTATCGTGAGATTCAGATGGGAAAAAATTGGTTTCGGCGCCTCAGACTCTGCCCCCTGATAGCCAAATGTCACATCGCGCAGCTCGATGGTGTACGACTGGTTTGGCTCCTGCTCAAGCGGCGTGCCCTCCTCCATGCAAAAAATCTCCCTGTAATCCAGAAATTCCCGCACCGCATCAAGCTCCAGCCCCTGCCTGTGCAGGGTGGACAGCATTTCCATAATCCCGCAGATCCATGCTGTAAACCCGCTGACCGCCGAAAAGTATAACAAAAATTCTGCGGCGCCGATTCTCCCGCCCAGCACCAGATACAGCAGATTCGCATACGCAATGCCGTTTCGCAGAACACCCAGCGCCAGATTGGTCAAATCCGCCACAAAATACCGCTTTTCCCTGCGCGCGCCAAAGTCAAGATAGAGCCTGATATACTTTTCATAAATCCCGCGCATCCACTCCTGCATGCCAAAAATGCGAAGCTCCTTTGCCAGCGCACGGTTCTGTACACAATCCTGCACGTATTTTATCTTTTTGGCCAGCTCCTCCTCTTCCCTGCGGTGACGGTGATTCCATTCATTGACGCGGTAATTGACCACATAGCCCAAAACTGCTGTGACAATGGTCGCAAGAATCACTGCCGCATCCACCCTTTTTAGCAGCATGATATAAATAACAAACCCCAGACTATTTAGAATCAGCCCGGAAAAGGTATTCCAGACTGCCTCCGCCGCCTTACAGTTGTCATTCAGTGCATCTTGTGCCTTGCTTAACAGATTGCGGAATGCCTCACTTTCATGCAATGGATAAGAGCACGTACTCATCTTGCACCTTACCTTTTTCAGAATTGCATCGCGCACTTCGATTCTGCCAAACATCAGATTTCGTCTGATATAAGTCTGTAGTGCACTGGCAGCCGTGACCGCGGCGGTAAAGATCAAAATCGTATACAACAGTCTGCACAGCGTGTCCTGCCGTTCCAGACTGCGCAGTATGGATGGCGCCACATACAGCTCCACGACAGCCACCGCCACCGCAGCCAGCCCGTCAAGCACCGCGAGCACAATCACACTCGGCGCGGTGTGCTTCGCCTCACGCAGCATAAAAAGTACATTGCTAAGCACGCCATATTTTTTTCGTTCCACGAAATGATTCCTATGATTCATCGCAAAAATCTGCCTCCTTTTGAGCATGTTTGAAAAATCTTTCCCACATCATAACACCAAAAAATCCCCAGAGGGGTCATCTGGGGACGAAAGAGCACATTGGGGGGATAAAATGTATAGAAATCTGTTTCACTGTGGGAGCAGAATTTCCGTTGTAAAGGCGCCATCCTCACTGTTTCTGCTAATATAGCCCTGATAGCGCTCAATAATCGTGTCAATCCGCACCAGCCCGTAGCCGTGGCCTTTTCCCTTGGAGGTCAGAAAGCGACCGTTTTCCTTGTGCTGCTTCTTTAGTGCGGTTTTGTTGGTAAAAGACATATAGAGCTGCGTGTTCTTCATATCCATATAGACGCGAATCATGCGCTCCTCCTTGGGCAGCGCCATACTCGCCTCGATGGCATTGTCAAACAGATTTCCAATAATAATGCAAAGATCAATCTCTGCTGTGGTAAGCGCCACCGCCACATGGGCGTCCGCTGTCACGGCAATCTCCTTTGACTTTGCCAGCGAGATCTTGCTGTTTAATATCACATCTGTCATTTTATTGCCAGTTTTGAGCGCCAAATCCACCGTGTCAAGGTCGCTGCCCAGCTCATCCAGATAGCGTCTGATATCGTCGAGCGCGCCCATGTCCGCATAGCTTTTGAGCACTTGGATATGATTCCGGTAATCATGGCGCCATCCGCGCATCTTGCGGTACATATTTTCGACCTCTGCATAGTGTGTTGCCAGCAGCTCACTCTGATACGCTGCGATGCGCTTATCTATCATTTTATCAAGAAACATATCCTCGGCTCCCTCTTTAAAAATATTGAATCATCGCGCGGTTGATCTCGTCATACAATCCCCGCGAGAGCGGCACCTGCGCCCCGTCCTTTAACACTACCTGCGACTTCGTGATTTTCCTGACATACCGCAGATTCACGATATACGACCGCCCCGTCCGAAAAAAACACGCGTCCAGCTCCTGTTCCAGCTCGTGAAGCGTTCTTTTGACAGTGTACGCCTCCTCCGCGTGAATCGTCACATAATTGCGCCGCACCTCAAGATAGCGGATCTCACTGATAAGAACACGCATGCTGCCGTCCGCCGTCTGCAAAAACAGCGCTTTCTCACGGTCTTTCAGCCGCTGCATGGCGCGCTCAAGCACACTGCCAATTTTTGCCTCTGTGACAGGCTTTAGCAGATAATGCAGCGCCTCCACATCATAGCCATCTGCGATATACTCCATATACCCCGTGACAAATACGATCTGGATAGCATGGTCGTTCTTTCGCAGTTTTGCCGCCAGCTCCACGCCGTTCATGCCGTCTGGCTTCATCTCAATATCCAGAAACAGCATGTCATAGCATTGGTTGTCCTCATATTGAAACCAAAATGCCTCCGCAGAGGGGAACTGCTCGATCTCCACCATGACTGCGCGCGCCTGCGCACTTTTTTTAATGGCATCTGATACATAGTCTGCATCCGCCGGATTGTCATCGCAGACTGCTATTTTGTACATGGCATGGGTTCTCTCCTTTTTTATTTATGATTTTTTATTATAGGTTCTATTGAAAACATTGTCAAATAAAAGTATTGGCCTTTACACCTCATCATCAATCAGCTATAATGAGTGTATCAGTACTCAAAAATGAATTTTACCTGATAAAAAGGTGGTGAAAGGATGGTAGAAGAAATGTCAAAAGAAGAAATTATGAAAAACGCTATGGATGACTTTTACAGTATACAAGAATATATGCTTCTAGCCAGAAAAGAAAATGCGACAGAAACTTATGCCAGCTTGAAAAAACGCTATCGCTATTTGAAGGCGCTACTCAATAATCTGGGGGTAAATCTCACTGAAATCGACGAAATCAAGGAATAACTAAAACCGCCGTTATCATCAGAAGGATAACGGCGGTTCTGTCTCATCCCACATTTTTTGTTTCCAGATACTGTATAAACTCCTCCTCTGGCAGCGGCTTTGAGAAGTAATACCCCTGTATATGGCTGATACCCAGCTCCTCCATCGTCTCAAGCTGCTCTGCCGTCTCGATGCCCTCCGACACGATTTCGAGGTTCATCCCATGAATCATGTGGATTGCCGCCTCCATGACGTACCGCGCTTTCCCGTTTTCAAAATAAGAGTTCGTCATGCTCCTGTCGAATTTGACGATATCCACAGGCATGTCCACAATATAGTTCAGATTCGACTGCCCGGTGCCAAAATCATCCAGAGAAAACTTCACGCCGTACTCCATCAGCTCCTCCATATTGCCAAGCAGTGTCTTTTTGGCATTGGTCGATGCCGACTCCGTGATTTCCAGATTGATTTTATTTGGCGACACCTCGTACTTTTTCATAATGCGGATATAATCCTGCGCCAAATCTTCATAGGAGCACTGCACCACCGAGAGATTCACTTCTATGTAGTGCAATCCATACTGTTCTAGCGGGTATCTCCTGATAAACTGGCAAACCTTCTCAAACACGATTTCACCAAGCCTTAAAATCATGCCGCTCTCCTCCGCAATCTCGATAAAGACCCCCGGCGGTACGATCTTGCCCTCCCTGTCACGAATCCGCACCAACGCCTCCGCCGAGGTAATGCGCTGCTCGCTCGTGGAGAAAATTGGCTGGTAAAAAACCTCCACGCGGTCATACTCGATCGCTTCCATAATAAGCTGCTCCGTCTCACGCTCTCTGTCCATCTGCTCTACGCGGTCTTTTTCGATACGAAGAAAGTCCGTCTCTGAAAAGGTCATGGCATTCTGCCGCACATAGCGGATAAAATACAACAGATTTTCAACAGAATCTACAACATTGGCATGGGGCAGATACAGCCAGTACGGATGTACCATACTCGCATCATTCTCTCCCCACCCCAAACGAAAACGGTTTCGAAGCCGTTGAACTCCCTCCTCCGCCGTGTCAAAGTCTGCAAACAGCACGAAATACTCATCCTCTGCATTTTTAAAGACAAGCGCATCCGGTATTTTTAACAGATACTCAATAATATCCATCCACGCAAGCGCCCGTTTCTCCATCTGCACATTCTGATAAGCACTGTTTCCAAAGAGCAGCACCAGCACAGGGAAATCCTGTTCTTTGACATAAAACTGCTTGGCATACTGATACAGCGCCCCGCTGTTAAAAAGCCCTGTGTTCCTGTCAAGATTCGTCTCTGGATTTTCGAGCTTGAGATAGAGTACCATAATTCCGATGGAACCCGCGTATCCCACAATCAGAATATCCGTGTACATAAACTGAATCTGTGACGCCACTATCCAGACCAGCAGCCAGATACAGACTGCCTCGCGCCGTCTGGGATTGATCTTTGCCTTTTCCTTGCGCAGCAGATAAAAGATTCTCACAAAAAAGAGGAGCGCTACGCCATACGTCACATACACACTGGGGCCATAGGTATAATCCACCTTTGTCCCATCCGCGCTGTACTGATAATAAAGCGGCGCCGCGTATGTGCCGAGAACCCCTGCTGCGGTCAGGACCAGATACTTGCGCATCTGCCGCCGGTAAACCTCCTGCTTCGCATATATATCAACGCACATATAAGACAATGCGCTGAGCGCCACCCCGAGCAAAGAGACCAGATAGGTCTTTGCCACAAACCTTGCAAACGTCTCCGACAGCACATGCCGGTATTCGATCACGCCAATCGAGAAAACGTCCAGTAAAATACAGGCAAAAGTCGCCCCGTAAACCCCCAGAAATGCCCACTGGGTTTTCAGGGCAATCCGTTTCTGGCGTATGTAAAAATAAAATAGCACCATCATTAAGACAATACCGCAACATTGTATCTGGATTTGCATCGTTTCGTCCTTTCGTATCTCAAATAAAAATTTCGATTTCGATGCTATTATTATATGCTACCCTGCCAGCGAACGCAAGCCTAAAAATACGCTATTTCCCCTTAATCCAACAGCTTATCATACGTCGTATCCAGCGAATCCTTGATCGCCCTTAGCTGCTGTAACTGGACATGCTGTACACCCCGCTCAATTTTGCCAAGGCATTCTCTTGTGATAGGAATGCCTTGCAGATTCATCATCCTGACCAGTTCAATCTGTCCGATTCCCTTTGACAGCCTGAGCCTGCGAATGTTGAGGCCAATTGTCCCATATGTATCCTGCTTTATCTTTTGTTCCACAATACCACACCTTTCCATATTCATTATGAATAAAAAATAGGAGCCAAAATCGGTCCATTTTTTATTTATTTTATGAAATAATTGTGATATAATGGGACTAAAAGCAGTCCATTTGTGAAAATATCAGCAACTTGATACCGTCAAAATGACGGCAAAGTTTTTGTTGACGGCATAGCAACGGCAGACTATAATAAATGAAACAGGAGAGTGAATATAAAGAAATGGGGAAAACGATGAAACATATGGTATATATCAGTGACGAAGAACGCGAAAAATGCCGCAAAGTCAAGGAGGCATTTGCAGAACTTGAAGATGAAGATATTGATATTATGGTAGCTGACGCCGGGCGGTACGGCTATGTGCGCCTGATGTATTATAATGAGATTTACGGTTTTGACGAAGCGTACTGTTACACGGAAAGCCTTGCACTTTTTAATGACTTGTGGACCGACTGGCTCAATGCACAGCTCTTTAAGATTGCACTCGAGGATGAACCGCTGATGGATTTGGATTATGAGGATATTTTCAAGGCACTGCCCATAGAAAAGCAGCAGGCATTAATGCGCAGGCGGCAGGAGTTTGCAGAGCAGTCAGGAATCAGTGTTTCCTGACTAGCAATACTTTTCTCCTTGTCCTCTGCAATCCCCATACGATAAGACATTTCCATATACTCACTGCTTTCATCCTGCTCTGCCTCCTTTTCAAGGAAGATCATCCTGTTTCTCTTAAATCATCATGACTGCTGCCACTTCTTGCAAGAAACCAAAAACGATCATGATGGAGGAATTTTTATGATTATGTATACAGTTAATACCAGTCTTGAACAGACAGAATGGCTCTATACTCCCGGATTGATCTACCATCAGTATGACACCGTATCCCGAGAGCTTGGCATACTTGCACCGCACCGCCCCACATGGGAACAGGACGAACGTTTCCCGCTGGTTGCGTACATTCCGGGGGAAACATGGCACAAGCAGGAGTTATACATTGATGTACCTAAATACACACGGCTCGCCGAGGAAGGTGTTGTCTTTGCCATCATTCAGGTCCGTGAATCCGATATTGCCCCTTTTCCGGCACAGATCGAAGATATCCACAGGGCAGTTTGGTGGCTGCTAGACCACGCCGAACAATTTCATATCGACAGCAGCCGGATTTTTCTAGCTGGAAATTTATCGGGCGGACACCTTGCACTGATGACCGCGTTCAGCAAAGCGCATGGAAAATACATACCTGATGGTTTGCACGATTACCAGATTACAGGCGTGATTGCGCAGGAGGCGATTTCTGATCTAAAGATGTGTCTGAATACCCCATGGGGCAAACGTCCTGCAACCTGTCTGATGGGTGCCGAAACTGACAAGGAATGCCGGGAACGTGCCGATGCTGCCACCTGCAAAAATTATGTCTCGTCGGAGGTGTCGCTGCCGCGGGTGCTCTTATTCCACTATGCAGACGACCCTGTCGTAAACTGCCAGATGAGCCGTGACCTGTACGACTGCCTTGCAAAGACAGATGATACAAGAGCGCACTACTACGAACTGAAAGGATACCAAAACAGCAGCCTTATATTCTGGAACGTCGAATTTGTCAATGCAATGTCAAAATTTATCACTTCCTGCTCCATGCAGACAGCAGAGCAGTATAGCGACTCCATCATGGATATCACCCCAAAAGAACGGCATGTACTAAGCGTTATACGAAAGCACCCCGGTCTCATCGGACCATTGTCCCTTCGTGGACTGGAAAGTTTTCTGGGCGGCTATCAATGTGCCTTGGCTACACATGAATTACAATATAAATATTCTATTTATTCCAGACAATTTCACGATTTCGCAGGTCATAAATATAAGCAGCCCGGAAGTTTGGGGTATGCGAACGCAATCCTGCAACACATTCCTGACGGCAAAGAGGCAATTGAGGCTTTTTTTGAATGTCTGGATGAATTTTTATCAGTGAATGGTTTTGAAAAAATAGAGCGTATTTGAGTTGATGTCAAATACGCTCTATCTTTTCCTTCACTCATATGTGCGCGGCCTGCACACCAATACCACTGTCACCAGCGCGCCCAGCACGACAATCACCACTGCCGCCGACATAAGCGGCAACACAGAGCTTCCTTGATACGCGGCTGAATTGATATCAAAAATCTCAACATTCACATCTGCGAGCTTTAGCTCTGTCTGAGCATCTGCCGCGACTGCCGCCACACTGCCGCCAAGTGATTCCACCAAATCCTTGTCTGCCTGTAGCTGGTCCATCAGCACCGTGCCGTCCGCAAGACGGAAGCTCACGCGGGACAATTCGATGTTCGCAGTATCAGAAACCGTATTCCACCATGACCCATATCCAAAATACAGCGCCTCCGCTCCTGAAAGCCATGTCAGAACGCCGCTAAAATCAGAGTCCGGCGTAAAATCACCGTCCGCCGCCTGCGGATTATCCAGAATCGTCTGGTCATAGCACAGCACATCATCCGCATAGACTGCGAATCCCTCCGGCAGCAGCTCAATGCGAATCAGCGCGCCATCCTTGATATAATCCGTAACGATATTATAATTGAATAAATTTGCATCATAGAACCCGCCAAATCCTTCACTGTTAAATCCCAGATATGACCCCGGCGTAAAGTAGAGCTTCCCATCATACGCCCCGGAACCATTGATTGCAAAAATTGTTCCAAGCACATGCACATCCCATGTCGGCTTTGCATAGAACTCAATCACTGCGCCCTTGGATGTATCCTTTCCCTGAAAAGGATTCTCATAAGCATACACTGGCTGACGGTCGCCCGTCGTCTCCGCGTGCAGTGCAAGGTCGATCACATCGACATCCACCAGATTTCCCTTGGGAATCACGATTGCCGCCGCTGTCTCATCCAAATCTTCTGCACCACTGTCCGCCGCGCCCTCACCCGTTGCGCCTTCCTCCGCCGCCTCAGCGTCCGTATCCTCAGCAGCTGTCTGTTCTGTACTCTCCGTTGCAGTCACAGTCATTCCATAACATCCTGCGAGCAGTCCGGCAAGAAGCAATGCCATCATTCTTTTCTTCATCCTCATTCCCTCCCTTTATCACAGTCTCACTCCGCAAACCAGCTCTTTCACTGTCATACAGTGTCTCACAGTCTTACAAATGCCTCTGAGCTCTGTTTCAGTTTTCCTACAACTTTGACACTAGATTCCATATTGTCATATACCTGCTTCATCTCATCCACCAGACGCGATGTCGAATCCGCGGAATCGCCAATTCCCTTGCTGCACTCTGCAACGCTATCCTCGATCTGCCCCATCTGGCGCACCAAGCGCTCAATATGTCCGCGCAGGTCCTCCATCTCACTGATACAATTGCTCATCGCACTGCTAACCTGCTCCGCGTCTTCCCGGTACTGCTGCCCGGAGGACGCATAGACATCATAATCCGGCAAAATTGTTCCAGAAATATATCCGATCATTTCATTTGCATTGTCACTCAGCTCGTTTACGGCGCTAATCACCTGCCCGTTAATATTCTGTATTTTGTTTGCTGTCTCACGGCTGGGATCGGCAAGCTGGCGAATCTCGTCTGCGACCACCGCAAACCCTTTTCCAACTTCCCCCGCTCGCGCTGCCTCTATGGATGCGTTGAGGGCGAGCAGATTGGTTTTGCCCGAAATATGCAGAGTTTCATTGGTCAGCTCATCGACCATCGCCACACTCTTGCTGTTCTCGATCGCCTGATTCAGCTGCGTCAAAATCCTGCCCACCACCGCATTGGTGCCATTTTTATTTTTTTCCGCCGTCTTTTCCATATCCTCGGCGCGCTGCTTCATCTCTTTGGTGTAACCATAGATATTGTGTGTCACATCCGATACGTTGGTGACAGCCGCCCCGACGCGCACCGTGCTCTCATTGATATCATGAATCGTCGTGGAGATCGAGTCCATCGTGGATGCCGCCTGTTCCATCGCCGCCGAGATCTCGCTCGAATCCCTGTTTGCCTCTGCCACACTGTCATTGACATGCTGGAAAGTCGCATCCAAATCCTCTGACGACGATACAATCTCACTGATAATCCGCTGCAATCTAATGATAAACAGATTCACCCCGCGGACAAGCTTTCCCACTTCATCCGCCGTATGGATGGTGACGCGCTCCGTCAAATCTCCATTCTTGTCATTAATCTTCTGCGTAATGTCCCCAATCTTTTTCTCATAAGCAATTGTTGGCAGAATGATCGCTTTCACAGCAATCACCACGCTTGTCACAAACAGAACTGCCATAATGATCAGCATGCCATAGGCGATAATCACCGCATTTTCATAAATATTGTCCTGTTTCCCCTTGGCAAGCCCGATTTCTGTCTGCTCCTCGCTGATCATCGCCTGTATTTTGTCATGGAGCTGGTTAAAAATATCCAGCAGGATTCCGTTCACCTTGGCTGTCACCTCGCGCGTATTGTTCATCGCGCTGAGGCTGTAGGTATCATTATAGTTTTCCATATAGGTATCATAGATGCCCATCATCTCCTGATACGCCGCCTCATCGTCAGCAAGTGTCCGAAACTCCTCCAGATACGCCCGCAGCGTCGCTGCCGACACGCTCATCTGCTCTTCCACGCGCTGTTTGTCCTCTTTGGTGTCCATGACGCTGTGTGTCAGCAAAAGCTGCTGCATCTGCTGGATATTGGAGGAGATTGCATCCAGCGTGATAATGACCGGCACTCTCTGAGCCGCAATCTCATTGCCCGCCGCCCCGAGCTGCTTGAGTGAGATTAACCCCAGAAAAGACGAACAAATCCCGACTAATGCGATCAAAAGCAGCGGCACGATTACTTTTGTCTTTAAACTTCTCATTTCCCTACTCCTTTCGTAAATTCACCGTTGATAGATTTATCCTTATTTTATCAAACTTTTTTGATAATTTATACCAAAAAATAGCCAAAAAATGAGTAATTTTTATACATATTACACAAAAGTTTTAGAGTGAAATCTCTATCCCGTCCTCATAATTTCCATAAAAATAATAAACTGCTGTCTGCGTGTCCTGCTGGTATACAATGGACCACTGCGTCCACCATTCTCCCTCCGTCTTTGCCACCCGTGACAGCGCCTGACGCACCGCCGCACCTGTAAGCACCCCCTGCGCCGCTTCATAGTCTTCACAAAGCTGCAAATACCGCTGCTGTGCGCTCTCTCCTCCTGCTGCCGTATCCCCGTTGGCAAGGTTAAAATTGGTGACACAGTTTGTATCCACTACCACCATCTCACCCTCCACGAACTCCACGCTGACCGATGCGCCCGCCGCATCGGAAATAGCGAGGTGATGGCTGATGCCGCCGGAAGCATGAATATCATACTGTCCCAGAAGCGCCACTGCCTCCTCCACTGTCGCAGCGCGGTTGAGCAGCAGGCGGATTGCCGTAGTGATTGTCAAATCCGGCTTTTGGGTGTCCACCGCCAGCATTCCGCCCTCGTTCACCTCCAAGTCCGCAACGCACAGCCCCGCCTCATTCACTCCGTCCATCGGTACATAGAGTGCGGCAATCGCCAGCATTTTATATGGAAACTGCTCTGGCACGATCTGTGTACTGTCCGTAATATTCTTGAAATCGCAGGTAGAGATTGAAGCGTATCCCTCTTTTGGGGTACACTTTACAATGATTGGCACTGCGCCGTCCCAGTCAAAATTCCGCCCCCACACATGGCTTCCTGCACTGTCGAGCGCAGAGACCACACTGCACGCCGGCCCTTCATTTGTCACATCCATCTGATAAAATCCCTTGGAAATCTGTCTGGTCAGAAATGCGCTGACCTCACTGTCCGAAGCCGCGCCGCCTGCTTCGAGAAACTCCTCAAAATGATAATCTGTGTCCGTCTCCATATAATAAACCTTGTCTGCCCCTGAGAGCGGACGGATGGAGGACACGATTTTGAGCTCGTCCCGAAACAACACGCCCGCGCCGCCTGCCAAAACCAGCACTGCCGCAGCGAATATTATGAATGCCTTCCATAGTTTCTTACTCTTTTTCCTCATATGAAAACCTCCAGTTTTTTATTTAAACACACTCTAACACGTTTTCATTTCATAAAAAAGTGCCTATCTGGTAAGTTACCAAAATAGGCAGGTAAGTTGTGAAATTTGTTTCATATGATGCTAGATCTACTATAGTTTATAATCCCTTAAAATATCTCAACATCTGAACCAGCACTGGACTCTCTGCCAGTTCATCATGTTCTTTTTCACGCTCTCCAAATGCCACAAAATCATGTTTAGAATAAAACAAATGCAATTTAGGATTCGAAGCACATTCGATATATGTCATCTTTCCTCCAATAATTTTTTGCACCTGAATAATTCGTTTACAAGCCAGTTCGAGCAAGTCTCCTCCTGTAAATCCTGTGTTGATTTTTTCGTATTTAAAATTTCTTCCAAGCTGTGCAATCAAGGGCATAGATACAAGATAACGGTCTAATGTACTATCATACTGTGAAAATCTGGAAATTCTCTTTTGCATTGTTTTACTTAACATATGACCTGATACTGATACAAATTTATTAGCCAAAGTATAATATCCAACCATACTCAACTGCTCATCCCTTTCATGAAAAACCAGAAAAGTCATGGCAATACGCTGTTTTGCAAACCCAATCGCTTTATGACTAATAAAATCCTCCACATCTTTTCCCAATGGGCAGGAAAAAGAAGAAAGGATGATTCTGCATTCTTCCTCTCCATATAAATCTATCATATCAAGTATATTCGTTTCTCTTATTCGTAACATCATTTCATGTCAATAACTGATAAGCTATTGTATTCTCCCTATAAATTTCTTTAATTCATCCTGTGATAAATCTTCAGATTCTATCAAATGTACATGAGAAGTCTCTGCTGTTTCCGCCGCTTTCTCCATTGCATCTATAAATAATTCCGCCGCTGTTGATTCTGTTATTGTAATATTTTTCAATATGCTCTGCGTTGCCATAACCTTCCCCTTTCCTTTTCTATGTTGCAATAAAACTTAGTGATAGTATACGTCAAACTCTTTCAAAGAGCAACATTAATTTTAGATACATAAGAAAAAAATTCCCCTGCTAATACCCAATCTTAAAACTATCCCCCTCCACATAGACCGCTTTCGATTTCGTGATCAGAAGCCTCTCCTCGGAGGTGAAGCTCAGTGTCTCGCCGTCGTGGAAATACATGCCTTCTGACAGGATTCCGTCGCAGACATTGTAGAGAAAATTATAGATTTCCTCGGGCGAATGGCTGGTGCCGATCACCTCCACTTCCAGCCTGCCAAACAAGGTCAGTCCATACGTGTAGCCACTGTTCCCATTTTCATCGCGCACCAGTCCCACATACACCCACAGCGGAAGCGGCATCTCGCTGTTTCTTAGTTTTCCCGCCCACTCGTTGTAGAAGGACGGCTCATAGACGGTTCCTGTCGTGTAGATTCCAAGCGCCTTCGTCTCCATGCTGCACAAGTTGACGGTGTCTGTGAAAAAGCAGGCTGCCTCAATGGCATTCGCTTCATGGTTCAGTACCGCCACCAGCAGATGCGCCTGATGCTGCTTCGTCGTCTCCACAGCCTCTTTCCACAGGAAATTTCCCTCCGCATAGAACTCTGCCTCTCCCTCTGGGACAGGCGTATCCATCAGCGCAACGGATATCGTATTGTTCTCCAAGCTAAATACCAAGGTCTGCGCATCGCGTGTGCAGTTCTCGTCCGCCACTTGAAATGTTTTGACCAGCAAATCACCCAGCGCGTCAAAATCAATCTTCGCATCCCTTAACAAAACAGAGCCAACCCGCACCGCATTCTGATCGTCCACCTCGTCCCACTTTTGCTTGCGTTCCTCCTCGGTCATGCTGTTATACTCTTCCTCGGTCATGCCGCGTCTCTCCAGCTCAGACAGAAAACGTCCCCGCCAGTACTCCTTCAAGTACTCAATCATAGCGATGCACTTGTCCTTCGCCGTCGCCTCGTCGTACTCCTCAAATTCGCTGAATGTATGACCACACTCATTGCCTTCCCCGTCGAAGCCGACCACGCCGACCTCCCACCTTCCAAACAGATCTGGCTTGAATTTTAAGATCACATACTCATTTCCCTCGTATGTAAAACTGCCTGCCGCCTTGATTCTCGCCGGCTTCCTGCCAAGCTCATTCTTGTGGCTAAGCCATCCTGTCATTATTTCAACTGCTTTTTTCTCATTCATTCTGATACCCTTATCCTTTCGTCAAAGTCCTGTCTGCATGGTCTCTCCACCCGCGCAATCACGCAGGTATGTTCTTTTGTTTTTTCTCGTAACTGATTCCCACCAAAATCATCGTATACCTTCTGTACCAGCTTCGCAGCACGCCTCCTCCCACACAGAAAACGCTCCTCTTAAACCATACCTAAAGAAAGTGACTCCATGATCTCGCGCTGTAGTTTCCGATGTACATCATAGATCAACAGATCCTGATTATACTGAAAATAGGACGCGCTCCCCCAAAGCTCTATAAAATGCATACTGTCTGCATTTGCCGTAAGCTCGGTCATAAATAAAATCATTTCCTGCCCGTTGCCCCACGCCTGTGTCAGAAAACCGAAGGCATTTTCCAGATGCGCCTTCACTTCCTCCGCCTGATTCTGGTGCTTTTTTGCGTGTGCATCAAAACGCTTCTTGATCCGCTGGAACTGCTTTTTGGGCTCCTCTGCCTTGGCACATTCAGTCATGTATTCCTTTAACAGTGACATGGCATCGCGATATTCTCTTTTCTGGTCATTACTCAGGCTGTTTGCTGCCGCTGCACTGTCTTTTTCCGCCTGTATCTCCGCACATTTTTTATCAAGAAGCTGCACTATATTTGCATCATCTTTTTCTGCCGTCTCCTTTTTTGCGATTCGCAGAATCTTTACGACCCGCTCTAACACCATTTCCTGATGCACGGTCTGGTCAAACTGCATATTCAGATTTTCTAATATCAGTCCCAAAAGCGATATCCTTTCGTCAAATCCAGCTTTCCCCACGCGTTCCAGCAGTTCCTCCGACAGGATGCCATTCAATATGTCCTCCACCTTATAGTCTGACTTGTATTTTTTGAACAAATCATAATAAATGCTGAACTTTCCGGCAATCTCTGTATCTGTGATATACTGCTGGACCAGATTCCTGTTCACGTCAAACTTTTTCTTCTCATAAATGCCGATTGCCAGAGATAAATCTTCCCATCCTCTGGCAGTCACATACTGTACACCATCCACCGTTGTGCGGATCGAATAAAACCATTCTGGATTGATTTCCAGAAATGTGATGATTGCTGCATGGATTCCATTCTGATACGCATACGATTTCCAAATACCAAAATCCTCCTCGATCGAGAAGCATTTCAGACGATCCAGTGTCGCCACATCAAAATCCTTTACGGATTTATTATACTGCGGCGGATTCCCTGCCGTGACAATGACCCATCCTTCTGGCAGGCGCCTGTTGCCAAATGTCTTATACTGTAAAAACAGCAGCATCGCAGGTGCGAGCGTCTCTGACAGACAGTTGATTTCATCCAGAAACAGAATCCCCTCCCGCTTTCCTGACTCCTCCATAACACGGTATACCGAAGCGATAATCTCACTCATCGTATATTCCGAAACTTTCACAGCCTCTCCATCATATTGTCTCTCCTCGATCAATGGCAGACCGATCGCACTCTGTCTGGTATGATGTGTCATAGAATAGGAAACCAGTGCAATGCCAAGCTCTGACGCGATCTGCTCCATAATCGCGGTCTTGCCGATTCCCGGCGCACCGATCATAAAAATCGGTCGCTGCTTCATATAGGGGATATTGTATTCGCCAAATTCGTTTTTGTCCAGATAGATTTCCACCGAACGCGCTATTTCATCCTTTGCTTCTTTGATATTCATTACAATGTCTCCTCCTCAATATACACTTTCATTGCCCATGCAGGCACTTTCACATTCTCTTCCTGATCCAGAAATACAAACGCAGTCTTATACTTTGGCGGCTTTGCAGGAAATATACCGTAACCATCTGTGAAATAGAGCAGTCCTTCCAGCCTTTGTATTGCACCGCTTTCCATCATACGTTCTATATGCTCAAAGACAGGCCGAAAATCTGTGCCGCCAAATCCCTTTAATGTGAAATGTGCAATATACTCCTCCAAATCTTGTTGTGACTGAATCGTCACATCCTCCTGTATCACAGCATCACACTGAATCAGATGAATATTTACTTTTGAAGTGAAGCTCTCCGTCTGACGCAGGATATTATATGTTTTCGTCAGAAACTTTTCCACCAGTTCCCCTTCACAGGAACCAGAAGTGTCAATCGCAATCACAAACTCACGCAGCAGGTATTTGTCTTTATATTCCAAGGGTTCGATGAGCGGCATACGTTTATCAAGACGCAGCCCATATGTATAAAAAACATAGTCAAATTCATCCATATCTGTCTGCATTCTCTCCTCAAGCCGCGCCGCAAATTTCAATAAAAACGTCGAATAATCAAATTTTTCTCTTGTCAGCTTTTGCAGTGTTTTGACCATATTTCCAGATAAGTCTCCTCTTGTGTGTCTGGAAAAGGACTGCAAATCCATCAGCATTTGCTCAGCAACGCCTTTCCATACCTGCTGAATCTGCTTCTGGCTCCGCCCTATTCTTCGATCATTTGTTCTAGTCCTGTGCTCTTTGGGTTGTATGTCATCTTTTTCTGCGCTGCTCTCTTTGGATTGTATCTCGCCTTGTTCTGTACTGTTCTCTTTGGATTGCATTCCGCCTTGTTGTGTGCTGCTCTCCTCTGTGGATTCATCTGCATACCATAAACGATGCTCGTCCCGCCTAAAGAGCGCACAAAGTTCCGCAAAACTCATTCCAAAAAAAGCCAAAAAGTCCTTATCCGATGGCATATTCCTCAAGAGAAAGACAAAAATTTTCTGCGCAGACATCGCATTGATTTTATCCTGAATGCGCTTTATCGTATTCCGCCGGGCCTGCCCCTGCGGTGTATCAAAAAGCGGTATGTCCTCCGCCGCCATCTCCTCCAAGATACATTCCACTGCAATATCCGCCGCCACATCCCAGTATTCCCTCTGCTCCTGCGGTACAAAAAAGGGATGTTGATACAGACAGTGCATCACGGTATGTAAATAGTCCATCATCAGCTGCTTCGGCTCCTGCATATAGCGTTTGAGAATATAATCCGCACTGTAATACAGACAGCCTCCATCGCTCCCGAAATAAACCGCTCCACCCTCTTCCCATTTCAGGCGGAACAATGCCTGTTCCAGAAAACGGTTCTCAAAAAACAGCTGGTTGCGGCATGCCTCCAGCGCACGTCTGGCAAGAGCCCCCTGCCCGCTCATAGAGAAAGTCTCCTAGTTTTCTTGCTGCCCTGTGCATTCTGATATTTCAACAAATATGCAGAACAGGTGGTAAGACCATTCGTATTTGCTATTTTTAAGAGTTTCCCATATGCCGACTCGGACAGATATCCCCTTTCCAAAAACGCCAGAAACTCCTTCTCCTTTCTCGCTTCCAGCAGGCGTGATGCAATCTTCAATGCCGAATGCTTCATATATGCTACATACGGCGTATCCTCCTCGTCTTTTAACCGCAGGATGCCAAGCTCTGCAAACTCCAAACGCTCCTCAGGGTCCGCAATCTCCTCAAAACAGGCATCATACTCCTCATAGTCAATCGGATCGCTATTCCATGCCATGTCCAAATGATATGCCGCAGCACGCTTCAGACTGCCCGGTATCAAAAAAGATTCTATCTGTTCTCCCCTCTTATGCCGGACATGGACCATACACCGCCCCCACTCCACATTCATGCGTTTTTCTGAGACATTCGGCGGCACTGTATTCACTGAAGCCACAAGCCCTTTGGCTGTACCAGCATAGGCATCAACCGCTTCGATCCCAGCCAGTGCCCCCTTCCCAAGGCGCTCCACCGAAGATGGCAGACGGACCTCATTAAGCTGACAGTCCCAAAAAGCATACTCACCAATCTGCTTTAACTTGTCATTGAAAACCACTTTTCCCACACCACTGTAACAGAAGGCAAAGCTTCCCAAATACTGCAATTTCGACGGAAGCACTACTTCATGCAGCGCCTTGCAGGATTGAAATACACCGCCGTTTTGATAAGCGCTGGAATCTGGAATTTCCTTTATATTGTCAGAAAACACTACTTTCCGCAATGACTTGCAGTTCGTAAAAGCACTCATCCCCAGCATCATCACGGTATCCGGCATATGGACTTCTGCCAGAGCCGTCTGATTTGCAAAGGCTTCCCGCGCGATCTTGACCGTTCCTTCCGGGATTTCATACAGTCCATCCTCCCTGCCGCGCGGATAAAATACAAGACATTTCCTGTCCTTTGAAAAAATCACCCCATCCACTGAAACGTACTTTTTATGGCCTTCTGGCAGCTGGATCCTCTCCAGTCCTGACAAATCTGCTAAATTCTTAAAATTTAAAGCTGTACTGGTCTGTGTGATGGTCAGCTCCCTGAATACATTGCTCCTGACATAATAATGCCCTCCTTTCAGATGGGAAATCGCGTGTCTTGGCGGCATAATCGGTGTCATTAAGTGCTTCGGAATGCCGACGGCAAATGCATCCTCGTGAAATCGCCTGACATGTTCTGGCACTTCCAGTATCTCCACTGAATGCTTCAGCCGATAAAAAAGATTGCCGATCACACAGTAATCTTTCTGCTTCTCAAACCATTCACACGAATCAAAAGCATTCTGCGCCACAGATACATCAGGATTTTCAAATGAAATATCTGTACACGCAGCATATCGGAACGCTCCTTTGGCTATTTTCCTGACTGTATTTGGCACAACCACCCTCTCCTGATTGCCTGCGGCAAGACTGTACAGCAGCTCTTTTCCATCCGCCGAGAAAAGCATCTGCCCATCTGTTGAAAGTTTCGGACTGTCTGACGCCACCTCAATCCTCTCAAGATTCGGAAAAAACCTGTTGGAAATGGTAATATCCGCAATGCTCGCCGGAACAAAAAGAAACCTGACCGCAGCAAGCGGTGTCTCTTTCTCCTGCATATCCCAGCGCGTGATTGGCTTACCATTATAAGTATCCGGCAGATACAGTTTTTCGCTTTCTGTGACAATGCCTGTGATCTCATACTCATTTTCCCTCGGATACCAGCCTCTCGGCTCCAGCCGAAAACGGCTTCCCTGATACTCATATGTAAAACTCTCATTTCTGCTCAACACGATCACCTCATCTTTCATTTCAAGCTGAAACGTATGTTTGTATTATATAATCTCATGCGGTACTTGTCAAGATGAATCAGCCCCAAAATTACCATGCAGCCGACACATTCACCAGATAAAACTCCTCCGCCGCCAGCACGAAATACCAGACGGTCTCCTCCCCACCGTGACGGTTCATCCGCACAATCTCACGCTCCCCTGCATTCTGCTCAAGGTATTCCAGCACAGCTCGAAATTTCGGATAATTGTCCAGCCTGTGCAATCTGTTCTCTGTCCTCAGGCGCAATTTTGTTGATCTCCCTCTCCTAAGCTCTGTCCATTCTAACAGCCAGCAGCATCCTCCTTGCCTGCTTTATTTATATTACAGCATTGATTCCAATCGTTTTTGCAATAGCTTTACACGCCTGATTATGATATAATCAAACCAGAGCCAGTTTTACCCCATTTTTTACCGAAAGGAGAACACCCCTATATGGAATCAATCATTGACACGCTGACACTGCCGTTAAAGCACGCACGTTTTTATCTCGGAGATGCCCCTGACGCATGGCAGGCATGGTATGAGGACGAGGACTGGGACTGCGTCACCCTGCCGCATGACTGGTCAGTCTGCCAGCCTTTTTCCAAAGACTTTTCAAGCGGCACAGGATATCTTGCAGGCGGTACAGGCTGGTACCGCATTCATATCCCCCCCAATGAGGCATGGCAGGGAAAACAGCTTCGAATCCAGTTCGAGAGCGTGTACAAAAACAGCCGTGTCTGGTGCAATTCAACCTATCTTGGAGAGCGGCCAAACGGCTACAGCTCTTTTGGTTATGACGTGTCTGGTTATTTCCACTTTAACCGCGAGAACATTATCAGTGTGTATGTTGACCGCCGGGAGCTGTCTGATTCCCGCTGGTTTACAGGTTCTGGCATCACAGGCGGCGTCACGCTCACCGTCTCTGAGAAAATCTATCCTGTAGAAAATGGCATCTTTTTCTATACGCCGCGCGTGGAGGAGGACAGCGCTGATTTTGAAATTTGTAACGAGCTGGCAAACGCGACTGACCGGAACTGTCTGGTCACTGTCACCAACGTCATCTTTGACACCACTGGCAAACTCGTAGGTGAAGCGGTCTCACAGGCAACCATTATGGCGCACAGCACCACACAGATCAAGAACACGGGAACCATTGCAAAGCCTGACCTCTGGTCTCCCCAGTATCCATATCTGTATACCGTAAAAACCTATCTCTCTTATCAAAAGTCCTATCAGGTACATGAGATGAAGGTCGGAATCCGAAAGTATCGTTTTCATCCTGATAAAGGCTTTATCCTGAACGGAATGCGCTGCATCTTAAAGGGGGTCTGCCTGCATCACGATGCTGGCTGTCTCGGTGCTGCTGTGCCCTATGAAGTGTGGACACGCAGGCTGATAAAGCTCAAAAAAATGGGCTGCAACGCCATCCGCATGAGTCACAATCCCCACATGCCTGCACTGTACACACTGTGCGATATTTTAGGATTTTTGGTGATTGATGAAGCATTTGATGAGTGGGAGGGGCCCAAAAATAAATGGTGGCAGGGACACAATGTCTATCCCCCAAGACATGAAGGCTATTATACAGATTTCCCGGTGTGGCATGAGCGCGACCTCACAGATCTGATACGGCGCGACCGCAATCATCCGAGCATTATCCTTTGGAGCATCGGCAACGAGATTGATTATCCCAATGACCCGTACTGCCATCCAAGCTTTGACATCATGACAGGCAATAACGACGCCAACAAGCCAGAATCCGAGCGTTTGTACAATGCCCTGCGCCCCAATGCCGAGCGTCTGGCAGCCGTGGCAGACAGTCTGTGTGCTATCGTCCGTTCCGTGGACACCACGCATCCTGTGACGCTTGCAGCTGCGTTCCCGGAGCTTTCCGCAAATCTTGGCTTGATCGACGCCATCGACGTTGCGGGTTACAATTACAAAGAAAATCTGTACGCAGAACATCACTTACAGTTTCCTGACAAGCCAATTTTTGGCAGCGAAAACGGCCACCGTTTTCAGGACTGGCTGGCAGTGACAGACAACGACTACATCTCTGGCCAGTTTCTTTGGACTGGCATCGACTATCTGGGCGAGGCGCGCGGCTGGCCTGTCCATGGCTCTGACGCGGGACTTCTGACGCTTGCAGGCTTCGAGAAGCCGGGCTATTTCCGCAGACAGAGCTTTTGGTCCGAGGAACCTATGATACACTTGACCACAATACGCCAGAGCGACAACAGCACGGAGAATGCTTATGATGATGAGTTTGCCCCTGCGGGCGAGAACTGGAACTACTGTCCCGGTGAACTGGTTACAGTCAAATGTTACACCAACGCTGACCGCATTGAACTTTTTTCAAACGACAATAGCCTTGGTACATACGAGAAAGACGCAGGCAAAGACTGTATTACCACCACGGTAGCATTCGAGCCGGGCACACTGACTGCAAAAGCCACAATAAATGACACCTGTGTCAGTTACCGGCTGTATACCACCACAGCAGCATGTCAGATCTCTGTGCAGGAATACCGCCTAGCACCGGAAATAACAGATCTGATCGCCGAGGCAGTCGGCCAGCGCAATCCCATCCACCAGCTCGAAGTCACTCTGTGCGATGGAAACGGCAGACGTGTGTATCAGGATGCCACCCTGCTCACGGTATCCGTGGAGAACGGAACCCTGCTTGGACTCGAGAACGGAGATCTTGCTGACACTACAGAATACACTGCAAACTACCGCAGGGCATACCGGGGCCAGCTGATCCTCTATGCCGCCGACAGCGAAACCACCAGCCCTGATACGCCGCTAACCGTGACTGTGAGCGGTGACTGGGTGCGCACCGGGCGTATCACGCTCTAATTCCATAGCACAAGACTGCCGGAAAAGAATCGCACTTTCTTTTCCGGCAGCCTCTTGATATCATCTTCCTTATGTTGTATTCTCCCATCAACAATAACTTTCATGCGCCCCCTACTCCGCCTTCCCAGCCGCGCCGGTCATAAAGATCTCGCGCCCCAGCTCCACCAGTATCAAGAGCGTGATGGGGCCTAGAATCACGCCGCCCAATCCATAGTAGATGACCCCTGCATAAACGGAGATTAAAATGGCAACCGGCGAGAATTTTAATCCGTTTCCCAGAAGTCTTGGCTCGAGAAATTCGCGAATGATCACACAGATAAAATACGTCAGCAAAATAATTGCGCCGCTGCCAAGCTTTCCGCGCAAAAATGCCATCACGCTAAGAGGAATCAGCACAATTCCCGTTCCGATGAATGGGAGAAAATCCATAAATCCTGCCAGCAGCCCATAAAACCATCCCTCCTTGCTGCCGCCCAGATACAAACCGACTGTCGCCGTAATACTGATACAGACAAGGATGATCGTCTGCGTTTTCATATAGGTCTTAATCATGCTGCCAAGCTTCTTGCCAATGCGCAGAATAATGGACAGAATATGATCAATGGCAGGCTCGATTGCCGCCAGATTCAAGAGCCCCTGCTGCCAGCCCTCGATCTCCCGCGCAAACAGGACAACACAGATAAAGCTCACCACGACAAAGGTCCCCGCGCGCCCTGCCACAGAGAGATAGCGCATACTGCCAGTGATCAGCCCGTCACCTGACTGGGCAAAGCACGCCCCAAGCTCTGCGGTACGGTCCGCAATCCACTGTGACACCATTCCCTGCTGCAAACCAAAAAACATTTCGATCTCTGCGCTCAGACTGGAAACCAACTGCGAGATACTATCCGTCCAAAAGTCTGCATTCTGCACAAAGTTCCTTGCCTTGCTGACCAGAAAGGTGCCAATCCCCACGATAATCAGCGCCACGATTAAAATAATGCCAAACAAAATTCCGCCTGCCATAAATCCCTTCTGCCCGGAACGGTTTCGTGACCTGCAAAACCGCTGTAGCGGCACTACAATCAGCAGTGCCACCAACAGCGGCAAAAAATATGGAAGAAGATACTTTAAAGCTGCCAAAACTGACACTGATGTCAGTATATACAAGATCACCCGCTGATAGTCCCCACGCAATAAAAAGTTCATACAAATCCCTGCCTTTTGTCAAGCATTATGTACAGGGGACTTCCAGCCGTCAGAAGCTGTCCTGACGGCTAATCATAGTATCTGTCATTTCCGAATTATTATGCAGCGCAAATCCGCCCAAAAGCGGAATCTGCCCTGATTTTTTCTCATAACTGCGCACCAGATTTACCTGATCTGTGCGCGGCGCGCAGGCAAACTCATATGCGGGCTCAAAGGAGGCAACAGTCACATAACTGCATTTTCCGGTGATCGTCTCCATCACCTTGAGCTGGGCATTTGTCACGGTATAGCGCGCATCGGGTGATAAATCTGTAAGCACTGCTGTGGCGCAGTAATCTTTGCTCTGCTGCAAGAGCACTTCCTTTGTCTCGCCGTTGTCCAGTGTCAGCACTGCCTTGAGACTCTTCTCCGGCGCGTTCGTGCTGGCACGCACCTTCAGCGCGACCCCCGATGTATCCTGCCGCAGCGGAGTGGCAGAGATATCCAGTGCAAACTCATGCTCCTTTGTCATAATGCTTCCCGATACCTGCCGGTCCTTCTCAATCTCATTGAGCATGACATCATAGCCGCTGTCACTGACCGCCACTTTATACTCATATTCCGTCCCCGGCTTGAGATCATTGATAAAGGTAAGCATTCCGCCAGTCGTCGTGCTGACGATAAAACTCTTTTTACTCTTAATCCAGTCCGCCGCACCCTTTTCTCTGTAAAAAACATAGATGTAAGAGCTGGTATTGATCGGATTGTTTGTGATCATTGCCTTAATCGAGATATAGGAATAACCACTTCCCGCAGTGACGTTCGTCAGGCTTCTGCCGTCTGTCTGCGTGAGAATCTCACCAGAGCAGACACCGCCGAGCGCCGCTGTCACTGGCGGATACTGTACATCGCTGATGCCAGACACAAATTCATAGATTCTGTCGGCATTCACATCATCTCCAAGATAGCTCGTGAGTTCAAAATTGCACTCTGTCTGGTTCTCCTCAAGCAGTACACTTCGGATATCCCAGTCCTCCTCGTCCCTTTCCTTGAAAAACAGAATCAGATACGAGCCCGGTGCAGGTTCCCCTTCAATCTGGGTCTGCAACGTGATATGATGTGCCCCTGCTACCTGATTGCCAATGCTCACACGCACGCCGTCGATTTTCGCATCAAAGACAAACGTGTACACGCCGTACTCTTTTCCCTTAATATCCCTAAAAGACACAGTGTAATTCCGCTCATCGGCGAGTCCAGAGATGGTATACCCTGTCGTCTTATACCCCTTTGATGCATACAGATTAAAGCTCGAGCCGGCTTTGCGGTACTCCCCGTCCTCCTCCTTGACATAGGCAAAGAGCGTGATGTCCCGCGAAATGTGCTCAGTCCTGCCCTTGAGCGCGATACTGCAAGTAATGGAGTCTGCCATATTGGCCGTAATCTCAACTGTGGTCTCCGATTTTCCCGTCGTGACGAGCTGATACTGTGTGTTGACCAGCGTCGTCCCTTCATACAATTCCCATTGAAAACCGTACTGTGTATCCGGTGAGAGCGCAAAATACTCTGCCGCCTGTATGGAAACCGTATAATTGTCTGCCGCTGTGAGCGGTAATTTACTCCTAAGCTCCGCATAGAGCTTTGTCTCTTCATTAAAATAATACAGTTTTGCGCTGTACGAAGCGCCCCGCGTGAGCTCAGACGGATTCAACTGATATGAAATAACAGCGTCATATGCGCCAGTGTCATCCGTCATCACTGGATTGATGCGCGCCTCTCCCATCTGGAAAAAGCCGCGGCAAACGACACCTGCAATCCGTACTTCATACTCGTACTCTGTGCCCTCCTGAAGCCCATTCAGCGCCCCTCTTGTCATGCCGCCACGGACATTGATGCTGTTCGTCTTGTATTCACCCAGCGCATTTTTCATCCGGTATTTGAGTTTTCCAGTCACAGCTTCCTGATAGCCTGCGATGCGCACCACATAGTCCGCTCTTGTGAGCCGCTCTGTATTCTGCACAATCTCCACGGTCAGCGCATCATCTGGAAACGGCGCTTTGCCGGTCTTGACGCTCAGCGTCTTTTGTTTGAAGTGTGCTGAATAGCCCGGCTCATTCATCCACATCGTAACGTGATACTCCGTACTGTGTTGAAGGTCTGGCACAGATGCCTCGATCGTCCATTGTTCACTTCCCTTTGCTGCAATCTTCTCCATGTCTGAGACAATCATTTTGCCATTGGCATCTGCCACTTCATAACATAAGTTAAAAGATTCTGGAATCTTTCCATCATAAGAAGAAATATCTGCCTTGAGCGCGATCACATCCGGTCCGGCCGGCTTCGCGCTGTATAAAACTTTTGCCGGATATTCTTTGGTGTCCACCGTCGTATAGGCAAAGGTAACACCCTTGCTGTTATAAAACTCAAAATAGTACGTCGTTGCCGGCTCAAGGTCTGATGCCGTTATGCTCGCCAGACCACTGATCTGCCGCTGTACTGTCACTTCCTTCTCATACTCCGCAAGGGGACCATAGCTGTATTTTGCCACTGCTTCAACCGCCTCAATGTCGAGTGTGATACTGTCATACCCGGCGCGTTTTCCCCTGAAAATAATGTTTTCTTTGGTGCTTCCTGTCTGCATTTTGATTGCTGCTGCATCTGGCACAAGCACGGCTTCCAGCGCAAGGGTATCTGCGTTGACCAGATACATTGTAAAACGGTATTCCACACCCGGGTCAAGCGCATCAATCATTTTCTCTTTCCTGACATCCGGCACAATCTGCTGGTCTATATACTGATATCCTGTCTCGCTGCTCCCGTAGCGTATCTGCCAGTAATAGCTTTCATTGAATGCCCCTGTCCCTTTCGTGGAAAGCGTGATATCCGCAGAAACTGTTCTACTTGCAGCACGCCATCCGATCTGTGCTGTAAATCTGCTGGTGGAAGCCCTGTATCCGCCCTCTGTCTGTTCAACAGAGGCTACGCTGACACGCTTTGTACCAAAATGAACCTGCTTCCCCACAACCGGGCCATTTTCTGTAAGTGTGAGCGCAGGGTACACGGTTTGCCCTTTTTCCAGATACATCAGTGCATAGCGCACCGTATTCTGATAATTTTGACTTTTTAATCGGGTTCCAGCCTCCCGCAGATCATACACGGACAGCGAAATATCGCTCGCGCTGACGCCTTCTATATAAAAATTATAAGTACCTGTTTCCGGTGCTGTAAACTGAAACCACTGTTCTGCATTATATTGCAAGGATACTGTTTCAAAACTGCCGTACCTTAATTCTGTTGTATTTTCTGGAAGCGTATTCTCCTCGGTGGTTTCCTCCTCCGTGGTCTCAGTCTCCTCTTGTGTCTCCTCGGTGGTCTCGGTCTCCTCTTCGGTCTCCTCCTCTGTAGTCTCCTCTTCGGTCTCTTCCTTCGTGCTCTTTTCTTCGGTGGTTTCCTCCTCCGTGCTTTCGGTCTCCTCTATTGTTGAGCTCTCCGTGCTGGATGATTCCTCGGTACTTGGCATCTCCGTGCTGGATGATTCCTCGGTACTTGAACTCTCCGGGGTAGATGATACTTCTGTGCTCGAACTTTCTGGACTCGACGATTCCTCTACACTTGAGCTCTCTGGACTCGATGGCTGTTCGGTACTTGGAGGCTCGTCACCCGTATCCGGGCTTGACGGCACCTCACTTCCTGTTCCCTCTGGTGATGAGGATTCCTCGGTACTCGGATTCTCCGTGCTCGATGATTCCTCTGTGCCTGTGCTTTCAACACTCGAAGATTCCTCGGTACTGGAGCTTTCTGGGCTCGATGATTCTTCTACACTTGAACTTTCTGGCGGCGCTTCACTGCTTGGCGGCTCCGGCTCGGGTTCTGGCTCAGGTTCAGGCGTTTCCTCCTCATGTTCTGGTTCTCCCTGTGAATCCTCCTCGCTCTGCACACTCGTCTCCTCCTGAGACACTCTCGTCTCTTCCGCACCATACACGATCTGTGGTATGCTTCCCGCCAGAAGGCAGCTGCAAAGCAAAACTGATAACATCCTGTAAACCATATCTATCCCTTCCTTCACGCATTTTTACATTTATCAGATCTTTTAAGAACTTTTGTTTGTTTTCTTGAAGCTTTATCATAAGCGTTTTTGCAGAAAGATCTAATACGTCATTGTTTTTATTATAATACAATTCTGCAAAATATGAAACCTTAAATGGAAGGAATTAACATTTTTAGTAAAAATGAATGTAAAAAGCTGGCAAAATTATTCATCTTGCCAGCTTCGCGCTCTTTATGACATGCCGTTTACAGTTTTGTACTTATACAACATTTCTGCATGGTTCTGCTCCTCGATCTGGATGTCTGCAAGGAGTTTGCGCATCGCAGAATCCTTGAAACAAAACACATTGGTATTGTACTCTGAGGAGACAAGCTTCTCGGAGGAGATACAGTCCGTTGCAAGGAAATTATCGGTCTTTTTGTCCTCAGAGTCGCCCAGCTTATCATATGTTGCCTTGGGATTATAATTTTTGCCGTCTGAGTCATTGCAGTTGCAGGAAGGAATTGTACCGCCAATCACCTGCTGCAAAGAATCATAGTGCTCCTGCTCCTTGTTTTGCAGTGTCTTGAACAAATCCTTTAAGACGGTATCCTTCGCCTCGCAGGAATAGCGCTGGTACTTCTCGATACATGCCTTCTCCTGTGTCTGCAAATCCTTCACGGTTGTCATTTCTTTCTCTGTTAAGATCATACTTTCCTCCGTTCCAAATCAATGATTTAAGGTTATTTGTATTCAACATTGACTATTATTTGGAAGAAAGCATGATTTTATACAATCGGGCAAAACTTATTTGGCTTTGACTCTTTTCGTCATTTCTGACCCTGCAAAATCGCCAAGTCCTTCTATTTTTATTTTGACTTTTTTGCTGCCTGCCTTGGCGGTGGATGTTATTGTGTAATGCACGCCTTCTTTTAATTTTGTTCCGCCATAGGTGAGTGTGAAATGCTCCATTGTCCCCTTTACAGCCGCTTTTGAAATCTTCTGCGGCTTGATGACAAACTCCGCAGTCTCTATGATGCCTTCATAATTTCCTTTACCTGTTATGATCACCTTCGCCTTTTGATTGTCTGCCGACGCATGGAGATTATGTTGATAGGTAACAGTATAATCCTTATTCTTTGCCAGTTTTTTGCTACCACATTTCACAGTCACAGACGGCTTCTGGTACTTTCCGTTGTATGTCTTATCTGAAATCTTTGAGACTGTCAGGCTTGTGTTTGTCTTGCCAAGTGCCGTAATTTCAAATGTTTTGACCACTTTTCCTTTATAGGCGCCTTTACCAGTGACAACCACACACGCGGTTCCTGCATTTTTATTATTCTGGTACTGGACTTTATAATCCTTATTTGCCCTGAGCGTCATGCCATCTATTGCGACGGTCAGTGCAGGCTTTTGCGCCTTTCCTGTATAAGGTACAGACTGCGTTTGCAGGGCGACATGCTCTGGGTTGATGATGTGGGACGCGTCATTCTCATAGACTGCCAGCTTTACCGTGCTGCTTCCCTCATAATTTCCTGCTGCGGTGACTGTGATGCTTTTGCTGTCAAATCTCCTGCATAAGTAAGCGTATAGTCTTTACCTTTTTCCAGACGCTTTGTGCCATCGTATACATAGACAGGCGGCTCCGACTGGCTGCCTGCTGTCATGCTTCCAGTCATAATTTTAAGTCTTTTGATGGACTTGGGGGTAATTTCAAAAGTTGTCCTGAGTGTTCCTTTATAGAGACCGTTTCCGCGCACTACCGCAATCCCCTGCCCTGCGTCGGTATTTTGCTCGTACAGGACGCTGTAGTCTGTTCCCTCTGTCAAGGTACGTCTGCTGCCGCCTTCTGTCACCGTCACTTTCACAGAAGGATTGTATGCCAATCCATCATATGTTTTTGACTTGATAGCAGCGATTTTGCCGCCAGCCTTCTGTAGGTCAATTCTCTCTTCGTCCGCGTAAGGAGAACTACTCTCGTCCAGCGTCGGGCTTTCCTCGGCGGATTCACTCTCGTCCGTTTCTGAGCGCTCTTCTTCTGTTGGACTTTCCTCACTTGAGGAAGTTTCTTCACTTGACGGATGCTCCTCGGTATCGCTGCTCTCCTCACTTGAAGCGCTTTCGTCGGCTTTGCTGCTCTCCTCCGATGTTGAACTCTCTTCTGATGATGAGCTCTCCTCTTGTGACGAGCTTTCTTCTGTATCGCTGCTCTCTTCCGTTTCCGAGCTCTCCTCTACGGAGGAACTTTCCTCCGTTGTTGAACTCTCTACTGTGCTGCTACTCTCTTCCGTTGTCGAGCTCTCTTCACTTGAGGAACTCTCCTCCTGTGAGGAGCTTTCTTCTATACTGCTGCTCTCTTCCGTTGTCGAGCTCTCCTCACTTGAGGAACTCTCCTCCTGTGAAGAGCTTTCTTCTGTGCTGCTGCTCTCCTCGCTCGAAGAACTCTCCTCCTCATCTGGCTCTTCTACCGCCTTCGGTTTTCTCAGATGGATGCTGGTGCCTGTGTTTCTCGGAAATTCCGTATAAGCATTGTCCTTGTCATCATACCATGTTCCATAGAGTGATGTCTCAACCTTGATGTTGCGCGGTGTCCACAGCTCCTCAAGCTCCCTGCATCCCTCTACTAAGGACTCTGCACCGTAGACAGAAGTGATGCCACCCATATCAAAACCTGATAAATTCAGCTTTTTCAATTCTCTGCTGTCATAAAACATATAGGAGAGATCCTCTGCGTTTCGAACATCAAAAGAATCCACATTTAAGCTAGTCAGGCTCAAACAGTCCGCAAACATAAACGCCATGTCTTTGACTTTTCCCGTCTGAAAGCTGCTGGTATCCAGTGCCTCCAAAGCATAACATCCCCTGAACATCTCTCTCATGCTCGTGACATTTCCCGTGTCAAACTTCGTCACATCCAGACTCGTCAGCTTTTTACAATACTGAAACATGTAAGATGCATTCTCCAGCTTGCGGGTGTCAAACTTCGTCACATCCAGACTGGACAGACTATTGCAGTACCGAAACATAGAACGCATATTGGTTACATTGCGGGTGTCAAATCTGGTCACGTCCAGACTCGTCAGACTACTGCAATCGCTGAACATACATCCCATATTGGTTACAGCCTGTGTGTTAAACCGCGATACATCCAAGGACTTCAAAGACGTACAATAATTGAACATTTCTGACATATTCTTCACGTTCCGGGTATCAAAATTTGAGAGATTCAGGCTGGTTAAGTTCGAACAGCTGTCAAACATCTCTGACATATCTGTCACCTTCTGGGTGTTGAGGGGGCGCAGATCCAAGCTGGTGAGTCCTTTGCACCCCACAAACATCCGTGACATATTCTCCACGTTCCGGGTATCAAAATGACTAAGATTGATCTCCTTGATGTTCGAACAGCCGGCAAACATTCCCGACATATTCGTGACACTGCCCGTCTTAAAGCTGCCAATCGGCAGGCTGGACAGACTATTGCATCCGCTGAACATGTCTCGCATCCTTATAACGCTGCCTGTATCAAAACTGCTCAGGTTTACGCTCTCCAAGGCTGTACAATTTCCAAACATCCCTGACATATCCTTGACGTTCTTGGTCTGAAATCCACTCAAATCCACATTTTTCAGGCTCTTGCACTCAGAAAACATAGATGACATATTAGTGGCATTCTCTGTGTCAAAGCCGCTCAGATCCACACTTTTCAGACTAGAACAATTATAAAACATCTGTATAAAATTCTTTACATACTTCGTTTCTGTCCCGCTGAAATCCACACTTTCCAGATTGCGACATCCGCTCAGAAGTTCTGAGAAATCATCCGCACCCCGAATAACGATCTTTGCTGTTTTGACGCAGTCCAGTGCATTCTGCAAACCGCTCCAGTCATGGTTCTTCAGACGGGGATGTGACCCCATCATCGTTAGATTTCCGTTTTTATCTATCCTGTACGCCAGGGTATCATACCGCTTGTGTGCAATATCATCATTCTGAAAGGGTTCCATGACAAAGAGATCTATCTCGCCGCACGCATCCGCGTACCAAACCTTTAATTTCTTGACGCCCGGCGTGGATGTGTCGATCTCATCAAGGTTGGTTCTGTAATCCACAGTCGATATCTTCCTGTCATTGCCCAGATAGCCGTGGAGCCAGATCCCGTCAAGGCAGGGCTTCTCCCCCGGCATATAGACCGTCTTTGCATCATCATCCAACACAAATCTGTCCAAGACTGTCTGCTTCTTCACAGTAATCTTGACTGTTGCAGAAAGCCCCTTGTAGGTCACAATCAGGTCTTTTGTACCTGCCACTTTCATATCAATGCTTTTGGCATTGGTGGTGTAATCCTTAACCTGCTCTCTAATACTGCCCGTGCTGTTTCTGTATTCCACCTTTAGATCACTCAGATCAAGCGTACTGCCATAGATGTACTCTGTCACATCCTTTGTGACCTCAAGATGCATCTGCTGTGTGAGTTTTATGCTCTTGCTTTGATTTTTGGGCAGATAGCCGCTGACAGATTGCCCTTCTGGTGTCTGCCATACTCCCTGTGGCATGGCGATATTGCTCTTTACATTGACGGGCGTCTGGAACTCTAACAGATTATCCATCCCCAGCATCAAATCCGCATACTGCACACTTCGCAAATCAAACGCACTTAGATCCAATGCATTCAGGCCGTCGCATGACCAGAACATCTGGCTCACATCTGTCGCCTTTGCCGCGCTGAACTTCTCTCCAAAGGTCAGCTTCTTCAAATTTCGGCAAAATTTAAACATGCCCTTCATCTCATTATTTACAGGCATAGCAAAGCTGCTAAGATCCAGTTCTTCCAGTGCATAACAGCCTTGGAACATATATGGCGAACGCGTCACCTTCTCCGTTGTAAACTTCTCTCCAAACTGAATGTGTTTCAGATTTTTCGCATAGGAGAACAGAGAGGACATAGCTGTTACATTGCTTGTGTCAAAATTGGACAAATCCAGCGTCTCCAAGCTGCTACAGTCAGCAAACATTGCGCTGATCTGTGTGGCTTTTGATGTATTCATCTTGCTCAGATCAATGCTTTTGAGACTGCTGCATCCGCGAAACATCGCCGAGAGATTCGTGGACAGACTTGTGTCAAGCTGGCTGATATCCACGCTTGTCAGATTGACGCAGTCCTCGAACATAAAGGAAGGATTTTCAATTAACGAGAGTCTGACCTCTGCCGTCTTGATGGATTCACGGTATGGATACCACGGTGAGTATGTATGCTGAGGATATGCACAGTATTCGCCGTTTCCCTTCACGGTTAGTTTTCCATCTCTGTCAATCCTCCAATAGACATTTTTGTAACTGCCGCTTGCGATATCGTCAATGAAACCCAGACCCAAGTCCCAGTTAAATGCATAGGACGCGATCTCCTCCTCTTCGGTCTCCTCCGTCAGCTCCCCGGTGGTTGTAAACTCCTGTGTCAGCTCCTCGGTGGAGGCAATCTCCTGGGTCAGCTCTTCGGTGGAGGTTGTCTCTTCGGGAGCTGTCTCTTCGGAGCTGTTCTCTTCTGTGGAAACAGGCTGTTCGCTCGATATTGGTTCTTCTGTGGAGACTTCGCTGGAAGATGTCTCGGATACTGTTTCTTCTATTCCTGTCTCTTCTATTAATATGTCAGACGTCTCCAAGCCAGTTTCTTCCTCAACGGAGATCTCCTGCGTTTCTTCGGTTTCTTTGTCTGGGGCTGGCTGTTCTGTTGAGCCCTTTTCTTCCTCTTCGTCCAGCTCTTCCGCCAAGACAGTTTTTTCTGAATCTGCGGTTTCCTGTACTTCCCCGGCAGGCTCCGACGCCCTTGCAGGCAATTCAATACTTGACGACAGCGTGATTGCTGCCATAAGCACACACAATGTTTTTCTTAATTCTCTTCCCATCTTGTCTTTCCTTTCTCAATCCTACCCAAACACCCGGCGCCAAAACTTCCTTACGGACAGTACGAAACTGCGCAAAAAAGCTGCACAAATTACGACATAAACCCTGTCGTTCTCGCGACAGAGCATTACGAACCATAATTTATGCAGCCGAACCATCATAACAGATTTCTTATTACAATCTTTTTATTATAATCTCTTTATGACTTCATGCTTTGCGTCCATTTATCACTAAATGTTTGCCCTTTATGTTATGATACTACCACTTTTATTCATAAAGTGCAATCCTTTTTTCATAAATTTTCCTGTATTTTTATAAGCAATCGCTTAGATTTCTTGTCTTATTACACAACCGCCTCCACAATCACCTTATCTCCAATCTGAATTTCCTTCACGCCGCTCTCCACCTTTCGGTTAAAATTATAACTGACGAGATACCCCTTGTTTGTGTGGTAATAGTCCAGATATTCGATGAGCTGTTTTTCTCCGCGGTTATGATATTCTTTACCGCGCCAGATTTTAAGCTCCACAATAAACTGTTCACCGCCGTAATCCACTATGACATCTGTCCGCCGCGCATCTCTTGTCTGCGCCTCGATATAATAATTGCCTGTGCCGTTGATAATCGGTTTTAAGTACAACAGGAAAAATTTCCTCCCATTATCCTCCAAAAAGGTTTCATCCTTCCGGTCATAGACCTCATGAAAATGTGTGACAAACTTTTCCAGAAGCAGTGTCATATTCAGCCTGCCACCCTCAACAAACTGATTCCTGTCACGCTGTGCGCTGCGGTAAGATATATTTTTTAAGGCTTCCTTTGCGATAAAGGTATTGAGCAGCTTCATTTCAAACATGCGGTTTGCAACCGCCACTTGTCCATCCACCTCTTTGAGAAAACCAAACATTTTCCCGATGCTGACTGGCTTGACATCAATCTCAAAAGGAATCTGGCGTCCCTGATATAGTATTCCCTCAATCATTTCATACAGCTCCCTGTACAGATCGAGTTGTTTGACCATGCTCTCAAACAGCGGTGTGCTCTCTTTTAAGATCATTTTTACAGCTTGTGCAACACGCTCCTTCGACCATACTTTGCCAAGCTTTTCATCCACATATTTACAGATCAGAGATACCAGCACCGGATAGCCTGACGTATAAGCATAAATCTCTTCTGCGACAAGCTCTGCTGCCATCCCCGTCTGATGGTCTGCCTCATATTCGCCAAGCATCGACGCGATCTGCGCTGCGGAGAAATTCATATCCATGTCAAAGCTGGCAGCAATATTCCACGGGCTGTTGTACTGATGTTCTAATTCCGGGCGAAGCTTTAATTTCAGATTTTTGATGTCATACACCCCCGCCAGAATTACCGAATGAAAAATGGGCGTCTCATCCCTCTCCAAGTAATATCCCCGAAGCTGTGCCAGAAAATCAATAAATACCTGATGGTTGCCTGCGCTGTCCACTTCATCTATTATCAGCACGATTGGGCGCAGACTGTGTTCACACAATGCACTCAGATTTATAAACAGCTCTTTTAATCCATAGGCGTGTTCCTCTGCCGCCGGAAAGTGCAGCGCCTGCGCTTCCCCTGCTGCCCTGTTCCATCTTAGGAGGACATCCTCCATGAAGGAGTGCGCGAATGTCTCCTCGTCTGCAAATTCCCTGCTTCCCATTTTCTGAAAATCAAGCGCTATCACAATATACGTATCTTTTAAATATTCAGCCAGTGCCCGCAGCAGCGTCGTCTTTCCATACTGCCGCCCCCTGTTGATGACAAAATAACTTCCCCTGTCCACCAGCTTTTCTTTGATCTGTGCAAGCATATTATCCAGCCGCACCATATAATGTATCTTGGGTCTGCATACCCCCTCTGTATTAAAGTACCTTATACCATATCCACCTCCTAAAATTCAGGCAGGGGAATTTTCTTCCCCTGCCCCTTAACAAAACAGCGCCTCAAACTCATCCCTGCCGATCTTCTCCTTCTCCAGCAGAAGGTCTGCACAGGCGTGAAGCACCTTTTCGTGTTTCATGATAATATCTTTCGCCTTCTTGTAGCAGTCATCCACGATCGCCTTGACCTCTACGTCAATCTCGCTTGCCACCGCCTCGGAATGACTCCTTGTGTGCGCTAAGTCACGCCCGATAAATACCTCGTTGTCATCCTCGTCATAATTGATGACGCCGATATTTTCTGAGAACCCAAATTTCGTCACCATCGCCCGCGCAACCTTGGTCGCCTTCTTGATATCGCTCGATGCCCCTGTCGTCACATCGTCGAAGATAATCTCCTCCGCGATACGTCCGCCAAGGGATACCATGATATCCTGCAGCATTCTGCCCTTGGTGTTAAACATGTCATCCCGCTCAGGAAGCGGCATCGTATAGCCCGCTGCGCCAAGTCCCGTCGGTATGATAGACACCGTATATACCGGCCCGACATCGGGGAGCACATGGAACAAAATCGCATGTCCCGCCTCATGGTACGCCGTGATCTTCTTTTCTTTCTCAGAGATAATGCGGCTCTTCTTCTCCGCGCCGATACCCACTTTGATAAATGCCTGTTTGATGTCTCCTTGTTTGATAAAAGCACGGTTTTCCTTTGCCGCAAGAATCGCTGATTCATTCAGCAAATTCTCCAAGTCCGCCCCTGTAAAGCCGGCTGTCGTCTGCGCCACCTGCCTTAAATCCACATCCTCTGAGAGCGGCTTGTTCTTTGCATGCACATTCAGGATTTCCTCCCTGCCGCCCACATCTGGCGGTGAGACGGTAATCTTTCTGTCAAAACGCCCCGGACGAAGGATTGCCGGGTCTAAAATATCGACGCGGTTTGTCGCCGCCATCACGATAATGCCCTCGTTTGTGCCAAATCCGTCCATCTCGACCAGCATCTGGTTCAGCGTCTGCTCGCGCTCGTCATGACCGCCGCCCATACCGGTTCCGCGGCGTCTTGCCACCGCATCAATCTCGTCGATAAATACGATACACGGTGCGTTCTTCTTCGCCTCGGCAAACAGATCCCGCACTCTCGACGCACCGACACCGACAAACATCTCCACAAAGTCAGAACCTGATATGGAGAAAAACGGCACGTTCGCCTCGCCCGCAATCGCCTTTGCAAGCAGGGTTTTACCTGTACCCGGCGCCCCCTCCAGGAGTACGCCCTTGGGGATTCTCGCCCCAACCTTCGTGTATTTGGCAGGGTCCTTTAAGAAATCGACGATTTCCTCCAAGTCCTCCTTCTCCTCCTTGAGGCCAGCCACATCCTTGAGCGTGACTTCCCCGCCTGTCATCAGGCGCGCCCTGCTCTTGCCGAAATTCATCATCTTGCCGCCGCTGTTTCCAGCATTCTGCGCATTCATCATGCTGAACATAAACACCACAACCACCAGCAGCATCAGCAGTGGCAGCAGTTCGGTGATAAACCAGTTCTCCTGCGGCACATCCTTCACGATCGGTTCTATGTTATAGCTTTTTACCAGCTCCTGTACTTCTACCACATCTGATACATAGAGATTGCGCTGCTGATTGTCCCTCAGTGTGATGCGCAGCATTCCCGTTGGCACCTGCACATTCGGGTGAATCTCCACGTCCACGACAAGCCCCTCCTCCATCTCAGAGACAAACTGCCCCATCGTGTAGGAACCGCTGCTGCCGCTGTTTGTGCTCGCCCAGATCAATACCAGCACCAGTATTAATATAAATATAAATGTTAAATTAATTCCTTTTGCACCTTTTCCCAATTTCTGTCTCCTCCCGGTCCTGTCCCCGCCTATTCTCCGTCAAGCTCAACCACTCCGATATACGGAAGGTTCCTGTAACGCTGGTCATAGTCAAGACCATATCCTACCACAAATTCGTCAGGTATCTCGAAACCTGTGTAGTCCACCTTCACATCCACAACACGGCGCTCCGGCTTGTCGAGCAGTGTGCACAGCCGCATGCTCTTTGGCCCGCGCTGCCCCAGAAGGTCCAGCAGATAAGAGAGCGTCCTGCCAGAATCCACAATATCCTCCACGACAATCACGTCCTTGTCCTTTAACGGCTCATCGAGATCCTTCACAATCCTGACAACCCCGCTCGATTTTGTGTTGCTGCCATAGCTTGACACAGACATAAAATCCAGCGATACCGGCACGGTGATGCGCTTGGCAAGCTCGCACATAAAAAAGCTGCCCCCCTTGAGCACACACACCAAATGCACCTGTCTGCCTGCATAGTCACGGCTTATCTGTTCGCCAATTGCCTTAATTCTGGCGTCCACTTCTTCCTCTGACAACAAGACTTTGATCTTCTCAGCCATATCTGGGTCCTCCTTTGTTTTATTCACACCCGCTCATCCATAAGCACAGTATCCTTTTCGTATGTTCACTGACCTTGTAATAGCTGCTGATGCGCTCCTCGATCAGCCAGACCACATGGTCTGCATCCGCCACAAGAAAAAGCCGCTCACGCTCTGCCTGCGGTATTTTGCGGTCAATGAGATACGCCTTTAAGGTTTTTTTCTGATTCATGGTATTGATTGTCAGATAATCCCCCGGCCTGCGGGTTCTTATGACAATACTATTTCTTATTTTATCATAATCAATCCATTTCGTATACTTATTTTCTGGAATATTTTTAAGATCTAACCCACAATTTTCCAAAAAAATGACTTTTGCCCTGAGAATCTGCCTGTCTCCAAGCAAAAATTCGAGTTCCTCCCCCGCCTCAAGCCGTCTGCGCCCGTCCGCTGAGAGGACATATTCCGGCAGCAGCGCCTCTTTATATATATGCTGAAAGATGGAAATCCCTGTGTAATCCCGCCTTGCCCGCAGTCCATGCGGAAGCAGAATCTCTCTGCCGCACTGACTGTGAAACAGCCCGCGCACCTGTCTGACATGGACTGCCTCCAGATCTTTTCTGCTGCCCCCCGCCTGCGCGAGCACCTCCATCACCACATATCCCTGCACCGTCTTATGCAGCTGTAAGAACTTTTCCTTGTCAATCGCAAAAACGCCCTGTCTCTTGCTGACACAGGCCTGAATCCCTAGCGCAGTCATGTCCGCGATCAGCTCATACGCCTCACGCACCCTCTCACTCGCGCTGTCAATATGCTGCACTGCCGCAGGGCTGATTTCGCGCACTGCTGTATCCAGTATATGATGGCGGATGACATTCCTTGAATAAGTATCCTCCAGATTCGTGCTGTCTATACAATAAGAAACCCTTCTTTCCTGCAAAAAAAGTTCAATCTCACTGCGCAAAAGACATAACAGCGGCCGGATCACGCGCCCGCGCACCGGCAAAATCCCTGATAGCCCCCGAAGGGAAGTCCCTCTGAACAAGTGAAATAAAAATGTCTCACAGCTGTCGTTTTTGTTGTGCGCGACGGCTATTTTGCCCTTCCGGGTGCCAAGCACGCGCTCGAACGCCTCATAGCGCACCTGCCTGCCTGCCTCCTCTGTGGATAGATGGCTTCTGCGCGCAAGCGCTGCCACATCCTCCTCCACCAGCGTGAAGGACAGCCCGTGATGTGCGCACAGTTCCCTGACGTACGCCGCATCTTTTGCAGCGTCCGGGCGGATAAGATGATTGATGTGGACCACCTCGATCTCTATTGGCACTGCTTTGTTGATCTCGAGGAGCATCAACAGCAGGCAGACCGAATCTGCGCCGCCAGATACGCCCGCCACGATACAGTCTCCCTCCTCGATCATCTGGTATTCCTTCACGTACTGCAATACTTTGTCAATCATTTGTATCCCTCAAAATCACCCCTCTGCGCGCCGCTTGACACAGCAGGTAAGGACCGTCATATCATCCCGGATACGGCCGCCCTGACTGTTGATAGCATAGCGGAGCAGATAGTCCGCCATCTCTTTTGGATTCAGGATCGGACTCCTCGCAATGAGCTCCCGCAGCCTGCCATCCGCCTCATTCTCGATCGCATCGGAGATTCCGTCAGACACCATGATGAGCATATCCGCGTCTGAGAGCTTCACGCTCTGCGTAATCGGGCAAAGCTCCTCCATACTGCCTAGCGGCAGCGTATCGGCTGAGACTTCATCCACCCAGTTGCCGCGCTTGATATAGCTCGCCGCAGCGCCCGCCTTGACAAACTCTGCCTCTCCTGTCAGCAGGTTGAGTGCGCAGACATCGAGTGTCGTGAGATTGCAGCACCCGTTCTGTGCTGCGATCGCGCCGTTGACCATCGTGAACGCCTTTTCTTTGCGGAATCCCGCTTCCAGAAAGCGCTCCATAAACTCGATAACCGCCTGAGAGTCCCTGCACGCCTGCTCACCGCTTCCCATGCCGTCTGCAAGCATCACGATAATCTGGCTTTGATTATATTCCTCCATGGAGAAGTTGTCACCTGAGACTTTTTCATCCTCCCGCACTGCCCTCGATACGGCACTCAGCACTGCATAACGCGGCTCGTCCTCAAAGATAAACGTATTGTAGCTTCTTGCGACTGCCAGTGCACTCTCGCCGGATGGAACCAGCCTTCTGTCAAAAAATACGGAGAGCAGTTCTCCCAGCACACTCGCGGAGACGGTATGTCTGCCGACCGCGCGCGCCTCTATGCTGATCTTGTTGCCACAGCGCCCATCTGCAAAGATCTCACAGCTCCCCGGCGCACCGCCTTCTATAAAAATCAGTTCCCTGACCACGATTCCCTGTCTTTTCAAAAAGTGTATCAGCGCTTTGCGCTTGTGTTCTACTGGTATACTCACGTGTACTACAGTGTCCGCCACGTCCGCAAAAGCGCTCGAAATCTCGTCGAGATGGTTTGCAAAGACTTCTTTCGTCTCCCGAATCTGCTGTCTGTAGAGCATGTCCCTTCTGTCGGCACAAATCTTTTCCGCCTGCGGTATGTCGCGGTACAGCCGCGCAAGCTCCTCATACGTCTCTGACAGGCAGTAGAGTTTCCTCTTGCTGTAGCCGTTAAACAGATATCCCTCCACGACGCCTGATTTATTTTCTGCCTCTTTTGAAGCTCTGGATGTTCTTACCTTCAACATGATCTGGTTCCCCCCTCTAATTCGCTATGACTACCCTGTATCAGGGTTTACTCATAGTATAAATAGAGGCACCATCATTTTTTGTCAAACCTGTGCACGTTTTTTTATTTTTTTGTTGACAAGAATCGCGCTGTGCAAAAATACACCGCTATCAGGTCCTGCCAAATAACGGTGTATCCTCTCAGTCAATTTCCTGAAATATGATCTCATTCTCATACACAAGCCCCAATTTATCCTTCGCTACTTCTTCCGCATATTTCTTTGTCTTGGTATACGTGGCAAACTCCTCAAGCTCCTTGGTGCGCGCCTCCTCCGCTGTGATCTGCTGTAATAATTCCTGCTCCTTTGCAGCATATGCCTTTTCCTTCTGAATCAGGGATATGGAGTTGATGCCAACGACCCCCGTCATAATCATGATTGCAAGCATCGCTGCCGCCATTCCAAGGCGGTTTTCATTCTTGGCGCGGAGAAACTGCGGCGGTTTTCTCTTTGGTCTTTGTGCGCTTTTTGTGTTTTGTTTTCTTATTGTGTTTTTTGCCATCTTTTGTTTCCCCCTTTCTGCCTTTTGCTGCTTTTTGAAAATACAATTTCATTTTATGACGTTTTTTGGCACACGTCAACCGAATTTTGTTGAATAGTTTGTGAAATCTGCCGACAAAAAAGTGCTTGACGAACCTAAGAAGCCGTCCGATGGTTCTGTCGATCACAAAATAGCACCATTTTACAAAAAAACGTCCAGCCGTCAGCGCATAAAACAGCATTCCAACTGCTGCGCCCAGCACTGCCGCAAAGCGGATCACACCGTTATTTCCATAATAGAGCAGCGTAAAACTCAGTCCAAAGCAGGCTGTCCAGTACAGGATATCCTCCAGGTCCACGATAATGCGTGCATGTCTGACAAGACGCCGCAGCAGGCGGAGCAAGTCATAGGCAAATGCCATAAATACGCCCGTCATGATAGATGCCAGCCAGAAATGCCACTCCCTAACAATCTCCCTACTCATCAGCCAAACAGGCGTGTAAGCAGCCCTTCTCCTTTTTTCGCCAGTGTATTCTTGTCAGCGTATGCGAGGGAATCCACCTTCCCGTCCACGTCCGCCTCTCCCTTCTCCAAATCCAGCCGCCCCACGTGCAGGCTGCTGCCCTTGATGGTGAGCATTCCATCCACTGTCTCCATCAGGATATTATTTTCATCAAAAGAATGAACCTCGACCACCCCTGTGACCTTGCAGTCGCGCCGCTGCTCCATACTGAACTTGTGCTTGCTTTCCATCGTCAATATGCCTTCTCCCATATGAGTACTCCCTATATTATATGGGCGGGGCGGCGCTTATATGTATCGGAACAGCTCCTTTGCGTCATCCTTTTTGACAGTCTCCTGCACGTCGAGGATTTCCACTTTTGTCTCCTTGTTGCCAAACTGAATCGTTAGAATGTCGCCCACCCTGACATTTGTGGACGCCTTCGCGGGCTTGTCATTGATGAGAACGCGCCCTGCGTCACACGCCTCGTTTGCCACGGTCCGCCGCTTGATAATGCGCGACACCTTCAAAAACTTGTCCAGTCTCATCGTAATTCCTCCATTCTTAAATTCTCCATTCATGAAAGAATAACAACCGATGAAATCGCTCTCATCGGTTGTCCAAACAATCTTATCTGTTTACCTCGTCCTTCAACGCCTTGCCCGGTTTAAACTTCGGTGCCTTAGAAGCCTCAATGTCGATCTCCTCTTTTGTCTTGGGATTTATTCCTTTTCTTGCTGCTCTCTCAGCTACTTCAAATGTACCAAAGCCTACTAACTGAATCTTCTCGCCCTTCTTTAACTCCTTTGCAACAACCTCTGTGAATGCTGTCAGTGCCTTCTCAGCATCCTTCTTTGTCATGTCTGCCTGTTCAGCCATAGCGGCAACTAATTCTGTTTTGTTCATTGTGAACTCCTCCTATAAATTACTGTAGATAAATATCCTCTGCGCCCTTTTGACGCCTATATTTATTTATAGGCGAAAAGCCTTGCTTTGTCAAGAAAAAAAGCCGAAAAAATGCTTAAAATTTGCTGTTTTATATGCGTTTTGGCTGTTTTGTCATAATTTTTACGAATCTTCTAATTGAATGAGGTCTGTAAATGAATAATTTACGTCCTTCTCCTCCTCATCAATCTGCAAAGTATAACTCCTTGTCTGATAGCCGGACTTCCTGAGCGTCACTACATGAGACCCCGGTTCTTTGTTAAAGCTGACAGGCGTGACGCCTACATAGCTGCCGTCAAGATACGCCTCCACGCCGTCCGGCGCATCAATGTAGACTTTGTATTTCTCAGAGGAGGACAGATAGTGCTCAGAGGATTTTTTCTCCTTCTCCTCGTCCTCATCCTCTTCTTCTGGCTCAGAGGACTTGGACTGATATTTTTTGCTGGTTGTCTGGTCGTCGTCGTCATCCTCTTTTTCTTGTTCTTCTTTATCTGAATTTTTATCTGAGTTTTTATCTGAGTTTTTATTTGAAGTTTTGTCCGTCGCTTTTTCGGAAGTCTTGTCAGCGGAGCTCTCCTCGCTCTTCTCGAGCTCTACGGCAATGTTCGCAGAAGGCTCTCCCACCCGGATGTACTGCGCCACGGTGTCATACCCGTCTGCTGTGATGCGCATCTGGTGTAATCCGTACTCGATCTCGACGGGTTTCGACACATTGACCTCCCTGCCGTCGATGGAGACCTTTGCCGTGACCGGATTGAGTGTGAAAATCACCGTCCCCTTCTGTACGACCGTAATCTCAACCTCTCCCAAATCCCACGCCATCTCCTCATTTCTGGCAAACGTAATCTCCTGTGTGGCGCTGCTGCCCTTGTGGCTGACGGTCACGGTGTGCGTCCCTTCTGGCACGACTAGAAGCATATCTTCGGTTATTTTGCGAATCACACTGTCTCCCACATCAATCCAGCCATTTACGAAATAATCTTCGTTCTGCAAGCGCAGGTAGCCGTGTCCCTTCTCGACATGGATGCCGTAGATCATATTTTTGTAGCCCCAGACACTGAGCTCGTCCATCTGGCTGACCTCCATCATATCGGTCTCCCTGCCGTCCGACACGACGACAACGTGGCTGCTGATATTATAGAGCTCTTTGCCCAGCGCGATCGTTCCTTTGCTCAAATCCATGCTGTACCCGTTCACATGATGATAGCTGATGCAGTCAGGATTTTCCCGTACATACGCCAGCGCCTTGCGCGGTTTGTAAAAACGCACTGTAACGACGCTTCCCTCCTTGAGCTGTTCCATAGAAAGCGCCTGCTCATTTTTGTCATATATCATCGTCGTGCCGTCATATGTCAGTGTGTAGCGCCTTGATGAGGCGATATTCTGGAATTGTACGGTCTTTGCCTCCAAGTCCTTCCTGACCACGACTGCCGCATCCTCCGAGTCGTAAATCCCGCTCCTGTTCATCTCATCGACCGCCGTCTCTGTCTCTAAACCAGCCTCTGTCTGCACTGCGCTGCTGTCATTGGTCTGGTTGGTCAAAAGCGCTGTAAACTGGCTGGCATACTGCCCGCAGCCTGTCAGCGTGATCGCTGCCGCCAGCACCACGGCGGCGAGGCTGCCTTTTTGATTCTTTTTATCTAAACTTTTGTTCATTTTATCACCTTTTTCTTCATTACAAGACACTTAGGCTGGCGTACAGCGCTTCCCGCCTGTCCTGCTTCACTGGAAACGCGGTGCGGTAAGACGCGGTGTCATCTGCCAGTTCCTCATAGATCATCCCTTCACTGCCTGACAGGCACGCCCTCACGATACCGTCAGGGTTGATCACGCAGCTGTCCCCGGTGTACCAGACGCCGCCGATGCTGCCGGCACAATTGACTGCAAGGATATAGACTTGATTCTCAATCGCGCGCGCCTGCAAGAGCGCCTTCCAATGCGCGCTGCGCTGCGCCGGCCAGTTCGCCGCCACAACAATGACATGCGCCCGCTTGGAGAGCACCTGAAACAGCTCTGGAAACCGCAGGTCATAGCAGATGACGCTGGTAAATGGTATATTTTCCAGCGCAAAACACGAAACAGCGCTGCCGCCCTGAAACTTTTCACCCTCCCCGGAATAGGAAAATGGATGAATCTTTGCATAATCTGAGCTGACACTGCCGTCTCTGTCCACGATGGTATAATGATTCTCACATTTGCCGCCCCCTGCTGTACAGTCCTTGACCCAGCCAAAACCGATATGGATGTGATACTGCCGCGCCAGCGCCTTCATGTGCGCAATCGTCCGCCCGTCACGCTCCTTCGTGACGCTGGTATTCATGGAAAATCCCGTAAAGCTCATTTCCGGGAAAAATATCACCCCGGCGCCCTGCACCGCCGCCTCATGAATCCACTTTTCAGCCACCTTATAATTTTCTTCCTGCGCTTCCCAGTGAATCGTTGTCTGAGCAAGCGCGATCTTTAAATGTTTTTCCATATAATTTTCTATTTCTCCTCTTTACGTAAACCTATTATAACGGCTTTTCCCCTCCGATACAACCTTTTTATGAAAAGAACTTGTTTAACAGCTTTTCCCTGTTTTTCTCCTGATGAATCAGGCTTTCCAGTTTATCATAATTGCGGTTTGGCATCCACGACTTTCGGGAATTATAATAAAAGTTAATAATTTTCCAGAATTTCTCAGGGTACGCAAGGCGCAGGCACAGACTCCGCCACTCGATCGGCGGGAACACCCTGCGGTTCTGGTAGGCGTCGAGCATACTCTGCGCCATGTCCAGCGACCAGTCGCACTTTTCCGAAATTTTGCGGAATAATAAATAAAAATCCCTTGCGCCTGCATCATGCGCAAAGTGCTCCAAATTGACAATCCCTGTGTAGGCGCCGCCGTTTCCTTTGCCAAAAATGACATTGTGATACTGGTAGTCGCCGTGGCAATAGAGTCCATTGCTGTTTACATACGCTTCGTATTCCGCCTGAGACTCCTCTCTGGCACGCCGTGTCACATCCACTGCCTTCTCCAGAAAATAATCATACTCCTTCAAAAGCGCCCGCTCGAACTCGGTCTTGTTGTGCAGCTTCCTCAGATAATTGCGCACGCGCTTGCACTCGACGGTATGCCGCTCCATCTCATCCGCATAGAAAAAGACAGGCATCAGGCATATTTTTTCCGACTGCGGCGTCATGAATTTCAGATGCAGCTTTGCCATCGCACCGCACGCCTTGACAATATCCTCCTCATTCTTGTAGCTGCACTCTTTGCCATCGACCTGCTCCTCCAATATGTACACGCTGTTGTCGATATCCTTCACGAACAGTGCCCCCTCCTTGGTCCGAATGAGCATATCCGTCCGCAGGCTGTCCTTGAGCTTGCCCTGTAATTGATACAAAAGCTCGAGCTTCTCTGTCCTCCCCCGATACTCTTTGAGCACACGCATTCCCTGATCTGTATCACAGATAATGGTTCCGCGCCCTTTGAAGGTGCGGCTGACCGTCATATCATACTGTTCCAGCACATTCACTGCCTTGTCGTTCACAAAAAATCCCCCTCCACACAGATAATGATTTAATCTATCTTATGTGGCAGAGGGGTTGTTTATTACACTATTTCACGCGCTTTCTGCATTAAATATTCATGCGTATTGTGTCCGGGCTCCTGCAAAACCTCCTCCAAGAGCTGGTTTAACAGCACGCCGATCTGTTTTCCTTTGGGTACGCCCAGCGCAATCAGGTCATTTCCTGTGATTTCAAGCGTCTTTAGCGAGATGCACTGGTTGCTCTCCATGATCTCTGTGTATAGCTGCTCCACCGCGTCAATGTGCGCTAATTTCTGCTGCCGCTCATAGCTGCTCTGCGCCAGCGTATCGGCGCGCCACAGCGCCATCACCTGCTCAAAGTACTCCGCGCCGATTTTATTCACAGCACGCCGCACTGCCCGCGCATTGGGTTCTGGTTTATAGTCATGATAGCGGATGTATTTCTGTACTTTTGTGATGGTGTCATTGTCAAACTTGAGCCGCCTTAGTATCCCGGCTGCCATCTGCTCGCTCACCTCCACATGTCCGTGAAAATGATCTATGCCCTCCCCGTCGGTCATCCTGACCTTTGGCTTGCCGATATCATGCAGCAGCGCGGCGAGCCGAAGGCTCTTGTCCGCCTGTATGTGCAGAAGGCTCTGCATCAGATGTTCTCCCACGGTATACTGGTGGTGCGGGTTCTGCTGCGCGGTCGCAAACGCTGCGTCCAGCTCAGGCAGCACTGCCTTGGTGATCCCAAGCTCATACGCGTCGCGCAGCGCATCCGGGTGGTCTGACATCAAAAGCTTTACCAGCTCTGCCTGTATGCGCTCTGCGCTGATGTGGCGCAGATTGGGCGCAAGGATTTTGATGGCTGCCTTTGTCTCCTCCGCGACCATAAATCCCAGCTGTGCTGAGAAGCGGACTGCCCTAAGGATGCGCAGCGCATCCTCATCAAACCGCTCTGACGCCTCACCGACACACCGTATCACGCCATCTGACAGATCTTTCATCCCATGAAAGGCATCCACAATGCCGCTCTTGTCATTGTAGGCAAAGGCATTGATCGTGAAATCCCGCCGTTTTAAATCTTCAATTAAATTTGCGGTAAAAATCACTTCTCTGGGATGGCGGCTGTCCTCGTACTCACCGTCAATCCGATAGGTTGTGACCTCAAAACCCTCGCGTTCCAGCATGACGGTCACCGTGCCATGCTGAATGCCGGTGTCGATGGTGTGGCCAAACACTGCCTTGACCTCCAGCGGCTTGGCGGAGGTGGTCACATCCCAGTCGTTTGGATTCCTGCCAAGCAGACAGTCCCTGACACAGCCGCCGACGGCGTATGCCTCAAAGCCTGCCTGCTCTAACTGTGATATGATGTACTTGACTTTTTCAGGTAATTGTATCTGTGTCATGCCTGCCTGTAACCTTATTTCCTTTCATAGATCTTGAAGCTGACAACTTTGGTGCCGCCGTACTCGCCTCTGCCTTGAATCGTCACCTTTGCGGTGCCCTTTTTGTGGTTGTTGACATAGGTATCTGGAAGAATCTCGTAATCATTTTTTGACAAAACCACGCCGCCGACGGTGACGGCGAGGTCTTCTGGCGCCAGCGTCACCTTGCTGCCTGTAAAGTATTGTTTATGGTTGAGCGTTACTTTTGCCTTGGACAGCTTTTTGTTTGCCGCATAAATTTTGTATGTAAGCGATACATTCCGCGTTCCTGTGTAACTTCCCCTGCCAATGACTGCAAGCTCGACCGTCACCACTACGCCGGACGGCAGTTTATCTTTCTTCCTGTCCAGCACTTTGCCGCCGCACTTGTAAATAATGCTGCTGTCGTAGTCCTTTCCTTCGCGGAGCTTCTTTCCGTTCGTATCCGTCAGCACCGGAACGCTGGCAAAACCGCCTTTTTTGTTGTTTGCGGGCTGGTCTGGCACTGTGACCGACACGGTTTCGATGCGTCCCTTGCCCACAGTGTACGTGAGGGTGCGCTTTCCGCTGAAGTTCTTTATGCCCTTCACTGTCACAGTGGCAGTCTTGCCGATCTTCTTATTATTTTTATAGCTCAGTGTGTAGTCTATATTTTCTGCCAGAATCTCCCCGCCGTAGCAAAGGACCACCTTGGGCTGTGCCCCGTCCTTCTCGTAGGGCTGTGTCTCTCCCTGCTGCTCAAACCAGACCTCGATGGCGCTGTCGTCAATCGGGCGCGGCTTGATCTGGAACTTTGTCGTAAGCTCGCCGGCATACTGCTCTCCGGTGCCGCGGACTGGCACATAGTATGTGCCTGCGCCCTTGTATTCATGCTGTACCAGTTCATAGTCTGTGCCTGCCGTAAGCTGGGCTGTGCCATGCTTTAGGACCACCATCTCTTCATCCAGCCAGTTGCCGCTATTTTCATAAATCTGTGCGGGAATTTTCTGCGCAACCTTGACTTTGCTCATGGAAGTCATATTGGATGCATCCACAACGCGGAGCGTGGTCTTGGCTGTCCCTGTAAAATCCCCCTTGCCTGTAATGAGCACTTCGTACCCGCCAACCGCAGAGGGCGCCTGCGTATACGTCACCGTAAAATCCTTTCGGTTGGCAAGCTTCCTTCCATTCCATAATACAGTTGGCACCGGCTTTTGCACTTTGCCTTTCTTGTATGGAACTGCCATCTCCTCGATGGCAAGCCCGTCTGTCGTGCTGAAATTAACCGGCCAAGCCGTATCCCATTTGGCATAAACCGTGAGGTCTCCTGTGCTGCCCGCTTCTATAGAAGTAATCCGCTCCTGAAATGTCTTATCCCGATACCAGCCCGAAAAGGCAAGGTTTGCGTTCCCATGCCTCGGCGCTGCGAGCAGCAGCTCTTTTGTTTCTACCGTGTAGGTGTCAGGATTTCCGCCCGCATCCTCTGCGCCGTTTAGTTCATATTCAATGTGATATACAATCGGGCGGAACACAGCTGTGATATCAAGCGGTTTCTGAACATTTGTGTAGTTCTTATCCCACTTTTCAAACTGGTATCCTTTTTTGGCCGCTGGCTGTGCAGGTGCTTGGGCGCTGTCGCCCTCCTCAATCTTGGATGCTGCAAGAAGCTGCCCCTCACTGTCAAAAAAGCGTACTTCATACACAGGTTTTCGCACCCACTTTGCATACAGCGTCAAGTCTCCGATGCTTCCCTGCCTGATCTGTTCTACTTTATGTGCAAAGCTGTCATCTGCATACCAGCCCTCAAAGTTGTAATGTGCCCTTGACGGCGCATACAGCACGAAATCTTTGGTATCCGCATCATAGTGCAGCGGATTCTCCGGGCTGTTGGTGCCCGCATCAAGCTCATAGGTAATCTGATACAGAATTGCCGTCCAGTCCGCATACAAGCTCACATCGCCTGTGCTGCCCGCTGGAATAGCTGTCACCTGTACCTGATGTGACGGGTCTGCATACCAGCCGTTAAACAGATAGCCCGCCCGCTCTGGCGCTGCCAGACGGATTGTGTCTGATTCTAACGTGTACTGCGCGGGATTGGCTGTATTGTCCGCCCTGCCGCCAAGTGTGTAGGTGATCTGGTATTGTGTGGGCGACCATTTCGCATAGAATGTGACATCGCCTGTTGTTCCCTGCTCTATGGCAGTCACCTGCTCCTGATACTGTGCATCCGTATACCAGCCCTCAAAATCATAGCCGGTTCTTGACGGCGCTGCCAAGCGCAGTGCCGTCTCAACCGTATATTCCTCCACATTGCTGAGGGGATTGACTCCCTCGCCAAGCTCATAGGTAATCGCATACGGCACTGGCGCGTATACCGCCGTGACCGTCTCGTCCTGCGCCACGCGGGAATAATTCCCCTCCCAGCGCACAAACTCATATCCCTCGGGGATTTGGAACCCGTCAGGCGGCGGAGCGAAACTGCCCTCTGCTACGCTGCGTGTCTCAAGGACTGAGCCCTGTGTATCCTGAAAAGTGACGGTATAAATCTTAGCATCGTCAAAAGAATAGAGCGGACTGTTTCCTGCTATATTATAAGAAGCCCTTTTTGCATAGTATATGGTGTTTTTGTCCTTTATAAAACCATATATATTTTCTTGGTCCTCTTCTTCGAGCGCATAGCGCACCTCGCTGCTACAGTCCTCCTCCGCCACATCAATATATGAAATGGTTTTATTGTCATTAAAGTAAAGCCTGTTCCCGTCCAGCGCCAGTCCTGAGTAGGGTGTTTCGAGTGTGAGAAGCACGTCTGCCTCACCCAGATGGCTTCCCGCTGCCTCCTTATCATACGTTCTGCCTTCGAGCTGTTTTTTGTCCGTAACATAATAATACTTTCCATCTGCCGCGCTGCTGCCATACACGAGCGGCGACCGCACAGTCTTCCAAAACGCGTTGTCATACGCTGTGCTGTCTGCCTGAATGTCCACGATCCCGCTGCCCTTGGTCACATACCAGTCATGATGGCTGCTGTGCTCAGAATAGCTCTTTTGAAATTCTTCGTCTGACTGGAACATATAAGAATGCCGCACCTGTCCGGGTTTGTCCCAAGTCGGGTCATCCCATGTGGCGTCAACCTGATACAGGGTACCGTCAAGCTCCACAAGATTCCACGCGTGGTTCATCTTGTCACTTGTCACGATATAGCTGTTGATGCCAAATTCATTCAGCAGATATTTATACGCAAGGGCATAGCCCTGACAGACTGCAATCTGGTTTGCCAGCACGCCATATGCGCCGTAGGACACCGCCGGCAGGGTCTTGTCTGCCAGACGCTGCTTGTCGTATTCACAGTTCAGCACGATATAGTCATGGAGTGCGATTGCCGTCTGCAAATCATCCATATCCGCTGACACGGCTTCCTTTGCGCGCCTTACGCCCTCCTGAAACGCATTGTCGTCAATGTCTGTATAGTAGTTTGGAGAGATTTTGGTGATGAGCTTCGAACTTTTCAGATAGCTCTTTTTATACCCTGTCCGCACATAGTACAAGTCCGGGTGGTCATTTACAACTGCATAATACAGCATCAAAAGCTGCTGTGTGTCCGCCGGATTGTCATTATAAAATCCATAGGAGCGCACTTCGATGGTGGCTTCCCGGTTCTTCAAGGCGTCGTAGAGCTCAGCGGCAAGCTGGTCCAAATCTCCCTCCGAGAGCAGGCGGATGCTGTCCTCGTCTGTCTCAAGCGCACGGCTGCGCCGTTGCCCGTCCCCAGCAGAATCCATCACCTGAAATCCGCCTGCCTGAAACAGAAAGTCAGGATTTCCCTCCTCATATGCCTCCTCCTCGCCATCCTCTGCCAGTGAACGGTCTGCCGGGGCTGTAAGGGTCTTACTCTCCACGCTGGCTGCATCCGCTGGCGGGACTGTATCAGCGGTTTCTGGCTCTGTTTGTATTTCCTCAGATTCTGTCGCGGGAGCTGTACTTGTTTCCGTATTGGTTTCCGTGCTTGTCTCAATATCTGTATTTGTGTCAGTCTCTGTCTCTATTTCAGAATATACGTTCGACTCTGCATTGCTTTCTGAATTGGTTTCCGTGTTGATTTCTGTGCTGGCTTTTGTATCTGCCTCTGCGGCGCTTTCGACTGCCGCCGTTTCCTCTGTAGTCTCCTGAACAGCCATGTGTTGTGCTTCATCTGGCTGTGATGCGGCGTACACGCTTCCGGTACTCATCTGAAATGTCATTGCAAATGCAAGCATTCCTGAGATCAGTCTTCTGTACATAGCACCCCTCCTGTTCTATAATCAATTTTTATATCCATTTGCGTAATCATTACTAAGTCCTGTTCTCTTTATTATACGCAACTCCTGTGAAAAAATCAATTACAGAATGAGGACGAAAGGTTTATCCTTCCAAAGCGAGCCTTCTGATCCTGCCTATCGCCTCTCTCACCGGCACAAGCAGTATCACAATGATGCTCACGCCAGCCTCCGCAAAAATATAAATGCCATTGTACACCATCGAATACGGGAGCACGCCCCATCCCTCCCACGCATACGAGGCGAAGAAGATACAGCCCGATGCCACCGTGAATGCATAGCGCCCCAGCACACCCACAAGATAGCCTTTGAGCAGTCCGTTCTTTGCATTGGTGAAAAGTCCTGAAAGTCCAAGCGCACCAAATGCAAGCAGATAATCCATCACAAGTTGCATTGGATACAACACATACGGGTCAATCAAGAGCTGCAAGACACCATATGCAAACCCGGTCATCAGCCCTGCGCCAAGTCCGAAAAAATACCCGGGCAGACAGACAACCAGCATGGACAGCAGCGTGATCGAGCCGCCAGTGGGGAAATGAAAGAGCTTGATGTTCGAGAGCACCGTGCCAAGGGCGACTGCCATTGCACAGAACACGAGCTGCCGTATGGTGAGTTTCTGCATATGAAGCCGTGCAAATACAGCCGCGGCCACCAATAATACCGCAATCACAGCCACCAGCAAACCATTTCCAAGTGCCGTCGGGACATACGTCGTCTCGCCCCAGTCATTTACTACTACATTGTACAACATAAAAAAATCCTCCTTCGTCTGCGCGAGGAGGTCAACATCGTAACTGTTCGAGAAAATCTGAACAGTTCCAAGTATCATTATTCTCATACTGCTTCCTTACGCCGGTATTATCCGGTTCAAGTAATGAGGGTAAAGTCTCAGCGATGTGCACCCCTAGCGTGATATTGTATATAATTATATCCTGTACGCGGGCAAATACCTTTGTACAGGATTAACTATACCGTCTCAGTTTTTTATTGTCAAGCAATTTTTTATGAAAATTAATATACGATCCGGTAATAACTCCGCGATGTGATTTGAAACACGATAAAGTATATTGCCGCAAACACTGCCGTGGTCACCACGAGACAGCCGACAAACAGGGAGGTATTCATCAAGCCAAACACAAACAGGATCGTCTTTAACATCGGAAACGCCATTGCCAGATGAAGGACCGCTACGAGAATCGGCATGAAAAATACGGTCCGCACCTGCGTGTTGATTGCCGCCTTCACCACATCGCGCCCCATGCCGACCTTGGTCATGACTGCAAAACGCTCTCTGTCCTCATAGCCCTCTGAGATCTGCTTGTAGTAAATAATCAGCACCGTAATCATCAGAAACATCATTCCGAGAAACAGTCCGAGAAACAAAAAACCGCCGTTGAGCCCCATGTACTCTTCACGCTGCTCTGCCCTTGAATGAATCATTCCTGATGTGAACGCAATCTTCTCCTTGCCCGATGCGATGGTCTCCCGCACCGCCGCCGCAAATACCTTTCGCTCCTCCGGTGTTCCATCCACATCCATTTCCATATGATACTGCACTTCATAGGACAGAAACGGTTCCAGCGCCTGCTCATCCTCCACCACAATATAGATCACCTGTTTATTGCCCAGAAACTCCTGTATCTCTCTGTTGGGGAAATCCTTTGGAAATGCCATCTTCGCCGCAACCGGATATTCCGTTCCAAAAATCTCAATCACATTCCCGTCCAGAACATCTGACGCTGCAACCATCACACTCCCCGGCGCAATCGGTTCACAGAGATCCCCTGTAAATTTCTCATAATCCGCCCGCGCCATCACATACAGCATTCCCATTTCCAGAAAATTATGTGAAGGATTCTCGTTATCATAGCGCTCCACCGCATTTCCATCCATGTGCGTCACCGCCACAATATCCGCATATTCTGACATAGATGTCATTTTTCTGCCCTGCTCCTGCGCTGTCTTTTCTAGCTGTTCTGCGAAATATTCCCTGTCTGTTTGTGATGGAACCTTGTCAAAATACAGCGTTGCATTGATTTCCTTTGGAAAATTTTGATTCAGGGAATCCTCCCCGCCTGCATACAAGCACACTGTCGTAGAGATCGTAACCAGAACGATCGTGGACAGGACACAGATATTGGCAAGCCCCACTGCATTGCGCTTCATGCGGTAAAGCATCCCTGATACTGTGATAAAATGCGCTGTCTGGTAATAGTATTTCTTGTTCTTTTTCAACATCTTCAGAAAGGCAATGCTCACAGACAGAAAAAGCGCATATGTCCCGGCAATGACTAGGAGCACTGCCACAAAGAACATATTGACCGCCTCCAAGACACCATGGACACTCACTGCAAGATAATATCCCACAAGAATACACACAATGCCAGACACTGCGGACAGCCATTTGACCTTGGGCTCACGCTCCCCCACACTGTTTCCGTGCAGCAATGCAACCGGATTGGCAAGGCTGACCTGCAAAAAGTTATAAAACAGCATCAAAAGATAGACCAGACCAAAAAGCTCCGCCGTCTGCAAGCAGCCCCAGCCCGAGACATAAAACGGAATACTCTCTGTGAGCCCTGTCAGCTTTACCAGAAACATCGCCGCCAGCTTGTGAAACACCACCCCGAGCACAAGGCCGCCGCAGACCGTAAACACATATAAAATCACGGACTCCCACGCCATCACCTTTGCGATATGTTTCTTTTCCATGCCCAGAATATTGTAAACACCCAGTTCTTTCTTGCGGCGCTTCATCACGAAGCTGTTTGTATAAAAGAGAAAAATACCTGTGCACAACCCCACAATCACAAGCCCCATGGTGAGCATAATGTACACTGTCCCAGAGCCGCGCATCGCCGCGATCCCCTCGCTTCCCTGTATGGCGCGCATGATATAAAACATCATCGCAGACACCATCCCAGCCAGAATGCAGGGCAGATAAAACTGCCTGTTATTTTTTAAGTTGGTCACTGCCAGCCTGCAATATAATTGATTCATAATCCTTCCTCTCCGCCCATCTGTCTATGCGTATCTCACTTCGTCCGCCTTCTGTGTCAGTACTGTCAAGGTATCTGATATTCTTGCGTAGAGCTGCTCATTTGTCAGGTTTCCACGGTAGAGCTGGTGAAAGACCTCCCCATCCTTGATAAATAAAATGCGGTCTGCGTGGCTTGCCGCCTTGGTGCTGTGCGTCACCATCAGGATTGTCTGTCCGTCACGGTTAATCTCCCGAAACACGCCCAGCAGCCCCGAGGATGCCTTGGAGTCGAGCGCACCTGTCGGCTCGTCCGCAAGAATCATCTGCGGATTCGTGATGATCGCACGCGCAACGGCTGTGCGCTGCATCTGTCCGCCCGATACCTCATAGGGATATTTTGCCAGCAGCTGCGCGATGCCAAGTCTCTCAGCAATCGGAGCCAGACGCTGTTCCATCTCCTCAACAGATTTTCCCTGCAAAACCAGCGGCAGCAAAATATTGTCCTTGAGCGAGAAATTATCAAGCAGATTAAAGTCCTGAAATACAAATCCAAGATTATCGCGCCGAAATGCCGAGATTTCCTTCTCTTTAATGCCCGCCAGATTTTTTCCGTTCAGCAGCACTTCCCCGCCTGTCGGCCTGTCAAGAGATGCGAGGATATTCAGCAGCGTCGTCTTGCCAGAGCCAGACTCCCCCATAATCGCCACATACTCTCCCTGCTCCACAGAGAAATTCATATTTGAGAGCGCCTGTACTTTCGTACTCCCGATACGGGTTGTATAGATTTTGCTGACATTTTTAACTTCTAAGATATACATGCTTCGTCCTTCCTTTCTGATGGAGGCTCATCCTCCCTGCACATACAGTATAGCAAATATGGAAAGTGGAAGCTATTGAACTGGCTTACATTTTTCTTTGATTTCTTACATTCATGTAAGAATCACAATCTCCACCCTCGTCCCTCTCCCCTGCTCCGAGGTAATCTGAAATGAATGCCCCAGTTTATCCAGTATGGAGCGGCACAGGTAAAGTCCGATTCCCGTGGAATATTTGTCCGCATGTCCATTATAGCCTGTGTAGCCTTTCTCACAGACTCTTGGCAGGTCCTCGGCGTGGATGCCGATTCCTGTATCTTCTATTATAATCCGCACGCTTTCGCCAGATGGCTCCGTCTTGTCAAACAAATGTTTATCACCGCATACGCGGATTGTGACGCCGCCCTGCTTTGTGTATTTGACGGCATTTGACAAAAGCTGGTCAAGCACAAACCCCAGCCACTTCTTATCCGTCACTGCCATGAGTTCACAGGGTGCGTATGACAGCCGAAGCTGCTTCTGGATAAACTGTCTGGCATACTTGTGAATCGACGGTCTGATCACCTCGTCCAGCATCACATGCTCAAACACAAAATCATTTGTCTCTGCGCCAAGCCGCGTGTACTGCAATGCCATATCGGCATACTGCTCAATCCGAAAAAGTTCGTTCTGCATCTGCCTGAGTTTTATGACATGTATGTCATTTTCCTGTGTATCGTCCGCCTCGAGACAGGCGCTCATCTCCTCGTCAATCAATATTTTGAGCGCGGCAATCGGCGTCTTAATCTGATGGACCCACATAGAATAATATTCTGTGAGATCCTGCTGCCGGGCTGTCAGCTCATTCTGAATCCTGTCCTTCTCCTTTACCAGCACATGGATGCTGTCCTGATAATATGTTTCATACAGGTATTCTGGCACTTTCATTACCTTTTGCACCACTGCGATATTTTGCCGCATCTCCTCTAACTGGCGGAGGCTCTCACGGTGCCTGCCAAATCCCAGCACTGCCGCTGCCACAGTGACAAAAACGCATAATAGCATCCCATAGCCGATTTCCTGAGCGGGGATTCCATTTAGCAGCATCGTGGCAGTCATCACCAGTGCAAGGAACAAATTTACCGTAAGCCATCCGCTGTTTTCCCTGAGATAAGTCCTAAAGTTTAACATATCACTCCCATCTGCCTGCTTTGACAGGCGTATAACGCTTTACCCGACGCGGTATCCAATCCCTTTCTTGGTCTGTATAAAGTCCAAAAGCCCCACACTCTCGAGTTTCTTCCGCAGACGGTTCACATTCACCGACAGCGTATTTTCATCCACATAGCTGTCACTCTCCCACAGCTTTGTCATGAGTGTGTCCCTCGCAACCACTTTTTCCTTATTTTCCATCAGCACCTGCAAAATGCGCAGCTCATTTTTGGTCAGTTCCAGCTTCTCACTGCCGTATAGCAGCGCCGCCTCGGTGAGATTCAGCATCACACCCCGGTGCTCGAGAACCACACTCTGACTCACAAAATCATAGCTTCTGCGCAGCATTGCCTGTATTTTCACCGTGAGGACATCCAAGTCAAAGGGTTTTGCGATAAAGTCATCCCCGCCCATATTTACCGCCATCACGATATTCATATTGTCGGCCGCGGAGGACAAAAAGATCACTGGCACCTTAGAGATCTTGCGAATCTCGCTGCACCAGTGGTATCCATTGTAAAACGGCAGCTTGATATCCATCAGTACCAGATGCGGCGATGCGCGCACAAACTCCGTCATGACGTTTCCCAAATCCTGCGCACATTCGACGGCATATCCCCAGCTCTCCAGATGGCGTTTCAGACCCCCGGTGATCATCTCGTCATCCTCCACAATAAAAATCTTATACATTGCCCATTCCCCCCATTGTAAAACGGAAAAACAACCTTTGTGACAATAAAACAATATCATTTCGCCATTGTAAATTCAAGCGTTGTTTTCTTATGGCTTACAAAAATTCAAATGAGAATTTACTCAGGTATCTTGCATTTTGCGAATTCATATGATATACTGATGATGAAAACGCAAATAATGTAAGGTTCCATTGTTGGCAACCACAAAAAACCCCAAGGGCAGCGAACACTTGGGGTTTTTCTGGTTTTTCTGGTTTTTCTGGTAACTTACACCTTGGGATAGATTTTTGTTGCCTTATTTTGTCCTATCTATCCATTTGCATATGTAATATGCAAGGACTCCTGTAAATAATGTCAGCGCAAACTCTGTAAAGTCCATTGTCTCACCTCCTTCCTGTTCCCAGTGGGAGGGGCAACATCTCTATCATAATAGATATCGCAAGTATTGTCAATTTTATTCAAAACAGTGTGCTTGTCAACTCTCCCAAAACAGTACCAAATGCTGCTGCTTTCTGTTATAATAAATCCATATCCCACATCCTATCATCACCTTTCAAAGGAGCATTTAATATGAAAGTTTTGTTAATCGGAATCAATGCCAAATACATCCATTCCAATCCTGCGGTTTACAGCCTCAAAGCGTACGCGGACAAGTATTACCCCCACCGCCCGGACGGCTGTGTCCTCGGGATTGCAGAATATACCATCAACCAGACGGTACAATCCATTCTTGCTGAGCTCTATCGGCAGCAGCCACAGATCGCCGCTTTTTCATGCTATATCTGGAACTGGACCGTCATTCAGGCGCTGTTGCCAGAACTGCCAAAAGTTCTGCCGGATACCGCACTCTGGCTTGGCGGGCCAGAGGTTTCTTACGATGCCGAAGACTTATTACGTACCTATCCCCAGCTTACCGGCATCATGGTGGGCGAGGGTGAGGAAACCTTTCTCGAATTGCTGCGCTATTACTGGGAGCACAAGACTGCACTGTCTGATATCAAAGGAATTGTCTGCAAAGAAGGTTTTACCGGAGAGCGGGGGCTTGTGGACATGAACCGCCTGCCCTTTCTGTACGCTCCTGACGCGGATACCGCGACAGAAAATGTGCAGTATGCTGTCCCAGCGGCATTCCAGAACCGCATTCTCTACTACGAGTCCCAGCGAGGATGTCCATTTCAGTGCAGCTACTGCCTCTCCTCCATCGACAAGAAGGTGCGCCTGCGCAATATGGACACTGTAAAATCAGAATTGCGCTATTTTCTGGACAATCGCGTGCCGCAGGTAAAATTCATAGACCGCACCTTTAACTGCAATGCGTCCCACGCGCTTGATATATGGAAATACCTGTCAGAAAATGACAACGGCATCACTAATTTCCACTTTGAAATCGCAGCGGATTTGCTGACAGAAGAACATCTTGAAGTAATGCGCGGTATGCGCCCCGGTCTGATTCAGCTTGAGATCGGCGTGCAGACTGCAAATGAAAAGACCCTCAAAGCGATTCACCGCCACATGGACTTAGATAAACTATGCAAAACGGTGGCTGCCGTTCACAGCTTTGAGAATATCCACCAGCATCTTGACCTGATTGCCGGACTACCCTATGAGGATTATGATAGCTTCGCAGATTCATTCAACACGGTATATGCCATGATGCCTGACCAGCTACAGCTTGGCTTCCTGAAAGTGTTAAAGGGTTCCCCGATGGAGCAGCGCGCCAGCGGGTACGGTATTGCATACAGCGCCAGTCCACCCTATGAAGTGCTGTACACCAAGTGGCTTTCTTATGACGAGTTACTGAAATTAAAGGGAATCGAGGAAATGGTAGAACTGTACTATAATTCCAGCCAGTTTTCGCACACACTCCCCGTGCTGGCACAGTACTTTGACTCCCCATTCTGCATGTATGAGGCGCTTGCAGACTACTATCGCACCAATGGATTTTTAACCAGCACACCCTCAAGAAGCTACCGCTATCAGATTTTGCTGGACTTTGCATGCACTGCCGCTGCAGACCAGCGCACTCTGTTTGCCGAGCTGCTCACTTTTGATCTGTATCTGCGCGAAAACTTAAAAAGCAGACCCGGCTTTCTGCCAGAACAAAAACAAAACCGGGACAGCGTGCGCTGTTTTTATGAAAAAGAAGAACAGACACCGCAATACTTAAAAAATTATGAAGGTTATACCTCTGTGCAGCTTCTGCGGATGACCCACATAGAGCAGTTTTCCTATCCTGTCTGGAAAAAATGCGCTGAGGAGCAGCAAAAGAGACTGGAAACGCCCGCCTATATCCTATTTGATTATCAAAAGCGGAACGCCTTGACGCACGATGCGGTGTATTATGAAATAACATTGTAAAAAAGTCCCCCGCGCACGGGGGACTTTCTTTCTTATTTTTTCTTTTATTTTACGGATTTACGCCAAGTGCTGCCCAGCTAGATGCGCCGATCAATGGAAGCGCAAACTGTGTGTAGGCTGCTGACTGTGGTGTATCAATGTACTTAAATACATCGTACATCATCTTAGGTGTCGTCGCAAGACCATTTCCGTCACAGTTGTACAATCCGCAGGCAATCTTGTCTGCATTTTTCTCATAGACATTATCCACTGTCCTGTGTACAATAAAGCCCTTAATCAGCGGATTCTTCTCTGCGAGCTTGTACGCATAGGCAAAGGATGCTGCCTGTGTCGCCTCGTCAGAGGTCATCGAGTTAAATAAAATCTCTGAGATAATGATATACCGGACCTGTCCATTTGGTGCAAGGAATGTCGGCTGGCTCATGTAGGAGGTAAATACTTCCATATTCTGAGGATTGATCATTCTGGTGTTCGGTGTGTGATCAATCAGGTTCATTCTCTTGTAATTTGCAGGCATATCCCAGAATCTTGCAGCGGTCAGAGGTACCGGATGCGGATGCCACGCTACGCCCCAGTCAATGTTTCCGTGGGAAGCCACATCGACATTAAAGGCATCAATGAATTTCTTCGCGCCATACTGGTTTGCTGTGCCATCTTCCCAGTTCCAGCGCTGGTCGATACAGGTGAGCACTCTCGCGTTGGCATTCTCGCTCTTGATGGCATTATAGCACATACGAAATGCCTTCTCATACTCAAGCGCAAAGTTCGTGACATTAAAGTTTCCCGCAAAATACCACGGATTATTGTTGTTGACCTCATTGCCGATAATCCAGTTAGTAATCAGTCCTGTCGCCGGATTGCTGTAGCGTGATGCGAGGAAGGACATCAGTGCTGCGATGGACTCTGCCCCCTGCTGTTCGTCTGTGTTGAATGCATAATGTCTGTAACCCGGCACGCGTCCCGACGGTTTGACAGTGAGTGCTGTCGCTGCGTTGTAGTAGTTGACAAGGTTCATGGTCACTTCTACCTTCTGCGAAGCGAAAATAGTCATCACCATGTCATACTCTGCCACGATGCCCTGATTGAAATTATAGGTCTTACCATTGTAATTGTACGGAAGCGCTGGACCCGGCTGAAAGAATCTGTCAATCGCCATCTCATAGCTTGCATGCTGTACGCCAAGGTCTGGCATCGATACCATCGCCGCATTGTCTGCTGTGATACCCTTGATCGACAATGGCACTGGATTCACTGCGGTGTGTGTGGCAAGCGCCTCTGGATTCGTGATATAAAATTCTTGGCTGACAGGCACAAATGCACCGCCCTGTACTGCTGCCACAACAAATTTTGAGTAGAGCTTGGAATTGGCTGTTCCCTGATCGAGCGTCGTCACGAAAGTCACGGCAGGCGCATTCGGTGTCACTGCACAGAAATCAGCTCTTCCGCTAATCGAATTCTGATACGGCTTCATCTCAAACAAATACAGGTTTCCGTCTTCACTTGGCACGCCGTCCGCAGCCGCAACGACCGTGATCTGGTTGCCGCCGCTGATAATGCACTGGCTGATGGTTGCTGTTCCCGCAGCAGCAGCCGTCATCGACATCAAGCACACAAATACCATGCAGAGCGCTGCCCAGAGAGTCAATCTCTTCTTCATTAAATTAAATACCTCCTATGTATTCTGAGAAAATGAATTAAAAAAAGTTAACAGTTATAAAAATTATAGCATCTCACCTAAAATTTGACAAGCCCTTATTCCAGTCCCACCTGAGACCAGCTCGTGATGCCAAGTATGGGCAGTGCAAAATCCGTGTACTCCGGTGAATTTCCCTTGTCCATATTGGCAAAGACCCCATATGCATACTTGACGCCCGTCTCTGTGCGGATGCCAAGCGCCATGCCGTCGCCTTTGATCTCTGCCACATGGTCTACCTGCCTGTGGAACACAATCCCCTCAATCAGCGGATTGGAGGCAGTCAGTTTGTAGGCAAAGACAATGGATGCTGCCTGCGTCAGCTCGTCCGTCGGTATACTGGTGCTGTAAGAGGTAAATCCCATCTCCGTGATCAATATATGCCGCACGCCGCCGTTCGGCGCAAGCATCGCCGGCTGCATCATATGGTTCGTCACGACATCCGTGTTTGCGGGGTTGACAAATTTCGAATCGTCTGTATGGTCAATCAGATTCAGTCTGGCATACTCCGACGGAAAACTCCAGAAGCGGCAGTTCTGCATAGGCGCCGGATATGGATGGAACGACAAGCCCCAGTCAATATCCCCGCTGACCCGGATATAGGATGCAAATGCATCTAAAATCTCCTTTGCTGTAAACTGTCCTCTCGTGCCGTCTTTGTAGTTCCAGCGCTGGTCAAAGCTCGTAAAAACCCGCGCACCACTGTTCTGGCTCTTAATAGCATTGTAGCACACCCGAAATTCTTTCGCGTAATGCGCAGCAAGTGTGTCTGCCTGCACGTTGCCCATGTAATGCCACGGATTGCTGGAATTGACTTCATTTCCGATCACCCATGTATGAATCGTTCCCATTGAGCCGGAATAACGGTTTGCCAAGAAGGACATGAGCGCCTCGAGCTTCTCTGCCGGAATCTGTTCATCAACGTTAAATGCATAACAGTTCTTTCCGGCAGAACGCCCCGAAGGAACCACCAGATCGGATGCCGCCGGAATATACGAATTTTTGATGACCATGACCACATTGCAGCCTGCCCCCGCAAGTCTGGTGCAGATGACGTCGTACTCACGCACAACGGACGCATTAAAACTATACGTCTTTCCATTATACGTATAAGGAATCCCGCCCGCCGTGAAGAAGCGGCTGACATCCAGCTCATAGGAGGCAAACCCTACGCCCAGATTCGCAAGCTCGTCGCTGTAACGCCAGTCGGCTGTCAGCCCTTTTTTGCTCCTTGCCGGATACGCAGTTGATTTTGTCGCCACTGCCTCTGGGTTTGTGATATACATCTCATTGCTCACAGGCACAAAGCTGCCATTTTGCAGCACGGTGACCACAAAACGTGAATACAGCTTTGACGATGCACTGTTTAGATTCAGCGGAATGGAAAAAGATGCTGCCGCCGACGCTGGCGCTTTTGCGCAGTAATCTCTGCGCGTGCCGACCCCCAGCTCATAAGGTTTTAATTCAAAGAGATAATAAGTTCCATCCGCCGACACTGGCACTGCCATACTTGTCGCTGTCACTGTGACATTTTTTTCAGAAATCACACACTGCTCTACTGTGACCGCTATCTCCGCAGCATGCACAACATCTGTGCCGCAAATACAAAGCTGCAATAAAACTGCAAGCAGCAGGGTGAACACAATCCTTTCTTTTCTCATTCAAACTCTCCCTTTTTATCATGATTATTTCTTTTATTTCTTCCTTAAATAAGTAATAAACGCATTTCCATTCTGGCGGAATAACTCTGTGGCATCATTCATTCCCACCTTGTATACCGTCCCTGACTGGGGGTTCATCACCACGATATTGAGTTCATTAAACCCAATCACCAGCATCGCACTGTTATTTTCAAGCGAGACGAGCACTGGAATGTCTTGATTGATATAGTACAATATTGCATCCAAGCTCACGCCCCTCAGATCAAGCGCCGTGGCGCCATTGATATTCTCCTCCAGAATCTGCCGCACTGTCTTTCCTTGATCCAGCATGGGCTGTACATTCTTGATGCTGCCGCAGAACTCCAAGATGGTCTCTAGGCAGACTGCCAGATCAGAATTGTCCTCCCCCCGCTGCTTCCCTGTGATTGCCATAATCTGATTTCTGGTGCTGCGGGAGGTCCGCTTCCAGATATAGTCGCCATTCTGGTTGACCACCGTCCCGCTGATGCTGTAGGCGAGATTAATCGCCTCAGACTCATGGGTAAAGGTGCCGTCAATCCCATATCTGCCATATACATAGTAGCGGCTTACAGGCTGCTCCACCTTCACTGCAAGCTGTCTTACGCCTTCAAATAACACCTGTAATGGTTTGGTGCTTTTCGGTTTTTTTACTTCCATTGCATTCTTGAGCACAAGCTGTACAATCTTCTCATACGTCTGGGTCACCACCACCTCCGACGAGTTGTATCCGATCTCATCAACCAGATTGTTGACGATCTGATCGCCTGTCGTGCTGGTGTAGCTGCCGTCCTCCTGCTTCACAACCCGCATGAGTGAGATTAAGTTCTCCTCAATCACTGCCTCTGTCACATAGATGCCCTCTTGGCGGTACGTCTTTAAGACCTCGCCGCGCTCATTCTGAATATAGACAGTATTCATCGGAAAAGTCACAGAACCCGAAAAATCAATGCGGATATCATCGTATTCCGCAACCCCGTAAATCAGATCTTCCTCAATAAATCCAAGCGGCAGCATCCGGCTAGAGCCCGATGTCTCGATCTCCTGCGTCTCTCCCGTATTTAAATTCATCAAAATCAGCTTTGTGCTCTCATATGCGTCGGCAGAGTTCTGCCACACCAGCATCTTATTGGTATGGGACACCTGAAAACTCCCCTGCTGCAAATTCTGGGCAATCTCCTCACAGGTGAGATTCATCAAGTCAATCGCCAAAATCGAGCCGTCAAGGTAGATGTAAAAGATTCCATTTTTGTTGATATACGAGAGCTGCTCCATATCTGTTTTCAATGTCGCATACGCCTTGTTATATGGAATGAAAATCAGCTCCTCGACCGTGTTGAGCATTCCATTGTACTCATAGACCTGCACACCGATGCTTCCCTCATGCCGTCCGCGGTTCATATAGCCATACACCATAAACCGCACATTCTCTGTCTCATCCACATTCAGGATCTTGATATCATGGTTATCATAATTGCTCCTAACATCGTCCCCATCATAAAAGCTGAAAAGATACGCCATCTTCTTGTCCGCCGCATGATAACAAAACAGCTGGTTTTCATTGACAAAGGCAAGGTTTGAACCGCCGTCGCTCTCCATCATCTGCACATTGTCGTCCCGGATGCCGAGCATAATCTTACTGCCCCCGTACACATCTGCCGCAGGGTCAAAGATTTGGTTCATACTGCGTTCATAGTCCAAGAGATAGGTTCTGTCCGGCGTATAACGGATTCTGAAAAATTCGACGATATTATACTGATCTGTCTTTTTTCCTTCCTTTGTCTGCACCCGGTAATGCATTCGGATGGACGCTGTCTGCGGTTCGATCTCGCTGATCACAATCTGCGGCTGCGAGATCTGTGACACATTCAGCTCTGCCCATGTGATCTGCTTGAGGCTGGAATGAATATCGACGTGGCTGAGCGTTGTGTTGTCCCCCTTGGCATTAGGTTCCAGATACGTCACAAGGTCCTTGGCGCGCTCTTTGTCAAAGGTCTTATCATGAAATTCTCTGACGAAGAGCAGTTTCTCATACGTGTGGTATCCCTCACTGTCAATAATGCGCGTATAGTAGCGCACTGTCTCATTCTGGACTTTCAGCATCAGAATCCAGTTGTACTCGACACCTGTCTCGATCAGGTCCTTGACCGTCACTGCCGCCTGAATCTTATCCCCTGTGTCCGTATACTCCGTGACCTTTGTCTTCTCAACAAGCCGGGACCCGTCTATGCTCCTGACCTCAAAAGTGATGTCGCTGATCTCATTGCCGTATTTGTCTATCACAAATCCAAGTGTACGCCCGTCTCCAAGCGGTGTGATCGTGTCCCTGAAAAAGCTGCCGTCCATCTCCTGCCGCAGTCCATGCAGATAATTGTACGCAATTCCCCTCGTGGTGATGTGCACCAGCGGCAGGGTCGCCTGCGCCATGTTTGTCGTCAGCTCCTTGTTTCCCTGATTATAGATACTGCTGCTCACAAAGAGCGTGATGACAAAAACTACAATACAGACTGTCAGTTTGCTGATAACCTTCTTCATATACTCAACTCCATCTATTCAACCTGTTCCAATAATGTCTGAAGTGTGGGGCTGATATGCAGAAATTCTTCCAGCTTTGTCAGCTCCTCTTGCATCTTTGTCCCTGCATGGTATTTCATGTGATTTTTCCTGACTGCCCGTATCAGTATATTTTTGGGCGTGTGTTCCATATCAATAAATTCCAGAATCTGCGTGTCATATCCGTATTGCTCTAACAAATTTGCCCGCACAGCATCTGTCATGAGCGCTGCCATGCGCTCTTTAACCAGACCATACCGCAGAACCGGCGCGAGCGCGTCACACGATAGCTGGCGGTTCATCTCATGCTGGCAGCATGGCACTGATAAAATAACACGTGCATTCCACTGTACTGCCCTCGCAAGCGCATAATCTGTCGCCGTATCGCAGGCATGGAGCGTCACCACCATATCCACACGGTCGTTATTTTTATACGAACCAATGTCTCCTACCTGAAATTTTAACCCATCATATCCCAATTTATCCGCCAGTGCCTGACAGTTTTTAATAACATCTGCTTTCAAATCAAGCCCGACCACTTCAATGTCGTATCTATTCACGATTTTCAGATAATAGTACAGTGCAAATGTCAGATACGACTTGCCGCAGCCAAAGTCGATAATGTTGAGCTGCCCCTCCCCTTTGGGAAGATTCGGCAGAACATCCCGCACAAATTCCAGATACCGGTTAATCTGCCGGAACTTATCATACTTTGCCTTCAGCACTTTTCCCTCTGTATTCTGCACACCGAGCGCCACCAAAAACGGTACAGGTTCGTCCTGCGGCAAAAGATACTGCTTCTGTTTATTATGCGATAACGCCAGCTCCCGCTTTTGCGCCATGACTTCTTTTTCTTTGATGGTCAGCTTTCCCTTCCTGCTCACAAGCACCGTCAGTTTATGGCGCTCTGCAGACAGCTCCAGCTGTCTGAAATCTGATGCCAGCGCTTCTATAATCAATGCGGGAAGCTCGTCCGGGCTGAGATTTTGGTGATATGCCTTTGTTCCCACAAACCGCTCCGCCTGATAAGACAGCGCCTCCTTTCTAAGCACTGGACGTATGCGAAGTTTCTGTATCCGTTCCCGGTCACGGGGATTGCTCAGCGTTGCACTCAGAATCAGTTCATTTTGTGCTATATAATTCCTTAATACTTGTCTTAATTTGTCCATAAGCTTCATTGTAGCATGATTTTTTCTGCATTGAAACCCTAAAACGGAAATTTTTGGATATTTACAAAATATGTATTGACATTTCTTCCCAAATGTATTATTGTATTAGTGTATTAAGTGAATGATACAGAAGGAGGTAAACAAATGGCATGGCAAATGAATTCTGACCGTCCTATCTATTCTCAATTATATGATAAAATACTCATCCGCATTGTGTGCGGAATCTACAAGGCGGGAAACCGGCTTCCCAGCGTGCGGGAGCTGGCTGCGGAGGCGAGCGTCAATCCCAATACGATGCAGCGGGCTTTCGCTGAGCTCGAACACAGCGGGCTCATCGTGACACAGCGAAACAGCGGCCGCGTTGTGACAGAAGATCTTATTAAAATAGAAGAAGCCAAGCACCAGCTTGCACTGGCGCAGGTAAACAGCTTCTTTGCCAATATGCGGGAGCTTGGCTACAACGATCAGGAAATCTTAGAACTGGTCAAAAGTATTATCCATTAATTTGATTTGAGGAGGGAACAACTATGGATACCAATCTAAACAACAACATTCCAAAAGACCCAGTGTATGTAAATGCCAACACACCACTTTTGCAGTTAAATGATCTGTGTAAGTGCTACCCGGGCATGGGAACCTATATGTCTGTCTTTCATATGAATCTTATCATTCCAAGAGGACGGATCATCGGGCTTCTGGGACCAAACGGCTGCGGCAAGACGACGCTTATCAAGATGATCAACGGACTGCTCGCGCCGACAAGCGGCAATGTGCTCATCAACGGCATGTCACCGTGTCCTGCAACCAAGAAAGTCATCTCTTATCTGCCAGAGCGCACATATCTGGACAATGACATGAAAGTGTCGCAGATGGTCGAGTACTTCGCTGACTTTTATGAAGATTTTTCTACAGAGAAAGCCTATGGAATGCTGGGTGCTCTTGGCATCAGCTCAGATGCGCGCCTAAAGACGCTCTCTAAGGGCACCAAAGAGAAAGTCCAATTAATACTCGTGATGAGCAGGCAGGCAGATCTCTACATCCTCGACGAGCCGATCGCCGGTGTAGACCCTGCCGCGAGGGATTATATCCTGCGCACCATCATCACCAACTATAACCCCGGCTCAACCATTATCTTATCCACGCATTTGATATCCGACATCGAAAATGTATTGGACGACGTGATTTTTATGAAAAACGGCTCTCTCATGCTGTACACATCCGTTGATTCAATCAGAAGCCAGATGGGCAAATCCGTAGATACGTACTTCAGGGAGGTATATGCATGTTAGGAAAACTGATAAAATACGAATGGAGGGGACTGCGTCTTCCTCTGACGATTATGATGATTGTGCTGGCTGGAACCATGATTCTGACCTGCGGCGTCATTCTCACCATCAACCCCAAACTCGACGAGACACTTGCATGGTACTCTGGCGTGGCGCTAACACTTTCCTTCTTATTATATTACTTTGGCATCATAGGCTGTACGCTTGGCACAACGCTCATCGTCGTCGTGCGCTTTTACAAAACCTGTTACACCGATCAGGGTTACCTGACCCACACGCTGCCTGTGACGACGCCCCAGCTCTTAAACAGCAAACTTATTGCCGCCATCGCGATACAGCTTTTGATGCTGCTTGCCATCGTATGCAGTATTTTCATCATCGTGCAGGTTGGCATTCACCATATATTTTCTTTTATACCAGATTATACCTACGCTGAACTGCGCCATGAATTTTGGGAACTGTCCCCGCATATCCTAGACAGCTTTGAGGAGGAATTTGGCATCCGTCTGGGCTTATTCCTCACGTACATTATCGTTTGTTCGCTCATTGGCATCATCTCCAACATCGTCACGCTGTTTGGCTGTGTATCACTGGGACAACTATATGCGAAACACCGCATCGTGGGTGCGATCGCCGCATACTTTGTCTTGCAGTTTGTCTTGATGATCTTTGGGAATCTCACGACCATCCCTATGTACACCAAACTGCTCACGGGGGCCTACGCTGCCAATACTACGGTCTTTGACATCCTGTCGCCAACCATGAACCTGTCACTGCTCACGACCGTTTTGCTGGCAGTCGGCATGTACTTTGTCAATCTGCATATGATGACGAAAAAACTGAATTTAGAATAAATAAAACGCGCAGGCTCCAACAGTCTGCGCAGTTTTCTTTCCCCTCTATACTATGTTAAGACCCTCATCTGTTCTAGCCGCTCATGCAGTTTTCGGATTCTTTCCAACCCGGCTGCGTCGGCAATCTCCCGCCCGGACGCAAAATACCGCACCTGCCCGGCTGTGGCTTCCCCTGCCGGCTGCGGCGCAAGCGCCCCTTTTGACGCAAGCACCCGCATCAGCTGTCTCACAGTGCCAAGACTTCCATCAATGATGTGGATTCCCTGCGGCAGCAGCGCCCGCAGCGTATCCTTAAAATAATTAAAATGCGTACAGCCCAGCACCAGCTCTCCATACCGGTCCAGTGCATATCCCGCAAATCGTTCTTGCAGATAGGCTCTCACGCGCTCCGACACAAATTCTCCCCGTTCCGCAAACTCTACCAGCCCGGGAAGCTCTAACAAATCAACCAAATGTTCATCATCCACGCGTTCCACCAGCTTTTGCAGCCGTTTCTCATGTACTGTGAGCGGTGTCGCCACCACCAGCACGCGCTTTCCGTCACTCTCCGCCACCGCAGGTTTTACCGCCGGCTCAATCCCTATAATGGGAAAATCCCGGTATTTGCTGCGCATCTGCTCCGCCGCCACCGCCGTCGCCGTATTGCACGCTATCACCACTGCCTTGCACTTTTTCGCAAGCATAAAACGAATGACTTCATCCACATAGGAAACCACCTGTTCCCTGCTCTTGGTTCCGTATGGCACATGGTCCGTGTCCGCATAAAAGATAAAATTTTCCTGCGGCATCAATACCAGCGCCTGATGCAATAACGTCATGCCGCCAATCCCTGAATCAAATATTCCTATACACATAACTACTCAACAATTTCTCCTTTTTCATGTTTATCCGCGCTGCATGGGGCTGCGCATAAAAAACCCGCAAATCCATGTAGATCTGCGGGCGTTATTGAGAGAGCGAATAGCGAGTCTAGCTCGCTTACGATGTAAGCTAAATCATAAAAACACTTTTCAATATTTAAGTTCATTTTACTTTAATTGCGTCTTATCTTTAAGTACTCAATGATTATATAACATAAATCCTCATTTGAAAAGCATTTTTTCACCAAAAGTTACTTTTCATTAGATTTTACTATGTTTCACCCTTAATATTTGTCTATTTCTACAAATGCACGTCTATTTGCTCAAAATTATCGCGTATTTTTGCAAATAGATTGCACATATTTGCATACTAATTTTTCTCTTGATACGCCGCCTCTTCTTTATCCTGCCCGTTTTCATTTTCATCCTGCCGCATCCTGCCCTCGGCGTCAAGCAGCCCAAGCTCTAATTTCTTGACACGAAACTGAACATCCTCAAGCAGTTTGCGGTTTGCCGAGATGATATCTGCCTGCATTCCTGTCACCAGTGTCTGAAAACCAATAATAATCATCATCGCCGCCAGAATCAATGACTGTGTATGACCTGAGCCGTTCCCACCGAAAAAGAACAGCAGGAACCGCACGCCGATCGCTGTACCAAACAGAATAAACACCGTGCTGATCAGCGTAAAAATCTTCATTGGCTTGTACATCAAAACGGCGCGCAAGATTGTCAGCATTGATTTCTTGATGTATCCCCCCATCGAATTCATCAGCCTCGATTTGCGCAGTTCAGGATTGGTATGTACTGGAACCGATGTGATCGCCATCTTGTTTCTGCCCGCCTGCACGATCGTTTCCAATGTATAAGTATACTCGTTGTGCACATTGACGCGCATCGCCGCTTTCTTGCTGTAGGCGCGGAAACCGCTGGGCGCATCGGGTATGTCTGTCTTGGACGCCGCGCGCACCACCCAGCTCCCCAGACGCTGCAATTTCTTCTTGATCCACGAAAATTCTTCAATCTCGTCAATCGGGCGCTCACCGATCACAATATCCGCCTTTTTTTCCAAGATTGGCTGTACCAGCTTCTCGATATCCGCACCGCTGTACTGGTTGTCCGCATCCGTATTTACGATAATGTCGGCGCCATTGCGCAGCGCCAGATCAATTCCCGCAAGAAATCCCTTGGCAAGCCCCAGATTCCGCTTAAAGTGTACGACATAATGCACTCCCCACTCCAAGGCGATGCGCTCTGTGTCATCGTCGCTTCCGTCATTTATGATCAGATACTCGATCTCGTCAATCCCGTCAATGTGGCGCGGCAGATCATTGAGCGCGATCTCAAGCGTCTCTGCCTCATTGTAACAGGGGATTTGTATGATTAATTTCATTTTTTTACTCCTGCATTCCAGTGCTTTTTCGGGCGCACTTTTGCAACAATTATCTTTTTATGATACAAAATAATTTTATATCGCATTGCAGGATGTGTCAAGGTCGTAAAAAATGGCAGGCGTCCGCAGTTCCATTTCCAGAAACTGCTTGATATAGGGGTTGTTCTCCTCGCTCAATGTCGGCTGGAATGCCATATAACGGCATTTCTGATACTGCTCGCCGTCCAGCACAAAGGTATATCCCATGATGCATTTCGGGTTACAGTCATCAGGATTGACCAGCCGTTTGCAGACAGACGCTTTCTTGATTTCCTTTTTAAACTTTTCGGGCAGTGTGTCCAGAAAATGCTGGTATTCCTGTAGGTGTTCGGGATAAATGCGAAGCTTCATCCCTGTTTTCCGGGATACGAATGTTGCCAGCGTTCTCTTGCTGTCATTCAACACATAGGAGACAACATAGCCGCTTTTTTGTGATTTGATGTCGCATTTACAGCCGTTTCCTGTCAAATACTCGTTGATCTGACTCACAAAGCTGCAAAACCGCTCATCAACGGTTTCCATAAACATACTAAATTTCTCATCCATAAGTCCCTCCGTTCTGCCTTTTCCCAATCATAAACTGGCCTGCGGCGCGTGGCAGTGTTTGTTGGTTACCGGAATCCATACCTCGTACTGTGCGTTCTGCGGGTCTGGATTCAGGTAAACTTCAATATCAGGGGCATTGGCATATTCATATCCAGAGGCCGGAAGCCACTCTGATATGATCCGCTGTTCCAATTCCTGTATGGACTGGTTCGTACCGGTTCCAGAAAAGATTGCCCAAGTAGATGCAGGCACAGTATATTCTTCAAACCCGCCGCTTGTTTTTGTACTCGAAACGGCAATAAAATATTTCCATTCTTCCTTGTCATTGCAGGCACTCACTCCCAAGAGCCCCATTGGCGGCGCATCCATCATTGCTGCCAGTTTCCCGATTGTTCCATTGGCAGACGCCTCCTGCCACATCTTAGGCACCACCATAAAATTTTTTTCAATCTCCTGATCAAGCGGTGCGGATATGCCTACGATGCGGAATGCTTCTTTTGTTTCGATCCGGTAATTCATTTCTGTCGCTCCTTTTACAGCAATTCTAAACACAATGGGGGAAAAAGATTTCACGGATACCCCCTTGTCTTTCACAGCAGAGGGGGCTATTCCGTGAAAAGACTGGAATGCCCTGTTAAACGCGGTCGGAGAACGGTAGCCGTACTTCTGTGCAATATCAATAATCCGTTCCTCTCCCCCCTGCAAATCTACCGCCGCCAAAGACATTTTTCTTCTTCGGATATACTCTGCCAGAGAGACGCCCGCCATATAGGTAAACATCCTCTGGTAGTGATAGGCAGAACAGCAGGCAATCCGCCCAAGCTGTTCATAGTCGATCTCGTCTGTCAGATGTTCCTCAATATAATTCATGCTCTGGTTTAGTCTTTCAACCCATTCCATAAGATACCTCCTCGTATATAGTGTGCGTGTGTCTTTATCATTATAAGGCTTATTCTTCTATTTTTCCTCTCTATTCATGCACAAAAAAGAGAGCCTTCCTTATTCGTAATGCAATTGGTGTGATGATCAGATACAAAATAGTTAAAATGATAAAAAAGCCAATATCCGCCTCCAAAAACACATAGATAATATTAAATCCAAAGTGCATCAGGACCGAATAAACCAGATTGTTATGCCGTTCCAGAAAAATGTTCATCCAAATGGTCATGCAGGTAATAACAACAATATTGGAAATGATATATGGAATTGCCCGCCAATCGGTATACGCTGAATCCACTGCCCACAACAGCGTATGCCAGAAGCACCACACCAAGCCCTGACATACAGAAGATTTCAAAAAGCTGTATCTCTTGTTAAATTCTTCCCGCATAAAGCCGCGCCAGCCCAGTTCTTCTCCTGTCGGCCCTGACGTAAAGGACAGGAAAATACTCAGCGGCAATGCTATTATCCCAAAATTGATAAAAGACAGCATTGGCTTTCTCGTAACAATAGAATAGATAAATAATGCCAAAACACTCGTTCCAAACGTAAGCGCAAAGGAGCACAGCAATGGAAACAACTCTATTTTCCCTGAAAAACATCGTTTCACAAAGCTAGTTCTCGTCTCGTCCGTTTTAAACTGTTTCCAACCGAGCAAAAGCAGATATGTTGGCGACCATGAGATCAGATTGCGGACAATCCACATTATGACAGGAGGCGCATGAAAAACAAGGCTTGCCGCACCTGCCACGAAAATAATGAGTCCCCAGACCAGAATATAGGAGCTGATAATGTATTTTTTCAAATAATTTAATTTCATCGTATCCCTCCTAGTATAATAATGATATAGCAACAAGAGCTATAGTTAATAAGTTACAAAG
>ERZ779632.30-NODE-30-length-87568-cov-7.622159_pt1 | contig 87568 bp, 68 predicted proteins | sample MGYA00514194_ERZ779632 | MGnify/ENA primary metagenome ERZ779632 (study PRJEB29562, sample SAMEA4376704) | mouse gut metagenome | isolation source: Cecum | study: EMG produced TPA metagenomics assembly of the A DSS colitis mouse model was used to assess the microbial... | reverse complement strand
GGTGAGCAGATCACCGAGTTCGGCATCGGAAACGGCATCTCCATCATCCTGTTCGGCGGTATCGTCTCCCGGGTGCCCAGCATGGTCATGGGCATGATCACCGGGGTGCAGAACTGGAGCCACAACAACAAGGCGGCGGCCGAGGCCGCGGCGGCGGGCACGGAGGCCTCCCTCCGGGACGGGGCCATGCACCCCGCCCTTATCCCGCTGTTCCTGGTGGGGATGCTCCTGCTGGTCATCTTCATCGTGTTTATCACCAACGCCGAGCGCCGCATTCCTGTGCAGTACGCCAAGCGGGTGGTGGGCCGGAAGATGTACGGCGGCCAGTCCACCCACCTGCCCATGAAGGTGAATATGTCCGGCGTTATGCCCATCATCTTTGCCCAGGCTATCGCCTCGCTCCCCGCCACCATCGCGGCCTTTGCCGGGGTGACCAAGGAGTCCAAGGGCTTCGGCGGCGGGTTCATGCGGGTGTTTGACTCCAGCGGCGTGCTGTACGCCGTCGTCTACTTCCTGCTGATCCTGGGCTTCAGCTACTTCTACTCCTCCATCCAGTTCAACCCCGTAGAGGTGGCCAACAATCTGAAGAAGAACGGCGGCTTCGTTCCTGGCTTCCGTCCGGGCAAGCCCACCGCCGACTTCATTCACAAGGTCCTCAATAAGATTACCCTGTTTGGCGCTTTGTATCTGTCGGTGATCGCCATCCTGCCCATCATCACCGGCAACATCATCGGCATCCAGTCTCTCGCCATCGGCGGTACCTCCATCATCATCGTGGTGGGCGTCGCGCTGGAGACGGTAAAGGCCATGGAGGCCCAGATGCTCATGCGCCACTACAAGGGCTTCCTGGAGTAAGGGGTGGCCCATGAAGATCATCTTCTTGGGCGCGCCCGGCGCGGGAAAGGGAACACAGGCTGAGATCTTCTCCGCGCGTCTGGGCATCCCCACCATCTCCACCGGCAACATCCTCCGCGCCGCCATCCAAGCGGGCACAGAGGTAGGGCTCCAGGCCAAGGCCCTCATCGACGCGGGCCAGCTGGTCCCCGACCAGGTGATCCTCGCCATCGTGAAGGAGCGGCTGAGTCATGACGACTGCGCCAAGGGCTTTATCCTGGACGGCGTGCCCCGCACGCTGGCCCAGGCCCAGGCCATGGAGGATATGGGAATCGTCATCGACCGGGTGGTAGACCTGGAGGTTCCCGACGAGGCCATTATCCAGCGCATGAGCGGACGGAGGGTCTGCGAGAGCTGCGGCGCTCCCTACCACGTGGAGGCCAACCCCTCCAAGACCGAGGGGATCTGCGACCACTGCGGCGGTAAGCTGGTCACCCGCAAGGATGACCGAGCCGAAACGGTGAAGGAGCGTTTGGAGGTCTACCACAGCGTGACCGAGCCCCTGAAGGACTTTTACGGGGAGCGGGGCCTGCTGTGCACGGTCCCCGGTGACAAGGGCAGCTTGGAGGACATCTCTGCCGCCATTGCCAAGACTCTGGGAGTGTAAGCATGGAGCTTATCACCATCAAGACCCCTGAAGAGATTGAAAAAATGCGTGCCGCCGGGCGGCTCACTGCCCGGGCAAGAGCTCTGGCGGGCAGCATGATCCGCCCCGGTGTTACCACCGGGGAGATCGACCGGGAGGTCCACAAGTTTATCCGCGGTCACGGCGCCAAGCCTTCCTTCTTAGGCTACGGCGGCTTTCCCGGCTCCATCTGCGCGTCGGTGAATGAGGTGGTCATCCACGGCATTCCCGGTAGCCGCAGACTGGAAGAGGGGGACATCGTGTCCATTGACGTGGGGGCCTATCTCCACGGCTTCCACGGCGACTGCGCCGCCACTTTTCCCTGCGGAAAGGTTTCGGCCGAGGCGCGGCAGCTAATGGAGGTGACCCGGGAGAGCTTTTGGAAGGGCATCGCCCAGGCCAAGGCAGGCAACCGGGTCCGGGACATCGGCCACGCGGTACAGCAGTATGTGGAAAGCTTCGGCTACGGCGTTGTGCGAGACTTCGTCGGCCACGGTGTGGGCCGGCAGATGCATGAGCCGCCCGAGGTCCCCAACTACGGCCCCGGCGGACACGGGCCCCGGCTGATGCCAGGAATGGTCATCGCCCTGGAGCCCATGGTATGCGCCGGGGATTGGCGGGTGAAGGTGCTGGAGGACAACTGGACCACCGTGTCTGTTGACGGCAGCCTCACCGCCCATTATGAAAACACCATCCTCATTACCGAAGGAGAGCCGGAGATCCTCACCGACCCAGGAGAAGGCTATGAGCTATGAGACAGGCGGTCTGGTCCGGGCGACAGCCGGGCGGGACCGGGACAAACTCTTCTGGGTGGTGGGACGGGAGGAGGAAACGGGCCGGCTGCTGCTGGCCGACGGCAAACGCCGCAAGGGCGGTCGGCCGAAGGTCAAAAGCCCCAAGCACGTAGAAGCCGTCACCATGTCGGCGCCAAAGCCTCCGCCCCCGGTCACCCAAGCCTTACAGCAAGGAAAAACGGTCTCTGACCGAGCGCTGAGACGGGCCCTCGCGGCCTTTAAGGAGGAAATGAGCCTTGGCAAAGGATGATATGATCGAAGTGGAGGGCGTTGTGACAGAAGCTTTGCCCAACACCACCTTCCACGTGGACATCGGGAATGGACACATCATTCTCGCCCACATCTCCGGCAAGCTACGCATGAATTTCATCCGCATCCTGCCCGGAGACAAGGTGACCGTCCAAATGTCGCCCTATGATGTGACAAGAGGACGCATTACCTGGAGAACAAAATAAGAAAACAACAACGACCCTGCCGTGGCACGGCCTTGCCTGAACCGCGACGGGGGGCCATTCAGGCATTCACATGAAGGAGGTTTCTCAATGAAAGTCAGACCGTCTGTGAAGCCCATGTGCGAGAAGTGCAAGATCATCAAGCGCAAGGGCAAAGTTATGGTCATTTGCGAAAACCCCAAGCACAAGCAGAGACAAGGTTAAAGGGAGGTGCAGTAGAAAATGGCACGTATTGCCGGTATTGACTTGCCGAAGGACAAGCGGGTAGAGATCGGTCTCACCTACATTTTCGGCATTGGGCGCACCAGCGCCAACAAGATCCTCGCCGCCACGGGCATTGACCCCGACACGCGGGTGAAGGACCTGACCGAGGAGCAGGAAGCGGCTCTGCGCGAAGAGATCGCCCGGGATTACACCGTGGAGGGTGACCTGCGCCGCAACGTGGCGCTGGATATCAAGCGGCTGACCGAGATCGGCTGCTACCGTGGCATTCGCCATCGTAAGGGCCTCCCTGTGCGCGGCCAGCGGTCGAAGACCAATGCCCGCACCCGCAAGGGTCCGAAGCGCACCGTGGCCAACAAGAAGAAGTAAGGAGGGAAGAGAATAATGGCTGCTACTACCAAAGGCAAGAAGACGACCACTCGTCGCCGCCGCGAACGCAAGAACATTGAGAAGGGCGCCGTGCATATCCGCTCTTCCTTCAACAACACCATGGTCACCGTGACCGACACCCAGGGCAACGCCATCTCCTGGGCCTCATCCGGCGAGATGGGCTTCCGGGGTTCCCGGAAGTCCACCCCCTTTGCGGCCCAGACCGCCGCGGAGACCGCCGCCAAGGCCGCCATGGAGCATGGGCTCAAGAGCGTCGAGGTCTTCGTCAAGGGGCCCGGCCAGGGCCGCGAGGCCGCCATCCGCGCCCTGCAGGCCGTGGGCCTGGAGGTCACCCTCATCAAGGACGTGACCCCCATCCCCCACAACGGCTGCCGCCCCCCGAAGCGGCGCCGGGTGTAATTTGGAAGGAGGAAGAGGAAAATGGCTAAGAATATGCAACCGGTGGCCAAGCGCTGCAAGGCGCTGAACGTCTCTCCCGCCGCCATGGGTTACGCCAAGAAGCAGACCAACCGCAATCCCAAGGGCCAGATGCGCCGTAAGCAGAGCGAGTACGCTATGCAGATGAACGAGAAGCAGAAGGTCAAGTTCGTCTACGGCATCATGGAGAAGCAGTTCCGTATGTACTACGAGAAGGCCGCCCGGATGGAGGGCAAGACCGGCGAGCTGCTGCTCACCACCATCGAGCGCCGTCTGGACAACGTGGTGTACCGTCTGGGCTTCGCCATGACCCGCCGCGAGGCCCGTCAGAGCGTCAACCACGCCCACTTCACCGTCAATGGCCGTAAGGTGAACATCCCCTCCTACCTGGTGAAGCCCGGAGATGTGATCGAGGTCCGGGAGAAGAGCCGCGACAGCATCCGCTTCAAGCGATTCACCGGTGAGGACGCCCCCATCTTTGCCACTCCCAAGTGGCTCAGCCGCGAGAAGAACGCCCTGAAGGGCACCGTTCTTCAGATGCCCGAGCGTGAGGATATTGATATGCCTGTTGAGGAGCACCTGATCGTCGAGCTCTACTCCAAGTAATCGGCTCCCCTCATTTCAGTCATCCAACAACGGAAAAAGGAGGGTCAATACCATATGGTAGAAATCGAAAAGCCCCGCATCGAGTGTATCGAAAACCCCGGCGAGGAATTTCACGGCAAGTATGTGGTCGAACCCCTGGAGCGCGGCTACGGCACCACCTTGGGAAATTCCATGCGGCGCATCCTCTTGTCCTCTCTGCCCGGTACGGCGGTGACCTCCATCAAGATCGCCGGCGTCCAGCATGAGTTTTCCACCATTCCCGGTGTGAAGGAGGACGTGACCGAGATCGTCCTGAACGTGAAGGGCATTATTGCCAAGCTGTACAGCGAGGGCGCCAAGACCGTCTATATCGAGGCCAGTGGCGAGGGCGAGGTCACCGCCGGTGACATCAAGGCCGACGGCGAGGTGGAGATCCTGAATCCGGAGCTCCACATTGCCACCCTGGGTCCTGACGCCAGCCTCAACATGGAGCTCATGCTGTCCCACGGCCGGGGCTATGTCCCCGCCGACCGCAACAAGCCCCAGCAGGCCATTATCGGGGTCATCCCGGTGGACTCGGTGTATACGCCGGTGAAAAAGGTGAACTACACCGTGGAAAACACCCGCGTGGGCGACGCCACCGACTTCGACAAGCTCACCCTGGAGGTCTGGACCAACGGCGTCATCTCCGCCCGGGACGCCGTCAGCCTAGGGGCGCGCATCCTCTGCGACCACTTTATGCTCTTCACCGACCTGAGCGAGACCATGGGCAGCCGTTCCACCGTGGTGGAAAAGTCTGAGGCCCAGCGGGACAAGGTGCTGGAGCTGACCATTGAGGAGCTGGATCTCAGCGTCCGCAGCTTCAACTGCCTGAAGCGTGCCAACATCAACACGGTGGAGGATCTGATCTCTAAGACCGAGGACGAGATGATGAAGGTGCGCAACCTGGGCCGCAAGTCCCTGGAAGAGGTCATGAACAAGCTGGCCATGATGGGACTGTCCCTGGCCAGCGAAGAGAACTGATTTTTCCCCAACATTGGAGGTGTAAAAAATGCCTATGCGTAAACTCGGCAAGCCCACCGACCAGAGAATGGCCATGCTGCGTCAGCTGACCACCGACCTGCTGGACAAGGGCCGCCTGGAGACCACCGTCACCCGCGCCAAGGAAGTGGCGCCCATGGCGGAGAAGATGATCACCCTGGCCAAGAAGAACGACCTGGCCAATTACCGCCAGGCGCTGTCCTTCCTCACCAAGGAGGATGTGGCCAAGAAGCTCTTTGGCGAGCTGGCTCAGAAGTACTCCACCCGGGACGGCGGCTACACCCGCCTGGTCCGCACCGGCCCCCGCCGCGGCGACGCTGCGGAGATGGCAATCATAGAGCTCATTTAAAAGGCAAAAAAAATTCCCACCCGGAAGGGTGGGAATTTTTTTGCCTTTTTTCTTTCCTTACCGCCCAATCACGGGAGAGATAGGCCCGTGGAAGGAGACCAGGGTATCGGAGTCCAGATAGAAGGTTCGGAACTCCACAATGGTGGGATCCTGGAAGTCAAAACGTCCGGCGCAGTTGTTGTATTGGCTCTGGGTGAGGGTGAACTGGCGGCTGTGGCTTTCTACCAGGTGGCCCTTTTCATTGTAGCCGCCTACCATGGCGATCAGCTCGTCCCGGGGGTCGTCCTTGGCGGGGTGAAAGCCTGCGTAGACCGAGAAGCCGTCCTCGGTGGGCCAGGCGGAGCAGCCCAGGTAGCCGACGCCGTCCAGCAGAGCCTGGATGTTCAGCCGTCCCGCCCCTGAGTAGTTGGAGGCGGAGGTGTTTCCCTTGTCGTCCACGGTGACCTTGTCGGGGGTGTTGTTCTTCAGAAGGGTCAAGAAGTCGCCCTGGGTCATGGTGGGGTCTGCCTCCAGCAGGAGCGCGGCGGCGGCGGCCACCTGGGGAGTGGAGAAGGAGGTGCCGATCTTGGCCTGGTAGCCGGTGTTGGTCTTATAGTCCAGAGAGACGATGGGGGAGCGGCTGACCCCGCCGGGGGCGCAGATGTCCACGCTGGTGACCCGCTGGGAGTAGTAGGTGAGGCGGCCTTCATTGTCGGTGGCGCCTACGCTGATGACATTGTCCCAGGCGGCGGGATATTGCTCCAGGACCGTGCCGTCGTTGCCGGCGGCGGCAACGAGGATGCAGCCCGCCTGATAGGCGGCATTGACCGCCGTTTGCAGGGAGGAGGACTTCTTCTTGACGCCCCAGCTCATGTTGATGATGTCAGCTCCGTTTTCCACGGCGTAGTTGAGGCCGCTGATCAGGTTGGAGGTGTAGCCGCCCAGGTGTCCCGGGGTGTTGGTAAAGCAGCGGATGGGGAGAATGGTCACGTCAGGGGCGATGGAGGCGATGCCCTCGCCGTTGTTAGTGTCGGCGGCGATCACGCCGCAGACCATGGAGCCGTGGCCTACATCATCGGCCCAGTTGCCGCTGCTGTAATAGCCGTAGTGCTTGCCGTCCAGATCGTAGCGGCCATCCTCCTCCTCCCGGTAGAAGAAGTAACGCCCGCGGCCTATCTTTGTGGGGGCGTCGATGTGGTAGTCGTTCAGACCGGAGTCGATCACCGCCACGGTGACCCCCCGGCCGGTGAGCCCGGATTCCCAGGCGGAGCGCACATTAATGCCGTACACCCCTGTGAGGTTCTGTTGTTGCCCGAGCTTGGGGTCGTTGGGGTCCACGGGAACCACGTCAAAGAGCTCCGCCTTGTAGTCGGGCTCCGCCACCGTCACCTGGCCGGCGTAGACCAGGCTCTGGATCTCGTCCAGAGAGGCGGCCTTGTAAATATTCCAGTCCTCCGAGAGGGGCAGCAGCTCCTCACGCTCGTCGGCGGCGGCCAACAGGGTGGCGGCGGCCAGCGGATCGGCGGAGAAGGGGAGGGGCCGGGCCTGGTCCAGGACGATCAGGTATCCGGCGGACTCCACATCAAAAGAGGCTTCAGAGACGTTTTCAGCCGCACTGACGGGCACGGCGGCCAGGGTGAGGGTAATGACCAGGGAGAGCGCAAAGGCGCTCAGAGCCTTTAAAATTCGTTTCACAGCGTATCACTCCTTTCGCTTGCTTAGTCCTGGGGGAGCAGGTTGGTGATCAACCGCTCCAGCATGGTGGCTACCTCTGCCCGGCTGGCCTTGCCACCGGGGTCCAGAACGCCGCCGCTCTTGCCGTTGATCAGGCCGGTGGCGACAGCCCACTGCATGGCGTCTGCCGCCCAGGGGGAGACCCTGGAGCTGTCGGAGAAGGCGGCGAGGGAGGAGCGCTTGGAGACGTCCAGCCCCTGGTCCTTCATGTAACGGTAGAGGATGGTGGCCAGCTGCTCCCGGGTGACAGGGTCGTTGGGGAGGAAGCCGTCGCCGTTGCCCTGGACGATGCCGTGGGAGTTGGCCCACACCACCGCGTCGGTGAACCACACGCCGTTGGGCACGTCCCGGAAGACGTTGGAGGCGCTGACGGCGGGTGTGCTCTCCAGGCGGTAGAGGACGGTGACCACCATGCCACGGGTCATGTCGCCGTTGGGGGAGAAGGTGGTTTCGGAGGTGCCCTGGAAGAGGCCGCGCCCGGCGACAAAGGAGATAGCGTCCTTGGCCCAGTGGTTGGACGTGTCGGAGAATACCTTGCTCACCACCTCGGGCTGGGCGGCGCCTACGGTCAGTTCGGCGGAGCCGGTGAGGGCGACGGTGAGAGTGCCGTTGGTGATGACGGATTTCTTCAGCACGTCCTCGGAGACGCCGCCCTTGACGGCGGTGACGATCGCGGCATTCACCGGGGCGGAGAAGGTGGCGGAGCCTCCGGTGAGGGAGGTGAGCTGCCGACCGTTGCTGGTGAAGGTGACGGCCAGGGTGTTGTCCTGGTTACGGATGGTGATCGAGACGTTTCCGCTGTTGGAAAAGCTGGCCAGGACGGCCTTGGGAATGGTCACCGTACCGATGGCGGTCTGGATACGCAGGGAGTTGTTCTGGGTCTTGGCCCGCAGGGTCTTCACCAGAGAGCCGGGGAAGGTGACGGTGATGGAAGTGAGCCCACTGGTATTCTTGGGCGCGATGGTGAGGACTCCGGTGGCGGTGGTCTGGGAGAGGGTGTCCACATCTGTGGTGCTCAGAGTGGAGGTGCCGGTGGTACCCGTTTTGCTGGTGGAGGGGGTGACAGTGGAGTCGGTGACCTCCGGTTCAAGAATGTCGCCTCCACCAAGGCTGCCTCCGCCGGAGGGCGGATTGCCCACGGTGATGGTGATGGGGAGGTTTTTAAAGACGACCGCCTTGCCGGAGGTGGTGGAGGCCTCGGGGAAGGTGATCTGGGCGGTGAGGGTGACGGTGGTACGGAGGTCTGTCTTGGGATTCTGGACTTTGAGGACCACATAGCGGTGGCCTTTGGCGTCCGTCTCCTTTTCAATGGTGACATAGCTGGGCACTTTCTTTGCGTCCCAGCTCCAATCCACCGACTGGGCGTCCCGTTCGGAGACCGGGTCGTTATACTGGTTCACCAGCTCAAAGGTATAGGTCTCGGAGGCGTTTTGGTAAACAGGCTTGGCGTCCGGCTTGTTGGGGTCGGCCTTGGGGAGGTCCAGCTTAATGGAGGTGGGACCTTTGATGGTCATCAGGGTAGGGACCAGGCTGCCTTGGGTCAGCGTCAGAGGCGCGGAGGAGTCCAGGGGCTCGCCGTCGCCCTTGGGGGTGGCGGTCACGGTGACCTGGAGGGGGTTTTTCGTGGTGGGCTCGGCGTTGCGGTCGATGGTAACGGTGGCGGAGGCGGCGTTGTCCTTATTGGACTTGATACTCACGCCCTTCACCGTCTTTCCGGCTTCGTCGGTCACCGCCCAGGCAAACTCGCACAGAGAGGAGTCGATCTCGTGGCCGTTGGGGTCCTGGGCTACGGCCACGTAGGATAGGGTCCGCGTCTCATTATTGGTTTCGGAGGAGTTGTATTTCACAAACCACTTGGGGATGACGGCCGCGTCAGGTCCGGTGAGGGTGACGGCGTCCAGAGTCTGCTGACCGGAGACGTTCAGCATAACGGCAATGGAGCGGGTAAAGCCTTCCGCGGAGGCAGAGAGGGTGAGGTGGTAGACCCCCTCGGGAGTCTCCGGGGCGATGCGCAGACGGCGGATGCTTTGATAGCGGGGATAGCTACCGGTGACCGCGCTGCCCGGGTCTATGATGGTCACCAGGTTGGTGGACCCGCTCTGGGGAGAACCCTCCAGCTTCCAGGTGACAGACTTGCTGGTCACAGGGCTGCCGTACTGGTCCAGCAGCTCCAGAGCAAAGCAGTCGGAGAGGACGCCGGGGGCGGTGTCCAGGGTGGTCTCTTCCTGGGCGGTCTCAAAGACAAAGTTGGGGCTCAGGCCGCTGCCCTGACGCAGAACGGCGGAGGACACTACGGAGTCTTCCTTGGTGAGGAAAAAGAACTTGGTCTTCTCCAGAGGATCTTCGTTGGGGTAATAACCGAAGTCAATGCCGATGTAACGGATGGTGGCGTCGTTTTCACCGGGGTCCTTCATGGAGTTGGAGTTGGCAATGGGCTCGATGGTGAGGGCCACGCGCCCGGTGGAACGGTCATAGGCCAAGTAGACGCCGGTGAGGGGGGTGTAGACGTCGATGTCATATTCGGTCAGTCCCAGGTCCAGGAGCGGACGGTTCACCGTCTTGCCGCCCCGGGTGATCTGGGCCATCATGGTGCCGTGATAGGTCTTGGGAGCCAGCGTGGGGACGGGGAAGGAATAACGGTCGGCAATGGGGTCGCTGTCCCCCTCGTCAAAGAGAATGAACAGGTCCTTAATGTTGGGATAGACGGTGATCTGGGCGGTGAGGGAGACCGACTGTCCCTCATAGACGGCGGTGATGGGGGTGGTGTAGAGCCCGGGCTCCGTGTTGCCGTTCAGGGTGAAGGAGCCTTGCGCGCCCAGCCAGGAGACCCCCTTTGTCAGCTCGGTGACCGCGCCGGTGGCCCGGTCCAGAAGGACGGGGGTGTAGGTCAGGGAGAGCTGGGAGCCCTCCTTGCCATAGATGGCGTCTACCCCGCCGGAGAGGAGCTCTCCGCCCCGGCGGAGGGTCAGGACCTTCTCTGTGTCGGTGGGCTCCAGAGTGAACTCCTTTGTGGACAAGCAGTCTTTGGCGCCGTCCGCCTTGGGCAGCCAGACCGAGAGGGTGAGCTTGCCCGGCTTGGCCGACGGGGAGACGGTGAGCACCCCGCTTTTCAGGGTGACTCCCGCGGGGGCTTTTTCATTCTCGTCGGTCACCGACCAGCGAAGGCTGTTAGGCAGGGCCACAGAGGCCCCGTCGGCGTCCAGGGCGGTCACACCCACAGGATACTCCAGGGAGCCGGAGGTGGGGATGGAAAGACGGTCCGGGGCGCTGAGAGTCAGGGCGGTCACCTTGGGGAGGATGGTGATGTGTACGGGAATGGCGGCGGAGAGCCGGGAGGCGGTCTCGGTGACGGTGACAGTGCAGAAATACTCGCCTGGCCTGGCCTGGTCCAGCTTCCACTCCAGGCCGCCGTCGGCGGTAGTGTAGGTGGGAGCGCCGGTCTCTTCTCCGGCAGGAAGGCCGGAGACCGCCCAGGTCCAGGTCAGCCCGTCAGCGCTGAGCTGCGCGCCGTCCGCTGAAAGAAGAACGGGGGAGAGCTTGGCGGCGTTGGCTTCGCCGTGGGTGGTGGTGAGGGCAAGAGACTCTGCCACCGTGCCCTTGTGGAGCAAAGCGGCGCGGACGGGGACGCTGGAGCCCTCCTCCGGGGGAAGCAGGGTGAGGGTCAACTCACCGTAGACGTTGCCCGACGTTGCCCGGAGACGGTAGTTGCCGCTCTGGGCGCCGTTGTCCACAGTGACGGTGAGGTTGCCGTTGAAGTCGATATCACTGGTCACGCCGGTGGTCTCCGCCGGCTCATCCTCTCCCCGGACGACGGTGAAGCCGCCCGCCTCCAGGGCGGGGGCGGGGATGGCGTTGCCTTGGGCGTCCAGAGCGGAGAGGGTATAGCGCAGGGTAAGTGGGTCGCTGGAGGGGATCTGGACGGAGGCGGGGCCGGAGAGGACCAGCCGGTGCAGCTGTGTCTCCAGCTCAAGGGTGACATTGGCCGCCGCGCGCAGGGGGCCCAGGCTGGCGTGGAGCGCGAAGGAATAGGTCCCGCCGGGCAGGGAGGATGCGGCGGTGAGCCGCCCATCCTGTGCGACCTCGATCCCCGCGGGCGCGCCAGACAGAGACCAGACGACCGTCTGGTCGTCCATGATGTTGCCGTATTGATCCTCCACCCGCACGGCATAAGGGAAGGAGAGCTCTTCGCCAGCAACGCCGGTGATGGTGTGGTCGCCTGCCTCGGCGCCGCTTCGTAGGATACGGAGCTGCCGGGCGACCGGGTCGGCGTTTTTCAGGGTGATGGTCACGGGAGCGGAGGTGAGGGGGTGATCGCCGTTGTCCCGGGAGGCGGTGAGGGTAAAGGCGCCGGGGATGGCGTCGGAGCTGATGAGCAGCAGGCTGTCGGAAACAGAAACGCCGTCCGTCTGTCCGTTTAGGGTCCAGGTAAGGCCGGTGAGGCCGGGCTGGAGCTCCTCGCCCTTGCGTCCGGTGGCGGAGAGCGCCAGCGTCACGGTGTGGCCGGTGGAGGGGATGGTCACCTCGTCAGGCAGGGTATCGATGGTGATGGCATCCAGCTCCACGGGGGTGGAGTTGGGGTATTCCAGCGCGCAACCGGTGACCACGCTTTCGCTGCCCACCTGGGCGGCGGCGTGGTCCACGGTAAAGACGCCTTGGAAAAACTGGTCCAGGGTCTTGCCCGCGGCGGGGCGGTAGTGGAAGGAGACCAGGTCGGTAAGGGCGGCGGGCTTGGCGCAGGAGAGGGAGAAGGTAAGGGTGGCCAGGTCCCCGTTGACGCTCCAGGCGGCGTCCTCTACCGTGACGCCCGTCTTGGCGGTCAGGCAGTTGGCGGCATTGCCCGTGACGCCGGGGGCGACCATGCCGCCGCTTTGGTTGAGGGGCTGGACATAATCGGTGCGGAAGGTGAGGGAGACATGGGCGGCGGTGAAGGTAAGACCCTTTGTGCCGCCGTTATTCAGAGAGAGGGTAAGGGCGCGATTGACGTCCTTGACCGGGGCGGCGTCCCGGGCGGTGAGAGAGGCGGCGCTCCCGTCGCCAACGCCCCGGGTCAGGTCATTGCCGTTCGCGGCGGCGGTGAGGAAGAGGGAGACGTCCTCGGCGTCTACCGCACTGTCGCCGTTCAGGTCGGGGGTAAGGCCCCCGGGGGCGGCGGAGAGGGGCAGGCCATAGCGGGAGAGCAGATCGGTGAGGTCGCTCACGTTCCGCTGGCCGTCGTTGTTCACGTCGCCCAGGAAGGAGGAAATGTCCAGATCGACAAAATATTCGGTGTCATCGGTGATGATCGTGGCATTTTTGTTCCGGGCAGGCAGATACCCCGCCCGTTTGACCAGAAGGTAGTAGGAGCCCGGGGAGATACCGTCCAGGGTGTAGGAGCCGTCATTCCTGGTGGCAACGGTGTTGGCGTAGGCGTAGCCGGTGGTGGTGTCTACCAGGCTGACAGCGGCGTCCGCCACAGGGGCGTCTTCCGCGCCGGTCACCTCTCCGTGGATGGACACGGAAAAGCCGGTGGCCTCTGTCAGGGGCGCCCCCTCCAGGCCGGGTCCTGTGACATAGTAGACAGCGGCCTCTGCGGTGCGCAGACGGATGTTGGTAAAGGTGACCTTGCCGTCCGCCTCGGCCACGGCGGAGCCGATGAACAGCGGCTCCGAAGCCAAAAGCAGCTGGGCGGTCAGTGCCGGAGGTGCGCCGGAGACGGCCCGGGGGAGAACGATCAGGGTGTAGAGCTCACCCTTTTTGACCTTGGACACATCGCCGGCCTGCAGACCTGTGCCGGGGGTGTAGTTAGGAACGGTGATCGCCAGAAGATCGGCGCTTTCCTCGGCGGCGGGGTGCGGCTCGGCCTCGGCGGCAAGGGCGGCCAGAGGAGAGCCCAGCGCCAAGAAACCGGCCAGGGCGGCGGAGAGGAGGCGGGAGCGGACAGAGGTCATATGGATCACCCTTTAAGCAAGATTTTTGGGGCAAAAAAGCAAAGGCCTATACATATTAAATATAACATATCCGTCGAAAAAGGTCAAGGGACAGGCGGGGGCCTCGGGGAGGAAAAAGCTGGCGGCAAAAGGGGATATAGCCGGAAAACGGAAGGTATATGCTTAGACGAAAAAAGGACCGGTGGAGCTCCACCGGTCCTTGTGAAAATTTTAGTTGAAGGTGAGCGCGTTTTGATCAAAAAGGCGGCGCAGACGGTTTTTCAAGGGCGTGTGCGCCGGGCTTTGAAGCCCGGGGTCCTGGGCCAAAAGCGTCTGGGCGGCGGCCTGTGCCTGCTCCAGAAGCCGCACATCCACCCCCAGGTCAGCTATGTGGAGCTGGGGCAGGCCGTGCTGGCGCTCGCCAAAGAAATCGCCGGGGCCTCTCTGCTCCAGGTCGGCCTGGGCAATGCGGAAGCCGTCGGTGGTGGCGCAGAGGGTTTTGAGCCGCGCCCTGGTGTCGGGGCTTTTATTGTTGGAAACCAAAACGCAGTAGGACTGCCACTGCCCCCGGCCCACCCGCCCCCGAAGCTGGTGGAGCTGGGAGAGGCCGAAGCGGTCGGCGTTTTCAATGACCATGAGCGCGGCGTTGGGAACATCCACCCCCACCTCGATGACAGTGGTGGAGACCAGGATATCGGTCTTGCCCTCCGCAAAGGAGGCCATGGCCGCCTCCTTTTCCTTGGGCCGCAGCTTGCCGTGGACCAGGGCCACGCTCCGGTGGGGAAAGACCTTGTTCGCCAAATGGTCCGCGTAGGTTTTGACCGACTTGAGGGTGGGGTCTCCCTCCTGGGCCTCTGACTCCTCCACGGCGGGGCAGACGATATAGACCTGCCTGCCCTCAGCAATCTGCTTATCAATAAAACTGTAAAGGCGTTGACGTTTACTTTCACCGACCAGGAAGGTGTCCACCGGCTTTCGGCCGGGGGGCAGCTCGTCCAGAACGGACACGTCCAGATCCCCATAGACGATGAGGGCCAGGGTGCGGGGGATGGGGGTGGCGGAGAGGACCAGGATATGGGGGTGCCCCCCCTTAGCGGCCAGGGCGGAGCGCTGGTTCACTCCAAAGCGGTGCTGCTCGTCCACCACGGCCAAAGCCAAATTTTGAAACTCCACCCCCTCAGTCAAAAGGGCGTGGGTGCCCACCGCCACCTGGGCCTCCCCGCTGGCCAGCTGCGCTCGGATGGCGCGTTTCTCGGCGGCGGTCTGAGAGCCGGTTAAGAGCACTACCGTTACACCGGCCGGCGCCAGCAGGGCGGAGAGGGTGCGGTAGTGCTGCTGGGCCAGCAGCTCGGTGGGGGCCATCATAGCCCCCTGGGCGCCGCTTTGGGCGCACCGCCACAGGCAGAAGGCGGCGATGGCGGTTTTTCCCGAGCCAACGTCCCCTTGGACCAGACGGTTCATGGGGACGGCTTTGGAGAGGTCGGCGGCGCATTGGCCGATGACCTTTTTCTGCGCCCCGGTGAGGGAGAAGGGGAGCAAGGACGCGAAGGCCGCCGCCTCGCCGTCGGGGAGAGGCAGACCGGTAAAGCGTTCCCGGTCCCGGCGCAGCAGGGAGAGACCTAGGGTCAACTGGAACAGCTCCTCAAAGGCCAGCCGGTCCCGGGCCAGACGCAGCTCATCCCAGCCGGTGGGCCGGTGGATCTGGCGGCAGCACCAGTCAGCGGGCATGAGCTTGTGCCGGGCCAGCACGCCGGCGGGGAGAAATTCCATCTCGGGACAGGCCAGAGCGTCTACGGCGGCCTGGGCCCAGGCCGCCACCTGAGGGTTGGTCAGTCCGGCGGAGAGGGGGTACCAGGGCACCAGAGAGCCGAAGAGCTTGGGGGCGTCGGCACGCTCGATCTGGGGGTTGACCATGGTGCGTCGGCCCCCCAGCAGGTCCAGCTTGCCAAAAAAGATGTAGGACTGCCCAAAGTCCAGGGAGCCGCGGACATAGGGGCGGTTAAAGAAGGTGAGGTCGATGGCGGCGGTGTCGTCGGCGACGGTACAGCGCACCACCTGCCGCCCGCCGGAAATGCGCGAGAGGGTGGCGGGCTTGGTAAGGTAAGCCTTGACGCACACGTTGACCCCGATGGGGGCGGAGGAGATGGGGTAGAGGACGGTGCGGTCCTCGTAGCGGCGGGGATAAAAGGTCAAAAAATCCCCCAGGCAGGTGAGACCCAGCTTGTGGAGAGCCTTCTCCTTCACCGGCCCTACGCCGGGAAGGGCGGAAAGGGGAGTGTCGTACGCCAGCGGCATGGATCGGCCCTACTTTTCCGCCTTGGCCGCCTTGGAGGCAGGCTTTTTTGCAGTGGCCTTCTTGGCGGTGGCCTTCTTGGCCGCTGCCTTTTTCGCGGGCGCGGGCTTGGCCTCCGCCAGGGCGTCCCGGTAGAAGGCCTCCAGTTTGGCTAGCGTGGGGAACACCGCCACATACATCCGGTTGCCCATGGCGTCGGCCAGGGCGTCGGGAATGCGCTCCACCAGCCGTATGGCGGGGTAGTATTTCTCCAGCAGCTGGGCGTCGGACAAAGCGAAATTCTTGCCGTCCCGCCTGCCGGCAAAGGCGCAGAAGACGTGGTCGCCTACGGTGGTCTCGCTGTGGTCAAAGGCGATCATATCCGCCCAGATCTTGTAGACATTGGTGGAGTGGGCAAAGTTGATCATGTCGGGGGTGAAGCCGCCGCAGGGGCGCATGTTCACCTCCAGGGCTACCACATCCCCCTTCTTGCCCAGGCCCGCCTGGTCCTGGGTGAGGCGGAAGAACTCAAAGTGGATGAAGCGGCTCTTGACTCCCCAGGCCTTCACCGCGGCCCGGCCTGCCTTGCGCACGTCGGGGGCCAGGTCCTTGACGATGTAGTAGATGGAGTTGTCCTGCTTGTTGACGATGTCCATAATGGACATGGGGGTGACGTTGCCCGTTTCAAACATGGGCTGGCCCTGGGAGTCGATGATGGCGTCGTAGGAGTTGACCTCGGCGTGGACAAATTCCTCCATGATATAGGGCACCCAGGAGCGGCGCTGGCCCAGGAAGCGGCGCAGATCCTCCTCGCTCTCCAGCTTGTGGGTGTCCGAGGCGCCTACGCCGTTGTCCGGCTTCACCACCACCGGCCAGCCCACCTCCTTGATAAAGGACATGCAGCCGTCGAAGTCGTCCACCATACGCCAGCGGCAGGTGGGGATGCCCACCTTGGCGTAGTAGTCCTTCATCTTGGACTTATACTTGATGCGGTCGATGTCGCCCTCCTGGAAGCCGGAGGTGATGTGGAACTGGGTGCGCAGCCAGGCGTCCCGCTCCAGCCAGTATTCGTTGTTGCTCTCCAGCCAGTCGATGCGGCCGTACTTGTGGATGAAAAAGGCTACAGCCCGGTATACCGACTCGGTGTGCTCCAGACTGTCCACCCAGTAGTATTCGGTGAGGCTGTCGCGCACATGGTTGGCCAGCTGTTCATAGGGCTGGTCGCCAATGCCCAGCACGTGGAGGCCGTTGTCCTTCAGGGCGCGGCAGAACTGCCAGTAGTTGGTGGGAAAGTTGGGGGAGATAAAAATGGCGTTTTTCATGGAGTTAACCTCTTTTCTTTGGTGAGCCGGTTGGTTGGTCAGTCCTCCAGTAAGTACGGCGCAAAGTACGCGGCCTGCTTGTGCCACCAGGGCCAGTCGTGGTTCACGTCATAGCCCCAGTAGTCCACCCACATGCGGATGCCCTTCTGGCGGCACAGCTCATCCACTCTCCGGGTGGTCTCCGGCTGCTCCCAGGCGCCCAGGCCCACGCAGATGATCCCCTTGCCCTGGTTCAGCTGCTGGATGGTGGGGTGACCCTCAGGGAGGTTGGGGAGGAAGTGGACAGGGGAGTTGAGATAGACCCCTTCGTCCATGTAGCCGTCAAAGCCGTAGGAGGCGTCGTAGATGCCGCTGAGGGCCAGCACCCCGCCGAAGAGGTCGGGGCGGCGGAGGAACAGGTTGAGGGCGTGAGTGGCCCCCAGGGAGCAGCCGAAGGCGAGGACCTTGGGCTTGGCGTTTCGCTTGCCATTGGCCTTGTTCACCGTCTGGCGGATGAAGGGGACCAGCTCGTCGAAAATATAGCGCATCCACTGTTCGTGGCGCGCGGACCGCCAGGCGGGGTCGCCCTCCTTGTTGGACCAGGTCTCCTTGTCGATGGTGTCCAAGGTGAACACCATTACCTTCCCCGCGTCGATCCAGGGGGCCCAGGTGTCCGTCATCTTGAAGTTCTCAAAGTCGAAGAACCGCCCATCCTGGCAGGGGATAAAGAGCATGGGCTTTCCCCCGTGGCCGTAGACCTTGGTCTCCATCTCCCGGCCCAGCGCCTCCGACCACTGTTTGAAATACTGCACCTCCATCTTCTCTTCCTCCTTCGATGTGTCACGTTCGGGTTGGCCGCGCCACGACCCCGCTTCCCGGCCCTTGGCAAAATGCCGCTGGGCTGCGCCCAGCCTGTTTTTGCCGTGCGGTCCGGTCCATCGTGGCCTGCGCGTCTACCCTCACGCTTCCGGCAGATCGTACATCAACGTATTGATAAAGAACGGGATCTGCTTTTCCCAGCTGGCCTCGTTGTGGTTGCCGTTCGGCACCAGGCGGCAGGTGAGGTTGATCTTCTTGTCCAGCAAAATGGACGCTGTCTCCGCCAGACCGTGGAACATGGTCTTGTGAAAGCCCATCTCCCGCTGGCCGTAGTCCATGTAGAGCACCGTGTCCGTTCCCACCCGGGCGTTTTTCAGCATGGAAAAGAGCTTTTCCTGCCCAAACCAAAGCGACGGGGACAGCGCGGCCCCCCGGGAGAAGACCTGGTTGTACTTCATTACCCCGTAGAGGGTCATCAGCCCGCCCATAGAGCTGCCCCCCAAAAAGGTGTGCTCCCGGCCGGGCAGGGTGGGATAGTTGGCGTCTATGTAGGGCTTGAACTCGGTGGCGAAGAAGTCCATGGTAGCCTTCCCCTTGCCCTTGATGAGGCCAAAGTCGGGCATGGTGCAGGTGTAGGGGCAATATTCGATGATCCGCCCTCCGGCGGGGTCATGGTTGCACTCCACCGCCGCGATGATCAGGGGGGTGCGGGTGGCCTCCATATACTCTAAAAGGCCCCAGCTCTTGCCGTAGGTGGCCTCGGCGTCGTCAAACAGGTTGTGGCCGTCAAACATATAGAGCACAGGGAAGCGGAGGGCGGGATCTTCCGCAGCCAGGTCGGGAACGTAGACGTAGGCCCGGCGGGGCTGGTCCCCGGTAAGGGTTTGCAAGGTGACGTCAAAGATATCCAGCATGGGTCAGGGTCCTTTCCACACGAAAATCTTAAAACAGTTTACCACAGCACCGTAAAAAAAGCAATTCCCGCCGGGAGTTTTTTGGCCCCGGGGGACAAAAAAGCCCGACAGCGGGAAGCTGTCGGGCGTTACCTTTGGTTGGCGCGCTTGCGCGCCGTCATTAGGCCATGTGCTGGACCAGCTTGCCAAAGCGGCTGGGGTCCACATCGTCCTCGGCCACCACGGAGACCCGCTGACCGATCAGAGTGAACAGGCCCAGCAGGCTGCGGGCGTCCAGCATCACAGTGCCGTTGGTGAGATAGACCTCGTAAGGCTGCTCGGAAGCCAGCTTATTGATCTTCTGCACCTGCGCGGGGGTCTTAATGTCCAGTTCCTTCACCATTTGAGATCATTCCTTTCTTGCATGGCGTTGCTAGGCGGGATACCTTCCCGCATGGGTCAAGAGGCTCTCTTCTCTTGACGCCCACATTGTAGCCTACGCCACCCTGTCCCGTCAATCTCAAAAACCATCAAAGCTTACAACGGAAACGGTTCCAATTTGGTCACAATAACGAAATGCTGCGGTGAACGCACAGAAATTCCCGGAAAAACCAAATTTCCAACCCCGCTGTTTGTCCACAGAAACAAAAGAAAATGTCCAGCAACTTTAAAGAAGTCACTGGACATGGAATGGCTACTGTAAGCTGTTTTCCGCTACGCCGGGAAGGAGGTCGTAAATGGAGCGGCCGATCTTCCCCTCAAAGTAGGTCTTCAGGTCCAACGTCCGCCGCCAGCGGTCCAGGGTGGCGGGATGAAAGCCATAACGCAGGGTCACGTCCACAAACCGCTTCTCCAGCAGGCAGAACCCGGAGGGCAGGGCCAAAGCGTCACAGAGCTGGACCAGGCGGTCGTAGTCGTCATATTTGGCGTGAGCTACAAACTCCTTCATAAAGGCGTAGTCCTCGTCGGTGACGTCGAAGGTCCCGATGGAGGTGGTGATGTCCTGGAGCATGAAGGCGTGGGAAATGCACACCTGGGCTGCTTTCTCCCAGCCCCGGCCGATGCAGTAGCGGTAGCCGTCGATGAGGTGCCGCTCCGATGTGACCCCGGCGTGGCGGCCGATGTCGTGGAGCAGGCCCAGGACGTAGGACTTTTCCTCGTCCAGATCCTCACAGTGTTCCGCGATAGCCCGGCAGGCGGCGGCCACATGGCAGGAGTGGGCCTCCCACGGACCGGGGTTTTGGGCCGCCGCCCAAGCCAGAGCCGCCTGCGCTGTCTTGACGCCAGGGGTCATATATGCACCTCTTCTCTATTATGCCGCAAACCGCTTCAACCGGCGGTGGTCTCCCATCAGTTCCACACGCAGCGTGAGGGTCAGGCACTGCCCCGCGGAGCGCCATTCGTCCACCAGCTCGGCCTGACGCACATAATTTCCCTTCAGATTTTCTGCGCCGCCCTGGGGATAGACCAGGTACACATCTCCCGCGCACTCGTCCACCGCCGTGAGAAATTCCTGCATATCTGTGATCTTGACCTTCATGGCTGCTACCTCCGCATAATAATGATGTCAGGGTCACCCCTTAACTGTCATTGTAGTGCGGCGTGAGGGAAGAATCTATCCTGTTCCCGCCTCTAATTATCAATATTCTGCCATTTGCGGCGGTACTCCGACGGAGCGCAGCCCATGGCGTCACGAAAGGTTTTGCCGAAATAGCTGCTGCTGCCCAGACCACAGAGCTGTCCGACCTCTGTGATGGAGTTGCGTTCCTCCCGCAGAAGACGGCACGCTTGCTGGAGCCGGTAGTTCTTCATGTACTCCGCTGGAGTGGTGTGGAGGCACTCCCGAAAGGCGCGGAAGCACTCCCGCTCACTCAAAAACGCCGCCGCCGCAATATCTGACACGGCCAGCTTTTCCCCAAAATGCTCGTGGATATACGCCATCATTTCCTTGACCTGACCGCTGGTTTTTGTCTGGCGGCAAGGTGCGCTCAGGAGTGGCTGGGCCTGCTCTAGCAGTGCCAGCCAGACCTCTGACAGTGCGTTTCGCAGCCTTACCTCATAACCAAAATCTTGTGGGGAGAGGGAAAACGCTTTCTTGATCTCCTCCAAAACAGCGGCCTGCGCCGGGTCCTCCGGGGTCAGGGTCAGCACTTCCACCTGGCTTGCCGCGGTCAACGGGGCAAGGTACCTCGTCTCAATGCGGCTCTCCGGCGCGGCCAGCAGAGAAGGCTCAAAGATGTGGAGAAGCTGAACAGTGTTTGGCTCGGCGATGGTCATGTGGAGGACGTTGGCGTTGACCAGCACCGCCGAGCCGGCAGGGAGAAAGACCACGCCGCCGGGGGTGTGGTAGTGCATACAGCCCTGCTGGGTGTAGGACAACTCCACCGCGCCGTGCCAGTGCCAAGGGGCGGAACGGCCGGGGTAACAGTCCATTGCTACACGGGAGGCGATGTAGGGGAAGTCGGGGGCAAAGTCGGGCAGAAGCTCTTCTCTGCTCCCGGCGTAAAATTTCAGTTCGGTAATGTCCCGCACAAAGTGTCACCTTCCCTGCTTTCCATCTATCAAAATTATACCACACGGAAATCAGAAAAGAAACAAGATTTGGCTTGCCTATCCCTTGACAGGAGAGCGAGGGGTGATATAATAGGAGGGACACTTTATTAGAGTAAAGAATTTGGCGAATGAAGGAGGCTTACTTAAATGTCTGAGCGCGTATACAACTTTTCCGCCGGGCCGTCCATGCTGCCCTTAGAGGCGCTGGAGCGAGCGGGCAAGGAGATCACCAACTACCAGGGCACGGGGATGTCCGTCATGGAGATGTCCCACCGCTCCAAGGCGTTCCAGAAGATCTTTGACGATACCCAGGCTAAGCTCCGCAAGCTGATGAACGTCCCCGAGGGGTATAAGATCCTCTTCCTCCAGACGGGGGCCTCGGGGCAGTTCTCCATGGTGCCCCTCAACCTCATCGGCAGGACGGGCAAGGCGGATTATGCCGTCACCGGCAACTTCTCCGGCATAGCATATAAGGAGGCGAAGAAGTACGGCGACATACACCTGGCCGCCTCCAGCGAGGACCTCAACCACACCTACATCCCCCCCCAGGACCAGCTGGACCTGTCCCCCGACGCCGGCTATTTCTACTACTGTGCCAACAACACCATCTTCGGCACCGAGTGGCCCTACATTCCCGAGACGGGGGATGTGCCCCTGGTGTGCGACATGTCCTCGGACATTTTGTCCCGTCAGGTGGACGTGAGCAAGTATGGGATCATCTTCGCCGGGGCCCAGAAGAACATGGCTCCCGCCGGGCTGACGGTGGTCATCATCAAGGAGGACCTGGCGGGCCACGAGCTGCCCTACACCCCGCTGATGATGAACTACAAGACCATGATCGACAAGGACTCCATGTACAACACGCCCCCCTGCTGGTGCATCTACATGCTGGGGCTGACGCTGGACTGGCTGGAGGAGCAGGGCGGCGTGCCCGGTATGGAGAAGATCAAGCACGCCAAGGCCCGGATGCTCTATGACGTGATCGATTCCTCCAAGCTCTTTACCTGCGCCGCCCGGGAGGGCAGCCGCAGTGACATGAACGTCACCTTTCGCACCGCCGAGGCCGAACTGGACGCCAAGTTCATTGCCGAGAGCGTGGCGGCGGGCTTTACCAACCTGAAGGGCCACCGCCTGGTGGGCGGCATGCGGGCGTCCATCTACAACGCCATGCCCACCGAGGGCGTGGAAAAGCTCTGCGACTTCATTCGCAAGTTTGATAAGGAGAATGGCTGATGTATCAAATCAAAACATTAAATAAAATCGCCAAGATTGGTCTGGATCAGCTACCCGCCGATACCTACACCGTCTCCGACGCCGCCGCCTCCCCCGAAGGCGTTTTGGTCCGTTCGGCGGATATGCTCTCCGCCGAGCTGCCCGAGAGCCTGCTGTCCATCGCCCGGGCAGGAGCGGGTACCAACAACATTCCCATCGACCGCTGCTCCGAGGCAGGCATCGTGGTGTTCAACACCCCCGGGGCCAACGCCAACGCCGTCAAGGAACTGACCATCTGCGCGCTGCTGCTGGCCTCCCGCGGCGTGGCGGCGGGGAACAAGTGGCTGGACGGCCAAGCTGCCCAGGGCACCGACGTCACCACCGTCATTGAAAAGGGCAAGAGCCAATTCGTGGGTCCCGAGCTCCAGGGCAAGACCCTGGGCGTCATCGGTCTGGGGGCCATCGGCGTCCAGGTGGCCAACATTGCCACCAAGCTGGGGATGAATGTGGTAGGCTACGACCCATTTTTGTCGGTGAACGCCGCTTTGTCCCTCTCCCGTGCCGTTCGCTGGGCCAAGGACTTGGAGACGGTGTGGCAGGAGAGCGACTACATTACCCTCCATCTGCCCCAGAACGAGCATACCAAGGGTATCGTGGGGGCGGACGCCATCGCCGCCATGAAGGACGGCGTGCGCATCGTCAATCTGGCCCGCGGTGGCCTGGTGGACAAGGCGGCGATGATCCCCGCGCTGGAAAGCGGCAAGGTGGCCGCCTACGTCACCGACTTCCCCGACAACGATCTGCTCAAGCTGCCGAACGTCACCGGTCTGCCTCACTTGGGGGCCTCCACCCCCGAGAGCGAGGACAACTGCGCTGTTATGGCTGCCCGCCAGCTGGCGGATTATCTGGAAAACGGCAACATCGTCAACTCGGTGAACCTCCCCGCTGTGGAGCTGCCCTGGTCGGGCACCACCCGCCTTTGCATCCTCCACCGCAACAGTCCCGGTATTATTGCTGGCATCACCTCCGCCCTCTCTCAGGAGAAGGTGAACGTGGAAAACATGGTCAACAAGTCCAAGGGAGACTACGCCTATACCATTGTGGACGTGAACGCCGCTGTCTCCCCTGAAGCTGTGGCCCGCATCAGCGGTCTGGAAAACATCCTGCGCGTCCGGGTGCTGACCCGGTAAGCCCCGGGAAGCAAACCGAATATGATGAAAAGGCCGGTCCCTCGGGACCGGCCTTCTTAATATGCTATGCGCGCTTAAAGAAGCTCACATCTCCGCCAGCACGGACAGGGCGCTTTGGAGCAAATCGGTGGACGAGGACTACGCGCAACGAGACAGCGAGTGACCGGCGATAAGTTGGCGGTATGCCTCCATTGTTTTTCCAAATCATCCCACGGAAAATCTTCGTATACGCGTCGGTGAGATGCGAATACTAGGATTTGTCAAAGAGACAGAACCGTGGGAGGTAAGTTTATCATGAAAGCGACTGGCGTTGTAAGACGCATTGACGACCTGGGCCGTATCGTCATCCCCAAGGAGATCCGCCGCACGATGCGCATCCGTGAGGGAGATCCTTTGGAAATTTTTACCGACAAGGACGGCGGGGTGGTGTTCAAGAAGTACAGCCTCATGGGCGGCGTGGCCGACTTTGCGGGCCAGATGTGCGAGACTCTGGCCAAGCTCTCCGGGCTGGTGGCGGTGATCACCGACCGGGACAACACCCTGGCTGTCTCCGGCGCCCCCAAGCGGGAGCTGATGGACCGGGGGGTCAGCGAGGACCTGGAGCGGCTGATGGAAAACCGCCAGCTCTATGTCCGCCAGGGGGAGGACGCTCCCTTGCAGGTGTGCCGGGATGTGGAGAAGTATCACATCACCGTCTGCGCCCCCATCCTGTCCGGGGGCGACGTGCTGGGCTCCGTCCTCTTCGTTTCCGACGAGCCGCAGACCGTCAGCGAGACCGAGACCAAAATGATCCAGACCGCGGCGGGTTTCCTCAGCCGCCACATGGAGAGCTGAACATGCCTTAAAACACCGAGAGCCATTGCGCCGCAAAGACTCTCGGTGTTTTTGCAAATTTTGCGTGACGAGTTTTGTCGAACGATTTTTCCTGAAATTTCCACTTCCTGGTTGCGGGAGCTGTAAAAATATGGTATATTATACCCACCGATGTGGTACGGCCACGAAAGGAATAAAATCAAAGCAGGCGCGAGAGTCGCCGGAAACGAGGGAAGCGTACATGGGACAGGAAATCGTTGTGTTGCTGGGAGACGCCGGACGGGATATGCAGGCCGCCTTTGGGGAGGCGGTGCGGCAGGAGGGGGATATCCGTCTGGCGGGCTGCACAGGGGACGGGGAAGAGCTGGTGCGGCTGGCCCGCGCCCAGAGGCCCGACGTGGTGGTCACCGACCTGGTGCTGACGGGGATCGACGGGCTGGAGGTGCTGAGCCGGCTGGAGGCGCTGGACCCCAGGCCTCAGGTCGTCATTACCTCCGCCTTTCTCCACGAGGGGCTGGTGGAGCAGGCCAAGGCGCTGGGAGCGGATTACTTCATGCCCAAGCCCTATCGGCCCGCCACGGTTTTGGAGCGGTGCCGCCAGCTCCACGCGGGCATGGACCCGCAGGGAGCGGTCCTGGGGGCTGGGGAGGAGAGCCTGGAGCTGCGGGTCACCGCCATCATCCATGAGATCGGCGTGCCCGCTCACATCAAGGGCTACCAGTACCTACGGGAGGCCATCCGCCTGGCGGTGGAGGACATGGAGGTGATCAACGCGGTGACCAAGGTCCTCTATCCCACCGTGGCCCGAAAGTTCAGCACCACCCCAAGCCGGGTAGAGCGGGCCATTCGCCACGCCATAGAGGTGGCCTGGGACCGGGGCGACCTGGAGACCCTGCAAAAGTATTTTGGCTACACCGTCTCCAACGCCAAGGGCAAGCCCACCAATTCCGAGTTCATCGCCATGATCGCTGACCGCCTCCAGCTCCAGCGCAAGGAGGGTTAAGAAAGGGCCTCCCGCCGGGAGGCCCTTTTCAATAGTCTGTGTTGGTGCTATAATAGATCATACACCAGCACAGGGGGGCGCGGCATGAAGGAACGGTTTTCCAGGCTCTTTGATGTGAGCTTTCTGAAATTTTTGGCAGTAGGCGTGCTCAACACTCTGCTGGGCGCGGCCATCATGTACGGGCTCTACAACCTGGCGGGGTGGAGCTACTGGCCCGCCACTCTGGCCAACTACATCCCCACCAGCATCCTGAGCTTCCTTTTGAACCGTTCCTTTACCTTTCGGGACAAGGAGAAGGGCTGGCGCCCGGCGGCGCGGTTCGCGGTGAATATCGCGGTGTGCTACCTCCTGGCCTATGGCGTGGCCCAGCCGCTGGTGGCGTTCCTCTTTACCGCCGCGGGGGAGACGGCGCGGGATAATCTCTCCATGCTGGCGGGGATGGGGCTGTTTACGCTCCTCAACTATTTCGGCCAAAAGTTTTTTGCCTTTCGCCAGCGCGGCTGAGCGGACAAGGACAGCGGGACGGTTCCCTGGGAACCGTCCCGCTTTTTGCCTGGACGATGGGGTCTTACTGCTGGGCCAGCGCGGTGCGGAGGGCGTGGGTAAGCTGGTCGGGACAGGATGTGCCCTTGCCGTTGCAGTTGATGCCCTCCAGGGTGGCGATGACCTCCTGGGCGGGGCGACCGACCACCAGGGCGGAGATGCCCTGCAAATTGCCGTGGCAGCCGCCAGTGAAGGAGAGGGCGGTGACGACGCCGTTCTCCAGTTCCAGGTCGATCTTGCGGGAGCAAACTCCCTTAGGGGTGTAAGAAAAGTGCATGGGAAAGTTCTCCTTTGATGGTTTCAGCGGGTATTGTAGCAAATATTCGCGCCGTTGTCTAGTTCCGCACCGCCGCCTCCAAGGCGGGAAGGACCTGGTCAGGGGGAATGGCGTGGCCAGTAAAATGCTCCAGAGCCAGGATAGCCTGGTGGATGAGAAGGGGGAAACCGTCCATGGTCGCCAGACCCCGCGCCTCCGCCCGCCGGAGCAGCTCGGTGGGGGCGGGGTGGTAGATGAGGTCGCTGACCAGACAGGCGGCGGGGAGTGCGTCCAGGAAGGTAAAGTCGGAAAACTCCCCCTGCCCTGCCATGCCAAGAGAGGTGGCGTTCACCAGCAGATCAGCTCCCGCTAAGTCCGGGGCGTCGGCAGTGGGCCAAGGGATAGGGCGAATTTTGTCAGGGCATAGAGAGGTAATGGCCTTTGCCTTGCTGGCTGTGCGGTTGGCAACGAGCACCGTCGCACCCGCCTCGCTGAGGCCCAAGGCCACCGCCTTGGCCGCGCCCCCCGCCCCCAGAAGGACTGCCTGCTTGCCTTGGGGGTCAAAGCCATGTTGACGCAAGGCGGCGGTATAACCGGGGCAATCTGTGTTATATCCGTGTAATTTGTTACATTCAATACAGATTGTGTTCACGGCTCCGAGCTTTTTGGCCAATGGGTCCAGACCGTCCAGGTAGGGCAGAAGCAACTCCTTAAAGGGCATGGTGGCGTTAAATCCGGCACAGCCCGACTCCTTGGCGGCGGTCAAAAAGGCGGCCAATTCCTCCTTGTGGACGGTGCGGCAGGCATAGGTGAAGTCCAACCCCAGCAGAGCGCACATGGTATTGTGGAGCAGGGGGGACTTGGAGTGGGCCACCGGATCGCCGATGACATAAAGCTGTTTCACTTGCCGGCCTCCAGGAAGTAGGACATGGCCGCCCGATACCCATAGAGGCCCAGGCCGCAGATCTGTCCCACGCAGGCGGGGGCGGTGACGCTCTTGTGGCGGAACTCCTCCCGTCGGTGGACGTTGGAGATATGGACCTCAATGGCAGGAATGCTCACCGCCTTCAGAGCGTCCAGAAGGGCATAGGAGTAGTGGGTGAACGCGCCGGGGTTGATGACGATGGCGTCGTATACCCCTTGGGCGGTGTGGATCCGGTCGATGAGCGCTCCCTCGTGGTTGGACTGGAAGAAGTCCGCCGTGCTGGCGTGGGCTGCGGCAAAGTCAGACAGGGAAGCGCACAGCGTGTCGTAGCTCTCGTCGCCGTACACCCCCGGCTCCCGCTGGCCCAGTAGATTCAGGTTGGGTCCGTTGAGGATGAGAAATTTCATGGTTCAAGTCCCTCCAAGATCAAGTCTACCGTCTCCTGTGGGGTGGCCTGTACAGGGACGGCGCGGTCCGCCCGGCGGCGGTAAATAGGTTCCCGGGCGGCGTAGCGCTCCAAAAAGGCGGCCTCTCCGTCCCTGCCCAGGGGGCGGCCTACCATGGACACATGGGCAAAGATGTCCGCGGGGTCCCGCTCCAAGAAGATCACCAGGCCCGAGCGGGCCAGGGGTTCCATGGCGGCTTCCTGAATGGGCAGACCGCCGCCGCAGGCAATGACCAGTCCCTTCCGCTGGGCCAGATCTTGGGCCGCCTCCCGCTCCAGCGCGCGGAAGTGCGCCTCCCCCTCCTGGGCAAAGATGTCGGGGATGGAGCGGCCCTGGCGGGCCTCAATGAAGGCGTCGGTGTCCACAAGCTCCCGGTCCAGCCTCTCCGCCAGCAGCCGGCCGCAGGTGGACTTGCCGCAGCCCATCATGCCGATCAGAACGATGTTTTTCATATGGCGGTCACCGCTGTGGAACGGTAGTTGCCCAAAATGCGGAAGGAGGAGGCGCATTCGGTGAGCTCCTGAAGCACCAGGTCCATCTCAGGGGCCAGAAGACTGCCGGAAAAGTCTACAAAGAACAGATACTCCCAGGCGCGGCCGGGGATGGGGCGGCTCTCCAGCTTCATCATGTTGAGGCCCTGGGCGGCAAACACCGCCATGATCTGGTGGAGGGTGCCCGCCTTGTGGGGAAGGGTAAAGAGGGCGGAGATCTTATCCCGGCTCTGGTCCAGCTCCATGTGGGGGGCCACCACCACAAAGCGGGTGGCGTTCTCCTCCGCCTGGGCGATGCCCCGTGCCAGGACGTTCAGGCCGTAGAGCCGGGCGCACCGCTCCGAGGCGATGGCGGCACAGGGCGCGCCGCTCTCCGAGACATATTTGGCTGCGGCGGCGGTGTTGCCCAGGGGGATCTGGTTCCAGGCGGGGTGGGCCTTTAAGTAAGGGGCGCACTGGCGCAGGCCCTGCTCGTGGGAGTAGACCGCCTGAATGTCCTCCGGGCCCACGCCGGGCCGTGCCATGAGGCAGTGGTTGACCTGCAGGGTCACCTCTCCTACGATAAAGGCCCCAAAGTGGGCCAGCAGATCGTAGACCTGGTTGATGGAGCCGGTGGAGCTGTTTTCGATGGGGACCACGCCGTAGTCCGCCTCTCCCGACTGAAGGGCGGCAAACACGTCCTCCCAGGTGGGGAGGTTGCGGCGGGAGACGGCTTCCCCCAAATAGGAGACGGCGGCCTCCTCGGCATAGGCGCCCGGCTCTCCCTGATAGACCACCTTGGGGTCCGCCGCCGGGCTGTGGGCGGCCTGGGCCTTTTGAGCCAGATACGCCTCGTAGGAGGGGCCGTTGACCTTCACCAGTCGCCGCTGCTGGCGGCGGGAGAGGGCCATGACCGTCTCAAAAAGGGCGGTGACGTCCCCCTTCAGCGCCTCGGGGGCCAGGGCGGTCTTGCCCGCCAGGACCTCCTTCTCCCGCTCCTCGTCCAGCACCGCCATGCTGTGGGCCAGCTTGTACTCGCCCACCTTCTGTGTGACCTCCATCCGCTGGGCAAAGAGGTTCAAGAGGGCCTGGTCGATGTCGTCAATGCGCTCGCGCAGTTTCTCCAATTCGGTCACGGGGATCCACCTTCTTTCTTGGACTCATACGGGGCTTGTGTAGGGGCGGGTTCCAAACCCACCCGGTCTCACCCGCGGTATTTCTCCTTTCGCGCGGCGTAGCCCTCGGCGTTGCGGCGGTTGGCGGCGATCTCCTCGTTGGTGAGGGGCCGCTTGGTCTTGGCGGGGGAGCCCACGGCCAGGGTCCCGGCGGGGATGACCGTCCGGGGCGTCACCAGCGCTCCGGCGGCCACCATGGCGTTTTCACTGATCACTGCGTCGTCCAGCACCACCGCCCCCATGCCGATGAGGGCGCCGTCGCCTACGGTGCAGCCGTGCAAAATAGCCCCGTGGCCCACGGTGACGTTGGCCCCAATGGAAAGGGGCTTGTCCTCTGAGACGTGGAGGGTGGCGTTGTCCTGGATATTGGTCCCGTCCCCGATGGTGATAGGGGCCTCGTCAGCGCGAACGACGGCGTTGAACCATATGGAACAGTTTTCCCCCAAGGTCACATCTCCCACCACCACCGCGCCGGGGAAGATGAGGGAGGAGGGATGGGGGACCACAGGCTTGAAGTCAGACATGGAAGGACCTCCTTATATTCCAAGCAATTCACACGTTGCCAAGGCTGCCGCCGCTTCTACTACCGGGACCGCCCGGGGGACGATACAGGGGTCGTGGCGGCCTTTGATCACAAGGTCGACTTCTGCCCCTGTCCGAAGGTCTACCGTCTTTTGGGGCAGAGAGATGGAAGGGGTGGGGCGGAAGGTAGTGGTGAAGACAAGAGGCATGCCGTTGGTGATGCCGCCATTGATCCCTCCCGCGTTATTGGTGGCGGCGGTGACCTTGCCGTCCTGAAACGTGAGGGGGTCGTTGGCCTCGCTACCCCGGGTGTAGGCAAAGGATGTCCCCGTGCCAAACTCTACCGCTTTGACCGCTGGGATGGCGAACAGGTGCTGGGCAAAAATACCCTCGGTGTTTTGACCAAAGTCAGGCGCGCCCAGCCCTGCTGGGAGGCCGAACACGGCGCATTCCACTGCCCCGCCAACACTGTCGCCGTTTTCCTTTGCGTCTAGGATGAGGGCACGCATTTTTTCGCCCGCGGCGTCGTCCAAAACGGGAAAGGCTTTTTGCGACGCGGCCTCCAACGCGGGCTGGGTATCAAAGTGGGCGTCGTATTCCCCATCGATGATGGCGATGTGGGCGGCGACGCAGACGCCCCGCTGGGCCAAAAGCTGCCTGGCCACCGCGCCCGCCGCCACCAGCGGGGCGGTGAGCCGCCCGGAGAAGTGGCCGCCCCCCCGGTGGTCCTGACAACCCTTGGAGGCCACGAAGCCGGGATAGTCCCCGTGGGAGGGGCGGGGGGTGTAGCGAAGAGCGTCATAGTCCCCCGAGTGCTGGTCGGAGTTTTGGATGAGGATGGTCAGGGGCGCGCCGGTGGTCTTCCCTTCAAAGAGGCCGGAGACCACATGGGCCACGTCGCTCTCCTTCCGGGCAGTGGCGGTGGGGTCCTTGCCGGGGGCACGGCGGTCCAGCTGGCGCTGGAGAGCGGCCGTGTCCAGCGCCAGACCCGCCGGGACGCCGGAGAGGGTCACGCCGATGACCGGGCCGTGGGATTCGCCAAAAATCATGTGCCGCATGTGAGCTTCCCTCCCAGTCGTTGATATTCCTCCCAGAAGTCGGGGTAGGACTTATTTACGCTCTCGCCCCCGGTGAGGGTGACAGGCTGTTGACACCGGGTGGCGGCGATGGCGGTCATCATGGCGATGCGGTGGTCGTTAAAGGAATCGACGCTCACGCCGCCCGCTAAGGTCTCCCTTCCACAGATGGTGAGGAAGTCGGGCCCTTCCTCTATATCCGCTCCCAGGGCGGTGAGCACGGCGGTGACAGAGGCGAGGCGGTCGCTTTCCTTCATGCGCAGCCGCGACGCGTTGGTCAGTCGGGTGGTCTCTCCGGTCCGCAGAGCGGCCATGGCCGCCAGGGGCGGGACCAGGTCGGGACAGCCGGACACGTCCAGCTCCAGCTCGCCCGGGCCTTGCAGGGCCTCAAGCTGCCGGGCGATGACGCGATCCCCCTGGGCGGAGGACTCGTTCAATCCTTGGACGGTCACTGCGTTTCCCAGAAAACGGGCGGCGTACCAGAACCCTGCCTGGGACCAGTCTGTCTCCACGGTGACGTGAGCGGGGCGGTAGGTCTGGTTCCCCTGGGGGTGGTAATGGGGGGGCAGGGACAAGGACACAGGCAGCTCCACGCCGAATTGGGCCATGGCCTGAAGGGTCATGTGGAGGTAGCCCTCGCTCTCCAACGGAGTGGTGGGGCGGAGGACGGAGGGACCATCCAGAAGGGGAAGGGCGTAGAGGAGCCCGGTGAAGAACTGGCTGGATACGTTGCCGGGGAGGGCGTACTCCCCTGGAGTCAGAAGGCCCTGGACAGTGAGCACCCTGTCCTTCTGCTCATAAAAGACGCCCTTTTGACGAAAGAGGTCAAAATAGGGCCCCTGAGGCCGTTCCATCAGACGGCCATGACCGGTGAAGACGCCGCCGCCCCGCACCGCCAGGGCAATAGGGATGAGGAAGCGGAGGGTGGAGCCGGATTCGCCGCAGTCCAGATGGGGTAGGGCCATGCGCCGCAGGGGGGACATGGGGTTGGCGGCCATGCCGAGGATGTAAAGGGAATGGCCCTCCCAGGAAAAGGCGGCCCCCAGCTCCTCCAGACAGCGCAGGGTGGCCTGGATGTCCTCGGACATGACCAGGTCATGGATCACGCTCTCCCCCTCCGCCAGGGCGGCGGCAATGAGGAAGCGGTGGGCCTGGGATTTGGAGGGCGGCGGTGTGACTGTCCCGGATAATTTGGCGGGGGTGATGGTAAGGGTCATGGGGACGGAAAGCTCCTTTCCAAATGGGTGTCGTTTCACGGGAGGGACAAGGGCAGGCCCGATGAGGGCATCGGGCCCTACATGGAATACGAAACGCAACGCCGGGATAAAGCGGATCCGGGCGGGTTTGAACTCGCCCCCACAGACGCGGAGGTGACCATAGAGGATGTAGGGGAGGGGCTTGCGCCTCCCGTTACAGAACTTGATGAAACGAGTTCAGCAGCCGCACCAGCTGGACCTTGGGGAGCTTATGGACCACGGCGCGGCCCAGCTCCTCCAGAAGAATGACCGAGATGTCCGCCCCGGCACCCTTTTTGTCCCGGCAGATGGCGGCAGTATAGGTTTGGATGTCGCAGGGGATGGCAGTGGGCAGGCCAAAGGCGGCGCAAAGGGCCACCACCCTGGCGGGCACATCCACCGGAGTTACTCCCAGAGACACCCCTAGCTTTGCCGCCATGACCATCCCCGCGGCTACCGCCTGACCGTGGGTCCAGGTTTCGTAATGTCCCGCCAGCTCGTAGGCGTGGCCGATGGTGTGGCCAAAGTTGAGGAGCATCCGGTGCCCGGTGTCCAGTTCGTCCTCCTCGACAACTATACGCTTTATATCACAGCAAATATACAAAACGGATTCGATATCACTCGTGATAGCCAAGCGGGAGGGATGAGCTGTCAGGTGGTCAAAAAAGGCGGCGTCGGCAATGCAGCCATATTTGATGACCTCCGCCATGCCGTCGGCAAAGGTCTTGTCATCCAAGGTGTCCAACGTGTCAGGGTCCATGAGCACCAGCTTGGGCTGCCAAAAGGCCCCAGCCAGATTTTTGCCGTGGTCCAGGTCCACCGCCACCTTGCCGCCCACAGAGGAATCCACCTGGGCGAGCAGGGTCGTGGGAATTTGGATGAAGTCCACCCCACGCAGGATGGTAGCGGCGGCAAAGCCCGCCAGGTCTCCCACCACGCCGCCGCCCAAGGCGATCACCGCGTCGGTGCGGGTGAGGGAGAAGTCCATCATGTCCTCCCACAGCGTGGAGAGCTGTGAAGGACTTTTGCTTGTCTCCCCGGCGGGGATGACGTGGACGCGAAGATCGAAGCCTGCCGCCTCCAGGTTGGCCTTGAGGGCGTTATGGTAGAGGGGGCCGACGTTGGTATCGGTGACCACGAAGAGCTTTTGGGCCTTGGGGCAGACGCCCTTGAGGCGCGCCCCGGCGGCGCGGAGGCAGCCGCGCTCTATCTGGATGTCGTAGGAACGGCCGCCAAGGTCAACGCGGAGGGTTTTCATGGGAGTCTCCTTTCACGAAGCAAGACAGCAGGGACGGTTAGCGTGTGGTGAAGGACATTTTCGCCTCATTTGTCCCTGTGTGACGGACACGTCATGGTTGTTCTTCTGTCTTGCTTTAAGACAGAGTTTTTCCGGCCAGAGGGACAAGGGTGCGGACCTTACCCATCAGAGCTTGGAAGGCCTCGGGGGTGAGGGACTGCTGTCCGTCGCACTTGGCGTGGGGGGGATCGTTGTGGACCTCGATGATGAGGCCGTCCGCCCCGGCGGCCACCGCGGCCATGGACAGAGGCTCCACCATCCAGCTCATGCCCGCCGCGTGGGAGGGGTCCACAATGATGGGGAGGTGGCTCATGCGGTGGATGGCGGGGATAGCGGAGAGGTCCAGGGTGTTGCGGGTGTAGGTCTCGAAGGTGCGCACCCCACGCTCACAGAGGATGACGTTCTCGTTGCCCTCGGACATGATATATTCCGCCGACATGATCCATTCCTCATAGGAGTTGGAAAGGCCCCGCTTCAGGAGGATGGGCTTGGACATCTTGCCCACCTCCTTGAGAAGGTCAAAGTTCTGCATGTTCCGCGCGCCGATCTGGACCACGTCCACCTTCTCCTCAAAAAGCTCGCAGAGCTTGGGGGACATAATTTCGGTGACGATGGGCAGACCGGTCTCCTCCTTGGCCTCCAGCAGGAGGTCCAGACCGTCTACCCCCATGCCCTGGAAGGAGTAGGGAGAGGTGCGGGGCTTAAAGGCGCCGCCCCGGAGCATACACGCCCCTGAGAGCTTCACGTCCCGGGCCACCTCGATCATCTGGGCCTCGCTCTCTACCGAGCAGGGCCCGGCAATCACGGCGAAGGAGCCGCCGCCCACCTTCACACCGCCCACCTGAATGACGCTGTCCTGGGGATGGAACTTGCGGTTGGCCTTTTTATAGGGCTCGCTCACCCGCATGATCCGCTCTACGTTGGGCAGGATGGAAATTTTGTCTATATCCACCGCGGTGGTGTCCCCCACCAGACCCAAAATGGTGCATCCCACGCCGTTGGTGATTCCCACCTGGAGACCCTGCTTCTGGAAGGACTGGGCCAGGGCCTCGATCTCCTCGTGACGGGCGCCCGGCTTCATAACAACGACCATACATATCTCTCCTTTTTGAAAGCGAGGCGTCCGCCGGCACGGTGCCAACGGACGCCATATATGCCAATGGGACAATTATAGCCGTTCTTGTTGAAAATTGCAACAGGAAATCAGGCTAAAAGGGTGCGCAGCTGCTGGACGGCCCGCTTTTCAATGCGGGAGACCTGGACCTGGCTCACGCCCAGGACCCGGGCGGTCTGCTCCTGGGTGAGGGAGCGGTAATAGCGCAGGAGGATGACCTTGCGGGCCTTGGGTTCCAGGTCGTTGATGGCCCCCCGCAGGGCCATGCGCTCAATGAGCTCCTCCTCCATGCCGCCATCCCCCAGGGTGGATTCCAGGGGGAGACCCTCGGCGGTCTCCGCCTGGAGGGAGGCTACGCTCTGGGCGCAGAGCTGGGCGGCGGCAATGTCCTCGGGCTCCAGTCCGGTGTGGGCGGAGAGCTCAGAGAGAGTGGGCTCCCGGCCCAGCCGCGCCCCCAAAAGGGCGTCGGCGGCGCGGACGGCGGCGGCGCGCTCCTTGAGGGCGCGGGAGACCTTCACCGGGCCGTCGTCGCGCAAAAAGCGGCGAATCTCCCCGGCGATCTTGGGGACGGCGTAGGTGGAGAACTGGGTGCCGTAGCTGTCGTCAAAGCCACGCAGGGCCTTGAGAAAGCCCAGGCAGCCCAGCTGATAAAGGTCGTCGGGGTCCACCCCCCGGCCGTAGTAGCGGCGCACGATGGACCAGATGAGCCCGGCGTTTTCCTTGATGGCCTGCTCGCAGGCGGCCTCGTCCCCGGCTCGGGCGGCTTGAAGGCAGGTCATTTGCCGCCGGTGGCCCGGGGGGAGAACCGCTTGCGCATGGTCACCGTAGACCCTTTTCCAGGGATCGAACGCACCCGCAGAGAGTCCATAAAACTTTCCATAATGGTGAAGCCCATGCCCGAGCGGGAGTCGTCCCCGGTGGTGTAGAGAGGCTGGCGGGCCTGCTCCACGTCGGGGATGCCAACCCCCTTATCCTTCACCATGACCTCAAAAATGCGCCCCTCCAAAATGCGCAGGCGCAGGGTGATCACCCCTAGCTCCTCGGGGTAGGCGTGGACAATGGCGTTGGTCACTGCCTCGCTGACGGCGGTCTTCACGTCTCCCAGCTCCTCCAGGGTGGGGTCCAGCTGGGCGGCGAAGACGGCGGCGGCGGAGCGGGCAAAGGCCTCGTTGGCGCTTTTGGAAGGAAATAAGATGGTGGCCTGGTTCAAAATGGGGATCATATGTAGGACCTCCTTTATAAGGTGCTCATGGGAATGATCTTAGGTAATCCCGCGGTGGCAAATACCTTCCAGGGCTGGCGGGGGACGGCGGTGACCTCCATGGCGGCGTCGGCCTCCTGGACCCGCCGCCAGGTCCGCAGCAGCACGGCGATCCCCGAGCTGTCCATAAAGGTTACGCCGGACATGTCCACCCGGAGCAGACCGGGGGCGCGGCGGGCCACCTCCTTGTCCAGGGCGAGCATCATGGATCGGGCGGAGGCGTGGTCGATGTCGCCGCTCAAAAAGACGGTGAGAGCGCCGTTTTCCTCCTTGGCTTGAATGGGCATAAAAGACCCTCCTTTGGCCGGGAAATAAGCTTGTCCACATCATACCGCCGGGGCGAGGGCGAAGACAGGCGAAGACTGGAGGAGACGCCGGGAAAGTTTTAGGAGAATTTAAGAAAAATGAAAGCAATTGGCGAGACGGGTGTGGTATAATGGCGGAAAATGAGGTTCTGTAGGAGGCGGCGGCAGTGGAGGTATACCGGGGTTTGACAACGGGCGAGGCGCGGGCCCTGCACGAGGCGGGAGAGGGGAACGTACAAGCTGCTCCCCGCTCAAAGTCGGTCAAGGAGATCATTCGGGGGAATCTGCTCACCCCCGCCAATCTTCTGTGCGCCGTGCTGGCGGTGCTGGTGGCGGTGGTGGGCTCGTGGAAGAACCTGTTGTTTATGGGGGTCATCCTCTGCAACATCGTCATTGGCATCGTCCAGGAACTGCGGGCCAAGGCGGTCATCGACCGCCTCACCGTGGTGGCTGCTCCTGACGCCGATACCCTGCGGGACGGCGTTTGGGTGAAGCTGCCCCTGGAGGAGCTGGCGCGGGGGGATATCGTCCGCTACGCCGCCGGGGATCAGGTGGGGGCGGACAGCGTGGTCCTGGAGGGCGTGTGCCGCATGAACGAGGCCCTGCTCACCGGGGAGTCGGACGCGGTGGAGCGCACGGCGGGGGATAAGCTGTTGTCGGGAAGCTTTGTGGCCTCGGGGCATTGCGTTGCCAGGGTGGAGCATGTGGGCGCGGAGAACTACGCCGCCCAGATCGCCGCCGGGGGAAAACGCTGGAAGCGCCCCGACTCGGAGATCCTGAACACCATCGACCGCATCATCCGGGTTATGGCGGCGGTGATCCTGCCTGTGGGGGCCGCCCTGTTTGTCAAGCAGTGGTTTTTTGTCCACGCCACCCCCAAGGAGGCGGTGGTGCGGACGGTGGCGGCGCTGGTGGGGATGATCCCTGAGGGGCTGATCCTTCTAACCAGCGTGGTGCTGGCGGTGGGAGTGGTCCGTTTGGCCGGACGGGACGCGCTGTGCCAGGAGCTGGCATCCATCGAACTGCTGGCCCGGGTGGATACCCTTTGCCTGGATAAGACGGGGACCCTGACCACGGGAGAAATGGCAGTTTCAGCCCTGGAGCCGGCGGCGAGTATGGAGGAAAACCGCTTGCGGGAGGGAGTTTTGGCCATATTAAACGCCACCGGGGATGAAAATCCCACGGCGGCGGCGTTGAAGGACTATTTGAATGGAACGGTGGCGGCAGAGACCCTACGGGGCCTTCCCTTCCGCTCGGAGGTGAAGTGGAGCGGATGCCGCACGGCAGCGGGCGAGAGCTGGGTGCTGGGGGCGGGCTCCTTTGTGTTCCCGGAGGGCTGGAGCCTGGAGGGCAAGGCGGCAGAATACGCCGAGCAGGGCCTACGGGTGCTGTGCGTGGGGGTGTCGGAGGCGGACTTTGGGACCGGCGACGCCCTGCCCGAAAACCTGCGTCCGGCGGGCTTGATCGTTTTGGCGGACACCCTGCGTCCCGGCGCGGAGGAGACGGTGGACTATTTCAAGCGCCAGGGGGTGGCGCTGAAGCTTATCTCCGGGGACGATCCCCGCACCGTCAGCGCCTTGGCCCGCCGGGTGGGGGTGGAGGGGGCGGAGCGGACGGTGGACGCCTCCACGCTGTTGACCGAGGAGGCCACTCGAGCGGCGGCAAAGACATATACCGTCTTTGGCCGGGTCAGCCCACAGCAGAAGCTGTGGCTCATTCAGAGCCTAAAGGAGGACGGACATACCGTCGCCATGACGGGAGACGGGGTGAACGATGTGCTGGCCCTCAAGGAGAGCGACTGCTCCATTGCCATGGCGGCGGGCAGCGAGGCGGCCCGCAACGTGAGCCAGGTAGTGCTTATGAACTCCGACTTCTCCGCCCTGCCCCATGTGGTGGACGAGGGGCGGCGGGCCATCAACAATCTCCAGCGCTCCTCCGCCCTGTTTTTGACCAAAACTGGCTTTTCCACCATTCTGGCCGTCTGCTTTTTGTTCTTCTCTGTTGGCTATCCCTTTGAGCCGATCCAGCTGAGCCTTATCAGCACCATGACCATCGGCATCCCGTCCTTTTTGCTGGCCTTGGAGCCGAATCTGGAGCGGGTGCACGGCCGCTTCCGGGACAACGTATTTCGCCGGGCGTTGCCGGGGGCGGCCGCCATGGCCAGCGCGGTGCTGTGGTGCGTGGCCCTGCTGAACTGGCACCGGTTTGACGCCGCCCAGTTGTCCACCCTGTGCGTTTTGCTGGTGGGCTTTGGCGGGCTGGTGAACCTCTACTTTGTCAGCCGCCCGCTGAACCGCTGGCGGCTGGTCCTGCTCGTTACCATGACGGCGGGGTTTTATCTGGCGGCGTGGCTGCTGGCGGAGCTTTTCTCGCTGGTGATCCCCCACGGGGTCATGTGGTTCATCCTCCCCGCCCTGATGGCCTGGACCGCCGGGGTGGAGGTGATCCTTCAGCGTCTCCCGGCGCGGAAGCCGTAGCCAAACCCGGCCCTACGAAGGGCAGATGAGAATCGGCGGGCAGGGCAAGCCCCGCCCCTATGGACACGAACGTTACCATAGGTGATGTAGGGGAGTGGCTTGCCCCTCCCGGAACGTGAGGACGGTTCTCCTGTCGGAAAGGGCCCGACAGAGAAAACCGTCCCTCTATCGTTGTTGCTATGGGACGTTTCATTCCTCGCTGTGGTTTTCCTCCCAGCGCTCGCAGGTCTGGTCAGGATCCGGTCCTTCAGCTTGGATGCGACGCAGTGGCCGTACCACAGCGGCACAAATTTTTTGCCGCCCAGAACATAGTGCTGGTGGTAGTGGGCGCAAGTCCCGCACACCGCGGCCTGCACCATGGGCTTTGGCATTCTTTGCATAATATCACCTCATTTCTTTATGGGCAGGAGATCGCGCACGACCTTCACACACAGCATTCCAGATATATCGGGAATGCTCAACCCCACTTATGCAAAATATAATTAAAGTTATAAAGGTAGGTGATTGCAATTATTTCATAAAACCGTTATGGGCGACCATGAAGCGCAAAGGGATCACCACATATACCTTGCTCAAACAATATTCCTTTAGCCGAGGAACGTTGGATTCTCTCAAGCAGGGACGCAACATTTCCACTGCCACACTCAACGATCTTTGCAACATGCTGGACTGCCGCGTGGAGGATGTTTGGCTTTATATCCCTGATGAATAAAAGAGACGGCTCGTTGAGCCGTCTCTTTTATGTGTTATGTGTTCTTTCTTCACACCGCCACTTCAATGGGGGTGTTCAGGTCGTGGGCTTGGTAGCCCTCCACGGTGAAGGACTGTTTGGTAAAGGAATAGAAATCGGTGACGGTGGGGTCCAGGGTCACCTTAGGGGTGGGATAGGACTCTCGTTTGAGCAATTCCTCCACAATGGGCACATGGCGGTCGTATATGTGGCAGTCAGCGATGACGTGGACCAGCTCGCCGGGGACCAGACCGGAGACCTGGGCGAACATCATGAGCAAAGCGGCGTACTGCATCACGTTCCAGCCGTTGGCGGTGAGCATGTCCTGACTGCGCTGGTTCAAAATGCCGTTGAGCACATTGCCCGAGACGTTAAAGGTCATGGAGTAGGCGCAGGGCTGGAGAGCCATATCCTTCAGATCGTGGTGGTTAAAAAGATTGGTCACCATGCGGCGGGAGGCAGGGTTTTCCCGCAGGGTCTTCAAGATCCAGTCCACCTGGTCCATGCGGCCCTCGGGAAAGTCATAGGGCACCCCCAGCTGGTAGCCGTAGGCCTTGCCGATGGAGCCCGTTTCATCCGCCCAGGAGTCCCACACATGACTGCTGAGGTCGGCGATGTTGTTGGATTTCTTCTGCCAGATCCACAGCAGCTCGTCGATGGCGCTTTTCAGGTACTGCTTGCGTACGGTGAGGATGGGAAATTCCTCTCGCAGGTCGTAGCGGTTGACAACGCCGAAAAGCTTGACGGTGTGTGCGGGGGTCCCGTCCTGCCAGCGGGGCCGCACGGCGAGGTCGGTGTCCCAAACCCCGCGGTCCAGGATGTCCCGGCAGTTTTGGAGAAAAATTTCGTCGGCGCGGCTCATGGCGTGCCCTCCTTGAATGGTATTTTACCTATCATACCATGGCCCCGGCCAAAAGGCAAGGCGGGAACAGAAAGGGACGGCTCAAATTGAGCCGTCCCTTTGACGTATCAGATGCGTTTGAAGGTCACTCCATCAGCGAGCACACCAGTTCGGTGTATTCCGCCACATCGGTCAGTTCCAGCCCGGCGGCAAGACAAGCCTGGGCGTGCAGGAGCTTGACGTACTTTTCCGCCTTTTCCTTGTCGCTGCCCAGGGCGGCCTGAAGGGCTTTTACGGCGGGGTGGTCCAGGTTCAGCTCCAGGACCCGCTCCGCCTTCATGGGGGCCTGACCCTCCACCTTCTCAAAATACCGCTCCATCTCAAAGGACATGGGCCCTCCGGCAGTCATGCACACGGGAGCGGACTTTAGGATACGGGACACCCGCACCTCCTTGACCGCCTCGCCCAGGGTCTCCTTGCAGAAGTCCAGCAGGGGCTTGGCTTCCTCGCTCTGCTTCTCAGCCTCCGCCTTTTGGGCATCGGTCTCGGGAAGAGCTCCGGGGTCGGAGACCGACTTGAAAACCTTGCCGTCGTAGTCATTCAAGGTCTGGATCGCAAACTCGTCGATGTCCTCGGTAAGGTACAGGACCTCAAAGCCCGCATCCAGAATGCGCTCGGTCTGGGGCAGGGCGGCGGCCTTCTCCTTGCTCTCTCCCCGGACGTAGTAGATGAACTGCTGGCTCTCGGACATCCGGTCGCGGTACTCCCGGAGAGTAGACATCCCTTCGGACTTGGAGGACCAGAACAGCAGCAGGTCCTTCAAAAGGTCCTTGTGGACGCCAAACTCGTTGACTACGCCGTACTTCAGCTGGGGGCCGAAGGCCTTCCAGAAGGTGAGGTATTTTTCCCGGTCATCCTTCAACAGCTTTTCCAGCTCCGCCTTGATCTTCTTCTCCAGATTGGCGGCAATGGCGGTGAGCTGGCGGTCCTGCTGCAGAATTTCACGGGAAATATTCAGAGAGAAGTCGGGAGAGTCCACCACCCCCCGGACGAAGCGGAAGTGCTCGGGGAGCAATTCTCCGCACTTGTCCATGATGAGAACCCCGGAGGAATAGAGCTGCAGGCCTTTTTCAAAGTCCCGGGTAAAGTAGTCGTAGGGAGCCTGGGCGGGGATATAGAGCAGGGCCTTGTAGCTCACCGCCCCCTCGGCGGCAAGGTGGGTCACCGCCAGGGGCGGCTGCCAGTCACCAAACTTCTCCTGATAGAATTGGTCATATTCCTCCTTGGTCACGTCCTTTTTAGGGCGGTTCCAAAGGGGCTGCATGGAGTTCAGCGTCTCCCACTCACGGTGGGTCTCGTACTGGGGTTTATAGTCGTCTCCGGCGTCATCGGGGCGGGGCAGCTCGTGAGTGTGCTCCAGCTCCATACGGATGGGGTAGCGGATGTAGTCGGAGTGCTTTTTCACCAGGCCCATGAGGACATGGGGGTCCAGGTAGCGGTCATAGTCCTCTCCGTCAGCGTTTTCCTTCAGCTTCAACACGACGTCGGTGCCGGGGGCGTCCCGCTGGGCGTCGTCCACAGTATAGCCGTCCGCTCCCTTGGAGTGCCAGCGGTGGGCGTCGGGCTCTCCGTAGGCCCGGGAGGTGACGGTGACCTCGTCGGCCACCATGAACGCGGAGTAAAAGCCTACGCCGAACTGTCCGATAATGTCCACGTCCTTGGCCTCTCCCTCGTCCAGCGCCTGCTTGAATTGTAAAGAGCCGCTTTTGGCAATGGTGCCCAGGTTCTTCTCCAGATCTTCGGCCGTCATGCCCATGCCGTTGTCTGAGATGGTGAGGGTGCGGCTGGCTTTGTCGGGGACCAGGGTGATTTGAAAGTCCCCGCGGTTCAGTCCTACCTTTTCGTCGGTGAGGGCCAGATAGGCCAGCTTGTCGATGGCGTCACTGGCGTTGGAGACCAGCTCCCGCAGGAAAATGTCCTTATGGGTGTAGATGGAGTTGACCATCAGGTCCAAGAGACGCTTGGATTCTGTCTTGAATTGCTTCTTTGCCATGGGTCTGCCTCCTAAAGCAAGATGGGTTAGCACTCTAAAAGACTGAGTGCTAACCCATATCATACTCCATCTGTTTCCAAAAAGCAAGGCTTGTTCACAAAAAGTTTACCTCAGCCCTGCTTCCAGCGCAGAACGTCCCCCTTGGAGGGAGCGGAGGGTTGGGACAAAAGACGGTAATAGTCCTCAGAGCGCACCATGCCGGAGGAATATAACACCAGCACCACGTCGGGCTGGACCCAGTCTACATAGGAGAGCAGGTCGCCGGAGAAGTAGCGGGGGTCGACGGTGGTGACCTCGGCGCAGGCATAGGCCAAATAGGGGGTGAGCGCACAGGCAAAGGAATCGCGGATGAGCAGGACCTTGGGGCCCTGGGGATTATAGTAATTCTTGATCCGGGCGGCGCCGTAGTCTCCGCCGGCGTAGTAGGTGTAGGGATTTGCGGCAAAGGGGTCTGTTTCCTCCAGGCGCTCGGGGAAGAGCACGGTGTCCTCCGCGTCGCCGTGGGAGACGGGGTCGGTGGCGTCGTAGCGCAGAAGGGTGGGGGAGTCGGGGACCCAGAGGGCAAAGTCGTCCATCCCGGCGTAGAGGGAACCCACCCGCTTGCCCTGACTGCCGAGGAAGAAGGAGGGGAGAGTGTTGATTTGGTAGCTTGCCCGGTCGGTCCATTTCGGATCTATGGAGATGGGGCGGCGTTTGATGCCGCGGGCGGCGGAGAGGGTCTGGTCGTAGTCGTCCAGCTTGTCGCACAGAGTGCGGAAGGCCTGGAAGGCCCCCTCCTGGGTCCAGTGGTGGTCGGTGGCGTAGAACCAGTTCTTCCAGGGCCCCCCGGCGTTGCGCAGGGTCTGGCGGAAGTCCAGATAGTCCACCCCGGCCTCGTCCAGAGAGGCCAGTAGGTCGTCGGCGTTTTGGTTGGAGCTGTCCTCCACGCCGTAGGGCAGGTCGCTGTCGGCTGTGATCTTGGAGGGAGCCTGGAGATAGAGCAGTGGGATGTCCCGGTTGTCCAGAGCGCGCTGAAGACGCTTGAGGGACGCGGCCTGGGCGGCGGGGTCAGGGTCGCCGGAGGCCACAAAGGAGAGGGAACCGTTGCCCAGACGCACCACGGTGCTGGCGGGGTCCACGTCCTCTACTACTGTGCGGCCGGTGAGGGCCTGGAAGCCGCCGTAGAGCTGGATGAGGGCACGCTGGTCAGTGAGGGCGGCCTGGACGGCGTCCTCTGCGGCGGCGGTTTTTTGAGAAAAGCGGTCAGGCCACTCCTCTATGGGGGCGGGGGCGTTCAGAGCGCCGGCGCTGAGAGAACGGTAGGCGGCTACGTGGTGAGGAAGAGAGGGGTCTTGCTTGAGTAGGGAAGGCTGGGCAAAACCGGTGCAGGCGGTGGAGTTGTCCAGCACACCGAACAAAGCGGAGAAGGCCCCGAAGACGATCACCGCCAGAAACAGCGCGGCGGACAGGGAAAATCGGTTGGTGACCAGCCGCTTGAGTCTGTATTTCCAATTCATTCAGGAACCTCCTTCCTTGTAGGTTTCGGTAGAATATCCGGAGGGCACCCGCGAGAGCGGGGACGCGCCAGCAGGTGCGTAAATTTGAGGCCGCAGGCCGAGAATTTACGGAAAGCCGGGTTCCCCGGCCTGAGCATCTTAGAAATTAAAATAAATAAACGGGTTATACGTTCCCTTCACCAAGTAAGCGGCGGAGACGAGAAGGATGCACACGGTGGCGACGGCGCACAGGGCGTCCCACGCGTTTAGAAGGGCGGGGAGGGCGTTGCGTGCGGACAGGTGGGCAAGCCTGCCTCGCAGCCAGGTGGCGGTGGGAGCGCAGGCCAGAGCTGCCGCTGCCAGAACAACCACGTTTTGGGCCAGGTAATAGCCGGCCTGTACGCTCCAGAGAGGCGGAGCGTTCCAGAGAAACATGGTCCCCAAAAAGGAGAAGGCGTCCCCCACGCTGTCCGCCCGGAAAAGGACCCAGGTGGCGTTGACCAGCAGAAGGGTAAGAACCCGGCGCAGCCACAGAGGAAGGCAGACATTCCGGTCCGGCAGAAGCCGCTGGCAGGCCAGGGCGACGAACCAAGTGAGTCCCCAGAGGATAAAGGTCCAGTTGGCCCCGTGCCAGATCCCAGTGAGAAGCCAGACCAGGAACATGTTGAGGATGGTGCGGTACTTCCCCTTGCGGTTGCCTCCCAGGGGAATGTAGACGTAGTCGCGAAACCAAGTGCTCAGGGAGATGTGCCACCGCTTCCAGAAGTCGCTGGGGGAAGCGGCCAGATAGGGATAGCGGAAGTTCTCCAAAAACTGAAAGCCGAACATTTTTCCCAAGCCGATGGCCATGTCCGAGTAGCCGCCGAAGTCAAAGAAGATCTGCAGGGTGTAGCAGAGGGAGCCCAGCCAAGCCATGGCAACAGAGTCCGGTCCGCCGGTTCCGAAGGCGGCGTCGGCAATGACGGCCAGCTGGTTGGAAAGCAGGACCTTCTTGCCCAGGCCAATGAGAAAGCGATAACACCCTTGGGAGAAATGTTCCCAGGTCTCCCGGCGGTTTTGGATCTGTTCGGCCACCGTGCGGTATTTCACGATGGGCCCGGCAATAAGCTGAGGGAAAAAGGCGATGTAAAGCCCCACATGGAGGGGGTTTTTCTGGCAGGGGGCGTCCCCCCGGGCCACATCCAACACATAGCTGAGGGCCTGAAAGGTAAAGAAGGAAATGCCCACGGGGAGAACGATGTCCCACAGAGGGACGTTGGCGCCCAGACTGCGCAGATTGGCCAAAACAAAGGTGAGATACTTGAACACGAAAAGCAGCGAGAGGTTACACACAGCCGCCACCGCCACCGCCGGAACGGTGGACTTCTTCTTCCGCCGCAGCCACGCCGCCCACAGGCCCAAGCTGTAATTGAGCAGAATGCTTCCGACCATTACCAAGGCAAAGGCCGGTTCGGCCCAGCCATAGAAGAACAGCGAGGCGATCAGGAGAAACAGATTTTGCCCCCGGCGCGTACTGCGCAGGGGGCCATAGTAGACAGCCAGAACGATGGGGAGAAAGGCGAAGAGAAAGATGGGAGAAGAGAATAGCATGATGTATTGACCTCACGCGATAAGTTTTCCAACCCGGGGGAGCTTGCGGATGAGCCACGCAGCCGCCAGGGACAGCACAGTGACAGTCAGACAGCGCAAGGGGATGGAAAGCGCCAAGTTCCAGGCGTCCGGCGGAAAGCCGAGGTAGACGGTCCAGTCAATGAAAAGAGGATGGAGAACAAACACCCCAAGAGACAGGGTGGAGAGCTTTGCCCAGAAGGGTCGCTTGCCCAGATCAAAGTGACGGAAAGCCAAAAAGACGGCCAGGGCGGTGGCGCAGACATTGAAGGTGAGGTTGGCGTACAGCACCCCGGAGAAACGGCCCAGCTCTACGGAAGCGGTGTAGGCTGTCCACCAAGTGACGATCAGGCCCAAGGCCCCGGCGGCATAGAGGCAGTAGGCCCGCCTGGGGCGTATCTCACAGGTGCGCAGGAGATAACCAAAGAGGAAATAGCCCCCGTAGCCATAGAGGTGGCGCAGATCCAGCGCAGTGAACCAGCCGTGCCCGGCGATGTTGGGAAAGAGAGAGAAGAGAATGTCCAGGCCGGGGACAGCGACCACCCACAAAATAGCGGCATACCAAAGGATCCTTCGATCCGCGCCCTTTACAAAGGCACGGAAGATGGGGAGAAGTATGTAAAGGCCCAGCAGCATGGGCAAAAACCAAAGATGGTAGTGGAGGCGGCAGGTGACCAGAGAGATCAGCGCCTCCAGCAGCCATTCAAGGCCCATGTGCGCGCCACGGGCGGCGTAGAGAGCGTAGACCCCGCCCCAAAACACTGTGAGCAGGGCAATACGGCCTGCGTGAGAGAGCCACTGCCGGGTGGTCATCTCTTTTTTGGGGTCCAGCAAAAAGGCGCCGGAGAGCATCACGAACACAGGCACGCCCCACCGCACGCCGCCGTCCAGCAGGTTCATGACCCAGAAGCGCGCGTCGCCGGGGGTCTCGGTGCCTATGGGAAGCACGGCGCAGTGGAGCATCACCACCGAAATCATGGCAAACACCCGCAAAGCGTCGGCCCAGCCCTCCCGGGTCAAGGATGCTTTGTTCATGGCAGGATCGCCCAGGAGTAGTTGGCGGAGATGGGTTTGCTCACCGTGGTGACGATGTCGGCGGTGGTGCCCTGGAAGCCGTTGTCCTTCAGGTATTTGTAGAGGTTGAGACCGCCCCAGTTGCCGCCGGGGACATACACCCGGTCAAACTTCTGGGCGATGGCCCGGCCCAGGGCAGTGTCATTTTGGAAGGGGGCCTTCTCGGCCACGATGGAGATCCGGCCGTTAAAGTGGTAGTCCGCCAGGGCGTCTACCAGGTCGCTGAAGAAGGAAACGGCGTCCTCGTCGGAGGGGTCGGCGTCCTCGGCAAGGGTGAGGATGACCTCGTCAAAGCACTGATAGGCCAGAGTCCGGCAGGTGGAGATGGCGGCCTCGCTGTCGGCGGGGTCAAAGGGAACCAGGGCGGCGGCGTAGGGGAGGTCCAGGGGGTACTGCCCGGCCGTGAGGTCGGGGTCGTCCAGGTCCGCACCCTCCAGGGAGAAGACGGCCCCCCGTCCCTTGACAAGGCTCTCCTTGGCGGAGCTGTCCAGCAAGCGGGGGAACTCGTAGCCCACCAGGCCCAGGGGCGTATCCCGCCGGGGCGGGAGAGAATCGGGAGGCGGCGGGGTGACGGTGGGAGAGGGGGAGGGAGGCGGCGTCTCGATGACGATGTCGCTGGGTTCCACGGTCACATCCGGGGTGGGCGCGGGGGCCTCGGACCCCTTGCCGCCAAAGAAGGGGAGCACCAGCTGAGGGCCGTCGGGAGTGTAGACCACGTAGTTGGGCAGCACGAACAGCCCCACAATGGCCGCCGCCAGGGCGATGACCAGAAGCACGACAATGGCGATGAGGATGCGCCGCAGCCAGTTGGCGCGGCCACGATAGGTGCTGTACGGGTTCTTCATGGGCAAACACCCCTTTCGAGGATGGTTACGACTTTCCATAATACTACATAATAGTATATCATAAAGGCTTTGGCCTTGGCAAGGGGTACTTGCGCATTGGCGCTACATATGCTATAATCCCCTAAACTCGGTATTTTACCGGGAAACTTGAAACATAGGAGTTGATTTGTCCACATGGACATACCCAGTATTATGATGGTGGCGGCGCTTTTGGTGCTGCTGATGCTGTCCGCCTTTTTCTCCGCCACCGAGACTGCCTTTTCTTCCTTGAATAAGATCCGCCTGAAAAGTTGGGCGGACAGCGATGGCGCTAAGGCCAGGAGGGCCGGGAAGTGCTTGGTTCTGGCGGAGGATTACGACAAGCTCATCACCACCATCCTCATCGGCAACAACATCGTGAACATCTCGGCTACCACCGTGGCTACGGTGTTTTTTACCGGACTGCTGGGCGGGGCTTACGGTCCCACAGTGTCCACGGTGGTGCTCACCTTGCTGGTGCTCATTTTCGGAGAGGTCACCCCCAAGAGCATTGCCAAGGAACGGCCTGAGAGCTTTGCCATGTTCTCCACCCCTATCATGGGCCTGCTGGTGAAGGTGTTTACTCCGTTAGCATTTCTCTTTACTAAGCTGAAAAACGCTATGTCCAAGCTGTTTCAGGCCCCGGAGGACAGCGGCATTACCGACGAGGAGATCACCGCCATGGTGGAGCAGGCGGAGGACGAGGGCGGCCTGGACGCCCACGAGAGCCAGCTCATCCGCGCCGCCATTGAGTTTGACGATCTGGAGGTGGGGGAGATCCTCACCCCCCGGGTGGATATCGAGGCTGTTCCCGAGGATATCACCCCCGAGGAGTTGGCCATCCGCTTTGTTCAAACGGGGTATTCCCGCCTGCCGGTATACCGGGAGACCATTGACTCCATCATCGGCATCATACATGAAAAGGACTTCTATGCCGCCCGCTACCGGGGGCTGACCGACCTCTCCGCCATCTACGGCGAGGTGATCTGTACCACGCCGGGGACGAAAATTTCCGACCTGATGCGGGTTCTTCAGGCCAGCAAGAACCATATGGTCGTGGTGGTGGACGAGTACGGCGGCACCGAGGGGATCGTGACCCTGGAGGATATTTTGGAGGAGTTGGTGGGCGAGATCTGGGACGAGCACGACGAGGTCATAGAGACCTTTCATAGAAACGCCGACGGGTCCTATACCATCGCCTGCTCCGCCGACCTCAGCGACCTCTATGAGCTGTTCTCCCTCAAGGGCGAGTGCGACAGCGCTACGGTGTCCGGCTGGGTGCTGGAGCAGATTGGCCGCATCCCCGAGGAGGGGGACAGCTTTGACTACGAAAACCTCCACGTCACCATCACCAAGATCGAGCACCGCCGGGTGTTGGAGATCAATGTTCAGGTGGCCCGGGAGGAAGAGACGGCTGAAGAAGAGTGACCTTCCCGCGTAATGAACAGAGGACCGGCCTGCGGGCCGGTCCTCTTGCGCTGTTCTTTGTTATTTTTCTGGGGTGAAATAGACCCGTTCGATGCCGTCTACAGCCTCTTGGACGAGAGCGTCAATGTCCAGAGCGGCCTCGGCGGCCACCACCTCGTCCAGCTGGGGCCGGGTCCTGGGGTGTTTGGGAGTGAAGACGGTGCAGCAGTCCTCATAGGGCAAAATAGAGGTCTCAAAGGTGTCGATCTTCCGCGCCACGCGGACGATCTCCTCCTTGTCCATGCCCACCAAGGGGCGAAACACGGGAAGGGTACACACCGCCCCGGTACAGGCCATAGCCTGCATGGTCTGGCTGGCCACCTGGCCCAGGCTCTCCCCGGTGATGAGCGCGCCGCAGCCGGTGCGCTCCGCCACCGCCTCGGCGATCCGCATCATAAAGCGGCGCATGACCAGGGTGAAGTATTCCTCGGGGACAACGCGGCGCATTTCCTCCTGGATCTTGGTGAAGGGCACCACGTGGACGGTGAGCCGCCCACACCAGGGCACCAGCTTCCGGGTCAGGTCAAAGACCTTCTCCTTGGCGGCCTCGGAGGTGTAGGGGTAGGAGAAGAAGTGGACCATCTCCAGCCCCAGGCCCCGCTTGGTCATCATATAGGCGGCCACAGGGGAGTCGATCCCCCCCGACAGCAGGCACACCGCCCGCCCGCCGATGCCTACGGGCAGTCCGCCCGCGCCGGGATCGGGGTCGGCGTGGACGTAGGCGGCAAAGTCACGCACCTCCAGATAGACGGTGACCTCCGGGTGGTGTACGTCTACCTTCAGGTGGGGGAAGGCATCCTGGAGGTCGCCGCCCACCGTCTGGGACAGTTGGATGGAGGTCATAGGAAAGGTCTTGTCCGAGCGCTTGGACTCCACCTTGAAGGACTTGGCGGCATTGAGCTTGTCTGCCAGATAGGTCTGGGCGGCGTCCCGCATGGCCTCTACCGTCTTTTCGCAGGGGTAGCTGCGGGCCAGCCCCACCACGCCAAAGAGGTGCTCCATGGCGGCGTAGGCTCCGTCCATGTCGCAGGTCTCGTCCAGGGGCTCCACATAGACGGTGGACTGGCGGGTGTAGACGTTGAACTTCCCGAAGGGCTTGAGCCGCCGCCTCGCGTTGTGCATCAGCTTTTCCTCAAAGCTGCGGCGGTTGGCTCCCTTGAGGACGATCTCGCCCAATTTCAACAGGATGGTTTCTTTCATGATGTGTACCTCTTTTTACATGATACAATGGAGTGGGCGGGGTTGGGATCCACCGCTACCGCCGCACGTCGCGTTCGTCCGACCAGCCGACAAGATAGTCCAGGGACACCCCGAAGTATTCCGCGATGAACAGCAGGCCCTTGAAGTCAGGGTGGAGGGTGTCATGTTCGTAAGCACAGATCGTGCGCCGCGTTACACCGAATACTGCTCCCATTTCATCCTGATTGAGCTTTCGCTCCCTCCGCAGCTCCCGAAACCGCGACCCAAAATCCGACATTTTTCACATTACCCCCTTGACGAAAAGAAACAGTGTGCTATAATCCAAACTGAGAATAAAATAATCTCAAAATTGAGGTGGCACACATGGACATGGAAGAGCTGTTGGACAGCCTATATGAACTGACAGTAGAAAACGATCTGAAGCACGAGGCGATCATGCGGCAGAGGATGGCCGACACCGAGCCGGAATATGAACGCTTGTGCGCGGCGTTGGGCGATGAGGAAGGAGAGAAGATCTGGTTTGCCGCGCTGGAGTGCGGGGCAACAGAAAAGACGTTTATCTTCCACATGGGCCTGTGCCTTGGTATGCGGCTGATGGCCTTGTGCCTTTAACGGGACATCCACGCCGCCGGCTGTCGGTATTGCAGGGCCTCCGCCAGATGGGGCAGTTCAATGCACTCCGCTCCATCCAGGTCGGCGATGGTGCGGGCCACCCGGAGGATGCGGTCATAGCTGCGGGCGGTGAGTCCCAGCCGCTCGAAGGCGGACTTCATCATGGCCTGGCAGTCGTCGCTGAGGGCGCAGTGGGCCTTCAGCTCCTCGGGGCCCAGCTGGGCGTTGCAGCTTGCGCCTTTGCCTGCGGTACGCTCCACCTGAATGCGGCGGGCGGCGTTAACTCTTTGTCGAATTTCGGAAGATGATTCCTCTTTGGAATCCTTTGCGGCCAGCTCGTCAAACTCCATGGCGGGGACCTCAATGAAGAGGTCGATGCGGTCCAGAAGGGGGCCGGAGAGCTTCTGGGTGTATTTTGCCACCGCGCCTGGGGAGCATTTGCACCGCCCGGAGGGGTGGCCGTACCAGCCGCACTTGCAGGGGTTCATGGCGCACACCAGCATAAAGCGGCTGGGAAATACCTCGGTGGCGGTGGCTCGGCTGATCTGGACCCTTCCTTCCTCCAGGGGCTGGCGGAGGACCTCGATGACGTCCTTGTGGAATTCGGGTAGCTCGTCCAGAAAGAGAACACCGTTATGGGCCAGGGAGATCTCTCCCGGTCGGGGCACCGGATTGCCGCCGCCCGCCATGCCCATGTTGGAGATGGTGTGATGAGGGGCCCGGAAGGGGCGGTGGACGATCAGCGGCTCCTCCGCAGTGGTGAGGCCCAGAACGGAATAGATCTCGGTGGTGGCCAGGGCCTCGTCCATGGTCAGGTCGGGAAGAATGGAGGGCAGGCGGCGGGCCAGCATACTTTTTCCTGAGCCGGGAGGGCCGGACATCAGAAGGTTGTGGCCGCCAGCGGCGGCGATCTCCAGGGCGCGTTTGGCCGCGTGCTGGCCCTTGACCTGGCTGAAGTCGGGGCCTTCGCGGTCGGCGGCTGGCGGCGTCCACACCGGCGCTGGCTCGATCCGCTCATCCCCCCGCAGGTGGCGGGCCAGCTGGCCCATGTCGTGGACGGGATAGACGGCAGGGCCTTTTGCCAGTGTGGCCTCGGCGGCGGAGTCGGCGGGAACGTAAAGATGCTTGATCCCTGCCCGGGCCGCGGCCATGGCCATAGGGAGCATCCCGGTGATGGGCCGCAGCTGGCCGCTGAGGGACAGCTCGCCCACCAGGGCGGCGTCCTCCTCGGGGGCGGGCAGCTGGCCTCCGGACACCAGAATGCCGACCAGGATGGGCAGGTCGTAGACTGTCCCCGCCTTGCGGCGGTCGGCGGGGGCCAGATTGATGGTAATGCGGGAGACGGGAAAGGTAAAGCCACAGTTTTTGATGACGGCGCGAACCCGGTCCCGGGCCTCCTTCACGGCGGCGTCGGGCAGGCCGACGATGTCAAAGTTGGGCAGCCCACCGGACAGATCGCACTCGGTAGAGACCTCGTAACCGCTGACCCCCTGAAGCCCCAGGGAACGTATTTTGGACACCATTTGACCTTTCTTCCCTCCCTCCTGAACACCATTTTCCCCATTATACGGGAAAAGGCGGGAAAAAGCAAGGGGCGGGAGGGTTTTGTGTGGTCAACACCGCAAAACCGTGCTATACTATCCCTAAAGGAGGCGGGAGCATGAGCCACAACGCGGAGCTGATTTCGGTGGGTACCGAGCTGCTGCTGGGCAATATTTTGAACACCGATGCCCGATTTTTGTCCCGGGAGCTTTCCAAGTTAGGGATGAACGTCTACTACCAGACGGTGGTCGGAGACAACCCGGAGCGGCTGCGCCGGGCGGTGGACATCGCAAAAGGCCGGGCGGACATCATCATCACCACCGGGGGCCTGGGCCCCACCTGCGACGACCTCACCAAGCAGACGCTGGCGGCGGCCTTTGGCAAAAAGCTGGTGTTCCACGAGGAGAGCGCGGAGCGCATCCGGGACTATTTTGAACAAAATCTCCATGGAGCCCCCATGCCGGAGAATAACCTCCAACAGGCCATGCTCCCCGATGGGTGCGTCATTCTCCCAAACGACTGGGGCACTGCGCCGGGGTGCATTTTCGAGGCGGACGGCTGCCATGTGGTGATGCTCCCCGGCCCGCCCATAGAGTGCGAGCCCATGTTTTGCGCCCACGTGGTCCCCTATCTGCAGAAGCTGTCCGGGGAGACCATCCGCTCCCGCACGCTCAAGCTCTTCGGTATGGGAGAATCGGCGGTAGAGGCGCGGCTTCGGGATCGGATGAACGCGCTCACCAACCCCACCCTGGCTCCCTACGCCAAGACGGGGGAGGTGGAGCTGCGCATCACCGCCAAGGCGGAGAGCGACGCTGAGGCAGACGCCCTCATTGCCCCTGTGGAGGAAGAGGTCCGGGCCATCTTTGGCGACCTGATCTACGGCGCGGACGTGGGCAGCCTGGAGGAGGTCGTTTTGGCGGCGTTGAAGGAGAAGGGGCTGACTCTCTCCTGCGCGGAAAGCTGTACCGGCGGGCTCATTGCCAAGCGGCTCACCGATCTGCCCGGCGCGTCGGCGGCGTTCGAGGGCGGTGCGGTGACCTATTGGAGCGAGGTCAAGCGCGGTCTGCTGGGTGTGCCTCAAACACTGCTGGACGAGAAGGGCGCGGTGAGCGAAGAGGTGGCCAGAGCCATGGCGGAGGGGGCGCGGACCGTTTTTGGCAGCGACCTGGCCGTCTCTGCCACCGGCGTGGCCGGGCCGGACTCCGACGAGCGGGGCAACCCGGTGGGGCTGGTCTATGTGGCGCTGGCGACTCCCGAAGGGACCTTCTGCCGGGAGCTCCACCTGGGCCAGAGCCGCGACCGGGTGCGCACCACCGCCGCCCACCACGCCTTCGACATGACAAGGCGGTATCTGGCGGGGCTCCCTTCAGAACTGAAGGTGTAGGCTGGGGGTTCCCGGACGACCGGTCCGCAACAAGACAGCAGGGACGGTTCTTCTGTCATATCGACAGGAAGAACCGTCCCTCTGTCATTGCTGCCACAAACACGCCGTCCGTTTCGTTATTTCTCTTCTTCCAGCTCCAGCAGCACGCCGTTTTCGTATTTCAGGGGCAGGACCTTGTTTTGGGTGCCCTTTTGAATGTCGTCCATTTTCAGGCTCTCGGTGACGCTGCTGACCAGGGTGTACGCCACGCCGTGGCGTTTGGCCCGTCCGGTGCGGCCGATGCGGTGGACGTAGTATTCGTTCTCGTCGGGCACGTCGTAGTTGAACACCGCGTCCACGTCGTCGATGTCCAGCCCCCGGGCAGCCACGTCGGTGGCTACCAGCACCCGGAGCTTGCCGTCCCGGAAGGTCTTGAGCACCTTCTCCCGTACCCGCTGCTGGATGTCGCCGTGGATGGCGTCGGCTTGGACGCCGTTCATGCGGAGAAGGGAGGCCAGCCGGTCGGTCATGTTCTTGGTGTTGCAAAAAGCGATGGCCCGCTCATAGCCCCCGGCGTTGAGAAGCTGGACGGTAATGTCCAATTTATCTCCCCGGTCTACGTCGATGCGGTACTGTTGGATGTCCGGCTTGTTGCCCGCCACGGCTTGGACGGTGATCTCCACCGGATCGCGCTGGTAGACCCAGGAGATATCCAGCACCTCCCGGGAGATGGTGGCGGAGAACATGCCCAGGTTTTTGCGCTGGGGCATGAGGTCGAGGATGTGGGTCACGTCTCGGATGAAGCCCATGTCCAGCATCCGGTCCGCCTCGTCCAGCACCACGGTTTCTACTTGGTCCAGCCGCACCGTGCGCCGCTTCATATGGTCCATGAGCCGCCCGGGCGTGGCGACCACGATCTGGGGCTTTTTCTTGAGCGCTTGAATTTGTTTTTCAATGGGGGCGCCGCCGTAGAGGCACACCACCCGCACGCCCTCCTTAAAGGCGCACAGGTCCCGCAGCTCGTCCTGGATCTGGATGGCCAGCTCCCGGGTGGGGGCCAGGACCACCGAGGAGACATAGTCGCTCTCCGGGTCGGTGTGCTCCACCATGGGAATGCCGAAGGCGAAGGTCTTGCCCGTGCCCGTGGGGGCCTTGGCGATCACGTCCTTCCACTCCATAAAGGGCGGGATGGCCCCCACCTGGATGGGGGTGGCGGTGACGTAGCCCTTCTTGTCGATGGCCGCCATGAGGGCGGGGGAGAGGCCCATGTCCTTGTAGTCCTGTATCTCGTTTACTTGCTCGCCGTTGATCTCCATATCGCAAACATCCTTTGTATAAAATGGGATTTGGAAGTATTCTACCATAGGTGAAGGAAAAATGCAATGGGAGGGGCAAGGGATATCCCCAGAGCGCGCCGCGCTACATTTCGCTTGTCTTTCCCGTTTTACCGTGCTATAATGGCCCCACCGAGTAAGAAAAAGGAGGCCGCTGCCATGAACCGAGACACCGTCTGCATCCACGGGGGCTACACCCCGGAAAACGGGGAGCCGCGTAACATCCCTATCGTTCAGTCCACTACCTTCCGCTACGCCACCGGCGAGGCCATGGGCGCCCTCTTTGACCTGGAGGCCAGCGGATATTTCTACACCCGGCTCCAAAACCCCACCAACGACCGGGTGGCGGCGAAGATCACCCAGCTGGAGGGGGGTACGGCAGGGATGCTCACCTCCTCAGGCCAGGCGGCCAACTTCTACGCCGTGTTCAACATCGCCTCCTGCGGCGACCATGTGGTGGCCTCCTCCACCATCTACGGCGGGACCTTCAACCTCTTTGCCGTGACCATGAAGCGCATGGGGATCGACTTTACGTTTGTCTCCCCCGACTGCTCCGACGATGAGCTGGCCGCTGCTTTCCGCCCCAATACCAAGGCGGTTTTCGGGGAGAGCGTGGCCAACCCCGCGCTCTCCGTGCTGGACATTGAGCGCTTTGCCAAGGCGGCCCACGACCATGGCGTGCCCCTCATCATCGACAACACCTTTCCCACCCCCGTCCACTGCCGGCCCTTTGAGTTCGGCGCGGACATCGTGACCCACTCCACCACAAAGTACATGGACGGTCACGCCAACGCCGTGGGCGGCGCCATCGTGGACAGCGGGAAGTTTGACTGGACCAAATACCCCGATAAGTTCCCTGGCCTGTGCACCCCCGACGAGAGCTACCACGGGGTGACCTACACCGAGCGCTTCGGTCTGGCGGGGGCGTTCATCACCAAGGCTACGGCTCAGCTCATGCGGGACTTCGGCTCGATTCCCTCCCCGCAGAACGCCTACTATCTCAACATCGGCCTGGAGACGCTGAGCCTGCGCATGGCGCGCCACTGTGCCAATGCTCTGGCGGTGGCCAAGTACCTGAAAAACCACCCCAAGGTGGCCTGGGTGCGCCACCCCAGCCTGGAGGGCGACCCGGACTACGCCCTGGCGCAAAAGTATATGCCCGAGGGTTGCTGCGGCGTGGTGTCCTTCGGGGTGAAGGGCGGGCGCGCGGCAGCGTCTAAATTTATGGCGGGACTGGAGCTGGCCTCCATCGCCACCCACGTGGCCGACGCCAAGACCTGCGTCCTCCACCCCGCCTCCACCACCCACCGGCAGATGAGCGACGCCGAACTGGAAGCGGCGGGGGTGTCCCCTGACTTGGTGCGGTTCTCTGTGGGCATCGAGGATGTGGAGGATATTCTGGCGGACGTGGAAAAGGCGCTGGCTGCGGTATAAATAAGAGGGAATTTTTCGCTAAAAGGTATCTTATACAGTGATTTTACAAAAAATCCTTTAGTTTTCCAAAATTTTATGCTATTATGTGGGAGTTGCTAGAAAACGCAAGCCGCTATAAGAGGGGAACGAAGCATGGCAAAGACAAGAAGTGGAGCACCCCAGGGCATGGAGGACAATCTGAAAAAGGCGGTCACCGAGCTGGTGGTCCTGTCCCTGCTCAATGAAGAGGATATGTACGCCGGACAGCTGCTACGGGAGATGGAAGAGCGCTCGGATAAGGCGCTGAGCATCGTGTTTCCCTACGCGGCGCTGTACCGCCTGTTGGAATTTGGACACATCGTGGAGGGGGACCGTTGCAACGCCCCCGACGGACGCCGCAGGCAGTTTTACCACATCACCGACAAGGGCCGTGCCCACCTGAAGGCGCTTTTGCCCGTCTATCACGGATTTGTAGGCGGAGTTGAAAAGATCCTGGAGGGGGGCAAAAAACCCGCCGGGACGAAAAAAGAAGCTTGAATCAAAACAAAACTGGGACGGCTCTCGGGCCATCCCAGTTTTTATTTGATCTTTTCTTCAAACACGGCGCCGCAAGCACGGCAGGTGATTTTCAGCGTCCCGCTGACCCGGGGGACCCGGAGCTGCTGGCCGCAGTTGGGGCACTTGAAATAGCGGTGGGTCTTGTCGCCGTGGATCGCCCGCCGGCGGCGCAAAAAGCGGCGCGGGGCGGCGGTGAGGGCAAGATATATGTCGTTTTCCCGGCGGCGGGCGGAGAGATTGCGGGAGAGCATACGAAACAGGCACCACCCGGCGGGGAGCAGGCTCAAAATGCAAAGCGCGCCCCATCGGGCCAGCAGCCCGATCAGATACGTCGCCAGGTAGGCAGCCATCAGCGCCCGGCCTAAGTTGTCGCCGCCATAGCGGCCATAGAGAAATCTCCGCAAAAAGCCCAAGGTATCACCTCATTGCTACGTTTATCATACCCCGCGAACAGAGCGCCGTCAATGGCGAAAGCGTAAACAAAGTGTAAATTTCCCTTGCGGTGGGGGGGGTCAGGCCGTATAATAGGCACATGACCCCAACACAAAGGAGGACCACACCATGACACGACGGGACAAGATGAATTATTATCTGGACATCGCCCAGACGGTGGCCGAGCGCTCCACCTGTCTGCGGCGGTGCTACGGCGCCATTTTGGTAAAGGATGACGAGATCGTTTCCACCGGCTACAACGGTGCGCCCCGGGGGCGGAAAAACTGCGCCGACCTGGGCCGCTGTACCCGGGAGGAGCTGGGCATCCCCTCCGGGGAGCGCTATGAGCTCTGCCGCAGCGTCCACGCCGAAGCTAACTGCATCATTTCCGCCGCCCGCCGGGAGAGCCTGGGTGGCACGATCTATCTGGCCTGCCTCGATCCGCAGAGCGGAGAGCTGATGGCGGGGACCAGCTCCTGCGCCATGTGCCGCCGCCTCATCATTAACGCGGGTATTGCCCAGGTGGTCATTCGGGACACCCCGACAGATTACCGGGTGGTCCATGTGGAGGACTGGATCCGGGAGGACGATTCTCTGGCGGAAAAGCAGAAGGCCTGACCCCTCCCAGGACAAATTATTCCTTGACATAATGCCCACACTGACTTAAAATAATAGAGGTATGCTGAAATAATGCCGCTTTGTCTTTGGAAGCTGAAAGTCAAGGATAAATTCAAAAAAACGGAGGTGTCAGCAAAGCAATATGGGCATTTACATCTTAGTCGGCGTGATTTGCGCCGTGGTCTTTTTCGCCATCGGGTTCCCTGTGGGCGTGCAATACCGCAAGAGGGTCTCCGAAAAGGAGATCTCCAGCGCGGAGGAAGAGGCCAAGCGCATCATTAACGACGCCATCAAGTCCGCCGAGAGCAAGAAGCGCGAGGCGCTGGTAGAGGCCAAGGAGGAGATCCTGAAGGCCCGCACCGAGCACGAGACCGAGGTCAAGGAGCGCCGCGCCGAGCTGCAAAAGCAGGAAAACCGCCTCAATCAGAAAGAAGAAAACCTGGACCGCAAGCTGGAAAACCTGGAGCATAAGGAAGAAGCCCTGACCACCAAGCAGGAGGCCCTGGACGCCCAGCGCGAGGAACTGACCCAGCTGAAGGACCAGGAGGTCCGTGAGCTGGAGCGCATTTCCGGCATGACCGCCGAGGAGGCCAAGAACGTCCTGTTGACCGAGCTGGAGCAGGAGGTCACCCACGAGGCCGCCCTGAAGGTCAAGGAGATCGAGACCCGGGCCAAGGAAGAGGCGGACACCACTGCCAAGGAGATCATTTCCCTCGCCATCCAGCGTTGCGCCGCCGACCACGTGGCTGAGGCCACCGTGTCTGTGGTGCCGCTGCCCAATGACGACCTCAAGGGCCGCATTATCGGTCGGGAGGGCCGCAACATCCGCACCCTGGAGACCCTCACCGGGGTGGACCTCATCATTGACGATACCCCCGAGGCCATCACCGTGTCCTGCTTCGACCCGGTGCGCCGGGAGATCGCCCGGCTGGCGCTGGAAAAGCTCATCCAGGACGGCCGCATCCACCCCGCCCGCATTGAGGAGATGGTGGAGAAGGCCAAGCGGGAGGTGGACGCCACCATCAAGGCCGAGGGCGAGCGGGCTGTGTTCGAGACCAACGTCCACGGCCTCCACCCCGAGCTCATCAAGCTCCTGGGCCGCATGAAATACCGCACCAGCTACGGCCAGAACGTGTTGAACCACTCCATTGAGGTGTGCCACGTGGCCGGACTGCTGGCTGCTGAGATCGGCGCCGACGTCACTATGGCCAAGCGCGCGGGCCTGCTTCACGACCTGGGCAAGTCCATCGACCACGAGGTGGAAGGCTCCCACGTCCAGATCGGCGTGGAGCTGGCCCGGAAATACCGGGAGAGCGACGGCGTGATCCACGCCATCGAGGCCCACCACAACGATGTGGAGCCCAAGACCATCGTCGCCTGTCTGGTCCAGGCCGCTGACGCCATCTCCGCCGCCCGCCCCGGCGCCCGCCGCGAGAACGTGGAGAACTACATCAAGCGCCTGGAGAAGTTGGAGGAGGTCACGTCCTCCTTCCCCGGCGTGGAGAAATCCTTTGCCATCCAGGCCGGCCGGGAGGTCCGCATCATGGTCGCCCCCGACAAGGTCAGCGAGGACCAGATGGTGCTCCTGGCCCGGGACATTGCAAAGAAGATCGAGGAGGAGCTGGAATATCCCGGTCAGATCAAGGTCAACGTCTTGCGTGAGACCCGCGCCATCGAGTACGCGAAATAAGTTTTGAAAAAAGGACGGTCCTTCCGTGTTACCACGGGGGATCGTCCTTTTGTGTTTTTGAGGTCAGGCAGAGAAAAGAAAGAATGAGTCCCGTTTATGGGACAGCAGATCTTCTATCCTATTGTCAGAAGGCAACGGGATAGGAGGTTTTCTTATGAACTGTGAAATTCGTTATGTGATGGGCCATGTAGAGGTGTACCAGGACGGAGATTTCCTCTTTTTCGCCGACACCGCGGCGTAAGCGCTGCCCCTGGCCGCTGCCTCACAGCCCATATCCTACCGTAGGGGCGGGGCTTGCCCCGCCCGGAATGTAGGATGGTGGATGGCGGCGCGGTCTACAAGCCCCCTTTAAAAAGAGGGTGGCATTTGCGAAGCAAATGACTGGGGATTGCCAGGTACAGCACAAGGGCACAATCCCCAGTCAGTCTGTCGGCTGACAGCTCCTTTGCCAAAGGGGCCAAGGTCAAGGACAAGGCGCGCCCTACGAAGGACAGGGCGGCCCGTGTCGGCGCGGCGTTACGGAGTAAGCCGAGACGACCATTCTACCTGGCAAGAAGACTCTCCAGGGGGAGTATCCGACAGAGGGGGACCGAGGACCCCCTCTTTGGCCGAAGGGGTTTCCAAAGGGGGCTCTCGGATTGCCCCCTTTGGCCTCTTTTCTGGGGGTCTGGGGGCTATCTTTTCGAGGATGGAAAAGATAGTCTCCCAGAAAGGCCAGCGGTCCCAGACCGCAAGGAGCGGCGCGTCTGGGAAGCCGCGCCCTACATTGGAGGTTTGCCGGCGGGCGGGAGCAAGATGTCTTTGGTGATGTTTGAGTGTGAAACACTGGGGCTCTCATCCCAGTGCGTACAGGTCTCGTCGGGGGCTGTGTGTCTGTTGCTTGGCAGGTTGCAGTGACCGTACCACACTGGAGTCAACCGTTGGTGAATGCTCATGACAAAGTGTTGACGGTAGTGGACACAGGTCCCGCATACAGCGGCTGGCCGCATGGCCTTTGGCAATCGTTCCATCATGTACCTCCCTTGAAATAGGCTATGCATAGCCTAATAGTAGCATGGGTAGCCTACAATGTCCAGAGTTTTTTGTTATTCTCCCGACAAGGGGTGAAAACAATGGACATGATCGAGGCGGTACGCAACCGTATTCTGACGCTTTGTGGAGAACACGAGATCACGATCAACAAGCTTGCGGATCTGGCGGGGCTGCCGCCGTCCAGCGTGAAAAACATCCTCTATGGAAAAAGCCGCAATCCGAAGCTGGCTACCATCAAAATGCTGTGCGACGGCCTGGACATGACCTTGGGCGAGTTTTTCTCCACCGAGGAATTTGACAGTCTGGAGCAGGAATTGAAGTAGCAAAAGGGACGGCTCGATGGAGCCGTCCCTTCGTTTTGCGTTTTGTCAGATCACATAGAGGTCCAAAAGCCGCAGGGCCAGGACGCCGAGAAAGGCCAGCAGGTCGGCCACGCACAGCTTTTTGGCCCAGGGGGGCAGCTTGGGCTCAGGGAGAGAACGCAGATAGAGCTGGATGCTCACCCACCAAAAGAGCATGGACGCGAAATAGGCCACGCTGCCCAGGGAGTCCTCCAGGCCGAAAAATACTCTGTGCATGGCTCCGTCCGCAAAGAGAGCGATCAGGCTGAGGACAAAATAGCCGATGCCGAACACACTGCACGCAAGATAGAGATATTTCATTTCCCGCTGACGGTTTTTCATGGCGGTCCCACCTTTCACGGCCCATTATACCGTCAGTCCGGGGAAAAAGCAAGGACGTTGCCCTGATCGATTGACTTTTTCCGCTTTTTCGCATATACTACCACAATAGCCACTTTTTCACAAGGAAGGGATCTTATGACCGCCAAAGAGATGAAGACCGCACGGCCTTTAAAAATATTTTCCTCCTACTACAAGCCTCACTGGCCGCTGTTTGCCCTGGACATGCTCTGCGCCACCGGCATCTGCCTGGTGGACCTGGCCTTTCCGTGGGTGTCCCGGCTGTGCATGAATGAGCTGCTGCCCGGTAAGCTGTACTCCGCCTTTTTCGCGGTGATGGCGGTGCTGGCCCTGTCCTACCTTCTGCGCTCCGCCTTTTACTTTGTGGTCACCTACTGGGGCCACCAGCTGGGGGTGCGCATCGAGGCGGACATCCGCCGGGACCTCTTTTCCCACATGCAGGACCTGTCCTTCTCCTTTTATGATAAAAACCGCACGGGGCAGTTGATGAGCCGGGTCACCGGCGACCTCTTTGAGATCACCGAGCTGGCCCACCACGGCCCCGAGGACCTGTTCATCTCGTCGGTCACCCTCCTGGGCGCGCTGTGCGTGATGCTCACCATCCGCTGGGAGCTGGCCCTGGCCGTGTTTGTGGTGGTGCCCGTTTTCCTGGTCTTCACCATCATCCAGCGCCGGCGGATGAGCCGCGCCTCCATGGCGGTGAAGCGCACCCTGGCGGGGATCAACGGGGAGCTGGAATCCTCTCTGTCCGGGATGCGGACGGCCAAGGCCTTTGCCAACGAGCGCTCGGAGATCGAGAAATTCGGCAAGGCCAACGACCTGTTCCGGGGCTCCAAAAACGACTACTACAAGGCCATGGCCACCTACCACTCCGGGCTGGAGTTCGCCATGGGCATCATGTCCGTGCTGGTCATCGCCCTGGGCGGCTTTCTCATCATGGGCGGCCGCATGGACTATGTGGACCTTATCACCTTCTCCCTCTATGTTTCCACCTTCCTCACCCCCATCCGCAAGCTCTCCGCCTTTGTGGAGCAGTACACCCAGGGTATGGCGGGCTTCCACCGCTTCCTGGAGCTCATGCGGGTGGAGCCGGATATTCAGGACGCCCCCCACGCCCGCGACCTTACCGACGTGAAGGGGGATATTTTGGTCAAGGACATGACCTTTGCCTATGAGCCCGGCGGCGAGCCGGTGCTCAGCCATGTGGACCTTCACATCGCTCCCGGCCAGACGGTGGCGGTGGTGGGGCCCTCCGGCGGCGGCAAGTCCACCCTCTGCCAGCTCATCCCCCGTTTTTACGACGTGACGGAGGGGGCTATCCTGGTGGACGGCAAGGACGTGCGCACTCTGACCCAGCATTCCCTGCGCCGGGCCATCGGCATCGTCCAGCAGGACGTGTTCCTGTTTGCCGGGACCATCTTTGACAACATCGCCTACGGCAGACCGGGCGCCACCCTGGAGGAGGTCCGGGAGGCCGCCCGCAAGGCGGAGATCCTGGACGATATTCTGGACATGCCCGACGGCTTCAACACCTATGTGGGTGAGCGGGGGGTCATGCTCTCCGGCGGCCAGAAGCAGCGGGTGTCCATTGCCCGCATCTTTCTGAAAAACCCGCCCATCCTCATTCTGGACGAGGCCACCTCCGCCCTGGACAGCGTCACCGAGCACCGCATCCAGGGGGCCTTTGACGCGCTGGCGAAGGGGCGCACCACCCTCATCATCGCCCACCGCCTCTCCACCATCCGTTCCGCCCAGCGCATCCTGGTGGTGGATGGGGCGGGCATTGCCGAGGAGGGCACTCATGAGGAGCTGCTGGCCCTTGGCGGACAATACGCCCAGCTCCACGCCGCCCAGGAAGGGCACGCCCATGGATAAGACCAAGGTCCTGGACCATTTGGCCGCCGACGCCGACAGCCGCATGTCTCTGGCTCGACTGTTGGATCAGCTGGAGCTGTGCCGGCGGCGGGATATCCCCACCCACAGCCATTTTCTCTCCGACGGCGAACAGGCCCTGGCCGTTCAGGCCATTGCCGCGGCGGGGGAGATCCGCTGGACCTTGGAGGGCGGCTTTGCCGCCGCCTCCCGCAAGGTCTGCCGCTTTCTCCCCGATTGGATGGAAACGCCGGACGAGCCGCCGCTGGCCGCCGTGGAGGTCAAGCTGCCTCGCGAGGGGGAGGGGGCAAAGAAGCTCTCCCACCGGGACTTTTTAGGCTCTCTCATGGGGCTGGGAATCACCCGGGACCTGCTGGGTGACATTTTGGTGGGAGAGGACACCGCCCAGGTGGTCTGTCTGGCCTCCGCCCTGCCTATTTTGCTGGAGCAGTGGCGAGAGGTGGGGCGGTATTCCACCTCCCCAAAGGAGATCCCCCTTTCCCGGCTGACCCCGGCGGAGGAAATGGTCCAGCGGCGCACAGAGACCTTCCAATCCCTCCGTTTTGACGCGGTGGCAGCCTCCGCCTTTCGCATCCCCCGGTCCAAGGCCGCCGCCCTTATTTCCGGCGGGCGGCTTTTGCTCAACCATCTGCCCTGTACCAAGCCAGACCGCCTGCTCCAGGAGGGGGACTCCCTCAACGGCAAGGGTCTGGGCAAATGCAAGTTGACCAAGGTCAACGGTCTCAGCCGCAAGGGCCGCATCTTGGTGGAAATGGAGCGATATGTATGATCACCCAAGCCGACATTGACCGCATCAACGCCCTGGCTCGTAAGTCCCGCACCCCCGAGGGCCTCACCGTGGAAGAAAAGGCTGAGCAGATGGAGCTACGGCGGCGGTATGTGGAGGCGGTGCGGGTAAACCTCACCGCCCAGCTGGACCACACCGTCATTCAACATCCCGACGGCAGCAAGACTCCGCTGAAGCCCAAGGATTGACAGGAGTGGGGCCAATTGGGTATAATAGGCTACTGACTTTACAAGTGCTAGGAGATTTACTATGCTGGAATTTGACGAATACAAGGTTTGGCTCAACAACTTCAAACCTCAGTTGGAAACCCTGAAGGCTTCCCTGGGCCTGGACCAGGCGGCCCGGGAGCTGGATCTGCTCCAGTCACAGTCCGCCGCCCCCGGCTTTTGGGACGACCCGGACAAGGCCCAGAAGACCCAGCAGCGCATCAAGGCCCTTCAGGACAAGATTGAGAACCAGGCCAAGCGGGAGCGCAGCTGGTCCGATCTGGTCACCCTTTGCGAGATGGGCAACGAGGAGGAGGACGCTTCCCTCCTCCCTGAGCTGTCCGAGGGCTGCAGGGCCCTGGAGGAGGACGTGGAGTCCGCGCGGCTGGCTACCCTCCTGACCGGGGAGTATGACAACGCCAACGCCATCCTCACCTTCCACGCCGGGGCGGGGGGAACCGAGGCCCAGGACTGGGCCCAGATGCTCTTTCGCATGTACACCCGCTGGGCGGAACGCCATGGGTTCACCTGCGAGACCGTGGATTACCTGGAGGGCGACGAGGCCGGATTGAAATCAGCCACCATTATGATCACCGGAGAAAACGCCTACGGCTTCCTGCGGGGAGAAAATGGCGTCCACCGGCTGGTGCGTGTCTCCCCCTTTGACGCCAATGCCAGACGGCAGACCTCCTTCGCCGCTCTGGAGGTCATGCCTGAGATCCCTGACGACGTGGAGGTGGACATCCGCCCCGAGGACGTGGAGATGCAGGTGTTTCGTTCCTCCGGCGCGGGCGGCCAGCACATCAACAAAACCTCATCCGCCGTTCGCCTCATCCATAAGCCCACGGGTATTGTGGTGTCCTCCCAGCAGGAGCGTTCCCAGTTCCAGAACCGGGACACCTGTATGCGGATGCTCCGCTCCAAGCTGGTAGAGCTGCAGATGCAGGCCCATGCGGAAAAGATCTCCGACCTCAAGGGCGTGCAGATGAAGATCGAATGGGGTAGTCAGATCCGCTCCTACGTCTTCATGCCCTACCAGCTGGTCAAGGACACCCGCACCGGCTACGAGACCGCCAACATCAATTCCGTCATGGACGGCGACCTGGACGGCTTCATCAACGCCTATTTGTCCTGCGAAGCCACGGGGAATTGGGTAGAAAAGTAAGAAGTGCGACCCGTAGACACACAGGCTTCGATGGACCGGAGCGAGGGGCGAATTGGTAAGCGGCCAAGGGCCGCGCGATCTGCCCCGAGTCGGAGGGGCGAGTGGGCCCCGGTGGGGCCCGAGCTACGAGCTGACCGAGCCGAAAGGCGAGACGCGAAGCCGTAGTGTGTCCAACGGGAGCGTGACAACTCTAGAATGGAAAAACACCCCGTTATCTTGACCGAAAAGATAACGGGGTGTTTTACGGCTTGTTCTTTCAGGACTTCTTGACGCGGTATTCCCGCACCCCGCCCACGGCGGTGACAATGACTCCCGCCGCCACAAGGATCAGGGTGGTGAGGATGTTCACCCAGCCCAGATCTCCCGCTTTCGACCGCGCCAGCATGGCGGGGATGGAGAAATACTGTGCAAAGGGAACGCCGCTCTGTCCGCCGCCTAACAGCGCGTCGCACAGAGTGTTGAACGTCGGGGTAGCCAGGGCGGTGAGGAGAACGCACAGACCGGTCTTCATCACCGGGTCCCGGGGCAGCTTCAGGGCCAGATAATACCCCCACAGGAACACGCCACCCACCAGCGCCATGGGATAGGCCACACCCAGCAGCCAGTCTCCGCCCTCAAAGGCCCGGATGACCGCCAGCAGGGGGAACACCCACACCGTGGTCAACGCCACGCACAGGAGCAGCACGTGCTTGCCATAGAACCGCCACACGACCCACCAGCTCCATGGCAAGGCGAGAGAGACAGCGGTGATGACCATGCCGCCCAGGATCCACTTGCCGCCCACATAGAACCAGCAGGACAAAAGCAGCAGCATAAGACAGACGGTGGCCGCCCCCAGGCAGACAGCGGTCCGCTCCTTTGGAACGTAGGCGGGTAGGTTGGTGAAGCAGAAGGCCAAGGCCAGCGCGGTGAGCACGATCCAGAACCAGTCCAGGGTGTGGAAGATGGCCAGATCGCAGATAAAGCAGGTAATCAAGGCGATGGCGTAGCCCGCCAGACAGATGACACGGAAGGTCTTGGTCAAACCGTGCCAAATGGCAGCGGCCCGTTCCTGGGCGTGGGCCTTGTCGTCGTCGCAGGCGGTGAAGAACTCATGCTCGGAGATGCCCAGCTCAGCGCAAATAGATGTAATGATAGGCACGTCGGGGTAGGAAAGTCCCCGCTCCCACTTGCTGACGCTGGACTCGGTGACAAACAGGCGCTCGGCCAGCTCCTTCTGGGTCAAGCCTGCCTCCAGCCGCTTGCGGCGGATGTACTCGCCAAAGGGCCGCTTGTCTTCCATAGAAGTCCCCTCCTTGGGTGTGTGGATCGATTTGCCCTCAGCCTTGCGGGCGGTGTCTCTATGGTAGCCGCTGGGGGAAGAAAAGTCAAGGAAACAGGCGAAAAAAGCCCCTCGACCACTGGTCGAGGGGCTTTTGATCTGTGTGTGCAGGGGGTGGGCGAGAGGCTATGTGTCTACGCTCACACTTCCGGGGCCTTCGCGCCGCGGTTCTCCAGCTCCTTGAGGGCGTCCTTATAGGAGAGGTTCACCCGGCCCTTCTCGTCGATGTCGGTGACCTTGACCCAGATCATGTCGCCGATGTTCACCACGTCCTCCACCTTCTCCACACGGTGGTTTGCCAGCTTAGAGATGTGGACCATGCCGTCCTTACCGGGCGCAAGCTCCACAAACGCGCCGAACTGGAGGATGCGGACCACCTTGCCGTAGTAGAGCTGGCCCACCTCGGGGACAAAGACGATGGTCTCGATCATCTTCTTGGCCACGTCGCACTTCTCCGCATCGGGGGAAGCGATGTGAATGGTGCCGTCCTCGTCGATGTCTACCTGAGCGCCGGACTCGGCGGTGATCTTCTGAATGACGCTGCCGCCTTTGCCGATGACCTCGCGGATCTTGTCCACGTCGATCTTCATGGTGAGCATCTTGGGGGCGTAGCGGCTCACCTCGGGGCGAGGCTCCGCGATGCAGGGGAGCATGATCTCGTCCAGAATGGCGAAGCGGGCGTCCCGGGTGATCTCCAGCGCCTCCTTGATGATGGCGTGGCTGAGACCGTCGTTCTTGATGTCCATCTGGATGGCGGTGATGCCCTTCTTGGTGCCCGCCACCTTAAAGTCCATCTCGCCGTGGAAGTCCTCCACGCCCTGGATGTCGATGAAGGTGGTGAAGCCGCCGTTGTCGTCCTGGATGAGGCCGCAGGAAATGCCTGCCACGGGGGCGGAGATGGGCACGCCCGCGTCCATCAGAGCCAGGGTGGAGCCGCAGATAGAGCCCTGGGAGGTGGAGCCGTTGGAGCTGACCACCTCGGAGACCACGCGGATGGCGTAGGGGAAGTCCTCCACGCTGGGGATGACCGGCTCCAGCGCCCGCTCAGCCAGGGCGCCGTGGCCCTTCTCCCGGCGGTTGGTGGAGCGGCTGGCCCGGGCTTCGCCCACGGAGAAGGAGGGGAAGTTGTAGTGGTGCATATACCGCTTCTCTTCCTCTTCCCAGATGGTGTCCAGCTTCTGGGTGGCGGCCAGGGTGTTCAGGGTGCAGATGGACAGCACCTGGGTCTGGCCGCGGGTGAAGAGGCCGGAGCCGTGGACCCGGGGCAGGACGCCTACCTCGGCGGCCAGAGGCCGGATCTCGTTCTTGGCGCGGCCATCCACCCGGTGGCCCTCCAGCAGCCAGGCCTTGACGATCTTCTTTTGGAACTTGTAAGTGATCTCCTCCAGGAACTGGTCCATGTCGGGATGGTCGTCCAGATACTTCTCGTGCCACTTCTCGATCATGGCGTTCCAGCGGCTCTCCCGCACGTTCTTGTCGTCGGTGTCCATGGCGGCCTTGGCCTCGTCCATAAAGTCGGCCACGATCTTGTCGAACAACTCCTGGTCAAAGGCGGCGTGGTCGTAGGTCATCTTCTCCTTGCCGATCTCGCTGACCATCTGGTTGATGAGCGCCACCTGCTTCTTGGCCTCCTCGTGGGCCTGGCAGATGGCGTCGTACATAATGTCGTCGGGCAGCTCCTTGGCGCCCGCCTCGATCATGATGACCTTCTCCTGGCTGGCGGCGACGGTGAGGTCCAGCTGGGAGGCATGACGCTGGGCCTGGGTGGGATTCATGACGATCTGACCGTCCACATAGCCCACCTCAAGGCAGCCGATGGGGCCGGCCCAGGGGATGTCACTGACGGCCAGACAGGCGGACACGCCGAACATGGCGGTCATCTCGGGAGAGCAGTCCCGGTCCACGCTCATGACGGTGCAGGTCACCACCACGTCGTTGCGGTAGTCGTAGGGGAACAGGGGGCGGATGGAGCGGTCGATGACCCGGCTGGCCAGCACCGCGGGCAGAGAGGGCTGACCCTCCCGGCGCATGAAGGAGCCGGGGATGCGGCCCACGGCGTACAGCTTCTCTTCAAAGTCCACGCTCAGGGGGAAGAAGTCCACTCCGTCCCGGGGACGGGGCGCGGCGGTGACGGCCACCAGAACGGTGGTCTCACCGTAGGTGACAATGGCGCTGGCGTTGGCCAGCTCGGCCACCCGGCCCATCTCGATGGACAGCTTGCGGCCGCAGAGGTCCATGGACCAGGTCTTGCGGTTGGGGAACTGCTTGTGGGTGATAACGGTTGACATGATAACAACTCCTTTTCTTTCGTTTGACCCGGAGTTTTCTCTGCCCTTTAGCACTTGAAGATAGGCTCGAGCAATGTCAAATCCATCTTCAACTGCTAAAAAAACGAGGAAACTACCGGGCCGTATATGCGAACATAGGGCGGCATACGCCGCCCTATGTCTCACATTCTTACTTACGGATGCCCAGCTTGGCGATACAAGTGCGGTAACGCTCGATATCCTTGCGCATGAGGTAGTCCAGCATCTTGCGGCGCTTACCGACCATCTGCAAAAGGCCGCGCTGAGAGTGCTTGTCCTGCGGGTTGGCCTGCATGTGGGCGGTGAGCTGGGTAATGCGGGCGGTGAGGATGGCGATCTGCACCTCGGGAGAGCCGGTGTCGGTCTCGTGGGTGCGGTTGGCCTCGATCACGGCCGTCTTTTCGTCCTTACGGATCATTGTGGTGTTCCACCTTTCACAAAATTTGCCCAAAGCCGAGACAAGGGCCGGTGAAAGCCGCAGGCCACAGCCAAGGGTAGTGTCTGCCTTCGCAGACTGAGATAGTTTACCACAATAATAAAGCCGTGTCAATGAAAAAGTGAGCGGCGCGTCTGGGAAGCCCGCCCTACGCGCGGGCGGGAACCGGCGGGTCGTATATAGCGTCTAAGAAAGGAACAAAAAAGCGGCGCGGCGATGGAAGAAAATGACTATCACAGAAATTTACCAAAAGACTTGCAATTTGGAAAGGCTTGTTGTATAATCAAAAATAATTATGTCTACCTTTGCGCCCTATTTGACGGATATTGCTGAAAAATTCAGAAATTTTGCGCAAAATGGGGAACGCCGCGGAGGAAAAGAGAGAAGAGTAAACCTTTCGAGACGGGGGTATCGCCGTGGAGACAAGAAAGAGAGGGTCCGGCCGGCTCGGCCGTCTGGGAGCGCTGTTCCTGGCGGCGGCGCTTTCTTGCGCGCTTTTCAGCGGCACGGCCCTGGCAGCTCCGGCGGAGGGCGCCAGCGCCCTGCTCAACAGCGCGGCCCCCAAGCCCCAGGTCACCATCCAGGGCAACGTGGTGGTGGACAAGGGCAAGCCCACCGGCTTCTACGAGTTGGCCCTGTGCGTGCGCACGGCCCGCACGGTCACCCTGAAAGCAGACGGCTCCCTTGTGGACGACGCGGTCTACGCCGCCGAGCTGGCCCAGGTGCTGGCGGACGGCAACAAGCCCGAGGACCGGGCGGCCCTGGAGGCCAAATATGATGTGCGCAACTACCCGTTCCAGTCCGCCGCGGCGGCTGTAACGGTGAATCTCGACGCCCTCACCGCCGTGACCTGGGGCGCGGGCAAGCCCGTTTACGACAGCTGGTCCGCCGCCGGGACCGGCTCCACCTCGGGCAGCTACACCGACGACGCCGGCCGCGATACCCACTACCCCCGGGGCATCGACAAGGACGGCGAGGACCAGGCGAAGATCTTCACCGACCTGGACCCTGTGCTGAATAACACCTCGGGGAAGAAGGTCCGGGTCCGGCTGGACACCGCCAAGCCCGACGAGGTGAACAACGCCACCGCCTTTATCGAGGAGGGGACCTTCGGCGCGGCGGCCACCGACCGCACGGGCCTTCTCACCCTCTCGGCCAACACCACCACCACCGCCAACGTAGTCTACGAGACCTCCACCCCCGTGGTGGTGGTCCGCTTTGCCTATGATATGAACCGCTTCACGGACCTGGAGGTGGGCGTGGGCGAACCCGGCCAGCCGGACTACGAGCCGAACACCTCTAATTTCTGGCTGGGCCTGAACAAGGACGACAACGACCCCGGCGACGCGGAGCTTCCCCAGAACTCGGGCAAGACCCCCCTGACCTATCTGGGCGCCTGGACAGACGCCGCCAGCCTCACCGCCGCCGACAAGCAGGTGGCGGGCAGCTCGGTGTTCCAGAGCGTGCTCTACACCCAGAACCTGGAGAACGACGGCGTGACCGACGCGCCCACCCGCTTCTATTATTACCTGGGCGCGGGCAAGAACACCTCCTATAACGTCAGCGGCCAGGGGAACGTTGTGATCCACGACGAGGCCACCGACAACGACGACGAGGCGACGCTGTGGCTGCCCAACACCCTGGGCTCCGCCATCGTGGCCGACTACAACGCCGCCTGGGCCACCCCCGGCGACCCCGACGCCCCCGGCGGCGTGAACGCCAACGGGAATTATTCCTTCTTCCAGAACCTCCTCACCCTGAGGGAAAACACCCTCCGGCTCACCCTGGTAAACGCGGAGACCTACCGCAAGCCCACCGGCGGCGTGGGCGGCGCGCAGATCCTCTTCTATGACTGGGACGACACCCTCATCGGAGCCCTTGTGGTGGACCCCGAGGGTGACGCGCGCCCTCTGGTCAACGAATACGTGGAGAAGACCTTCATTCATCCCCGGTTACGCACGGGGGAGATCGTGGCCGGAGCCAAGGATCTGGCCGACCTGCAGACCAAGCCCGAATATGCCGACTACCAAAACCGGGTAAACTCCCTGGCGCGGGAGCATACCTACCGGGGGGACTACGCCTATACCGTCGGTCACGACAATGACGACGCCATGAAGTTCGGCCCGGACAGCGCCGAGCCGGGAGAGGACTACCCGTTAACGGACAAGCTGGACTACGCCTTCTACCGCCGCGTCACCACCCAGAAGGAGGTGACCGACCCCGGCACGGGACTCACCACCCGGTACTACACCGTCGATCCGGTGGAGACCGGGCCGGCCCCCGTTGACCCGGAGGAGGAATACGACGGCTACCTTTATCCATATGTATATGGATGGGCCATCGTGGAGGACGAGTCACAGGACCTCACCAAGAAAAACTGGATCTTACATAAGGACTCCATCAAAACCGAAGACGTGTGGACCACCTTCGGGGTGGGCGAGCTGGGAGACCTGGACCCGGCGGAGACCGCCACCCAAACCATACCCGGAACCGCAGAGCCATATACCTACGCCGTGACCGAACAGGACGCGGCGTGGTATTTGCGTTTTGCGGACTTTTCCGCCATGGAAAAAATGCTGCGGCCCGGCCAGGACGTGCTCATTGTCAAGGCGGTTTATGAGCCGGGAGAGAGCTTGCTGGAGGACTATAACTATACCGTGGTGGACGAAAGTTTACACATAGAGAGATATAGTATTGCAGCCTCTACCGAGGCATCAGTCTACTCCTTTCAATATCAATACCGCCGTGCATCGCAGGCGGAAGGACCATGGCAGGGAGTGAACCGGACTAGAGACCCTGCCGTACAGACAGGCTACACCTACGACGTAAACGCGTTTGATTCGGAAGACCAGGACTTGGACCCGGCCTCTGATACGAACGTGTTTTTCCTGAAGACCCTTTCCAACAACGACGATATTCTGAACATCGACATGACCACCGGCGGCGTGTTGTGGAAGTTGGATTATATGCTGAGAGATACCTATGGAGAAAATATTTCTTCAGGTAAGCAACGCTCTGCCGGTGAGGAACTGGACCTGAAAAACAACTTCCTCTATTCGGACGGGGTCGCCTATCCGGACCGTCAGGGAACAGATGGCTTTGTGTTGGATGCTACGTTGAACACTCTCCTTGCGGAGGCGACCAAAGGAGCAAGAGGTGAGAGCAACAAATTAACGCAACACATGAGCCGTGCTACGCTTAAGGATTTGAATTTGCGGACAAATCTGAACGGGGATGAATTTACCGGGGGTAACTATACCCGCGCCGCCACTTACTTTCAAGATTTAGTCACACGCCTGTATAACGCTGGGGTCTCTATCGACCCCAAGACCGGGGACGTGAAGCTGGGCTGGCATCAACTCCAGCGCCACATCCTGCTGTGCATGCAGGCCGGGGGCGGCGACGGCATTTACAGCGGCGGCAGCCTCATGAGCGAGGCCCAGTGCGCCGGCTTCCCCTGGTGCCGCCTGGACGACTGCGCCAAGGACATCACTGTGGATATCTTTGACCTGGGTGATATCTTCGTCGCCATGGACAAGGCCAAGGACGAGACCGGAGATAAGCACCCGGCCAAGGACGCCCTGGATAAGCTGCTCACCGAGACCCCCTCCCTCCTGGACGGCTATTACCAGTCCACCTTCCGCAAGGACGAGGACGGCCGCAAGTTCCAGAACCGCCAGGAGATGCTGGACGCGCTGGAGAAGGTATACGACATTCTGGCGGCGGCGGGCCTGGACCAGGACGCCATGAAGCAGATCACCGCGGAGCAGGTGCAGGAGCTGCTCATCACCGGGACCTGGCCCACCACGGGCAAGACCTACTGGTGGCAAAACGGCGGCAAACGCCCGGTGACCGGCTGGAAGGACTTTATCGAGGGCGGCATGCTGGTGGTCTCCGGGGATGTGCCCGACGCCCTGGACGCCATGACGGAGGAGAACCTGCCCAACGCTTTGACAGAATTGATCAGCTACGCGCCCCCCGCCGGGAACGAAACCCCGCAAAATGTGGGGTGGTTCCGCAAGGAGGAGTCGGAGGAGGACGACAACGCCTTTACCACCCTGGCGGAGTTCAAGACCGCCTGGCTCAAGGCGCTGACCACCCTCAGCGCCCATTATGACCTCTCCGACCCCGAGACGGTGATGGACGTGTGGGAGACTATCCCCTGGGAGGAGATCCAATACGCTCTGATCCAGCCGGCGGGAGACTATAAGACCGCGGAGGAGATCCTCAAGGAAAAGAATTATTGGTGGAAGAACGGCGGCCAGCCGCGGCTCACCTACGAGCGGCTGATGGAGGCGGCGGACGCCTGGCGGGCCAGCAACTACACCGACTCCACCAAGCTGGACACCCTCCTGGCCAAGGGGATCACCCCCGTCAATAACGAGGTCTATCTCCGCCGCACCGCCGCGGGCAGCGGCTTTACCAGCGTGGAGCAGTTTAAGACCTCCCTGGAGCTGGCGCTGAAGGTGCTGGGCTTTGTGGACAACATGAACGACTTTTTGAGCCTGGACGGCAGCCTGAGGAAGCTGCCCTCGGGAGAGTACGCCCTGGATATTTACCAGCTGCAATATCTGCTTATTAACGCCAACAAGCTGGTGGGCCAGCCCATTCCGCCCGCGGACAAGATCGCCGACCCCGCCGACCCGGACGTGGTGTGCAACTACTGGTGGATCCCCGAGCCCCACACCCCCACCGAGGCCCAGCGCATCGGCGACATTATGGACCTGCTCACCTACGCCTACTGGGCCAGGGACGGCGTGGAGGTGGACGGGGCGATGCAGCCTCTGGCCATCGACCCCCTGGGCAAGCTGGACGCCGCCACCCTGGAGCGGCTGAAGCTGCGCGCGGAGGTCCACGGCATGCCCTTCACCGACGAGAGCTATGCCGACCTGCGCGCCCGGATCATGGAGGTCGTGCGCAAGACGGGCGGCGGCCTGCCCTACAAGGATCTGGACGCCGTCGCTTCCCAGAGCGCCGCGGACCTGACGAAGGAGGTGCAGCACCTCCTCTTCCCCGGCAGCAGCTATCAGACCGCGGCCAGCATCACGGAAAACTACTGGTGGCAGGGCAGTGGCTTCACCGCCGACACCCACGCCACCCTGGCCCAGGCCGCCTGGCTGGCGGCGGTGGGCTTTGACGGCAAGACAGCTACCGACGCCATGGACCAGATCCTCGATCTGGACTTTATCACCCGCCGGCCCTCGGTTACCGACCCAGGCATGGCTATGCGCGTGAACGCGGACGGCGCGGCCTTTACCAGCATTGAGGCGTTTAAGAACGCCCTTTTGAGCACGCTGCGCGCGGCGGCTGCGGCCGATCCCACCCTGACCTATGACAGCCTGACGGGGCTGACGGATTACCAGCTCCAGTATCTGCTCTTGAACGGCGTCTATAAGACGGACGCGGAGGTCAAGGCGGAGGTCATTGTGGACGGCGTGGACGCCTACTGGTGGTTCAACGCGGACAAAAAGCCGGAGGAAGAGGTCAAGAAGGAAGAGCTGTTTGCAGACCCGGCGGAATGGGACGCTTTCCTGGATTCCGCCATCGGCTACTTCAAGAAGACGGCGGGCAACCCCGCGGGGTTTGTCTATGACCTGACGGACGAAAAGCTGAAGGATGTGCTGCGGCTGCGCAAGGGACCGAACGACAGCGACGTGATCACCGCCGCGGAAATGTTCAGCGGGGATAAGCAGGACCTCTTGTGGCAGGTGATGACCGCCCTGAACACCTCCAACCGGAAGAAGGAGTTTATCACCGGCGCGGCGACCAACCGCAGGTGGGTGAATAAGCCGACCTGGGAGGAATTCCAATATGTGCTGCTCCATCTGAACGATGTGGAGTCAGGCTGGATCATGCCGCCCACAGAGGAATGCGCGGCGGAGAAGGAGAATTACGGGTGGATGTGGGTCACCGGCGGAAAGGTCGAGTATGAGGCGGTGCGGCCAGACGCCACAGAGTGGGGCGACTTTATGACCTCCGCCATCGGTTACTTCAAGAAGACCGCGGGCAACCCCGCGGGGTTTGTCTATGACCTGACGGACGATAAGCTGAAGGACACCCTGCTGCTGCGCAAGGGACCGAACGACAGCGACGTGATCGCCGCCGCGGAAATGTTCAGTGGGGATAAGCAGGACCTCTTGTGGCAGGTGATGACCGCCCTGAACACCTCCAACCGGAAGAAGGAGTTTATCACCGGCGCGGCGACCAACCGCAAGTGGGTGACCCCGCCGACGTGGGCGGAGTTCCAATATGTGCTGCTCCATCTCAACGATGTAGAGTCGGGCTGGATCATGCCCACCACAGAGGAATGTGAGGCTTGGGCGACCCAGGAGAACGCGCCGTGGGTGTGGAAGGAAAAGGCCACCCGCGCCAGCCTCCTGAGCCTGGAGGAAGCCCCGGAGGACGAGAACGTCCCCCTGGATGACCTGCCCGACGCGACCCCCGTAGGGCGCGGCGACCCCGTGACCGTAGAGGCTCCTGGCGCGGCGACGCTGGAGGAGCCTGTAGGGCCCGATGCCCTCATCGGGCCGGAGGAGGCCCCCCTGCAGACAGCAGGGACGTTGGAGGACATACCTGACGAACCGACCGACCGAAAACCGTCCGTGACCGTGACCATGGCCGGACCCATTATCGCATTCCTGACTAGGAGGACAATGAAATGAAGAGACTTCTGAAGAGATGGCTGGCCATGGCTCTGGCGGTGCTGATGGTGGTGGGGACCCTCCCCACCACCGCTTTTGCCGCCCGCATCACCGACGACGTGGTGGGGGAGCAGCCTGTCCTCAGCCCCGACGACCCCGTGGCGGACACCCAGGGGAGGCATGACGACGACGTCACCGGGGAAAAGCCCGTGGACCCCGTCGATCCCGACGGTCCTTCCGCGGACCTGAGCGCGGCCATTACCAGCATTACGCTGGCGAATACGAGCGTGACCAACTTGAGCGGTACAATTGCGACTGGTACGGGTACAGGTCAGGACCCCGTAGCAGTTCTCATTGTACCTCGGTTCACTACGAATGGTGGCGACTCTATAGCTACGACAGGTTACGAAGGGCTAGGGGCAGGCGATTGGACCGGATATTTTAACAACAATGCAAGTGATGCTGATACACAGTTAGCAGACTTTATGGGAATGCCCTATGTCTGGCTAAAGTCAAAGAATACAACCTTTGGTGGCACTGTAAGTGTAGACTGGAACTGGCAAATTAGAGCTAACGGGGCAGCTGTAGATACTGCACAGAGTCGGCATAGCTCGGTAGCTTTTAACATGAGTGCGTTGAGCGAATATGCGTTGGGCAAGACCTTCTATGAGCCGGACAGTACCACGACCATTGATCCCGCTACGGATGGTCTGCCTTTTACTGTCTTCATTGGCGGTTCCTCCGGCTTCAGCCATGCCGTCATGCGCATCAAAGTCACCACCCAGCCCCTCAAGGTGGAGCTTGTAGAACGGTTGGTGGACGTGAAGGATACGAGCGAGGGCCTTACGCTTCCCCAGGAGGGGGGAAGCGCATATGCCTATGTAAAGGTCACCAACCGGAGCGAGGCCGCAATGACCAACGTGACGGTGCAGTTGAAGCGCGGCAATATCGTGACCGACGACCCCGGCGCGCAGTGGGGCAATATTACGGTGGGCGCTGACAACGGCGAAACGGATATTGGCTTCGCGGATTACGCTGATTGCGGCATAACCCTGGGTCACGCCTACGGGTTTGCAGATGGTACAAATGCATGGGGGACCTATACCATCGGGACTCTTCAACCGGGAGAGGACAATGCAGTATATCTTCCGCTGGTCACGCCGGAGGATGAGGCCCTGTTTGGAGACGCTAACCTGGGCTGGGGCTTGTCCATGTCGGACATCGGCGTGATAGAGGCTTTTTATAGCGCAGGCACTTGGGATGGCAATGACTATCCCTCCGACATATGGTCCAGCTATACGGCGGAGGCGTCGTGCGCATCGGGAGAATATGCCGGGCGTCCAGTCAGCGCGTCGGCAAACGGCGGCATTCACTGGGCCGGAAGCCTGGATGTGGAGCCGAAGGTACGTCTGGTGAAGGTGAACGCGGACGGCACAACGACCCCTTTGACCCAAGACGAATATAAGGGCATGAAGAAGACGAACAACATGGCTGACAGCGGAGAGGACTTCCATCAGCTGAAGATCGGAACCACGGCAAATTATATTCTGGAGTGGGTCGCGGAGGAAGGCGGATATTACAGACTGTCGGGCGGCCGCACGGTGGAGCTGGGCAGCAAGGTGTTTGTCGACGGGATCAACACACAAGAGGGTGTAAAGAAGGGCTTCACCGACGTGCCCGCGTACGCGGTTACGGTGGCGGAAGACGGCTCCGGCGGCTCCGGCAACCCGCAGGTTTTGGGCGACTATACCTGGGACCGGGTAAAGTCCAGCCGTGTGCAGTATTCCTATTATCCGACGGGAACCACGGTAAACGTCTACGCCGGCGACAAGCTGAACGCGTTTGACCACTGGAGCGGCGCGGCCGTTACGTCGGGTACAAGCATGGGAAGCGGCTTGACGGGCTCTATGGCCGGGGTGACGCAGGCGGAAAACGGCTATTTTAACCCCACCGCGGACACCACAGTGACGGCGCATTATGATCTGGTCAACGTAAAGTTCTTTACCACATTTAAGGGCACGGATATCAATAACGCCACGCCCACCGACCGCAGCAAGAACGTGGACCATGTGTTTAAGGTCGAGCTTTACCGGGGGACGACCCTCCTGGCCTCGGCGACGAAGGACGACAGCGGCGACGCCGAAGACGGCTATTCCAAGAGCGGCACGTACACCCTCTCGGCCCAGGCGGCGGGCGGACTGGCCGACCCCTGGTCGGTCACGCTGCCGGGCGGAACGTATACCCTGAACATCAACGGCCATACGGCGTATACGATCAATACCTCCGCCCTGACAGAGAACGAGTATAGTATGCTCCTGGGCAAAGGCACCTATCATTTCCTGGTGGAGTTGGGCGCTGTGACCCCCAAGGTGGAGGGGGCGACCCATGCGGAGAGCACCCTGAAGATCCCTCACGACGAGAATCCGGCCGCCACCGACGTTGACCCCGAGGACGGCTATGTGCCCGTCAATAAGGACACGACCAACCCCCGCACGCTCTATTACCCGGTGGGGACGGAGCTTACCCCCGCGCTGAATGCGGGGGGCAACGACCAGCCAAAGAAGGTAAGCTATAACGGGACTGACCAGACCCCCTCCCTGACAGACGGCACGTGGGAGGTCTCGGCGGTCACCGTCGCCTCCAACGCCGGAGACACGGAGAACTCCAAGCCCCTCGTCGCCACCTTCGGCGCCGGGGTCGTTCCGGCTGTAGTCAACATCTACTTGGACAATGCGAAGAGCGACGCTACGGTGGGCTCCGGCGTGGCCCTCTACACGGGAACGACGAAAGCCGCGGACTTGAACAAGGACGCGACGGGCGTGTATTCTGCCGACGTTACGCCGGGTAGTTATCGCATCTATGTCAACGGTACAAACACGGGGATCGATATTACAGTGGGAGATACCGGCGGCAGCCAGGATGTGCGTTATTGGACCGTGACGCTGAACGCCGGAACGGGCGCTACCGCGCCCAAGGTCAACACCTCCAACAACTCGTTGGTGGTGCTGGACGGCACGACGGGGGTGACCCTGTCGGCCAGCGCGCAGACCTACTATAACCCCAACGCCGCGACCTGGACAAAGACAGCGGGCGTGGATCAGACGGCTGCCAGCACCACCAACAGCACGACGCTGAAGGCCATTACCGAGACCACCACGTACACGGTGTCCTTCGCCAAGCTGACCGCCACGATCACGGTCAACCTCCAGGTGAACGGCACGACCCAGCACCCCGGCGGGAGCCAGACGGTCACCGTAACCGGACAGACCGACTGGACGACCACCTCCGACGCGACCAAAGAGTTTACTGTGGAGCAGGGGAACAACTACACCGTCGCCCTGGGGACGTTCAGCCGGACCATTACAGCGATCGCCTCGGATCAGACGGTCAATATCCCCTTCTACACCCTGAAGGTGACGGCTGAACAGACGGTGGACAGCGGCGCGAAGGTCGCCCAGAGCGCTACCGCCAACCCGCCCACGGCGAATCAGGATAACCAGACGGGCACCTATCTGACGGGTACGACGGTGTATATCAACGCCGCGCCCAGCGGCAGCAACTATTCCTTCACCAGGTGGAAGCTTGGTGAGGGCACTCTGCCTACTACTGCGACGAACGCGGCGAACCAGATCACGCTGACCCAGAAGACGGAGTTGATCGCCGAGTTCAGCAAGCCGAAGTACGATACCTATTTGAACCTGATCCTCGATGACAGCGGCGTGACCGCCCTGGGCGGGAAGATCACCAGCGTGAAGCTGGGGACCCATGACGCGACCTATGATACGACGGTCAATCTGTGGAAGTACGCGGGGGTCATTTCGGCGACGGAGAGCAATTTGAAGTGGAGCGTTGTCACGCCGGACGGCGCCTTTACGGTGGACCAGGGCATCCAGGACAGCACCGCCGCCCCGGCGAAGCTGGAGCTTTACACGTTGAAGCTGACGGCGGATCAGACGAAGGCCACCGCCGCGCAGGTGGGCATTGGGTCCTCCGCGACGGCGCAGACCGTCGGACCGACCGTCTATAAGAAGGGCACTTCTGTGTCCTTCATTGCCGACCCCAAGAACACCGACTATGAGTGGGACGCATGGACGGTGGATGTGGGCGGCATTCCCGCGCCTACCTCCGCCAGCGCCAGCGTCACTATGAACCAGAAGACCGAGCTGACGGCGACCTTCAAGAAGAAGCTGGGTACGGTGACGGTACAGGTGCTGCTGGACGGCAACCCGGTCAACGACGCCACAGTGACTTTGTCTACGAAGACTCCCACCAGCGTTGCAAACGGCATTTATACCTTCAGCAATGTGGAGTATAACGGCACGGACGCCAACAAGTATGATCTGTCGGTGAGCAAGACCGGGTATGTGGGAACGCACACCGCCAAGGTGACGGTGAATCAGGCTAACGTGCCCCAGATCACGGTCAGATACTGGACGGTCACAGCGGCGACCGCCGGACACGGCGACGCCAAGGTGGAGGTCACCACCGACGGATTGAGCGGTTCCGCCCAGACGGATTACGCCAACGGCACGCCGGTCACCTCCCAGAGCATTGTGGTGATCAACGGCACGGCGGTGAAGTGGACGTCGATGAATCCTCAGGAGAACTGGAAGTTTAGCTACTGGCAATTGAACAACACCACCACTCACGATACCTCCGACCCCAAGACGCTGGCCAGCGTGACCAGCACGGTCACCTATACGGCAAACTTTATCAAGGATAAGTACAACACCTATCTGGTGGTCAACGTCAACACCAGCAACTGGGCCACGAAGGGAACCAGCGACACCAACATCAAAGAGATCCAGCTGGTGAACACCGCCACCGGGACGGCTTCGGTGAGTGGCGTGACCTTGGAGCGCAAGAACGACCGCTGGGAGGCCAACGGCGTATCTTCGGCCAGCGTGACGGCGCCCTATTGGCGCATTACCACCGTTGACGGCGGCGTTTACTACGAGCAGGCCAAGATAGATGACGTCGCGACCAAGAACTTCTACGGCGTGAAGGTCGCGGAGACGAAGCCCGCCGGCTGCCTTACTGCTACGGTCCGGGCCGCCGGGGCCGGCTCTGCGGCGAGCGCCCGTGTGGTGACTCCCGTGGGCAACGTGACCGCCGCGGAGACCCACTCGACCGGGTACACCCTGGCGAACTGGGAACAGACCAACGACCCGGCGCTCGCGAATGTATCCATTTCGGGCGGCACGGTGACGCTTCAGACGGGTTACAATGCCGCTACCGACTTGGTGGTCACACCCACCTATACCTTCGCCACCACTATTGAGACGCGGCATCTGACCACCACGGGCACGCTGACGAACGTGACCACGGTGCAGCTGGCCGAGGTGGGCGCCGCTCCCACGATCAATTGTACAAAGCAGACTGCCGACGGCACTTACAGTGTGTCCGGCCTGGACCCGGCCAAGACCTATGATATCTGGGTGAACGGCTTTAAGGTCGGAGCGGGCAACAAGCAGATCACCTCCGCCAACGCAGGCGGAAAAGTGCCTGTTGTGGTGTTTAAGGTGACCACCGCGCGTGATCCCGCCGCGGGCGGTACCAGCAACGTGGGCCTGAACGCCGCGGGTACGGGCAACTTGGCGATCGTACCCAACGGCGCGGCGGTGACCACTGCTGCCCCGACGGTAAACGCCGCCGCCACAGTAGCAACGGGCTACCGCAAGCGTTCCGTCGCCAATGACGGAACGAACAACTCCTTCTGGACCGCCAGTGCGGGCGACGTGACCACCCCGGAGGGGGGAACGGGCAACGCCACCACCTGGACCATCGGCAGCATGACCGCCGACGTGACCCTGACTGCGCATTATGTGCGGCAGTACACCGCCACGGTCAGCGTTGATCCTACCACCGGCGGTACGGCTATCTTTACCGAAAAGGGCTCCACCGGCTCCAGCATTGGGACTCCTGCCACCAGCGCTACGGTGGACAGCGGGGACTACGTGAAGGCGGAGTTTACCCACAACACGGGCAATACGCTGAATAACTGGACTTTCTCCAATGGTACGCTGTGGACCACGGCTGATAAGCAGGCGGGGACGCAGTTGACCTCCGGTACGAAGACGACGGCCACTACGGTGTATTTCTTCCCCACCGCGGACAACGCTTCCCTGGTTGCCAAGACAGAAGCCGCCGTTTACCCGGTGGAGATCCGGGTCAACCTGGACAACGAATCTTACGCAGGACGAAAGGTGGAGCTGCGTCAGGGCGGTGCGGTGAAATATACCCTGACGGAAAGCGCCACCGAAGACGGACTCTATACAGCAAAAGTGCTGCCCGGTAATTACGACGTCTATGTAGACGGTGTAACGACCGGGACCACGGCGGATTCCGAGAAAAATCTGAACTTCACCGCCGCGGAAGCGGAGAGCACGGACGTTAATGAACAGGCCAAGCGAAAGGCCGAGGTCAACTACTACACCATTGATCTGGTGGCCGATCCCGTGGGAACCGCCCCGAAGCAGAACAAGGTGAACTTTGCCGGCGGTACGGCTGGTACGACCGCCAGCAAGATCGTGCTGGCAAAGGTAGACGCTTACAGCATTGGGAACGTAGTCGCCACGGCCTTTAACGAGGCGGACGGGACCCATTACCGCTTTGACAACTGGGCGGTGACCGCGCCGGGGGCCAACGGCGGCAGCATGGGCAACGCCAAGAATGCGACCACAACGTATACCCTTCCGGCGGAAGCCACGTTGAAGGCTAATACTGGTATTACGCCCACCGACAAAATCACCCTTACTGCCAGCTTTGTGCAGCAGTTCAAGGTGACGGTGCAGCTGGCGGCCGGGATCCCCAGCAGTGAGTTTGCCGTCCACCTGAAGGAGACGGGCGAGGCAAATTGGGCGGCAACGAACACCATTATTGTAGACAGCGGCGACACCGTTACCATCAACGGCGCTGCCAACGGCGGCGGCGTTGAAAGCGCTACCCGTGTGCTGAGCGAGTGGACGGTCCCGAGCACGGATCACGGCGAATTTGACAACAGCAGCCACGCAGCTGCGACCAAGCCTGCAAACGGCAAGGTGGGATATGTGATCCAGAACGGCATCTACACACCCAAGAAGGACAGCGTTTTGGAGCTGAACGCCTGGCGGATGGGTTCGCTCACTGCGGGATGGGTGTTCGACAAGGGCACAGGGACCGGGACCAATCCTAAGGGCGAGAAAGAGCGGCGCTCTACTTGGACGAAGAACAACGGGCAAGCGCCCACAAAGGTGACGGTCCTGAATGCGGCTGGTACAGCCACCTTTACGGAGGTCCTGGACGCTGCGGACTACGTTGTGAGCGGCGGCGACGGTGAGTATTACACCATTACGGCGGAGCATCTGCGTGAAGATGTGCCGAACGGAACGTACACCCTGAACCTTACGTATGTGCTCGGGCCTGTGAATCACCCGAACAATGTGGAGAAAACGGCCCAAAGTACCAACTTTATCGTGACTTCCAACAAGCACAAGCTCACCGAGACGAACGTGCAGGTGAAGGACAAGGCTTCTGATACCGCCAATCCCAACACTGCTACTGCCCGTGACGGTGTGATCTATAAGGATCACACTGCCGCGGCGCCTGACATCAAGCATGACGAGTTGATCTTTACTTGGTACTATGCGAACAGCAAGCCCACTCAGACGAATTTTAATGCCCAGACTGATCCCGCCGCGGCGGCAAAGACGGCGGCAATGGCAGTCAGCGGCGCTACGTTGATCGGCACCGCCGGGGCGACCGGCGTCGGCGCGTGGAACGAAGGGACAAACTCGATCGCTACAGGCGCGGTGACTGTGACCAGCGCTATGCGAGGCAAGTACATCTACGCCGTGGTTGAGGTGGATGCGGCAAGCGAGACCGCCGAGGGCGCGGTCATCACCAACGCCATCCCCGTGGACTATGACGCGGAGATCACCGTCAACAAGGACGGCAGTCACGTGACTGCGGACAACTACAAGGTGTTCCTGGTGCCCAGCGGTACGGCTGTGACCCAGGCTGACTTTGCCGGCGACGCCGCGCTGAACGCCAAGGGCATCAAGAAGGCGGATACCTTTAACGCGGCCACGGGTATTTACTCGACCAGCGGTTCCCCCCTCAAGGGCGCGACCAATTACGTGGTCTGGGTCAGCGACGCGGAGGGCAGCACCTATTACCTGCTGGCCAACGAGGCGGGGACGGTCACACCGCTCAGCAACACCGGGAAGAACGTCAATTACTTCTCGGTGAACCGCGTTGACTTTAGCCAGAGCCATAGGCAGGACAAGGATAACCGCGATGTGGGCGAGACCTTTGACGCGACCAACACCCCCGCCATCAACAGCGTGACTACGTCCAACGGTTCCACTGTGGCAGACGGCAACGGCGTCCACACCGGCACGTCGGTCACCGCCAAGTCCTCCACATGGAACCAGGACTACACCCTTACATGGAAGAAGAGCACGGGGAATGACCCTGTAGCGCCCACCACTACCAAGCAGAACTCCACCACCGCCAACGCCACGGGTTACGCCAACGGCGCAGTGACCGCCAAGACCAACATCGGCGGCGAGCTGGTGCAGAACACTTACCTGGTCAGAGGCGACATCAAGGGCAGCGGTCGCGTGGCGACGGCGAAGCTGACCGCCAACGGGCATGAATTTACCGGAAAGGTGCTTTACAGCGGTGCGCCGGGTACCAATGTGGTGGAATTTACCGTGCCCAAGTCTGCGGTGACCGGTGAGATCAACGAAAACTATGTCATTTCCGCTACGATGGGCGCCAATACCACCCTGGTGGGCTACAGCGCCCCCAGTAAGGCGGCGGCCGATCAGGTTGCGCCTTTGGCCTTGGAGCAGGTGACCAAGGCGGAAAATGGCAAGTTTGCCATCCACATCGTGTCTACTACCCTTTCCATCGAGGTGAAGGACACGGATAACGAGGCCCACAAGCAGTCCGCCACCGGCGGCTCTGCCACGGCTACTGTGAACCACAGCGACAAGGAAAAGTTCGCGGATTACAACCAGTACACCCGCACCGTTGTCATCACCAACCAGGGCAACACCCCCTTGACTGTTACCTTGGGGATCACCAAGGGCACCAACACCACCGTGTATGACGGCGCCCAGACCCTGACGGGCGGTGTTCTGACCGATGGCAACGGCGTGACCATCGGCGGCCTGGAGCGCACCTTTGACTTGGCGGTGGGCGCCAGCAAGAGCTTTGTGGTCACCATCCCTGCCGACCTGAACAACGATGACGACGTGGCCTACCACTTCAACTTCTCCACGGTGGATGGCCGCGACGGCGTGACCACCAAGGGCCCCGACGGCGTCTACAACCTGAACATCACCATCGACCCCGTCACGGTGAGCAAGGTGGCGACCAACAAGATCAAGGATAGCGACGGCAATGTGATCCGCTATGATGTCAAAGAGACCTGGGTCGCGGAGGACGGCGAAAATCCGGCCACCAAGCCCCATTACAATGCTCTGGTGACCATGGAGGATGGCGATTACAACATGGCCACCAACGCCGACATTGTCTATGAGTGGTACGTGGCTCCCTGGGATGCCACGGTGAAGTTGAACAAGAACACCGGCGTGCCCTACTACACCGCTGGCGGCACAGGCAACTTGTCTCTGGGTGCCGGCACCCGTGGCACAAACAACCTGACCTATACGCCCACCGCGGGAGAAAAAGGCATGGCCCTCTTCCTGGTGGCCAAGGGCCAGCGGGACGCCACCAGCGCGGCCATGACCCCTGACGTGGAGGCCGGCGATCCGGTGGAACTGGTGCCCTTCGACGGTCTGATCACCATCCATGAAAACACTACCCTGGTCACCGACCCGGATGAAGGGGCGAAGTACACCGTCTACCTTTGGAACACCCAGGGTGGAGACGAGATCGACCTGAACGATACGGAGAACCTGATCCCCACCCAGTGGAGCACAGCGGACAACGCCTTTATGTCCACCAAGAACTTGTGGGCCAGCGACCCGGAGAACCCGGATAGCACTAAGCCCTGGACTTATAAGGTCTACGCCAGCATCGTAAAGGACGATGCCACCTTGAAGAACACCGGGAAGACCATCACTGTGGGTCACCGCACGGAAGACGTGGTTTACTACAAGGTGGACGTGGATGATACCAGCGTCCATCAGAATGACTACGAGGGCAAGCTGAACATCCCTGATGGCAGCAAGTATTTCTACAAAACCGCGCCTACGCCGCGTCCCTCTGCCGCCGCGGAAGGGGTCGCAGGCAAGGACGTGGTCAACACCTGGGTACAGACGGGCACGAAGGTCACCTTTACCTATCCCCAGTGGACGAAGGACTATGACCTGACTTGGTCCGGCGGCGTGACTGCCACCGACAAGGCCGCGGCGGGCAACGCCGGGGCCGTGACCCACGCCAACGTGACCTATTCCAGCCAGCTGGCTCAGGTCAAGACCCAGCTGAAGCTGAACCTCTATCCCGTGAAGGCCAACGCCACGGGTACCGCGGGCTGGGTGAACTACCTCACCATGGCCCTTGAAGACGGCGCGGTGACCAACACCTTTACCTCCCTGCGGACGCAGACTGACAATATTCTGGGCATTGACGACAGCGGGTTGGATTCCGCCACGAATTATCGGATCGGCGTGGGTAAATCTGTCACCTTCCGTCTGCCTAAGGCAGACGGCTACACCACCACCGCCCATGTGCCCGGTCAGACGGAAAGCGGCGTGGCCAGTTGGAACTACCGCTACGGCGGACAGGATACCCCCGGCGACATGGATAATCCCGGCAGTGTGAAGATCACCGTGAACGTGACAGGCGATGAGCATGTGGACACTTACGATGTGAACCTCATCGGCGAAGGTCTGAACATGAAGGTCTCCGAGACATCTCTGCCCAAGGACAAAACAGACAGCAATACCGTCCAGTCGGGCATGGGCAGTATCCCCAACGCTGATACCGCAGCGGTAGTCAACGGAACCGTCAATCAAGAGATCCACCTGAACTACAACTACCCTACGGGGCAGACTGTGGTCATGGAGGTGGAGAACACCACCGAAGGCACGGCGATCTGGAACGTGAGGAGCACCCCGGCGGCCGGCAACACCAGTGCCATCACAGCCAGCAGCTTTACCGGCGGTAAGATGGAACCCGCCGCGAAGGAAGAAATCACCCTGACCATTGCCGACGGCTTGGACGCGGGTGAGTACAAATACTCCGCTGACTTCTCCTTTGAAAATAAGGAGACCGGCGGCAGAAGCGCAAAGGTCACCTACACCCTCAAGGTCGTGGTGGATCCCCTGCCCTTCACCAACGTGACAATCAAGAAGCTGGACAACGGCACGCTGTCCATCGACAAGTATCAGGTGACGCCCACCGGCGCGGCTACCGCTACGGAGACTGAGCCTGCCGATCCTGTGGCCGCCGACGATAAGACCGCTTTGACCTACGGCGATGCTAAGGATTACCAGTATCAGTGGTATGCTGCCGACGCTGGTTCTGCCCAGCCCACCGTGACTTGGGCGGCGGGTGTCCCCACCGTTTCCGGCGCAACGGCCATTGCCGGGGCGACAAACAAGACCTTTGACCCCTCGACCCAGCAGGGCAAGGACATCTACCTGGTCATCTATGCCAACAACGACAGCAACGCCAGCCAGGCCGCCATTTCTACCCCCATCACCA